>Ga0209274_10001339_pt1 | contig 12740 bp, 4 predicted proteins | sample HubBroMetageREF1_FD_188343 | JGI IMG/M metagenome (GOLD analysis project Ga0209274, IMG submission 188343) | Reference soil microbial communities from the Hubbard Brook experimental Forest, New Hampshire, USA - Hubbard Brook CCASE Soil... | ecosystem: Environmental > Terrestrial > Soil >...
GGCCTGCAGATCGGCGGTGAGCTTGCTGGCTGTCAACGAGCTCGAGGATCCGCCCATGCGGACTCCGCCATAGACATTCGACAACCAGCCGCCGTCATCCGCAGCTCGCGCGGGGGCGCCCAAGAGCGCGCCCAGGGCCACGACCGTCATGGGTATGACGAGCATTGACCGCCGCGGACCCGCCACCCTGAGGAGAGCGAGCAGCGCCAGGACCAGCACCGTTGCGGTATCGATGGCGCCGCTTCCGCCCGTCACCACGACATTCTGCAGCTGTGGGCCTGTGGAGACCGAAAACTTGGTTTCGACGCCGCCGACATTCAGCAGCGCCGAGGCAGTGGTGCCGTACGCGGACGAGGCCGTCATTTGCACCCTGACTTGATCACCCGGCTTGACGACACCGGGAGCGGATGTGAACGGACCGCCGTTGATACTGTATTCAGCGCCGCTGCTGATCGTGATCGGCACGGGAATCGTCGTTCCCGTAACGGTGATGGGATTAGAGACTTGGACGCTCGACGGAGCCGCACTACCGACCGCCGTGAATCCGCCTTGCAATACCGGCGGTGCAGCCGTTGTCACCGTAAACATGGAGTTGACGCCGCCGATTGTCACGAGCGCGGATTGAACCGTGCTATAGGCAGTCGAAGCGGCGTCCTGCACCTTGACCTGATCACCCGGCTCAACCATACCGGGAGCGGACGTGAACGGACCCCCGTTGATGCTGTACTCGGCACCGCTGCTGACCGTGATCGGTACGGCAATCGTCGTTCCCATGACGGTGATGGGATTGGAGACTTGGACGCTCGACGGAGCGGCATTGCTGACCGCTGTGAAACCGCCCTGTAATACCGGCTGTGCAGCCGTGGTCACCGTGAACGTGGAGTTGACGCCGCCGATGGTCACTATCGCGGATGAAGTCGTGTTGTAAACGGACGAGGTGGTCACCTGCAACCTGACCTGATCACCCGGCTGAACGACGCCCGGAGCGGACGTGAAGGGTCCCCCGTTGATGCTGTACAGCGCCCCGTTGCCGACGGTGATCGCGACGGGAATCGTAGTGCCGGTCACGGCGATGGGATTGGAGACCTGGACGCTCGACGGAGCGGTGCCGGTGAGCGGCGTGAACCCGCCCTGCAGTACCGGCTGCGTGCCCGTCGTCACGGTAAACGCGGAATCGACGCCGCCAATGGTGAGCACCGCGGAAACGGCGGTGCTGAAGTTTGCAGCCGCTGTCACCTGCACCTGGACCTGCGCGCCTGGCGAAACAACGCCGGCGACGGAGGTGAAGGGGCCCCCGTTGATGCTGTACTGGGCGCCGCTGCTCACGCTGATCGGCGAGGGCACGTTGGTGTTGGCGACGGTGATGGCATTGGAGACCTGCCCGCTCGACAGATCCACGTTGTTGAGCGGCGTGAAGCTGAAAGGATTGGGTATGGCATTAGTGCCCGTGCCGGACAGGCTCACCTGCGTTGAGACCGTCGGCGATGAAGTCGCATTGCTGAGGATGGTCAGGGTGCCGTTGCGGCTGCCTTCGCTGGTCGGCGTGAAGACAACGTTGATCGTACAGGTCTGGGACGCGGTCAAGGTCGCCGGGCAGTTGTTCGTCTGTGCATAGTCGCCGGTCACCGCGATGCTGCTGATGCTCGCGCTATTGATCCCCTCGGTCAGCGTGACAGTCTGCGAATTGCTCGCGACGTTCACTGCTTGGGGTGCAAAGTTGAGGGAGGCGGGATTCGCCACGAGCGTCACGTTGCAGATGACCGTGGAATCAACGGTCGCTGAGTTGTTGGTCTCGTCCGGATCGAGAAAACTGGAGCCGCTGCCAAAATCCGCGTTTGCCGTGTTAGCCACGATAGAACCGCAGGTAGCGGCTGGATCGAGCGTGCCCGTGATGGAATACGTGACCGATGCACTCACCGGCAGTGTCACGTTGGACGTGTTGATGCTGCCGGTTCCCGATGCGTCACAGGTCGCTCCGCCGGAGCCCACACAGGTCCAGGTGGCACCGGTGACCGCCGCGGGCACAACGTCCACGACGGTTGGCGCGTCCGCCGCGCCAATCGGATAGTTGCCATTGTTCGTGAGAGTCACATTGTAAGTGACGGTGGCACCCTGCAGGGCCGACGACGGGCCGGTCATTGTCATCTGCAGGTCGTCCGGCGTCGCCGTGACCAGTCCGTGAAGTTCGTGATTGTTGGTCGATCCGCCGGTGCTCGCGCTGAATCCCACGGCCAAAGTCGCGGGCGGAGCGTAAGGGAAGGCTACGTTCGAGAACAGGGTCTGGAAGGGCTGGCCGCCGGCACTCTGAAATTGCACCGTGATCGTGTATCCGATCGCCGGCGACACGGCAGGCGTGAGGGTCATCAGCACCGTCTTTGGCGAGGGCCGCGTCGCCACGTGCGGATTGTCGATGCCGCCCGGCACCGCGGTCGTGGTGACCCACGCGTTGTTGGCACTTTCCGGCCCACGGATCACCAACGACTCGGGTTTGACACCTGGGCCGCCGCTCGCAGCAAGACATCGGTCGGCGGGATTCGAGAAATTACCGTATTCGTCGAGCCCGATGGCCAGATAGCCCCCGGCGCCCCCGCAATATCCCAAGCCACCCCCGACGGCGGCGCTGCTCATGGGAGACGCAACTGTTGGATCGTAGAGAAACAGAGTCATGCCGTCGGCGCCCGTTCCGCCCCAGGAGACGTAGTCGAATTGGACCACCACGGATTGATTGCTGGTGAAACTGAATGCATCGTTGAGCGCCAATCCCTTCTCGCTGTTGACTGCAGCGGTCAGCCGCAGCCATCCGGAGCCCGCCGCGTCGATCGACGGTGCGGTCAGTAGAGCGGAGTCGCTCAAGGTCCAACCCGGTGCAGTCGTGTTCTCAAATGTCTGTTGCAGCTTGAATTGCGCACTGGCAGGTGCCGCGTAGCCGGTCACGAGCAGGCAGCACATAGCCAAACGGATGAAACATCCGACTAGATCACTCTTTAAGGTTGCACTGTTCACGCATCAGAGTCTGTTCATTCGAAGATTGAGGGGCAATCAACGAGTTACGACTCTGTGACACAGGTACTGATGAATCGCGCACACTTCTGATAAAAGCGCAGGTGTGAGTGATGCTGAGGCTTGGTTTTCTCGAATCGCGAGCGAACCATGCCCGGCTATTGGGCGCGCCCTTGCGTCGGAAGTACGGATAGGAATGGAGCGGGCGATGGGAATCGAACCCAGTCCGTTAGCTATCTAATTTCCGCTGTTGATCCTGGAGACAGTCGTGACCGTCCGGTTTCGGGAAGCGCGCCGATACAGCTAGTTCGGAAACTTTAGTTCTCGCTCGATCGCCTGGAAGCGCGGCTCCTTGCGCAGTGGATCAAGGTCCTGTTCGACTTTCAGTAAAGCGAGGTCGTGATCACGCTGGCGCAGAGCGATCTCGAGCCAGTGAAGGGCCTTCGGTATGTCACCCCACTGTGCGTAGACACACGCGAAGTCGTACGCACCATCGTCGCCCTCGGACGACATGACCCTGTGTAACATGGCCTCGGCGTCGGCCTGCCTCCCGAGTTTCCGGTAGACGACGGCCAGGCAGCCCTGTCCCATTTCATCAGCGAGTGCGACTTCGCACGATGAGCGGGCGGCTTCAAAATCACCGCGCGCATATTGCGCACTGCCGAGAAGTGCGTAATTTCGTACCCAGTCGGGTTGGAGAGAAATCGCGGTCCGCAGGGCGGCGATAGCATCCGGGTATTGCCGGGCTAGTGCGAAGGTGATGCCCGCCGTTCGATGCACTTGAAAATTCAAAGGATCCAGAGTGACGGCTCGACGAGCGGCCCCGATCGCTGCGGCCGTGTGGCCTAATTCCGCCGCATGGCGGCTATAGGCGCTCAAGATACGGGCACTGCCTGGTGCAAGTGCCAGCGCACGCTCGAATTCTTTATCTGCTTGCGTAAAGTCCAGAAAGGCTGACCGGAGAACCACGGCCAACGCGTAATGTGCCTCCGCGAGCTCAGGCGCCAAACTGACTGCCGTACGCGCATCGGCCAACGCCTTGTCGAAGCTCATACGAACTGCGGGACCTCGAGCGCTGAACACGGCGTAGTTGCTTAGTTCAAGTGATCGCTCTACGAACGCCATTGCGAAGTGCGGATCGAGGTTAATGGCTTCCGTGTAGGCACCGAGAGCGGCTTGCCTGTCCGCTTCACGAATCGCGGTACGTCCTATTCTCTCGCCGCGCAAGTACGCATCGAACGCCGCAGGAATTACCGTGCCGCCGATTTCGATTCTGTCCCCGGTGTCTTCGAGGAGCGTGACTTTGAGGGCGTTCGCAACCGAAGTTGCTATTTCAGTCTCCAGCGCCAGCACATCGCCAAGATTGCGGTCATAGGTCTGCGACCACAGATGATAGCCGGTGACGGCATTGACGAGCTGGGCAGTGATGCGCACGGTGTGCGTCGATCGCCGTACGCTTCCCTCAAGAACCGCGGCTACATTGAGCTTGCGCGCAATGGTCTTGATGTCGGCGTCCTTCCCTTTGAATGAAAAGGCCGACGTCCGCGCCGCAACGTGCAGTTCATTGATTCGGGTTAGCGAATTGAGTAACTCCTCCGTGAGACCGTCGGAGAAGTACTCCTGGGACGGGTCGTCACTCATGTTCACGAACGGCAGCACGGCGACGGAGTGCGGCGGCGGGTTGAAGGCGGTGGCTGGAGCGTTCTGAACCACAGGCGCCGGTGCAGCTGCAGCCTCCGCGCCACGCTTCGACAGTACGAGTCGGTTTGCCACGAGGTAACCGAGTGCGACAAAGAGCGCGGCAATCGTCGCTAGGAGTGCCGCCTTCGATCGCCGGAATGCCTGGACGGGCTTTGGGGTTGTCGACGCAGCCGACACGCGAGCAGCTTCCGATGTCGTCCTTGCCGGCCCCTGTGACTGCTCCCCTGACAGGAGACGCCGTATACGCTCGACGAAGGCAGTGGGTGTGACCCCGCCGGGCAAGCGCGTCCATTGCACCTCCCGAAACCGCTCCGGCACCCGTTCATCATCATCACGCGTGTCGTCGATGACCACGGGCAACAGGAAGGCTTGGTCGGCCGCTCTCAGGTGGGAGCGATCGACCGCGAGCTTCCACTCGAGACGGAAATAGCCCTCGACGCGATCGTGCGTGTTCCTAGAAATGACCGGGAGGAACAGGGCGCAGGTCTTAATCTGATTGCGGATCGACTGGTCCCAGGCGTCCCCGCCTCGCAGTTCGCTCTGGTCGAACCAGACTTCGATGGCCGCTGCCTGGAGTGCTTCGCAGATGTGGCCGGCCGCCTCCGCGTCCTGCGAGGCATAGCTGATGAATACGGCCCGAGAAGTGGCGTTCAACGTATGCGGCCGCTCTCGACCATGGCGAGCTTCCCCTAGTAGGTCCGTATCGTCGCGGATGTCTGCCGGGTTGGCAACCTGCGTTGATTCAGAGGCCAGGATGTCCGCTTCAGGACAATCTAGGACAACGAGATTGGCTTGAAATCGACGCCGAATCCCAAGACCTTCCCAAGCATCAGTCGATTTCGGCTCGAGCGAGTTGTCCTACGTGGTCCCACGTGGTCCTAGAATGGAGCGGGCGATGGGAATCGAACCCACGGCTCAAGCTTGGGAAGCTTGGGTATTACCATTATACGACGCCCGCGCCTGGAACCGATTCTAGTCGCCTTTGCGAAGGTCAGGCAATACCGCGGGCGTAACCGCTTCACCCCGCCGGCGGGAAAGCGAGCCGGGCCGTGGAAAACCGAGCGGGAGCCTCTTGGCTCCCGCTCTCACCGTGCCTGCGCTCCTAGAAGTGGTAGTTGGCCGACACCAGGTACGTGCGTCCAACGATGCCGGAGAAGTACAGCGTCGTTGCCGTGTTGAAGTTGGCTTGGACACCGGCCAGCGCCGGGAACGGCGGCTCCTTGTTGAACACATTGTCGACGATGAGCCGCGCCGTGAAGTTCTTGGTCGGGCTGAACGCAAGCGTCGAATTGATCAGCCACCACGACCCGACGCCCCAGTAGTCCTGCGACGTCGCCGTATTCTGGTTGTTGAAATTGATGCGCCCGAGGAACGTAGCAGCCCAATCCCAGGAGAACGGCCCGTTAGAATACTTCATATCGACGCTGCCCTTGGTCTTCGGGACTCCGGGCCCGTTGAAGAGCTCGCCGGACAGGTCGTTGGGGCTGGCCGATCCGACCTGAGACATCAGTTCCTTGGTATCGAGGTAGTTGATGCGCCAATCCAAGTTGCCGAGGTTCTGCGGCAGGTTGAAGGAGTAGTCGACTGACGAGGTCAGGCCCCTGAATTCCAGCAAACCGGCGTTGACATAGCCCACGTGGAAACCCGTGACCTGGTGTGTTACGGGATTGCGCGTGAATGCCTGGCAGGACGGATTGTCGGGGTAACTGGTCGAGTCGTAGCAGGCGTCCATCACCTGCACCAGCGTCAGGGACTCGATGGCCTGCGACAACTTGATGTCGATGTAGTCCACCTGGATGTTGAGCTTCGGCACCCAGCGCGGCTGAAGCACAATGCCGACGGTGCGCGAATCGGCGATTTCACTCTGCAGGTTGGGATTGCCCGACGTGGTGCCGGTCGCCGACGCATTGACGACGTTCGAGACGAAACCCGTCGGGATCCCTGCGGCCGCGCAATTCTTGGCGCGCGTCGCCGGCGCGGTGCCCTGGCCGATGAAGTTCACGTCGCAGGGATCGTTAGCGAAGGAGAACTCGGTCGCCGAGGGCAGGAACAGCTCGGTGATGGCCGGTGCGCGAATCGACTTGGTCCGATTGCCGCGAAACAGAATGTCCTGGACCGGCGACCAGCGCATGCCTTCGGTCCAGGTGGTGGCCGATCCGGCGATGGAGTTGTCGACGCGACGCGCCGCGCCTTCGAGTTCGACCCTGTGCAGGAACGGAATGTCCTGGGCCGGTGAAAAGACGGGTATCAGCGTCTCGGCGTACCCCTCATTGGTGTGATACGCGCCCTCAACCCCCGTCACCTGCGAGTAACCCAGATCTTGCGAATAGAAGGAGTCGGGAGAGAAGTCCGCCGTCTCGCGCCGGTTCTCGTAGCCGACCGCGAGCTTCACCTCGCCCGCCGGCAGCCTGAACACATCGCCGCCGATATTGGCGGTGAGATCCCGCTGGGTGTTGTCCGATTGCGCCTCCGCCAGATGCGTGATGTACTCGCGCGCCGCGAGGCTGGGCGATCCGTTGCCGAAGATGTCCAGTGGTGCGCAGGTGCTCGACAAGGTCGTGGTGGGCGCATTCACCGGATTCCCGGCGCAGACGATCTGCCCCGCCGAATTGAGCTTCGAGTTGATCGCGTTCTGTAGGTTTTGGAACACGAGAGACGGAGTCACTTGAAGGCCGTTGGAAGCTCCGTAATTGGCCGCCACTTCCCAGTTGAAGGCCCGCTCGCCGATGGTGAAATCGCCGTTCATCCCCAGTACGCCACGCGCCAGCACTTGAGTCGCCGTCGCCTCGCCGCTCTGTATATCGGTATTCGCGCGGGCGACGTAGAACTGGCTGTTGTTCCAAGCCGGATAGCCCCCGGCGCCCTGGTACTGCAGGCTTCCCAGCGGTAGGGTCGCCGCATAGTTGTTCAGTGCCTGCTGTATGAGCTGTTTGTCGCCCGGTGTCAGGTACGGGTTGTTGATGCTGACGACGAAATTGCCGTTGACCGTGCCTGCCGACGTGCCGAAGATCGCCGCGTCATAGGCCGGCTGCGTGATCAAGTCCGTGGCGTGAGTCTCGGAGAACCAGCCTTCGGCGAAGGTGCTCACATTGTCGTTAATCTTGAAGTTGCCCAAGAGATCCGTATTGATGCGTTCGGTGGGTGACAGCAAATTGCTGACCGTCGAGAGCCGCAAACCGTCACCGCCGCTGTTGAAAACCGGATTGCCGGTCTGAGTACCGGTGTTGTAGGGAATGAGGGTGTTGCCCTGGTTTCCCCACGCGAGCAGCTGGCCCGAGGCGTTCGTCACACCCAACTTCGTATCCGGCACGCCGAAGATCGGCGGCGAGAAGAACACGTCATCCACCAGCGGAATGCCGCCGAAGTTGACTTGGGGCACCGAATTGGCCGGTGTCAGCACGGTCTGGTACTTGCCGGGCGTGGCCGGGGCCAGGAAGCCTAAATCCGCCGCGTAAACCGGACGCGAGGTTCCCTCCAGACCGTCGGTCTTCGTCATTTCAGCGACGGCGGTGATGTTGCCGCGACCGTCCGCGAAATTCTGGCCGGCGAGAATGCGCGCGCGATAATTCCATGCGTCCTCATCGTTCGAGATTCCGGTTTGCAAGTCGACGTCGAGACCCTGGAAGTCCTTCTTCAATATGATGTTGACCGTGCCCGCGATCGCGTCCGCACCGTAGATCGGCGCGCCGCCCACCGAGATGGTTTCCACGCGGTCGATCAGTTTGGTCGGAATCACGTTGAGGTCGACCTGCTGGCCGGGACCACCGACGGGGTTGTTCAAACCCGAACCGTTCAAGCTGGCCGTACTCGACGACACGAAGCGGCGGCCGTTGACGAGCACCAGGGTTCGCTGCGAACCCAAGCCGTACAAGTCCACGAAGCTCTGCGCGATGCCGATCCCGGCCTGAGTATTGGCCGCGCTCGAGGGCATGACGCTGAAGGCCGGCAGTTCGCTCAGCGCCTGGCCGACATCGAGATAGCCGCGGTCATCGAATGTGGCCGCGCTCACGATGGTCGTCGGTTCCAGGCGGTCCAAGTCCGGACGCGCGATGCGCGACCCGGTGACCACGACCTCCTGAAGTTCATCCGTGGCTGCGGGGGCTTTGGGTTTGTCCTGTGCCAGTGCGGTCACCGTCAAACCCAGAAGGCAGGGTGCGGCGAACAAGGCTCGCTGCACACAACGACGAAGCGTGCTTCGGCTGGTCATAGCGTCATCCCTCTCAATGTTTTGTTCTTTGTCGGCGAGGTCTTCGACGGACTCTCACCGCATGTGCCCGAGTATATGAAGAACTGCAAAGAAAAGTACAAGATTTCTTTTGTTCGTCCGCCCCGAGAACACCCACTCCCGGACAGGTGCGATACGGGGCATGCCACCCAAGGCGCGGGCGCCCCGACAAAATCCGGCTCGCTGACTCCCATCTGCGCTACCCTCCTTCCTCCCAAGGGGACTGCAAAAGGGGAATTCATGGACCGCAGAGTCTTCATCCAGTCAGCCGGGGCTGTGTCCCTGGCCGCCTCCGCCGCGAACTCGATCCTGGCCGCCGACCGGGGGTTCGATCCCACCGAGCAATCCGTCGCCGCTCTGCAGCGGGCCCTCGCATCCGGCGCCGCCACCTCCGAAATCCTGACCGCGGCCTATTTGAGCCGCATCGCGCGCTACGACACCCGCGGCCCGGAACACCGCTCGGTGCTGGCGCTCAATCCGAACGCCTTGAGTGCCGCCCGAACCCTGGATGTGGAGCGCAAAGCCAACCGGCTGCGCGGGCCGTTGCATGGCATTCCCGTCATCGTCAAAGACAATATCGAGACCGGCGATCCCGTGGCGACGACGGCGGGTTCCTTAAGCCTCGCGCGCTCGCTTCGGCCCGCCGACGCCCCCCTGGTCGCGCGCTTGCGCGCCGCCGGCGCCATCGTTTTGGCCAAGGCGAACTTGAGTGAATGGGCGAATTTCCGCTCGACCCGTTCCTCGAGCGGCTGGAGCGGCCTGGGCGGCCAGACCCGCAATGCCTACTCCCGCGACCGCAACCCGTCGGGTTCGAGCGCGGGCTCCGGAGTCGCCGCCGCCTTGAGCTTCTGTGCAGCTGCCATCGGGACCGAGACCAACGGCTCCATTCTCTCTCCCTCCTCCCTGAACGGCCTGGTCGGCCTCAAGCCCACCGTAGGCCTCGTCAGCGGCAAGGGAGTGGTGCCCATTTCGCCGCGCCAGGACACGGCCGGTCCCATGTGCCGCAGCGTCGCCGACGCCGCGCTTCTCGCCGCGGTGATCGCCGAGCGCCCGCTCGGGTTTGGCTCCCATGGCAAGGATTTCGAGGCGTTTCGGCTGCGCGGCGTGCGAATCGGCGCCATGCCTGTCCCGAAGGGAGCCCATCCGGAGACCGCCCGCCTGTTTGCCGACGCGCGCGCCGCCTTCGAGCACGAGGGCGCCCTGGTGGTCGACCTGAAGCCGCCGGCCGCGTTCGACGAAGTGGACGAGCCCGAATTCGAGGCCCTGCTGTACGAGTTCAAGGCCTCGATCAATGCCTATCTCGCGACCCTCGATCCCACCCAGGTCGACGTCAAGACCTTGGCCGACTTGATCGCCTTCAATACCGCGCATGCCGATGAGGAACTCGTGATTTTCGGCCAGGAGATCTTCGAGATGGCGCAGGCTCGAGGACCGCTCACCGACGCCGTCTACCAGAAGGCCCTTGCGACTCTCGGGCGCGCCGCCGATACCGAAGGCCTCGCCGCCCTGCTGGGTCAGCAGGGGGTCGAGGTACTGCTCGCGCCCAGCAACGGTCCCGCGGAATTGATCGACCACGTCTGGGGCGATCGACGCGGCGGCGGCTGGTCGCAGATCGCAGGCGCGGCCGCCATCGCGGGTTATCCCAGCCTCACGGTACCGGCGGGCCTGGTCAGCGGTCTGCCGGTCGGCATCACGCTGGTCGCCCCTCGCAACCAGGACGGTCTGCTGCTGCAAGTCGCCTTAGGGTTCGAGCGCGCGGCCCACGCTCGCGTGCCGCCCCACCTCATCGTCTGACCGGGGGACTCGACGCGACTTTTACGACTCGTACACCCACCGCCCACCCATCAAGGTCCGTTCGACCTTGATGTCGAGCCAGCTTTCCTCGGCTAAGGTGAATGGATCGCCCTTGAGCACCACCAGATCCGCCAGTTTCCCGGGTTCGATGCTGCCCTTGTCGTGCTCTTCGAACGAGGCATATGCGCCGTCGAGAGTCGCCGATCGTACGGCCTCCGGTAAAGTGATGCGTTGTCCCGGGCCCCACACGTGGCCGCTTGGATCGCGGCGCATCGTCATGGAGTACAGCCATAGCATCGGCGACGGCGGGCTCGCCGTGTAGTCCGAGGAGGTCGGCGGCCGCAACCCGGCGTCGATGAACCATCGGTAGGCGAACATGCGCTGGGTGCGTTCGTCGCCGTAGAAGTGCATGACGTCGCCGTGAAAGTTCACGTAGCCCGCGAACGGGATGGGGATGGCGCCGACTGCGCGAATCCGCTCGACCAGCTGCGGGGTCACCACCGTGCAGTGTTCGAGCCGGAAGCGCGGATCGCGGCGCGGCGCCTCGCGCAGCAGCTGCTCGTAAATGCCGAGCATGCGGTCGATGGCGCGCTCGCCGTTGGCGTGCGTCGCCAGTTGGAATCCCGCGAGCCAGGCCTTGCGCGAGTTCTCGTACAGGCTCTCCCGAGTACCACTTTCGACACCGTAGTAGTTGGGTAGGCCGATATAGGGATCGGCCAGCCACGCCGTGCGCTCCGAGATCGAGCCGTCGGCGAACTGTTTGATGCCGCCGATGCGCACCATGGAATCACCGAATCCGGTGTGTAGGCCCGCGGCGATATAGCGATCCAGGTAACCGACATCCATGTGGCAATACGCGCGATACAGAAGTTCGCCCGAGTCGCGCGCGTCCTGGTAGCCCTGCAGATGATCGGGAGTTGCGTCGGCCTCGCAGGCCGAAGTCACCCCGTAGCTTGCGTACAACTTGGAAATGACTGCGACCGCCCGCCGGTGATCCTCCCGAGTCGCCTCATTCGGGATCTTGCCGAGCACCGCGTCCATGGCCTTGTCGGCGACCCTGCCGTTCAATTGGCCATCCGGCCCATGCTCGAAACGGCCCCCTGGGGGATCGGGCGTCGTTGCGGTGACCCCCGCCAGGGTCAGGGCCAGCGAGTTGACGTAGGCGGTATGTCCGCCGCGATGAGCGACCAGCACCGGGTGGTCGGGAACCGCGGCATCGAGATCGGCGCGCAGCAAGGGCCGCGGTGTCTTGCCGTCATCGTACAGATAGCCTTGCACCCAGTGGCCCGGCGGAGTTTTTGCGGCCCGGTCGCGCAGCGCGGCGAGAATGTCCTCGATCGACGTCTTGTCGCAGGCCACGTTCGACAGCTGCAGCAAGCCGCTCTCCGCCGGGTGCGCATGGGCGTCATTGAAGCCCGGCAATACCCGCCGCCGCGCGAGATCGACACGCCGCGTCTTCCTGCCCGCGAGCAAGAGAATCTCCCGATCGGAGCCGACCGCGAGGATTCGGCCGTCGCGGACCGCGATCGCCGTGGCGGCCGGGTGCGCCGGGTGCACGGTGTAGACCAAGCCGTTGTAGAGAACGAGCTCGGGATCCCCCATCCACGGCCGCAGCAGCGGCAATGCCGCGAAAGTCTTGATCACGTCTCGACGCGAGGTCTGCACCCATTTCTCCCCAGGGGCCCATATCCCTATTAGAATTCGTGGCGTTTTGACGCTTTGTCACCGCGCACCAAAGCGTCAAAACGTCAGCCGGTTTTATGGCGATACGACCGCTGCCCGCCGTCCGCGTCAGCGGCGAAGGTATGCATCCGAGCCATCCAGCCAATCCTGGCGCGGCGGATTGAACACGTCGACGTCGAGCGTATCCTCGACCGCCAGCGCGCGATGCGGTAGGTACGACGGAATGACCAGCACCTCGCCCGAACGCACCGTAACCTCGCGTTCACCCTCATCCCCCAGCCAGAAACGCAGGGCGCCCTCGAGCACGTAGGTGATCTGTTCGTTCTCATGCGAGTGT
>Ga0209274_10001342_pt1 | contig 12704 bp, 9 predicted proteins | sample HubBroMetageREF1_FD_188343 | JGI IMG/M metagenome (GOLD analysis project Ga0209274, IMG submission 188343) | Reference soil microbial communities from the Hubbard Brook experimental Forest, New Hampshire, USA - Hubbard Brook CCASE Soil... | ecosystem: Environmental > Terrestrial > Soil >...
GAACCCGGCCGAGGAGAACAGCCGTCGGCTCGCCTCATTGCCCGCGACCACTTCGGCGATGATGCGGATGTCAGGATGGGATTTGCGCCAGACGGCCACGGCCTCGCGCAGCAGGACGCCACCGATGCGCGTCCCACGCAGCGCAACGTCGACGCTGATGTTGATCGTCGCCTCGCTCGTGTCGCGGTACAGGTCGAAGCGCACCTGGCCGAGCGGCAGTCCGTGGGAGTCCTCGCCGATCAGGATGGCGTAGCTCGGGTCCTCGAGTCGCGCGCAGAACCAGCGGTGGTGCTCATCGTCGGCAATGCGGCTTCGGTTAAAGGCAAAACGCCGGGTTTCGGGGTCGTTGGCCCATTCGAGCAGGAGCGGTTCGTCGGCGGCGCTGCAACGGCGCACCACGACCGGCGAATCGCCGCCCAGCATGACGCGCGCGACTCGCCCGGCACCGTGGCCGTCGGTCAACCCGCGCATGCGATTTCCGAGCGCAGCCAGCCGGCCGGGATCCTTGAGCAACTGCCGGATCACGATGCGCCAGATGCTGCTGGCGGTCCGCTCCGACCGTCCGACCAGGACCGCGAATCCCTCCGCGGCCAGAGCATGCGCCAGCGCGACCTGATTGTCCGCGATGGTCGCGACCAGCGCCGGAACTCCGAGGCAGGCGCGCTCCCAGGTGGTCGCACCGCAGCCACCGATGGCAAGATCCGCGCTGGCCGTGAGGTCGGCAAGGCTCGAGAGCTGCTCGTGGACGGTCACGCCCGCGCGGCTGCCCGCCAGCGACCGGACCTCCGCCAGCAGCGCAGCGTCGCTGCCGACGACCACATCGAGCGCGATGCGCGAGAAGTCCGGATTGCTCAGCGCCTCGAGCACCCTGGAGGCCGCGCGCGTCGGGTCGTTCATCCCGAAAAACACCAGGATACGGCCGACTGTGCCAGATCGTGGGGGCAGCGACCGGCGCAATTGCCGGTAGCCCGCCTGCAGCAGCGCGTACCGCGGTCCGAGCAAGCGTCGACAGCCGTTCGCTACCCGTTGCTCGTAACGAACCGCCGTATCGGTCCCGAAGTAGTTCTGGTCGAGCAACAGGGATGCATCGTGCGGGCGATCCGCCAGATCATCGATTACCATCACATGGCGCGCCAGGCCGCGCACCCGCCGCTCCCACTCGGCATCGATGCCGTAGTGGTCGACGACCAGCCAGTCGACCTCGGTTCCGCCGAGCGCCGCGAGAGTCTCGGCGGCGTCCTCATCCTGGCCCACTCCGAGCCATGCGTGCCCATCCGCCGACCTTGATGCATCGGTCCGCGGTGCCGGCAAGCGAAGTACCCGGTAGCCGCTGCCGGCCAGCCGGTCGAGCAGATGGCCGGGGTGCTCGCGGCTTACAAAACACACGTCTGCACCGCGCTCTCGCAGCTCCTCGGCCAGCGTCAGACATCGGTACAGATGGCCGCCGCCGATGTGCACGCCGCTGTCGACGCGAATGGCCACGGAAGCGGTCATATACCGAGATGATTCTCCCGAGATAACGAGGTCGCACCGTTTGCGGTGCCGGCTTTTCAGTCTACGATCACCGCCAGATGGCGCCAAGCGAGCCGGCCGCGCGCGCGACCGACAACTCCCGCGCTCTGCGATTCCGGCCGCCGGAGCATCCCAGTGTCATATAATTACTTACAATCCGCCATCGAACGCGCGACGCGCCGCAGGGACTTGCCCGTCAACGCGATACCCATGGGACGAACTTGCGCCATAAGTCAGCCGACCTTTCTTCCGTGGATCGGCTGGTTCGACCTCGTCGACCAGAGCGATGTCATGATCATCCTCGACGACGTGCAGTTCTCCAAACAGTCCTGGCAGCAACGCAACCGCGTGCGCACTCGCGACGGAATGACGTACCTCAGCGTGCCGGTCAGGACGGCCGGACGGCTGGGACAGCGGATCATCGACAGCAAGCTGGTCGACGACAGATTCGTGAACAAGATGCTGGGCACCTTGCAGGCGAACTACGCCAAGGCGCCGTGCTTTGCCGCGGCGGTGGATGACTTTGCCAGAGTCCTGAGATTCGGCGCATCGACTGACAGCCTGCTGGAGCTGAACTGCGAGCTCATCTCCTGGATGGCGGACAGGCTCGGAGTCACGACGCCGATGGTCCGGGCAAGTGCCCTCGGGACAACCGGTCGGCGCGGCGAGCACGTGGCCGAGCTTTGCGAAGCTGTCGAAGCCAAGCACTACCTCTCGTCGGCCGGCGCGGAAGCCTATCTGGTCGAGGACCGCTCGGTGTTCGATCGGCGCGGTATCAGCATTTCCATCCAGATGTACGAACACCCCGAGTACCCGCAGTGCTTCACGCCGTTCATGCCGTTGGCGAGCGCACTCGACCTGATACTCAACGCCGGGCCTACCGCCGGCGAGATCATGAGAAACGGGCGCCGTCCCGCCAGAGCGATCGCCGCGAGCAGGGCCGAGTTGGCCGCGACCCAGCGATCGGCAGGGGGTGAGTTGCCGGCAACCCCGGACTGAGACGATGGAGAGGCGTAGCCTTTTGTCGCGCCTGGCTGTGCTGCCTTTCGTGGGCGGCGCCGCGGCGAGCGCCGCCGCGGATGCCGCGAATCAACCGGGCAATGCTCGCCCGGGGGCCGGGGCCGGCGGCGGGACTCCCTACTATCCGCAGACGCCTGCCGAGGCGGAGCGGAGGGTTTCCCCGGCCAGGTACAACTTCCCGGAAATGAACGTGATGCGCTACGGCGCAACCGGGAGCGGCGCCGACGACGACTCGCATGCCTTTCAGAGTGCGTTCGACGTGGCCAAGGTGAGCGGCGGCACGGTCTACATTCCGCAGCCGCCGGTCCACTACCTGATCAGATCGCCCCTCGATCTGACACCCACCGAGCGGTACACGGCCGGATTCAACGTCAGGATGGAGAGCAATCTGCACTTCTCGGCGAACTCGCCGCGCGGTGCCATTCTCTTCGATCACCGCGGTGTCGGGTTCGACTGTACCGGGAACAACGCGCTGCAGTTCGCCGATCTATGCATAGCCTCGGGCGCCGGTACCGTCCCGCAGGTGGCGTTCCTTTGTGCGCGCGACGCCAGCGGCGCGAGCGTCGTACACCGTTTCAACAATTGCCGCGTGTTCGGTTACTTCTCGGTCGCGGTGTACTACAACTACGGCTGCGAAGACGATCAGCTGGTCGGCTGCAGTCGAGCGGCACAGTCAGGGTGTCGTCGATGAATTCCAACGTCATGGGTAACCAGGTCGAAGTCACGTTCACCATGCAGGCGACCACCGGCATGTATTGCGACGCGGGGACCCTGATCGCCGGTCTGCCGCTCAAACCGCAGACCGGCGGAGGCATCGTGGCGGTGACGGACGGAACGTCCGACACGGCGATCGGACTTGGCTACGTGGGCGCACGCGGAATCTTCCTGCCGGCGATCGCGTCCTCGAGCGCTCCGACATCGCACGCGATCTGCGTGACGGCGCGATACTTCATTGCCTGACTCCTTCCCCCGGCGCAACCTGCTGCTGTGACCTCGGTGGAACTTGCGGTAATAGGTTCGTGCGCACTGCTGATGTCAGCGCTGATTACGGGACTGGTGCGCCGCTATGCCCTGGCGCACGACGTTGTCGACGTTCCCAACGAACGCAGCTCGCACCGGGCGCCGACCCCCAGGGGCGGGGGAGTAGCGATCGTGCTGGTCAGCACTGCCGCGCTGGGCGTGCTCGCGCTGCGCGGGCTGGTGCGTCCGGAGCTGCTGTGGGCCGTTGGTGTCGGTGGCCTGGCCGTGGCGCTGGTCGGGCTTGCCGATGACCATCGCTCGCTGCCGGCGGCGACACGGCTCACGGTGCACTTCGCTGCAGCGCTGTGGGCCCTTGCCTGGCTTGGCGGACTGCCGGCGCTGCGCATCGGCGCTCACCTGGTGTCGTTCGGATGGGTCGGCTACCTGCTCGGCGCTCTCGGAATCGTCTGGACGGTCAATCTGTTCAATTTCATGGACGGGATCGACGGCATCGCCGCTTCGGAGGCGATCTTCGTGGCCGTTGCCGGTGCGCTGCTGGGCGCTCCGCTGGCAGGAAACGTCGCGATCCTCGCTGCCGCGCTGGCGTTTGCCGCTGCCTGTGGCGGCTTCCTGGTCTGGAACTGGCCGCCGGCCAGGATCTTCCTGGGCGACGTCGGGTCGGGTTATCTGGGCTACGTCATTGTCGTGCTTGCCGTCGCAGCCACGCACGACAATCCCGCCGCGCTGTGGGTATGGCTGATTCTGGGCGGGGCGTTCTTCGCCGATGCCACCGTGACCCTGGTGCGCAGGACCCTGCGGCACGAGCGTGTGCACGAAGCGCACCGCAGCCATGCGTACCAGTGGCTTGCGCGGCGCTGGCGCAACCACGCGAGTGTTACGCTAGCCGTGCTGTCCCTGAACCTCGCATGGCTGCTGCCCTGCGCTGCCTGGGCGGCGCGGTTTCCGCGCTATGCGGGCGGCTGCGTGATCGTGGCGCTTGCGCCGGTCGCGGCTCTGGTCGCGGTCCTCGGCTCGGGCCGCAAGGAGAACTGAGCCTGCGCTGCTGTCGCGGTGCCGCACCCACGGGAGCGTGGACGTCAACGCCAGCGATACGCGCGGCGGCACTCGGTCAACCGGCACCGACTCGCAGCGTTTGTGACGGAGTAGGCGCCCGTAAGGCAATGTAAGGCTTGCGATTGGACGGCCCGATTGCCTTAGAATACCGCCAAGTTTGCGACCGACCCGCTGACAGTGTGCTCAGGGACGAGTTACGACGGGTCCTAGGGGTGGAGGTGGCATGAGGGAAAAGCACGCGGCCACGAGGCCAGCGTTGTGGGGTGTTTCGGCTGCCGCCGCCGTTCTGGCGTTTTCGCGTCAGACCAAGCGCCTCATCATGGTTGCCGCGGACGCGATCGCGATTCCCACCGCGCTGTGGGCTGCTCTGGCTCTGAAGTTTGATCGCCTGGATCCTGCGCTCGAGCGCACTCTCGCCTACTTCCTGGTTGCCATCGCCTCGGCGCTGTTCTTTTTCGCCGTGTTTGGTCTGTACCGCGCGGTAGTCCGTTTCATGGGACCGAAGGCGATGGTCACGGTGATTACGGGTGTCAGCTTGTCGGTGGTAGTGCTGGCGCTGTTCGATCGGCTGGTGGCGAGCCACCAGATTCCGTTGTCGGCGTTTGCGATTTACTGGGCGTTGGCGCTGCCGTACGTCGGCGGCAGCCGCTTCATCGCGCGTTACCTGTTCCTGCGCGCCTCGGGTGTCAAGCGCAGGTCCGCGGCCCGCGTGGCGATTTATGGCGCGGGCGATGCCGGAGCGCGCCTCTGTTCGGTGCTGCGCGGCGGTCCGGACTTCGAGCCGGTGGCGTTCATCGACGACAAGAAATCGCTGCAGGGCAGCAACATCAACGGCATTCGGGTATTCGGCCCCGAGTCGCTCGACGAGGTGGTGCGCCAGCAGCGCATCGATCGGATTCTGCTCGCCATGCCGTCGGCCTCGCGGCGGCGGCGGCGCGAGATACTGACGCAAATAGAGCCTCTCGGCGTGCACGTGCAGTCGCTCCCCAACCTCTCGGACCTGATCTCCGGCAAGGCGCAGTTCAACGAGCTGCGCGATGTGGATGTGAGCGACCTGCTGGGGCGCGACCCGGTGCCGCCGAAGCCGAAACTCTTCGGTTCGTGCATCCGCGGCAAGTGCGTGCTGGTGACTGGCGCCGGTGGCTCGATCGGCGCGGAGCTATGCCGGCAGATCCTGCGCCTGAGCCCGAGCCGCCTGGTGCTGTTCGAGATGTACGAGCTGGGGCTGTACACCATCCAGCGCGAGCTCGAGGAGGTGGCCGCGCGCGAGCGCCTCGACGTGGAGGTGGTGCCGTTGCTTGGCAACGCCCATCACCGGCATCGCGTGCGCGAGGTGTTCGCGACCTTTAACGTACAGACCGTCTACCACGCCGCTGCTTACAAGCACGTGCCGATCGTCGAGCACAACGTCGTCGAGGGTATTCACAACAACGTGATCAGCACCTGGTATACGGCCGAAGCCGCGCTCGAGACCGGGGTCGAGACCTTCGTGCTGGTGTCGACCGACAAGGCGGTGAACCCCGCCAACGTCATGGGTGCGACCAAGCGCCTGGCGGAACTGGTGCTGCAGGCGCTGCAGGAGCGCACCACCCAGACGCGCTTCTGCATGGTGCGCTTCGGCAACGTGCTCGCCTCGTCGGGCTCGGTGGTGCCGCTGTTCCAGGAGCAGATCCGCCGCGGCGGCCCGCTCACCGTGACCCACCCGGACGTGATCCGCTACTTCATGACCATCCCCGAGGCCGCGCAGCTGGTGCTGCAGGCCGGCTCCATGGCCAAGGGCGGGGACGTGTTCGTGCTCGACATGGGACGCCCGGTGCGCATCGACGATCTGGCGCGGCGCCTGGTCAATCTGATGGGACTCACCGTGCGGGACGCGAACAACCCGGACGGCGACATCGAGATCGAGTACACGGGACTGCGCACCGCCGAAAAGCTCTTCGAGGAGCTGCTCATCGGCTCGAACGTCACGGGCACCGATCACCCGATGATCATGCGCGCCATGGAGCACCGGCTGGCGTGGCCGCGCATGCAGGAGTATCTGAACGACTTTCTCGTCGCGCTCGCGAGCTTCGATTGCAGCCGCGCGCTGCAGCTGCTGAGCGAGTCGGTCGCCGAGTACCACACCGGGGTGGACATTCGCGACCACGTCTGGACGCGCAAAGCGGTGCTGCCGCACGCCCCGGGGGCCAAGGTGGCCGACTTCGCCGCCAAGCGCCGCCTGTCCGAGGCCGGCAAGCCCACCCAGGGACAGGGACCGATCGCCTGAAGGCGCGGTGGCGGGGGGCGCTTGAGCGAACCCCAGCCGATGGCTTACGCTTGCCACCTTTCCGCCTTTTTGCTCAATAGCTTAGCCCCGATTCACTGACATGCGGGTCACTATCTTCGGCTCCGGTTACGTGGGGCTGGTCACTGGAGCGTGCCTGGCCGATGCGGGCAATCATGTCCTGTGCGTGGACGTAGACGCCGGCAAGATCGAGCGGCTGATGCGCGGCGAAGTGCCGATTCACGAGCCCGGACTCGAGGCACTCATCAAGCGCAACGCCGACGCCGGCCGCATCGAATTCACCACCGACGCGGTGCGGGGCGCGGGCCACGGGCTGTTCCAGCTGATCGCGGTCGGTACGCCCCCGGGAGAGGACGGTTCCGCCGACCTGAGCCATGTGCTCGCGGTCGCGCGCACCATTGCCACCCACATGAGCCGCTACTGCATCGTCATCACCAAGTCGACGGTGCCGGTGGGCACCGCTGACCGCGTGCGCGCCGAGATCGACCGGACGCTCGCCGAGCGCGGCGCGAACTGCGAGTACGACGTCGTATCGAACCCGGAGTTCCTCAAGGAGGGCGCGGCGATTGCCGACTTCATGAAGCCCGACCGGGTGGTCGTCGGCACCGACAACCCCCGCACCACCGAGCTGGTGCGCGCGCTCTATGAGCCGTTCACGCGCAACCACGACCGCCTGATCGTCATGGACGTGCGCTCGGCCGAGCTCACCAAGTACGCCGCGAACGCCATGCTCGCGACCAAGATCAGCTTCATGAACGAGCTCGCCAGCATCGCCGAGCGCGTCGGCGCCGACATCGAGAAGGTGCGCATCGGCATTGGCTCGGATCCGCGCATTGGTTACAGCTTCATCTACCCGGGCACCGGTTACGGCGGCTCGTGCTTCCCCAAGGATGTGCAGGCGCTGATCCGCTCGTCGCACCAGGCGGGCCACGTGCCCGAGATCCTCGCCGCCGTCGAGTCGGTCAACGCCCGCCAGAAGCAGGTGTTGTTTCGCAAGATGTCGCGGCACTTCGCCGGGGCGCTCAAGGGTCGCACTATCGCGGTGTGGGGGCTGGCGTTCAAACCCAACACCGACGACATGCGCGAGGCCCCGGCGCGCACGCTGATCGACCTGCTGCTCGAGGCCGGCGCCGCGGTACGCGCCTACGATCCGGTGGCCGCCGACGCCGCGCAGCGCATCTACACCGGCCGTGCCGGCCTGGCGCTCGCCCGCAGCGCCTACCAGGCGGCCGAGGGCGCCGATGCGCTCGCCATCGTCACCGAGTGGCAGGAATTCCGCAGTCCCGATTTCGAGCGCCTGAAGGAAATACTCAAGAGCCCGGTGATCTTCGACGGACGCAATCTCTACGACCCGTCCACCGTGAGCCGCTTCGGGCTCACCTACTACGCGATCGGTCGCGGCAGGCCGCTCGCCGCCGACTGAGTGCGGCCCGCCTGAGGGAGCGCCCACGATGCTTACGCCAGTCATTCTCTCGGGCGGCGCCGGAACGCGACTCTGGCCGCTATCGCGCGAGCTGTATCCCAAGCAGCTGCTGCCGCTGATCGGCTCCCGCACCCTGCTGCAGCAGACGCTGCTGCGGCTGGAGGGGCTCGAGGCATCGCCGCCGGTGATCGTGTGCAACGAGGCACACCGCTTCCTGGTCGCCGAGCAGCTGCGGCAGCTGAAGATCGAGCCGCGCGCGCTGGTGCTCGAGCCATTCGGGCGCAACACCGCCCCCGCCATCGCGCTCGCGGCGCTGGCGTCGCTCAAGGGGCTGGGGGCGGATGCCAACGCGGTGGACCCGGTACTGATCGTGCTGCCGGCGGACCACGTGATCCGCGACGTCGCCGCGTTCCAGCGGGCGCTGCACACCGGGCTCGCCGCCGCCGAGCACGGCCTGCTGGTGACCTTCGGCGTCGTGCCCACCGCCGCGGAGACCGGCTACGGCTACATCCAGCGCGGCGCCGCGAACGGCGCGGCGTTCCGCATCGCGCGCTTCGTCGAGAAGCCGGACGCGCAGGCCGCTCGCGGCTATGTCGATTCCGGCGACTATTACTGGAACAGCGGCATGTTCCTGTTCCGCGCGCGGCGCTACCTCAAGGAGCTGGCGCTGCTGCAACCGGAGATGGCGCGCGTGTGCGAGGCGGCGTTTCGCGACGCGAGCGCCGATCTCGAGTTCACGCGCATCGCGGCGCAGGCGTTCGAAGCCTGCCCGGCGGACTCGATCGACTACGCCGTGATGGAGAAGACCCGGGACGCGGTGGTGGTGCCGCTGGAGGCCGGCTGGAGCGACGTCGGCTCCTGGGCGGCGTTGCATGCGGCGAGCACCGCCGATGCGCTCGGCAACGTGACACGCGGCGATGTCGTCAGCGCGGACAGCCACGGATGCTATCTGTATTCCGAGAGCCGGCTGGTGGCGGCGGTGGGACTCGAGGACCACGTGGTGATCGAGACCAAGGACGCGGTGCTGGTCGTGCCCCGCAGCCGCGTGCAGGACGTAAAGAAGCTGGTGCAGCAGCTGAAGGAAGCCGGCCGCTATGAGCACTCACTGCACCGCGAGGTGTTCCGCCCCTGGGGCAGCTATGACGGTCTCGAGAAGGGCCAGCGCTTCCAGGTGAAGCGCCTGAAGATCAAGCCCGGCAGCACGCTGTCGCTGCAGCTACATCATCACCGTGCCGAGCACTGGGTGGTGGTGGCGGGCACGGCGCGCATCACCCGGGGCGAGGAGGTGTTCCTGCTCGAGGAGAACCAGTCGACCTACATCCCGATCGGAGTGCAGCACCGGATCGAAAACCCGGGCAAGATCCCGCTGGAGATCATCGAGGTACAATCGGGCTCGTACCTCGGAGAGGACGACATCGTGCGCCTCGAGGACAAATACGGGCGCAAGGGCACCACAAGCTGAAGGACCAGAGCGGTGACCAACCTCAATTCATTCAAGGCTTACGACATCCGCGGCCGCATTCCGGACGAGATCAACGAGAACCTCGCCTACGACATCGGCCGCGCGTTCGCCGCCTTCGCGCAACCGAAGCGCGTCGCCGTGGGTCACGACATCCGGCTGTCCTCCCCGCAGCTGGCCGCGGCGGTGAAGCGCGGGCTCACCGACTCGGGCGTCGATGCGCTCGACATCGGTCTGTGCGGCACCGAAGGCGCCTACTTCGCGACCTTCGCCGAGCGGCTCGACGGTGGCGTCATGGTCACGGCCAGCCACAATCCGCCCGACTACAACGGCATGAAGCTGGTGCGCGAGGAGGCCCGGCCGATCAGCGCCGACACGGGCCTGACTGACATACGCGCGCGCATCGAGAGCGGCCGGCTCCCGCCACGGGCCACGTGCCCGGGCGTCGAGCGTCCACTCGATATCCGCGCCAAGTACCTCGAGCACTTGCTCGGCTACGTGAGCCGCGATCGCCTGAAGCCCCTCAAGGTAGTCGTCAATCCCGGCAACGGCGGCGCCGGGCTCATCGTCGACCAGCTCGAGTCGCACCTGCCGTTCGAGTTCACCAAGGTCAACAATGAGCCCGACGGCGCGTTCCCAAACGGGGTGCCAAACCCGATGCTGGAAGAGAACCGCGCGGCGACCGCCGATGTGGTGCGCGGGGCGCGCGCCGACGTCGGCATCGCCTGGGACGGGGACTACGACCGCTGCTTCTTCTTCGACGAGACCGGTCAGTTCATCGAGGGCTACTACCTGGTGGGACTCCTGGCCGAGGTGTTCCTGGAGGCCGAGCCCGGCGCACGCATCGTGCACGACCCGCGCCTCACCTGGAACACGCTCGACATCGTGCGCCGCCTAGGTGGCACGCCGGTGCAATGCAAGTCGGGACACGCGTTCATCAAGCAGAAGATGCGCGAGGTCGATGCCGTGTACGGCGGTGAGATGAGCGCGCACCATTACTTCCGGCGCTTCTCCTATTGCGACAGCGGCATGATCCCGTGGCTGCTGGTGCTCGCGGTGCTGAGCGAGCGGGGTGAGCCGCTCTCGGCCCTGGTCGCCGAGCGCATGCGGCTGTTTCCGGCGAGCGGAGAGATCAACCGCAAGCTTGCCACCGACGCCGGCTCGATCCTGGCGCGGGTGCGGGCCCAGTACGAGCGGCGGGCGCAGGCGATCGACCTCACCGACGGCCTGTCAATCGAGTTTGCCGACTGGCGCTTCAACCTGCGCGGCTCAAACACCGAGCCGCTGGTGCGGCTCAACGTCGAGTCGCGCGGGAGCGAGCCGCTGATGCGCGAGAAGACCGCCGAGTTGCTGAAGCTGATCGACGGCTGAGGCGGCTGCGCTGCGGCGCGCCGGGCGGCGGCGCGAAACCCCGATGTCAGGGGTCCACGATATGCCGGCGCAGGCTGTCGGCGGCGCGCTCGGCCGCGTGACCATCCCAGCGCTCGGGCTTGCGGCCCTTTGGCCATCGGCCCTGCAGCGCCTCGTGCGCCGCCGCAAGGACTCCGGCCGGTCCCACCAGGCGGTTCGTGCCTTCCGCGAGCGTTATGGGACGCTCGGTGTTCTCGCGCAGCGTTGCGCACGGGATGCCGAGGTAGGTGGTCTCCTCCTGGACTCCACCGGAGTCGGTGACCGCAAGCGTGCAGCCGCTCACGAGGTTCATGAACTCGATGTAGCTCAGGGGCTCGGTGATCCGGATGGCGTGCACCCTCGTGATGGCCTCGAGGAGGCCGAATTCTTCGAGACGTCTGCGTGTGCGGGGGTGGATCGGGAACACCACCGTCAGCGCGCCCGACAGCTGCACCAGGGTGGCGGTGAGCTCGGCCAGCCGGTCGCGCTGGTCGACGTTGGAGGGGCGATGCAGGGTGACGACGGTATAAGGAGCGCCGTCGAGGTGCAGGCGTGAACGCGTGTCGGCAGCGTCGATCCTGGCGCGCAGCATCTCAAAGGAGTCGATCATGATGTTGCCGATGCGGTCGATCCTCTGCGGTGGTACCCCCTCGGCGATCAGATTCGCATCGGCGTCCGGAGACGGCGTCCACAACAGGTCCGCGATCGCATCGGTTACCAGGCGGTTGATTTCCTCGGGCATGCGGCGGTCGCGGCTGCGCAGTCCCGCCTCGAGATGGACCACCGGGATCCACTGCTTTGCCCCGACCAGCGCGCAGGCGACGGTGGCATTGACGTCGCCGACCACCACGATCGCATCCGGGCGCTCCTGCCGGCAGACGGCCTCGTAGGCGATCATGGTTTCCCCGGTCTGCTCGGCGTGCGTGCCGCTGCCGATCTCCAGGTGATAGGCAGCCTCGGGCAGATGCAGGTCACGAAAGAAGGCATCCGACATGTTCGCGTCGTAGTGCTGGCCGGTGTGCACGATGCGCGGTGTGCACCAGCCCTCACCTGCGAGGGCGTGGTAGAGCGGCGCCACCTTCATGAAGTTCGGCCGGGCGGCGGCGATCAGGTGAACGGTCTTGGGGCTCACTCGGCTAAGGCTCCTCGCATCACCAGCTTAGCGTGGACATAAGGCAATTGAGAGCCGCGGCATATTCACGACACGGTCGGCGGAGTACTCTTGGGGAGTGTGGGGGCCCGACGGGCGTGAACTCTACCTCGACCGCACTTTGTCTGCTCGGGGAGACACTGGTCGCGCGCCGGATCGGCAGGTAATTTCCATCATTCAGTCACCTACAGGGAACACTCATGGCGCTTTGGAAAGAGACGAGTACCGGAACCGCCCCGACGGCCAACGCACCGTCAGCCGGGGTGGCCAGCACGCCCCATCCGCGTGAGCCTGAGAAGACGAACGTCGCGCCGCTGAGCCCCGACCTGGGCCGACGGGCCGCGCCGCAGCCGGCGCGCGGGGAGGCCAGGGAGTCACATATCTCCGCCGATCTCACCATCGAAGGCAAGATTGCCGGCAGGCCATGTGAACA
>Ga0209274_10001344_pt1 | contig 12693 bp, 9 predicted proteins | sample HubBroMetageREF1_FD_188343 | JGI IMG/M metagenome (GOLD analysis project Ga0209274, IMG submission 188343) | Reference soil microbial communities from the Hubbard Brook experimental Forest, New Hampshire, USA - Hubbard Brook CCASE Soil... | ecosystem: Environmental > Terrestrial > Soil >...
CCTTGGCCTCACACTGCCTCGCTCGCACGACGAAGCGGTCCAACTGGCGCTTGCCGACGCCGACCTCAAGGTCGCCGCGCTAGCTGCATTGTATGCGACGACAACGGGAGCCGACGCCCTCGCGGCCTCGGTGAGGAAGGCCTATGAGAAGCGCCCGTCGCTCGCTCCAGCAGCCCGAGGGCTCTTCCCGGGTGCCTTCCACATGCCACCGACGCCAACGTGACTGATCCGCGCGTACTCCGCACGTCCCACGAGCTGTTCTTCTCGGTTCTTACCGGCGGGGCAAGTGACCTGGAGACCTGGGTTATCGACCGGATGACGTCCGTCATCGAGGAAGAGGACGTGGAACCGGGCAAGCGCATCTTCGCCCAGGGCGAACAGCCCGAGTTCATCTTCTTCGTCCGGGATGGGCGCGTGCGACTTGAACGAGAGGGCCGCAACCCTTGGACTTTCGAAGGTCGCTCGGTCATCGGGGTCTTCGACGCCCTGCTCGAACGGCCCCACCCGCGCACGGCTGTCGCCGAAACCAAGCTGCACCTGCTCAAACTGCGCACGGAGCATTGGCTCGCCCTGCTCGAAGACAGTTTCGGTCTGGCTCGCGCCGCCCTCGCCAACTCGGTGGCCACCGTGGCGGCGCTGGAAAAGCGTCTGTGGGCATCTCAGCCGCAGCCCATGGGGGCCGTCGCATTCCACACCCCCGAGATCGAGCCTCCGCTCGCGTTCATCGAGCGCGTTGCGATCCTCGCCGAGACCCCCCTGGTGCGGGGCGCCGGCATCCAGGTCCTTGTCGAGCTGGCTGAATCGGTCGAGGAGCTAACGTTCCAGCCAGGTGACACGCTCTTCAAACGCGACGAGGCCACCAAGGGTTCGCTCTTGGTGCTCCAAGGCGACGTCGTGGCCGAACGGACCGATCCCGACCTCGAGGTGCTATTCGGCCCGGGCAGCCTCGTCGGAGGTGTTGCGAGTCTCGGTGATCCCATCGCAGCGTGGCAAGCCCGCGCCGCCACCCCCGTGCGTGTCCTGTCCATGCGCATCGAAGACTGGTTCGATCTCATGGAAGAGCACTTCGACCTTGTCCGGTCGGCCCTTTCGGCGCTCGCGCTCCGACGAGAATCCATCCTGGACGAGCTTGCCGAGAAAAGCGCGGAGTTGCGCGTCGGATGACACGTCCACGGATCGCCGCGGCGGGTACGGCCCTTTCCCTGTGGCTCACCAGCGCTCCTACTGTTGCTCAGACCGCGGCGAGCACACACGAACTGCGTTGGGACCCTGCACTCGACGTGACCGTGACTGCGGGAGGGCTGGCGGTTTGGATCACCAGTGAGGTTCTCAAGGGGGATATCGCCCCGGCGCGCTGTCGCTGGTGCAGCGCGGACCCCGTGGACGCCAGCCTTCGCGACGCATTGGTTTGGCACGACACCGCCTGGGCGGACACCCTCAGCAACGTCACGGGAATCGTCCTGATGCCGTTGTCCGCCATTGGACTGGATGCGTTGGCGGCCGCGCATGACGGCGCCTTACGCGGCGCGCCCGAAGACGCTCTACTCATTGCGGAGGCCGCGATCGTCGCCGCGGATGTGAGTCAACTCACCAAGCTCATCGTGGGACGCGAGCGCCCCTTCGTCCACGCGCTTCCCCCCGAACAGAAGTCGCTCACCGCTCACCCCTCCGACAACAATCTTTCATTTTTTTCCGGCCACAGCACCGAGGCGTTCGCGCTCGCGACCGCCTCGGGCACCGTCGGCACAATGCGCGGCTACCGGTGGGCGCCCCTCGCGTGGGCCGTGGGCGGGGCCGTGGCGGCAACCACCGCGTACTTGCGCATCGCCGCTGACAAGCACTGGCTGACGGACGTGGTCGTGGGGGCCGTCGTCGGCGCGGGGATCGGCTTCGCCGTGCCGTACTTATTCCATTCCGCGGTCGACGACCCGCCCCGACTCCAAGCCTCCGCCGCTGTGCGGGCGAACGCCCTGCCCCTTGGGACCGCATTGACGATCGCCTGGTGAGGTCCGCCACTTCCCGCGGCGCATTGGCGCGGGTCGCCCTCGCTGCAGGTACAACGACCCAGTCGACAACTTTCGTGCAATCACGGGCGCAACCCTGTTGGAGGATCTCGCCGGCCGTGCCACGCCCGGGCGGCGAAGCAGGAACTGCGATTCAGCCTCGAACGGCCGATTGACGCGGATTTGACGCAGACACCGCGCCGCTTCGACGGCCGTCAAGGGGGGCGGCCGGTAGCGTCCGGGCATGGCCAGCTCGAATGCGTCGTTCTCACCCGCCCGCGCGCGCGCGCGCGGGCGCACGCGTTCCGGCCCCTTCGCCGAGGGGGACTCCGGGGAGGCCGTTACCGCGGCTCTGATCACGCGGACGGTCTTCCCGGTCGCGAGCCCCTTCAGTCCTTGCGCGCGTAGGTCCCGCGACGACCACGGCCGCCTCGGTCAACGACGAGGTGCACAGCAGGACTTCAGAGGCGTTCGCGCCATTGAACTCGCGCTCGAGCGCGTCGTTCTCCAGATTCGACCCGTCGCCGTTCGCGGACCTTGGAGTCGCAGCCGTTGCCGCGAGTCGACGAGCGCCCACCCAGCAGCCGAGGAGAATGCTTCATGTCGATCGGAATGACCTTGTTGAGCGGCTTCGAGCCGTCGCCGCGTGCTGCCCGCGTTCACGCGATGAAGAACTGCGTCAGCGTCATCGTCGCCCTCTGCCGACTCGCCGAGCGCGAAACCTGGGTGGCGAGCCGAGAGCGGTGGAAGCATCTTCAAGCCGCTGCGCACCGTCTACGAGACCTGCTCGCCGAGGATCTCGCGATGCCCGGCGACGAGGACCAGGTAGAGCAGCAGCGCGTCGACGGAGGGCTGTGCAGCGTCGAGGCGCTCGTCAATGCCGTGACCGAGAGGCTTCAGCCTCGAGCGGAGGAGGCGGGGGTAGCCTTGACGGTCGATTGTGGGGGCGGCGCGATCCGAGGGGACCAGGCCGACCTCGGCGAGGCGCTCTTCAACCTCGCAACCAACGCAATCGAGGCAACGCCGCGTGGAGGCGCGGTCAAGCTGGAGACGCGCGAACTGCGTGGCGGCGACCAGCAGTGGACCCTGCGCGATGCCGGCCCGGGAATTGCTGACGATCAGTTGGCGCGACTCGGGCAAGCATGTCCGTCCCGCAAGCAGGGGGGCTCGGGCTTGGGCGTTGCGCTTGCGTGTGCGGCCATCGCTCGACACGGCGGATTGCTGGGCATCGAGTCGCGAAACTCTTCGGGGACTTCGGTCACGATCCTTCTCGAGAGGGGCGCCGACCGATGTGGAGCGTAGGCGGGGTCGACCGAAAAGCGTGCCGTGATGCCAATCGGTCCGCGACCGAGCGGGTTCAACTCGCTGCAGTTCGGGTCGTCGTCGATGAATTGGAGCGTGTTCTCGGCGAGACCGAGCCCTATCTTCGATCCGGCCTCAGACAGCAACTCGCCGAGCAGCTCGAACTCTTGGCTCGGACCCTTCGAGCGCACGACTGCTCGGCAAAGCAACGATGATGTCCCCGATCCTGCGCAGAGGTCTGGCGGGACACAGTGCGCAATCTATGTGTTCGATGTCCGCGTGGGCCCCGTCTTGCTCCGCGCGCGGCGTGCGCGGCGCAGGACCTGGTCGAGGAGACGTACGCGCGCGGAACCGTGGGCTGCTCGCAGTTCGCCGCGGGCGAGTCCGAGGAGACGCGACCTCTGCAGCGACTATCGCGGTCGACGCTCGTACCCAAGTGGGGCTGAGCAAGCCTGCGTTTCCAAAGAGGAGCCTACACCGCAACCGCGGGGCGAGGCCCCCCTTGAGCAGGTCCCCCACCAGTAGGGTCCGGCACGTGCACAGGCTGCGCAAAGTCATACGAGTCGCGGCAACCAAGGCTTCCCCTTCGCCATCGCAGGAAGTATCAACCCGGATGAGAACACCGTGACCGCAGCCCCGCGCTCCCGCCCGGCGACCGCCGACCGGGCGCTCGCCTACCTGTTTCGTCCCTTCGCAAAGGTGGAGCCCGCAGAGGCCGCCACGGCGTCGCTACTCACGCTCACTGTCTTCTTGTTGCTGACGGCATATTACCTACTGAAGACGGCCCGCGAGCCGCTCATCCTGCTGCACGGAGGAGCCGAGGTGAAGCAATACGCGGCCGCAGGGCAGGCGCTTCTCCTGGTCGTGGTGGTCAACGCATATAGCGCGCTCGCTCGCCGGGTCGGTCGGCAACGGCTCATTGCTACGGTCTACCTTTTCTTCGTCTCGAATCTCGTCGTCTTCGCGATTCTGGCGCGCGCCAACGTGGTGATCGGCGTCCCGTTCTTTCTCTGGGTGGGCGTCTTCAACATGACCGCGGTCTCTCAGTTCTGGAGCCTCGCAGCGGATGTCTATACGCCTGAGCAGGGCAAAAGACTCTTCGCGGTCCTCGGCATCGGTAGCTCCGTGGGCGCGGTCGCGGGGGCGCGGGTGGCCAAGTCGCTGGCGCCGCTCGGACCGGCATGGCTCATGAGCGGCGCTGCGGGCATCCTCGTCGTTTGTGTGGGCCTGTTTGCCTGGGTCGGTGCACGCGAGGGCTCGCCAGGACGAAAATCTGACGAGCCTCACCATGAAGAGCCGCTCGTCCACGAACACGTGGCCCGAATTTTGGCGCGCGACAAGTACCTGCTTCTCATCGCCGGACTCACGCTGCTGCTCAACTGGGTACGCAGCAACGGCGACTATCTGCTCGACCGCACGCTCCTCTCGGCGCTCGCGGAAGCGAAGAGTCACGGGGCCGACCCGTCGACCTTCGTCACCTCCTTCAAGGCCACGTACTTCGAGTGGGTCAACATCACGGGCGTGGTGCTGCAGCTTTTCGCCGTGTCGCGAATCATGAACCGCATCGGCGTCCGCTACGCGCTTTTGGTCCTCCCGGCCGTTGCGTTTCTCGAGTACGGGACCTACTTGGTCATCCCGATCCTGTCCGTATTTACGGTCGCAAAGGTGGCCGAGAGCTCGCTCGAATATTCCCTTCAGAATACGGCGCGACAAGCGCTGTTCCTTGTGAGCTCACGCATCGAGAAGTACGTCGGCAAGACGGTGGTGGACACGGTCGTCGTCCGCGCCGGCGACGCGCTGACGTCCGTCGTCATATTGGCCGGAAGCCGCGCTGCGATGTCGACCCAGGCGTTCGCGACACTGAACCTCGTGCTGATTTCCGTGTGGGTCTCGGCGGTCTTCGCGATCGGTCGCGAGAACGCGCGTCGCAGCGGAGAGAGCGAAGAGCGCATCGCCGCGGAACCGTTGCCGTCATGACGGGGGTCTCGCGGATCGCGGTCGCGGTCCTAGCAGCCTCGGCAACATCGACGGGAGTCGCGCGAGCCGACGAGCCGTCGCCGTCGCCGCCCGTCTCGGCGGCATTGCCATCGCCGTCGGCTTCGGCAGCAGCTCCGATTCCGCCGCCCCCCGGGGCGCCCCTCCTGCCGCCCTCGCCGAAGCGGCATCTGCCCGACTACGACGGACTAGGCCCGCGGCCCACCACGGCCGGCGAGGTGGCGCTATGGGTGCCGAGGGTTCTGCTCGCGCCGCTGTACCTTCCGACCGAGTATCTGATTCGGCGCCCGCTGGGCGCCGCTATTAGCGCGGCCGAGCGTGCCGATCTGCCCAATGCCCTCTACGACTTCTTCGCATTCGGGCCCGATCACAAAGCCGGCATCGTGCCCGTCGCCTTCCTCGACTTTGGGGTTTACCCGAGCGTTGGACTCTACGCGTTTTGGGACGACGCCTTCTTCAAGGGCGACAACCTGCGTCTCCACGCGTCCATTTGGACCAGTGACTGGCTTGCGGCCTCGCTGGTCCAGCGCATCGTCTTTCACGGCAAGGACAGCGTCCAGCTAAAGCTTCTGGGCGTCCGTCGTCCGGACCACGCCTTTTTTGGTATCGGGCCTACCACGCTTGAATCGGCCCAGAGCCGCTACGGCGAGGACAAGCTCGATGGCGAGGTGCTCTTCGACTTGCCGATTTGGCGGTCCAGCAAAATCGACCTAGGCGTGGGGATACGTTCCGCGACGTTCCGAAATGGCCACTATGGGCGCGACCCTGGCATTTTGCAGAGCGTGGCCGCAGGCGTCTTTCCGTTGCCGGACGGTTTCGCGCAAGGGTACACCGCCGAATACAACGACGTGCTCGTCGCGCTCGATTCGCGGCGACCGTACCCGGAAGATGGTTCGGGCGTGCGGGTCGAGGCCCAGGCAGAACAGGGCAACGACGTGCGCCAGTCGCCGGGATCGGAATGGATCCACACGTCGGCCGGGGCCGGTGGGTTCTGGGACGTCAACGGCTACCGACGCGTCCTCTCCTTGTCGGCTCTCGCGATGTTTTCCGATCCCCTCGGCACCCAGCCGGTCCCGTTCACGGAGCTCGTGACGTTCGGCGGCGACATCGCATCCCCCGGCGCTTTCCCCGCGCCGATGTCGGGGTTTCTCCCGGGCCGCATGGTGGACCGGAGCGGCGCTGTCGGCACGCTTCGCTACAAGTGGCCGATCGGCCCGTGGCTCGACGGCTCGCTGAAGGCGGAGGTCGGCAACGTCTTTGGCGAGCACCTCCAGGGGTTTGAGACCAAGCTTCTGCGCTTCTCGGGTTCCTTCGGAATCGAGAGCGACAGCTCCGTCGACAGCAGCTTCGAGTTCCTATTCGGCTTCGGGACCGAGACTTTCGAACATGGCGCGCAGATCGATTCGCTGCGCCTCGCCGTCGGGGTCACCCGCTTCTAGGGGAGGACAACGGTCATGACTCGCTTTTGGCCATTTTTCTCCGTGCTCGTCGCGAGCGGCTGCGCTGCCGCAACTCGAAACTTTCCGCTGCACGATCCGATGACCGTCGACACCGACTTGCGCCCCGTGACTGTGGGCTGCCGCGCGTCCGCCACACCGAAGGATCCAAAGCACATCTCGTGCGCTCCCGACGTCTATGTGTCGCCACTCAACTGGGACGGCGCGGACAACATCCTTTTCCGGCCGCTCTCGGAGGCTCTTGGCGTCGAGCATCACGGCGAGGCGCTCAACGTGAATAGCCTCGACGAGGTCCCGGACTCGTCCTGGTTCCAAAACCGCATCGGCGTCCACGCCGCCACCCCCGAAGAGCTCGCGCGGGGTGCGTGCAGCCCAGCGCTCCTCCTGGATCCGGATGGATCGGCGGACGGGACGTGGCTCATCGACCGCGGAAAGACCGATGGATCGTCGCCGGGCTTCCGCGTGAGCATCCCCGGAAAGGGCAAGTACCTGTTCAAGGGTGAGCCGCACGACGAGCCCGAGCGCCCGAGCGCCGCTAGCGTGATCGGGGCAGCCGTCTACGACGCCGTCGGCTTCAACACGTCGTGCGAACAAGTCGTGTACCTCCGGCCATCGTTACTGAAGCTCGCGCCGGGGCTTAAGCACAAGGGCAATTTCGGCTCGATCGAGCCCTTCGACCAGAAAGCGGTCGATAAGATCCTCGCGGACTGCCCGCACCGCGGAGAGCTCGTGCGGATGCAGGCCTCGGCCTGGCTTCCCGGCTACCTGCTCGGCCCATTCCGCTACTTGGGCACCCGCGCCGACGACCCCAACGACGTCATCGCGCACGACGATCGGCGCGAGCTGCGCGGCGGCAGGCTCGTGGCGGCGTGGCTCGATCACTTCGACGCCCGTGAGCAGAATTCGATGGATAGCTGGCTCACCGACTCCCGCAACGGCAAGGGGCAGCCGGACGCTTCCCCGGGCCATGTCGTCCATTACTACCTCGACACGAGCGATTGCCTCGGGTCTTGGTGGGCGTGGGAACAGATCTCGCGGCGCCTCGGCTACTCGTACATCGGCGACTGGGGAGACATGGCGCAGGACCTTGTCACGCTGGGCATTCCCGTACACCCGTGGGACCGCGTGCGGCGCGCGCCGGGGATGGAGATCTTCGGCTACTTCAACGTCGAGGACTTCGAGCCCGACCAATGGAAGAATGAGTATCCGAACGCTGCATTCAGCCGGATGACGGAGCGCGATGGCGCGTGGATGGCGCGCATCCTGGCGCGCTTCACACCGGAGCTCGTCGAGACGCTCGGCCGGATGGGGCAATTCTCCGACCCGCGCAAGACCGCCTACCTGACGACCGTGCTCGAAGGCCGGCTCGACAAAATCCTGCGGCGTTACCTCGCGCGCCTGTCCCCGCTGACGGATGTGCACGTCGACCGCGACGCGCGGCTGTGCGCTAGCGATCTCGCCCGGTTGCGCCGCGTCGCGGAGCCGGATCGCTTTCAATACGCCGCACGCGCTGCCAACGGCGCACCGCTCCCGGTCACTTCGCAGGACGACGGCTCGATCTGCGTGCAGCTACCGCGAATCGTGGCTGATGGCGGCGCGGCGGACGACCCCGCACCCCGATACGTCATCGTACGAATCGACGACGGGTTCGCGGCGGGACCTCTTCTCGTCCACTTGTACGATCTCGGCGCCTCACGTGGCTACCGACTGGTCGGTCTTGAACGCCCGGAGCCATGAGGGTCGTGGTCGGCACTCGACGTTTGGAAATGACGAGAAGGTAATTCCTCATGTGTTCGAATTGGAGCCGAAGAGGCGCAGGGACGCCTGAGCACAGTCGGCGATGGGTCCATATGGCTCTTGCGATCAGCCTTTTCCCGCACTTCGCCTTTGCACAGGGCACGACGAACCCCACCCCAACGCTCCCGGTCGCGATCGCGCCCGATGCCGCAAGCAGTCCGACAGCGAACCCCAACGCCTCGAATACCGCAAGTCACCCAAGCGAGGACGACCAGGATCGCTTCTGCAAGGACCACTGGCTCGCCACGGGGGCCTGCCGCGAACGCAAGTGGGGGGGACCCGAGCTCATGTTCGGAGGGGACCTGGGGCTTTCCACCATGACCGAGACGGGCCCGTTCGGCTTCAACAAAGGCGTAGGAGGTGTGACGGAGGCGGGCCCAGCCTGGGGCGTGCGCCTGGGAATCGAGCTTTTCCCCTGGCTCGGGGTCGAAGCGCGTTACGTGGGAATGTACGACTCGGCTCAGAGCTCGGTGAGCCCTACGGGCAGCGTCGGCTTTCTTACGACGGGTGGCGAAGCGGTCGTTCGCCTCACGGCCCCAACACCGTATGTGCGCCCCTATATTTTCGGCGGCGTCGCGTACTACGACGTCGCGCTCATCGGCTCATCGAGCGCGCGCGCTGGCTCGGCGCTCTACTCGAGCGCGCAGGCCGGAATCCCACTGGGCTTTGGGTTCGACGTTCCGCTCACTTGGTACGTCAGCGTCGGCCTCGAGGCGACCTACCATTTTCAGCTCGGCGAGAACTACTCCACGGCCACGACAACCAAAGGTGGCGCGAGTATCGATGGCGGCGATCTATCCACCTTCAACGCCGTCGCAAGGGTACGGCTGTAGGGTTGACGTCTTGCGCTGCGACCGATGTACAACCAGGTTGAGACTGCCTAGCGGGCGTTCTCGCGTAGCTATTCCGATCGGGCTATTCCGAGACGAACCCTGTCTTGGGCTCCGCCGCATGACGGCTTGGAGTCTTGCCCGCTTGCGGGGGCTGCCCGGCCTATGGATCGCATGCGCACTCTCCGCATGCACTTCGACGCAAACCTTTCCTCTGCGGGAGCCGATGTGGAAGGATTCTGATCTCGCGTCCGTGACCCTTCCCTGTCGATCTCAGCCAACCGCGCTCGATCCACGACACGTCTCGTGCGCTCCAGAGGTGGCCGAGGTGGCCCAGATATGGAACGCGTTGGATCACGTCGTCTTCTATCCACTAGTGGACACGCTTGGCGTCACGGTTTCAGGAGAGGCACAAAATGTTAACAGCCTCGACGAAGTTCCCGACTCCTCATGGTTTACGAATCGACCCCGCCCCGATGGTTCCGAGGCTGCAGACCCGCCGCTCGTCGTGTGCGACGCATCGCTACTTCTTGACCCGGATCATTCCCCCGATGGCAGCTGGATCGTCGACCACGGCAAGACAAGCGGGGCAACTTCCGGATTTCGAGTGAACATACCGGGCAAGGGCAAATACATGTTCGAGGCGGACGGCCTCGCGCAACCCGAGCTGCCGACCGCCGCGAGCATCGTGGGTGCTGCGATCTACCATGCGGCGGGATTCAACACGCCGTGTGAACAGATCGTGTACTTCAAGCCGTCACTGCTGAAGCTCACGCCCCGTCTCAAGTACCGGCACAGCAACCTTGAGGACGAAAAGAACTTCGACCAAAGCGCGCTCCAACAGGTTCTGGCGAGCTGCGCGCGCCACGGGCCGCTCGTCAGGATGCATGCTTCTGCCTGGATTCCGGGCCACTTACTCGGCCCCTTTCGTTACGACGGAACGCGTGCGGACGATCCCAACGACGTTGTTCCTCACGAGAATCGACGCGAGCTCCGCGGCGCTCGACTGCTCGCGGCATGGACGGATCACTGGGACGCTCGCGACGCCAACAGCATGGACGCCTGGCTTGCCGACCCTGGGAGCGCTCCCGACGGCTCGCCGGGCCACGTCCTCCATTACTACTTGGACACGAGCGACGCGCTCGGGCCCGAGTATGGGCAGCGACTGGTCACGATGCGGCTCGGCTACTCGTACATCCTCGATTGGGGCGATATCGCGGCGGACCTCTTCACCCTCGGCATCCCCAACCGCCCCTGGGATCGACCCCTGGGCGATCCCGGATACGAGATGTTCCGGAACTTCGACGTCCGTAGCTTCGTGCCCGACGAGTGGAAGATGCAGTATGCAAATCCCGCGTTCAGCCGGATGACCGAGCGAGACGGCGCCTGGATGGCTCGCATTCTGGCACGGTTCACACCCGAGTCGGTTCGTGCACTGGCCGATATGGCACGGTTCACCGATCCAAGGAACACCGCGCATCTGGCGCGTGTCCTCGAGGGTCGGCTGGCGCGCATTCTGGATCGTTATCTGACACGCCTTTCGCCGATCGGTGAATTGCGGGTCGAGGGCGCGAGCCGGCTGTGCGCAGTCGACCTGGCCGAGGCCCGCGCCGTCCGCGACGTGACCCGCTTCCACTATGCTGCCCGCCTTTCGAACGGCACGTTGCCGGTCGAAGTGCACGGGGGCGGCGAAATCTGCGTGCTGTTGCCGCACGTCGCCCCAGACGCAGGTCTGCCCGACGGGTCACCCGCACGGTATGTTCGCGTGAGCGTGGAGGACGGCGTCGCGCAGGCGCCGCTGTTTGCTTATCTTTATGATCTCGGACCCACACGCGGCTACGTCCTCGCGGGGGTAGAACGGCCTGAGCCGTGAACGCCAGACGCTCCTGGTGCGAAACCGGCCTCGTGGCGGCGACTGTGCTCGCATCCTTCGTCGCGCACGCGGACCCGCTGCCCCCCCCTTCGCCCGCGGCGGCGGCCCCCTTTCGGGTCCCCCTCGAAGAGGGGCAGCACTTCACACTCGACCCGGTCGTCGACGGCGTGATCACCGCCGCAGGCTTCGGGTTCTCCGGCATATTGGAGTTGGTCTTGAGCACCGGCGAGATCCGTCCTCCGGCACCGGCGGTGGGGGAGAAAAGCCTGCTCTTCTTCGATCGCGTTGCCGTCACCCAGACAATCGATCCGAACGCCGCAACCTACTCGGACATCGGTCTTGCCAGTGCCATCGGGTTCGCTGTGCTCGATCCTATCTTATCGGGCTTTCGAGATGGCACGGACGCCTTGCTCGTCGATGGGCTCATGTACGCGGAATCCGGAGCGATCACGCTGACCCTCGCAGACCTCACGAAGATCGCCGTGCGCCGGCCCCGCCCCATCGATTACAAAAATTGCGAGCCGGCCGCAAACGGGGCGCCGAGCACCAACCCCGGCTGCACCTCCACCGACCTGGGCCTCTCGTTCTATTCCGGCCATGCGGCGGGCGTCTCAGCGATCGGCGCCACGGCGACCTACCTCGCCTTCGTCCGGTCCCCCCCCCACTCGCCGCGTCCCTGGATCACGCTGGGCGTGGCCACCGTCCTCGCGGCGTTCGTCAGCTACGAGCGGGTCCGTGCCGGCATGCACTTTCCGAGCGACGTCGTGGCTGGATCGCTGGCCGGCGCGTCCGTCGGGATCTTGGTGCCGCACCTGCATCGCCACATGCAGGAGGCGCCGCCCGTCTGGGTGGGAGTCGCGTCGCTGCCAGGAGGGGGATCGCTGACGTTGAACGGCCGTTTTTGAGGTCCTCACGAAATGCGGATCCATTCAGTGGCTGCAGGTGCGCTTCTTGTCTGTTGCCTTGCGGGCGCGCCCGCCGCGGCGCAGAGGCCGGTCCAGACCCACTCCCTTCGCTGGGACCCCGCCCTCGACCTGACGGTGACAGTCGGTGGTGCGGCCACGTGGAGCATCAGCGAGATCTGGCTGACGGACGTGGTCGCGGGGCGGTCGTCGGCGCTGGGATCGGCATCGCGGTGCCGTACTTCCTTCATCCCGCAGTCGGCGACCGCCGTTCCGTGTCTATGGCGAGTTCCCCGCGCACGCGCGAGCTGCCACTGGGGACATGGTTCACCCTGTTGTGCTGACGGAACGAGTTGGGGGCACCGCCGCAGACGTGCTGGAGCCGCCTGGCGTGTATCTCGGATCGACGCGCGATTTGACGCGGATTGCACGCGGATTCTTCGATTGATCCACGCCAGTCAACGCCGCGTCTGCCTACCTCTCGAAGCGTTTTGGCTGCCCGATGGCCATCGCGCTCGTTGCCGTTAGCGCCCT
>Ga0209274_10001345_pt1 | contig 12693 bp, 7 predicted proteins | sample HubBroMetageREF1_FD_188343 | JGI IMG/M metagenome (GOLD analysis project Ga0209274, IMG submission 188343) | Reference soil microbial communities from the Hubbard Brook experimental Forest, New Hampshire, USA - Hubbard Brook CCASE Soil... | ecosystem: Environmental > Terrestrial > Soil >...
CGACCACGACCGGCACGGCGTGGTGACGCGCAGCGCGGGCCTGCTGAATCCGAATCATTACCTGGCAGTGGCGATTTCGTTCCTGTTCCAGCACCGGCCCGGATGGCCGACGGGCGCCGCGGTGGGCAAGACGCTGGTGTCGAGCAGCATGATCGATCGCGTGGCGGCCAGCCTGAAGCTGAAAATGGTGGAAGTGCCTGTGGGATTCAAGTGGATGGTGGACGGCCTGGTAAGCGGCGCGTTCGGGTTCGGCGGCGAGGAGAGCGCGGGCGCGTCGTTCTTGCGGCGCGACGGCACGGTGTGGACCACGGACAAGGACGGCATCGTCATGGGGCTGCTGGCGGCCGAGATCCTGGCGCGTACGGGCCGCGACCCCGGCGAGATATACCGCGAACTCACGGAGAGGTTCGGCGCGCCGGTTTATGAACGCATCGACGCGCCTGCCACGGCTGAACAGAAAGCGGTGTTGCTGAAGCTCTCGCCGGCCGATTTGCATGCGGCCGAATTCGCGGGCGAGAAGATCGAAGCGACGCTGACCACCGCGCCGGGAAATGGCGCGCCCATCGGCGGGCTGAAAGTGGTGACGGCCAATGGCTGGTTCGCGGCGCGTCCGTCGGGCACTGAAAGTGTTTATAAGCTCTACGCCGAAAGCTTCCTCGGCGAGGAACATCTGCGGAGGATCCAGAAGGAAGCGCAACAATTGATCGCGCAGACTTTTAGCAGTGCGGTTCCAGGCCGGTAGAACCGGTCCTCCAAAAGCGCTTGCAGTTGCCAATCAACTCTTGACAGTCAAGATGAAGGGGGCTATTATGGGGCTACATTGTTTTCGGAATATCGATGGATGAACCGACTACAGACCTAATCCAGGGCACGCTGGACATGCTGATTCTTAAGGCGCTCAGCCTGGAACCCATGCACGGCTTCGGCATTGCCCGCCGCATCGAGCAGGTATCGCGCGGAGTCTTCAAGGTGAATCCCGGGTCGCTGCTCACCGCATTCCAGCGCCTGGAGCGCGTGGGCTGGCTGAATTCAGAGTGGCGCCAAACGGACAAATCGCGCCGGGCCAAGTTCTATGCGCTCACTCGTTCGGGGCGAAAGCAGCTTGAAGTCGAGAAAACCAACTGGAACCGCCGGGCGTCTGCGATAGCGCGTCTCCTGAAGGCGGAGGGATAAAACGGTGTCCCTCTGGCGTCAGTTCACCCGCGGGTTGCGCGTGCTCGCAAACCGGAAAGCCGCGGATCGGGAAACCGCCGACGAAGTGAGTCACTACCTGGAAGAAGCCGCGGAGGCCTTTGCCGCCAAGGGACTCCCACCCGATGAGGCCCGCCGCGCCGCACGGCTGGAGCTGGGTGGGACGACGGCAGTTCGCGAACAAGTGCGCGGGTATGGGTGGGAAAACTTGGTAGACAACTTGTTTGCCGATCTGCGCTATGCCGTTCGCAGCCTGGCCGGAAATCCGGGCTTCGCAGCGGTCGGCATCCTGACTCTGGCGCTGGGCATCGGCGCATCCACGGCAATTTTTTCCGTTGTGGACGCCGTTCTGCTGCGCGCGCTTCCTTATCCGAATCCGCAAGAAATCGTGCGCGTATGGGAACAGGCGCCCGACGGCCACCGCATGAATTTGGCGGACCCGAATTTCGACGATTTTCGTGCACAGAACACCACCTTCGCGGATCTGGCGGAATATGGCGATTGGCTGTCATCTGTTTCCGGCGGCAGCGAGCCCGTGCGTGTCGACATCGCCGAAGTCTCCAGCGGCTTCTTTGAAGCCCTCGGTGTCGAGCCTTTTCGCGGCCGCGCTTTTGTTCCCGAGGAGCAGCGCCTCCACGGCGCGCCTGCAGCGATCGTCAGCTATAGCTATTGGCAGCGATATCTCGGCCGTACAATGGATCTCTCCAAATTCCATTTGAGAATGGAGGGCGCAGTCTATTCCGTGGCCGGGGTGATGCCCGAAGGCTTTGATTTTCCGGCCGGCGTTGCCGTGTGGATTCCGCGCGAGCTGGATCCGGAACTTCCCGGCCGCACAGCGCATAATTGGCGAGGCCTCGGCCGCCTGCGCACTGGGATTACCATCACCCAGGCGCGCGCGAACCTCAGCGCGATCGCTCGCCGCATCAAGAGTCAATACGGGAAAGATGTCGATCTCAACGACGCCGCGGTAGTGCCTCTCGCCGATGCAATCGTTGGAGATGTGCGCACCGCGCTGCTGACCCTGTTGGGAGCCGTGAGCCTCTTGCTCCTGGTGGCCTGCGCTAATGTCGCCGGCTTACTTTTAGCGCGCACCTCGGCCCGCCGCAAAGAACTGGCTGTGCGTGCGGCCCTCGGTGCCGGTCGCGGCCGTCTCATTCAACAGTTCCTCGCTGAGTCCTTTTCGCTCTCCGTAGCTGGAGGCGCACTGGGAGTTTTGATAGCCACTTGGGCGGTCAGGGTACTTCCAGCAATTCTCCCGGCCGATTTCCCGAGGCAGCAAGGCGTGGCCATCAACACCTCGGTTTTGCTGTTCGCCTTGGCCGCAATTGTAGCTGTCGCCGCTTCGCTCGGCCTTTTTGCCGCTTGGCGCGCCGCGGCCGGAGATCTCCAACAAGCACTGACGGCCGGCTCCCGCAGTTACACTGGCGGGGGCGCCAGCCAGCGGTTTCGCGCCTTTTTGACGATCGGCGAAATTGCCGCGACGCTTGTGATTTTGGTTGGAGCGGGCCTGCTCGGCCGCAGCTTCTTGCGGCTCATCTCCACGAGTCCTGGATTTCGCCCGCAAAACCTGATCACCATGGAGTTTTCGCTTCCAACTCCGAATTGGGGAGTCTCCATCGACCAGTCGGCCATCTTGCGCCAAATCCACTTAGTGGACGACATATCGACCCGGCTGCGCGCACTTCCGGGCGCGGAGACTGTAGGTTTCGCCGGCGCGCTTCCCGTCGCCGCAGGCGACGACCTCGCTGATGGAACATTCCTCATCCTCAATGGCCAAAAGCCGCCTGCCGATGGCGCTGAATTCGGTCGTATGGCTCATAATCCCGCTCAAGCCGGGCACGCCTCTTATTGCCTGGCGGGCGAGGCGTATTTCCGCACCATGGGAATTCCGCTGATCCGCGGGCGGATGTTCGGCGAACAGGACGATTGGAATTCGCCGCATGTTGCCCTGATCAGCGAGTCATTGGCTCGCGAGCGCTGGCCCCATCGGGACCCCATCGGCCAGGTGATCGAGTTCGGCAATATGGACGGCAACTTGAAGCCGCTCACGATCGTTGGCATCGCTGGCGACGTTCGAGCGCGCGGCTTGGATTTTCCCCCGAGTCCTATCATTTATGTCGATTACCGCCAGCGCGGAATGCACGCCAATGCATCGCCCACCATCCTGATGCGCAGCGCCGCATCAGCCGGAGAGATGGTTGCCGCCGCGCGCGGCATTTTCCACGATCTCGCGCCCGATGTTCCCGTCAAATTCTCCACCTTCGCTAACGAAATGGGCGGCTGGCTCGCGGATCGCCGTTTTCTGCTTCTTCTTGTCGGATTATTCGCCACCGCCGCCCTGGCTCTTGCCGCCGTCGGCATCTACGGAGTGGTGGCTTATTCCGTTACGCGCCGCACCCAGGAGATCGGCATTCGCATGGCGCTCGGCGCGCGGCGAGGCGCGGTACTGCGCCTGGTCGTGGGCGAAGGCGCTCGGCTCGCGGTTCTCGGCGTGGGCATCGGGATTGCCGCATCTTTCGTCGTCACGCGCCTTTTGTCCAGTCTCCTTTTCGGGGTTAGCGCCACGGACCCAATCACATTCGCCGGCGTGGCTGTGCTGCTCTCTCTGGTCGCGCTGCTGGCTTCGTATATCCCCGCGCGCCGCGCCATGCGTCTCGATCCCAATGCCGCATTGCGTTATGAATAACGCCTGGATGGAGAGCACGGATTCACGCGCACCAACGACAGGCTATAGCCACCGCAAAGAACCGCCAAGAATCCGCTGGCGCCCGACCAGCATACTCGGTTCCCGTTTACCGCCGCCTCCTCGGGCGCGATAACTTTCACCATCCCGGCGACAGCCTGCGGAGCTATCGCTGTGACCACCGCCAACGGAGTCGGCGCCAGTACGAACGCCTTTGTCGTTCGGTAGATGCGTCGCGAAGCCGTTCGCCATCTGTCACCTGTAAAAAGTTTGTGAACTCTCCACAAAGGCCCTCCGGCGAATCGGGCTCCGGTGCGATACTTTTCTTTGCGAGGAGAGTCCATGCAACGGAAGCTTGTGTCTGCCGCGGCAGCGTTACTGCTGCCTATTATCTGCCCAGCCGCCGCGCTGAAAGTGTTGCATGCGTTCCGCGGTAGCCCGGACGGCTCCGCGCCCGAGTCCAATCTGATCTTCGATGCCGAAGGCAATCTCTACGGCACTACGTATGCGGGGGGTAATGGGTCAGCGTGCGTCGCCGGCTGCGGTACTGTCTTCCAACTGACGCCTGACGGAAGCGGAGGTTTCGCCGAGCGTGTGATCCATAGTTTTCAGGGCCCTTTGATTGACGGACAGAACCCGCAGGCGCCCTTGATCTTCGATGCACTGGGCAATCTGTATGGCGCCACGTATAGCGGCGGCCAGAGTGTTCGCCGGGCGTCAGGTACCGTGTTCAAGCTGGCTCCCAACCCGGACGGGAGTTGGACCGAAACCGTACTGCATAGCTTTAATGGCGCCTTGGATGGTGGCCATGACGGCGGGGATCTGCAAGGGGGCTTGGTCTTCGATCAGGCCGGCAATTTGTACGGTACAACTGCTGGGGGCGGTACCGGCACCGGTTGCGGCGCTGGACCGGCAAGCGGTTGCGGTACCGTCTTTGAATTATCGCCCACGCCAGTTGGCGACTGGCAGGAAACGATCCTGCACAACTTTACCAACGATCGCAGCGACGGCTGGAACCCAGAGTCCGGGCTGATCTTCGATGCGGCAGGCAGTCTGTACGGCACAACATTCTATGGCGGCTCGGCGCCCATGGGCGGTGGCACGGTTTTTAAGCTCACGCCTGCTTCCGGCGGCTGGCAGGAGAGTGTTCTCCACAGCTTCACGTGCGCGGCCGATGGGTGCAGTCCGTATTCCGGCTTAGTCTTCGATACTGGAGGGAACCTCTACGGTACGACCGTCGGCGGCGGGGACACAGAAGGCGACGGCACTGCTTTTAAGCTCTCGCCTAGCGCTGCCGGTCTTTGGACGGAAACCGTAATCCACACCTTCACGCGCGGCCAGGACGGAATACAACCATATGGCGGCCCGATCCTTGATGCGGCCGGCAACGTCTATGGCACGACCTTGAATGGCGGTGGCGGCACTTTCACCGGCTGCGCCGATGGCTGTGGGACAGTCTATGAGCTGATACCTGCTGCAGGCGGTTATACGGAAACCATTCTGGTTCGGTTTGGCAATGGTGGCCGCGGCATCGGACCGCTGGCCGGTCTGGGCAGGGACGCGCAAGGCAATCTGTACGGCGCGGCTGCCTTCGGTGGTCCCGATGGCGCTGGCGTGGTCTTTGAAGTTGTCCCATAGCCCAAAAGCCGGCTGGAAAGCCGACTTGCAGCCAAGATTGGCCGCCCCACAAGCAAGCTGACCCACTAAATCGCGCTACGAGCGCAGGAGGCCCAGAGGATCGCCAGGCTGATAGCCGGGAAAGACAGGTCCCAAATCCTTCTGGCCCAAGTGCCCGCGGATCAGTTCGCCCAGCACGTCGCGATAATCGGTGGTCACCGCCAGATCGCGCCCTTCAAAGAGCTGTTCTTTTTCAAGGCCGGGCCACTTGCCGTAGACCTTGCCTCCCTGCACCGGACCACCCAGCACCATCATCAGACTGCCGTGGCCGTGATCGGTGCCCGCGTTGCCGTTCTCCTCCACGGTGCGGCCGAACTCGGACATGGTTACCAGGACGATGTCTTCCATCCGGTCGCCCATATCCTGGCTGAACGCCGCCAGCGCGCCGGAGAAGTTGCGCAGCAAGTTCGACAACTGCGGATTCTCGTTGCCGTGATGATCCCAACCGCCGATCTCGGCGAAGGCGGCCTCCACTCCGGCATCCGCCTTGATCAACCGGGCAAGCTGCTCTAAACTGCGGCCCAGGTCGCCGCCGCGTCCGTATTGCGCTCCACCCTCCGGCCTGGACGGGCTGCGGTTGATGGATTGAATCAACTTCATGGCTTCGAAGGCGTCCTTGCCGGTGCGCCCCCACTGCGCGTCGGCGGAAGTCGTGTACATAGTTTCCAGGATTGTAGCGGCGTCCTGATTGCCCAAGTTGAACTGCTGTGGATCGCCGATGGCGATAGCCTCGCGCTCGCCGCGAAGCGTATGCGGCACCTCTTTGCCCAGCGAGACTGCCCGCAACGGCGACGTCTCCGCGCCGGCCGGCGGCAGCGCCCGATTGAGCCATCCGTCTCCCGTGGTTTTGCCGGAAGTGCCCGATTCCATGTAATCCTGCGCGTCGAAATGCGAGCGCGACGAATCCGGTGAACCCGTGGCTTCGACGATGGCCAGTTGCCGTTTGTCCCACAGGTCCTTCAGCGGCTGCATCGCGCCATTTAACGCGAAACGCCCATCCAGATCGATCGCGTTTCCATTGTTCGGGCCATCCGCTTTGGCCTGTCCGGGGGGAGGCGCGATGGCCAGAACCGGCCGCAGTTCGCGGTACCGTTTCTCCGAAAAAGGGACGACGATGTTCAGGCCATCGGCCGCGCCGCGCTGGAAAATCGCCACCAGGATCTTGCGCTTCTTGCCTTCCACGGAGGCAGCGCGGGCAAGCCAGGAGGGAACGGCTCCCATGCCGGCCATCACCACCGCCGAACCGCGCAGAAAAATGCGTCGCGTCAACATAGTCGTTTTACCTCCGTTGAAAGTCGGGTGAGCCGAGCACCAACGATGCGATAAACAGGGGAGTATGGTCTTTGCCTTCGAGACCCTGCTCAATGGCCGCCTGCGTCTGCGCAGAAGCGTCGCGCGCCAACAGATCCCGCGCGATCTCGGACTTGTCTTTTCCCGCCAGGCGCGCCGGGTCCAGCTTTACTCCCGGAACCAGGCCCGAAGCAAGCGCCGCCGAAAAGTTCATTCGTCCCATAATGCCCACCGTGCTGAGCCACGAATCCCCGGTGTTGGGATATCCGTTCGGCTCCAGCTTGTTGTAGAGCGGTTCGCCCAAATCGGCGATCTTCTGTACCAGGGTGAACGTCTCCGACGCCTCGCCCCCCACCGCTCGCACCGCGCTCACCACCATTTCGAAAGGGGATTTGACTTTGGCCTGCCATGCGCCCTCGGAGAAAAACTCGTGCGCCGTGAACATGGTCTCCAGCACCGCCCGCAGATCGCCGTCGGTCTTTGTAAAGGTCTGCGCCATGCGGTCCACCAGGGCTTGCGGCGGATCGTCCGCCACAAAACGCTGCGCCAGTTCGCGCGAGATGAACCTGGCGGTGGACGGATGATGGGCCAGAATGTCGATCACCTGCAGGCCATCCTGCTCGCCGCCGCCCGCGGCGATTTTGTGGTCGAGCACGGTCTTTTCGCCGAAATCGTGCATAAAAGGCGCGAATATGAATTCAGGATTGGTGGGGTCGCGGACGGTCCAGCCTGTGAAGCAGCGCGCTACCGCGATCACGTCGGCCTGGGTATAGCCGCCGTGAGCCCCCAGCGTGTGCAGTTCCATCACTTCACGGCCATAGTTTTCGTTCAGCCCGTGCGCTTTCCGTTGCTGAGCCGAGGGGCGGATCGAGTTCGGCACTCCGTTCACGACGCCCCTGTTGGGCGCGAACGGCCCTACCTCAAACGCTCCGGGAGCCACGGACTCCCAGTTGTCGAGATAGTACAACATCGCCGGATGCCGCGCCGTGGCCAGCAACAGATCCTTGAAATGGCCGAGAACGTACGGGCGAATGGCGTCGCGCTCGTAGCTCCCGATCAGCAGATGCATCTGCTCCGGCGCCTGCGGCACATTCTTGGCTTGATCCACATTGAAGTGGTTGAACCAGAAATCCACCAGCAATTCTTCCAATTGCCGGTTGGAGTAGAGCGCGCGGAAAACCTTGGCCTCTTTGAGGTCCTCGCTTACCACCTGCCGGGGCGTCCGCTGGAAGTGTCCCTCGCGTCGCAGTTCCGGAAGGGCGGCCAAACTCTGTGCCGGCAGGAGGCCGGCCACCAATGGGCGCTTCTCCGGATCGAGGTACGCGAACAATGCGGTGAGTTGGTCCTTATCGCCGGACCTGGCGGCGTTGATTTGGTCGGGATTCAAAAGATCCTGCAGTTGCGGGTTGCGCCGGCGGTTCTCCTTCTGCTGTTCCTCCTGTTCCATCTTCCGGGCTTCGTCGGCTTCTTTCTTGTATTCGGGAAGGTCGTCCAGATTCTCCACGGGAATCCGTAGTAGAACCAGCCTGCGCTTTTCGTCGTCAAGCGACGCAAACAGGGCTTTACGCTGTTCGGCGGTTCCGCTTTGCGCTCTGCGCATCTGCTCCGGCGGCAGCGGATCTTCGTTCGTCCGCTTCCTCGATATCGACATCATTTCCGGTTGCTGTTGTGCCGGCGTGTATTTGTTAACGATTTCGGGCAGGTCCATGCGTAGCGTCTCGAGCGGCTGGAGCTTGGCATCCAGGCCCGGGTTCTCGGGAATCCGATCGGGATGCAACTGCCGCTCGATCCATTTCGCCACTCCCAGACGCCGAACCTCTTCCACATCGCCCGGGCGCGGCCCGAACGTTAATCGGTTCAAGGCTTGTATAATCTGTCGATCTTGGGGGAGCCGCTGGTCGAAGGGCCCGGAAGCAGTCCCCAAGCGAGAGATGCTGCCAACCAGCAGTGCCGCGGCGGCGATTATCAGTACCAAGCGTTTCATGGACGCCGTACCTCCGCGAAGGAATTACTCCGACTCTGGTACACGGGACGTTTCCCGGCTGACGTTAGTATACATCGAACCAAGCCGATAGATGCACGCCTTATTGGTAGGACGCGCCCAAAACCATAAGCGTGGAAACAAAAAAGCGGTTGCTTCTTCGTTCCGTCATAAGCCGAAACAATAAAGCGTCCCGCGCGTGCGAATATAGACGCGCCCATCGGCAATCGCCGGAGTGGCAAAGCATTCGTCGTCGAGTTCGCCGACCGACAGAATCTCCTGATCCGGACCGGCCTTCAGAATCGTGACCACGCCGGAGTTGCCCACGAAGAAAACTTTGCCGTCGGCCGCCACCGGCGAAGCGTAATACTTGTCCACCGCGCCACGTAGGCGGCCCTGTTTGAAAGGCTGTCCGTTTGCCGGGTCGATGGTCGTGAGAATACCGCCATCGTTGATCATGTAGATCACTCCACGATAGAGCAGCGTGGAGGGGAGTTGCGGTACCTTGCTTTGATACTTCCACCGCAGCGCCGTGGCGGTCATGTCGCCCGCGCCGCCGGCGTGCAGCGCCAGCAGACCGTTCTCCGCGGCCATCACCGCTTGGAAAGACTTCCATTCGGCTTCGTCCAGTTTTCCGTCGTGGTTGGTGTCCTCGAACGGGAAAAAAAGTCGCATGGGACCCTCGGGCAGCTCCGCTTGCTGTAACGCGCCATCGTGGTTGCTATCGTATTTCGCCAGCGCATCCGCAAACGAGGGAATCTCGACATGCTTACCCGGATCGTTGAAGGACGAATTGAAGCCGTTGATATAAATCGTGTCGCCATCCAGCACCGGCACCGATTTCATCTCCGAAGCCAGGCCGTTCACCCACCAGACGCTCTTGCCCGACGCGACATCGTAGGCATCCAGCCGGAATGAACCGGGCGCAATGATTTGAATACCGGCGCCATCGGCGGAAATGGCGGCGCCTGGCGGCCGATACACGATCGGCGTGGAATGTCCGCTCAGAGCTTGGGGCCGCGGCGTCTTCCAGGCTAGCTTGCCGTCGGCTTGGGAAAACGCCGCGGCGAACGAGTCGCGCATCTGGTCGCAGATCAAAACAACCTTGTCGCCGGCCAGAATGGGCGACACACCCATTCCATACATGTTGTCGAACGGCCCCAGCCGGGTGCGCCAGCGCTCCTGGCCGTCGAACGTATAGGAGAGTAGCCCGTAATCGGGAAAAAAGACGTAAACGTTGCGGCCGTCCGCCGCTGGAGTGGGCGACGACGGGCTGTTCTGCGTGTCGAGTTTCTCATGACGGTCGCGCGGAGATTCGCGACGCCACAGGATTTTGCCGGCGCCGCGATCCAGCGCGACGGTGAACAGCTTGTCCCCTTCGAACGCCGTAAGGAAGATACGATCGCCGCTGATCACAGGAGAAGAATGGCCGGGCGGCAGCGCGGTCTTCCACACGACATGCTTGTCTGGCCCGATGCTATCCGGCAGGGCCGAGGATTCCGCGACTCCGGCGCCGTTCGGGCCACGGAAGCGCGGCCATTCCGCGGCAGGCGACCGCCCGGGAAAAGTCATGGCGGCTAATAAGAGGGCTATCGCAGTTTGCTGCATCGCTTCTCTCATCATACTTCCGAAATGAGACATCCTCAAACCGTCCCCTGGAAGTCAGATCAAGACGATGTGCCAGGTCGAGTGGTGGGCGGGCATTTCTGCCCACATCCGGCTCTAGCTGCCTAAAAGGCGGCTGCGGCCAAGATTGGCCGCCCCACAAAAGCAAATTGACCACTACCGGAATTCCCCAAGGAGTGTTACCTGCTTGCCCGCCGGCGCCGTCTTCCGAACAGCCCAAAAGCCACCAGGCCGGAGCCTAACAGCACCACCGACACCGGTTCGGGAGTTGCCGCCGAATAAGCCGGCATAAATGCCTGCTGCCCCGGCTCCGAAGTGGTTTCCAGCAGAAACGCCCCGGCGTAATTGCCGGTCTGATAGGTAGCCTGCATCGCCGCCGTATCGGCCAGCATCCCGGCATCGGGCGTGAAGTTCCCGCCAGTGTAGTTCCAAATCGCCTGTTGCGTATCGGCATCCGCCTGGGAATTCCCCGATGGCGTAGCGCCGAAATTCAGGCCGAGCGTGGCTTGCTGTTGAAGCTGCGCCAGAGTCAATCCCAGATTATCGCCGGCGAAGTCGGCGTTCACAAGACTAACGATGGTAACGTCATAAGTTGTCGGCGTTTTGATTTCATCGAGGAAATCGTCGCAAAACATCCAAAACCATTGCGACGGGTTGTTATTGATATATCCCTCGGTCAAACCGACATAATAGATGCCGTTGCTCTCTCCGGACGAATACGGTTCCACAGTAAGAGAGACATTCTGGCCAACCAACGCCGCGAAGTCAATGGGCGACGCCTGACAGACAGCTAAGCTGGTCAAGAGCCCGAATAGGCACAAAATAGGTTTCATGGTTTCCTTTTATATTCCTAAGGAATCGTAGCAGTAGCGAAAAACTCAAACAATTGCCCTAGTCCCATTACTTTTGTGGCTGTTGCAGCCGATTATAATGACCTTGTGAAAAATCGCTCGATCGGTTCAGTACTAATGGTAGGGTTTGCCTTGATCGCGCGCGGGCAGGATGCATCCCCGCCCGCGCCCACGCCGCCCACGGCGCAGCAGGACCACCAACAAATGATGGACCAGTTGCACATTACCTCGCTGCGTCCGGGAGCGGACGGCAATCGTCCGGATGCGCCGAACGCCGCCAACTACGACGAGACGAAAGCCAATCCGTATCCGAAACTGCCCGATCCGTTACTCCTGAAGAACGGCAAGCAGGTGAAAACGGCGAAGGATTGGTGGAGCAAGCGGCGTCCGGAGATCGTGGAGGACTTCGACCGGGAAGTCTATGGGCGAGTCCCCAAAGTCACACCGAAGGTGACTTGGGAAGTGACCGGCACGACGCCTGAAAAGAACGGCGACGTGCCCGTGATCACGAAGAAGCTGCTGGGGCACGTGGATAATTCGGCGGATCCGGCGATCGCCGTCAACATCGACTTGACGCTGACCACGCCGGCCAACGCCAGTGGACCTGTGCCGGTAATCATGGAGTTCACCTTCGTTTTCCCGCCTGGGCGCCCCGCGCCGCCGCGACCCGCCCCCACCGGCCCGACGTGGCAGCAACAGGTGCTGGCCAAGGGCTGGGGCTATGCCATCCTGATACCTACCAGCATACAGGCCGACAACGGCGCGGGCCTGACGCAAGGCATCATCGGTTTGGTAAACAAGGGCCAGCCGCGCCGGCCGGACGATTGGGGCGCATTGCGCGCATGGGCCTGGGGCGCCAGCCGCGCGCTCGATTACTTCGAGACCGACAAGGCCGTGGACGCCAAGCAGGTGGGCATCGAAGGACTGTCGCGCTACGGCAAAGCCGCCATCGTGGCCATGGCCTACGACCAGCGTTTCGCCATCGGATTCATCGCCTCGTCGGGCGAAGGAGGGGTCAAGCTGCATCGCCGCAATTACGGCGAGATCGTGGAGAACGTCGCCGGGACGGGCGAATATCACTGGATGGCGGGCAACTTCATCAAGTATGCCGGGCCGCTGAACTGGAACGATCTGCCGGTGGATTCGCACGAGCTCGTCGCCCTGTGTGCCCCGCGCCCCGTGTTCATTAGCGCCGGCGCGTTCAAGGGCGACGCATGGGTGGACGCCGAGGGTATGTTTCTGGCGGCCGTTGGCGCAGGACCGGTTTACAAGCTGCTAGGCAGAAAGGATCTAGGCACGACCGAAATGCCGCCCATCGAAACCGCGCTGATCGACGGCGACGTAGCTTTCCGCCAGCATAGCGGCGGGCACACCGCGGGGCCGAACTGGCCGAC
>Ga0209274_10001350_pt1 | contig 12676 bp, 12 predicted proteins | sample HubBroMetageREF1_FD_188343 | JGI IMG/M metagenome (GOLD analysis project Ga0209274, IMG submission 188343) | Reference soil microbial communities from the Hubbard Brook experimental Forest, New Hampshire, USA - Hubbard Brook CCASE Soil... | ecosystem: Environmental > Terrestrial > Soil >...
ACCATCACGTAGTCCGTCACGCCGGGCGGGATCCCCGCGGAGTTGGGGAGGGGACGGGGATACTCGTCGAGCCCGGCCACGATCGGCGGGGCTTCCGCACTGATTAGCGCGTAGTCGTGCTGACCGTGGTAGTGACCCTCGAACTTCAGGATCGCGTCCTTGCCCGTGACCGCGCGCGCGATCCGGATCGCATTCATCGTCGCGTCCGACCCGTTCGAGCAGAACGCGACCCGTTCCGCGTTCGGGACCATCTTGCGGAACAGCTTCGCGACCTCGATCTCGAGTGCGGTCGGCGCCGCGAAGTGGAGCCCCATCTCGGCCCGGTCCTGGATCGCCTTGACCTGCTCCTTCGGAGCGTGACCGTTGATCAGGCAACCGTAGGCGAGGTTGAAGTCGAGATACTCGTTCCCGTCCTCGTCCCAGATCCGTGACCCTTTGCCGGCGGCGATGAAGGGGGGACACGGGTCGTACGAGGCGACCCGGATCAGGGAGCTCGAGGCGTTCGGGATGTACTTCTTGCCCTCCTCGAACAGCTTCGCGCTCTTTCGCAGTTTCGGGACCAGCCGGGCGATCGGGATCGGCAGCTCCTCGACCGTCGCCGCGGGGGTCGCCTCCTTGGTTTCCGGGGCGGCGGCCGCGGCCTTGGGAGGCTCCTCGGGCGGAGGGACCGGCGGCGTCTGCGCTTCGGAGTCGGCGGCCTTCAGCGTTCCCGCAGGGAGCCGGTCCGCTCGGGGTTCACGGAGCGGAGGGTCACTCCCCCGGGGGGGGAAATTCGGCAAGGAGGCGGGGTGCGGTTCCGCCATAGAGCACGCATCGCGGGCGGGTTTCGGACCCCCGGTGGCGTATATATAATTGGCTGAATGCAAGAACGCATTATATCATTGATATAGCAAAGTATGAACCAGATGCTATGTAATGTTCAACGTATGTTAATCTGCAAAAATACCTATTAGTTGCCTTCCAAACAACCGAAAAACCGAGATTTGAGCCGTTTCGGCTCACCCTTCACTCCTTCCGGAGCGGCGGCAGGGGGTTTTCGGGGGGGACGATGGCGGTCTCGATCCCTCGCATCTTGAGCGCGGCCCGGAACGGCCCGGCCGGAACGCAGCGCTCGGGAGGTACGACGCCCACTTCTCGGATCTTCCCGGTCGCGATCAGTTCCGCGCCGATCGCCCCGGCGACGCCGACGGCGTACTCCGTCGCCACCAGATGCCAATCGCGACGCGCGGGAAACCGTGCGATCGCGTGACGGACGACCGGCTGGCCCCCTACGGTCCCCCGGAGCTCGATGTCGCAAACCTCCCAGTCGACCGCGTCGACCCCTTCCGGGATGCCGAGGAGCTTCTCGCGCTTCACGAGCGCGAGCGTGAAGTCCTTCGGAGTGACCGTTTGGCCCCGGACGTCGAGGGGTCGGTCCGAGCCCAGGCCGAGCAGCGCCATCGTGCGGAGCACCTCGATGCCCGGGCCGCCCTCCTTCCATTCGCAGTGCTGCAGCCCTTTCGCCTTCAGGCTCTCCGGAAGCGTCGCCGGTTCCGAGTGGAGGGTCCGGTAGACGCGGGTCTTTCCGACCGGTTCCGCGAAGTCGAACTCCTCCGCGCCGCTCATCGGAGGGTACTCCCGGAACTCGCCCCCTTCGAACACCACGGCGGGGAGGACCATCTCGTCGAGGAACGTGCTGGGGGACCAGGTGAACGCAATCTCGGGACCGCCGACCGTGAGGTCCCGCCACCCATCGCGGATGACGATCGACTCGACCCGGTCCATGTCCCTCGCGGCATCCATCGCGAGCACGTTGGACACGCCGGGTACCTGCCCGAGGCCCGGGATCGCGAGGAGCCCGGCGGCGCGAAACGTCGGGTCGAGTGCGAGCTGGCGACGGGTCATGTGGAAGAGCCCGCCGAAGTCGAGGTACGGTACGCGCGCCTCCAGGGCCGCCTCCATGACGGTGAGATTGAACCCGTACTGGACGGCGTTGACCACGACGTCCGCGCCGTGGAGCATCTGGACGAGCGCGGCTCGGTCCCGGACGTCCAACGATACGGCTGTGGCGCGGGATCCGGCGTTCTTGGCCGCTACCTCGGCGAGGCCCACGTCGAGGTCCGCGGCGACGACCGAGTCGAAGACCTTCCCGGTAGCGAGGTCGCGGACGGCGCACTGGCCCGTCAATCCGCCCCCTCCGAGAACTACCGCTCGCATCTCGGTCCGACCGTCCGACCCGACCGAAGGGAACAACCTATAGGAAACTTGGGCCGGGAGGATGCGGCGCGGTTCTCGGGTCACCCGTCCCGTTCGTCTCGATAACCTGGGGCTCTGGGGGGCGACCGTCGCGTCCCTCGTCAGCGCTCATGACCGGGGGGCGGCGACGCCCCTTCGTTGCACCGCGGTGCGGCGGCGCTAAAGAGGGGCCCGATGCGTGGGGGGTGAGGCACCATCCGTGAAGGCCGCCGTCGTTCGGGAGTTCGGGCGCCCGCCCCAGTATGGCGACTTTCCCGAGCCGACCCCAACACCCGGAGAAACGCCGGTGTCCGTCGCTGCGGCCGCAGTCAGTACGCTGGTTCGCTCACGTGCCTCGGGTGCCCACTACAGCGGATCTGCCGATTTGCCGTTCGTGGCCGGGATTGACGGCGTGGGGCGGACACCGGACGGCCGGAGGGTCTACTTCCTCTTCCCGAGGCCTCCGTTTGGGTCGATGGCCGAACGGACCGTCGTCTCGACCGAACGCCTGATCCCGGTGCCGGACGTCCTCGATGACACGACCGCCGCTGCCGCGGGGAATCCCGGGATCGCGTCCTGGATCCCGCTCACGGTCCTCGCTCGAGTCCTCCCCGGAGAGTCGGTGCTCATCAACGGCGCGACCGGCGCCGCGGGCCGGCTGGCCATCCAGGTCGCAAAGTATCTCGGCGCGCGAAAGGTGATCGCGACCGGCCGCGATGAAGCGAAGCTCCGCACGCTCGAAGAGCTCGGCGCGGACGTCGTGCTCTCCCTGGGCCAACCTGCGGAAGCACTGCGCGACGCGCTGCGGAGGGAGGCTGCGGACGCCCAGGTCGGCGTCGTGCTGGACTACCTCTGGGGCCCACCGGCGGAGACGATCTTCGCTGCGCTCGGCGGACCGAACGCACCGAGAGGGGCTTCCCGCATTCGATACGTGCAGGTCGGTGCCCTCGCCGGGCCTACGATCTCACTCGACAGCGCGAAGCTCCGGAGCTCCGGCATCGAGATCCTCGGTAGTGGCCTGGGAAGTTTGACCGACCAGCAGATCGTCGTCGCCCTCGGTCCGTTCCTCGCGACGTTCGCCCAAGCCCGGTTCCGTATCGCGATCGATCGACAACCGATCTCGAACGTGGATGCGGCCTGGGACGGTAGCCCTACGGAAAAGCGGCTCGTCTTCTCCATCCCGTGAGCCCGCGCGCCGGTTCCCCGTTCAGTTCGGCCGCAGACCCGGGCCCCCCGCCGGCGGGACGCACCTCACTTCTTCGGCGGACTCGTCCGGGGGCGATGGCGCGGGGGCGCGGGCTCGGCGGTACCGGACGAAGGCGTCGAGGGGGCGGGCGACGGCGGTGCCGGGGAGACCGCGGTCCGATTCAGGAGGTCGCGGAAGGTCTCGAAGTGACGGAGAAACGGGTCGGCTCGACGGCGCTCCTCGAGCTCCAGGAGCGCAATATCGAGAAGCGCCTTCGATTTGGGGTCACCCGTCGAAGCGCGGAGGAGGTAGACGCAGAGTACCTGGTAGTGCGGCAGAACGAAGGCGTCGGTTCGAGGGGTGCTCATGTCCCCTTTTCGGGGTCGGTAGATCCGCTCCACCGGAACCTCGGCGGCGACCGCCTTTCGATGAGAGAAGCCGAAGTATCGGCCCGGACCGAGGATCCGCGTGACCTCCCGAACGTTGCCGTTGAGATTGTTCGTGAGTCGGTCGCACTCGTGCCAGCACCAGAGTCCGAACCCGTAGTCGCCGTCGAAGTACGCCTCCCAGGCGAGGCCGTACAGCTGTCGCTCCTTCTCCTCCTCGGAGATCTCCGGGGGGAGTGATGCCCGCCAGTCGGAGATGAGCACGTCGACGCGCATCGAGGGAGAGATCTCTTTCTTGACCGGGACCCCCGAAGCTGCGGCCACGGCCCGGCGAGACGCGGAAGGTTTAGACGATTTGCTCGCCCGGCGAGGGCTGCAGACCCACAAGTCGAGCCCCCGCCACCCAGGTCTCTCGAACGGCAGCGCTGCCTGCGGCGATCGCCCCCTCCAGCGTCGACGACCCCACGACCAGGAGGTCCGCCGGCGAACCCGGCTCGAGGAGACCCAGCGTCGCCTCTCGCCATGCTACACCGGCATTTGCCGTGTAGAGCCGGACGGCCTCCTCCGCGGTGAGGACCTCGGACGCTGTCGGATTGGCGGACCGACCCAAGGGGTCGACCCGGTGGACCGCGGCCTGGATCCCACGCCATGGATCCACCGGATCGTACGGCGCATCGCTCGAACCGACGAGCAGGTGGCCCCGGTCGGTCAGGCTGCGAAACGCGTACGCCCACCGCGCCCGCTCGGGACCCAGTCGGTCGGCGAGCCAATAGTCGCTCCATACGAAACCCGGTTGGACGACCAGCGCGGGACGAACCCGGGCGAGCGCCGAGAACAGTGCGGGAGGAGTCAGCGCCGCGTGTTCGATCCGGGCCGGCGGTCCCGAGTTTGACGAGACCTCCTCGAGGCGATCGAGGCAGTAGGCCACGGCACGATCCCCGATCGCGTGGAGCGCCGGGGTGAGCCCCCGTTCCCTCGTTTTCGCGAGGAGCCATCGAAGTTCCGAGTCGTCGGCGACGGCGAGACCTGAGCGGCTGGGGTCGTCCGCGTACGGTTCGGAAAGCCACGCGGTCCGCGTCCCGAACGCTCCGTCGGTGTACGCCTTTACCCCGACGACCGAGAACCGTCCCGGCGGACCCGACGGCCCCTCTGGGAGACGATAGTATTCCTCCCAGCGATCCCATCGGAGGTAGACTCGCACGCGGCCGGGAAGCGTGCCCGCGGCCGCGATCTCGCGGAGGGCGACCGCTTCCTCGGGGGAGGCGCTCATCGCCCCCAAAGTTGTCAGCCCCAGGGTGGCCGCTGAGCGGAGCGTGCGAACGAGGGCGGCCGGCTCCGGGAGAGCGGCCGGCCCCAGACGCTGCTCGAGTGCCGCGATCGCGCTATCGAAGAGGCGGCCGTCCAGGGCTCCATCGGAGGTCCGCCCGAACGCGCCCCCGGGGGGGTCCGGCGTCGGCTGCTCCATGCCGGCGGCGAGGAGCGCGCTCGAATTGACGACGGCCGCGTGGCCGCTGACGTGCGCGAGGACTGCCGGACGGTCGGAGACCACCCGGTCGATGTCCCGTCGCGTGGGCCATATGTGACCGGGAAAGCGTTCCGGATCCCACCCTCGACCTATGACCGGTCCGCGGGGGTGGTCCTCGGCCCATCGGCGCACGGTCGCCGCCAACTCTTCGATCGAGTTCGCTCCACTGAGGTCGAGTCCCTCGCGCGAACGGGTGACGTCAGCCACATGGAAGTGGGCATCAATGAGGCCCGGCAGCATGAGCGCACCCGCGAGGGAATGGACGGACGCGCCGGTCGGCGCGGCACGACGGACCTCCGCTTCCGAACCCACGACGACGACCTCCCCATTCTCTGCGAGAAGGGCATCGCAGTACCGTCGACCGGTGTAGACCCGGCCTCCGACGAACAGCTCGGCGTCGGTCACACGGGTCCGGGACGAGCGTTCGAAGGAGTTGAAGGAAAGGGTTCGTCGAGGGGTCCGTCGCTCCGGCTTACACGTCGAGGTACCGGTAGAACTCGTAGGGGTGGGGTCGGAGGTTGAGCTCCAGCTGCTCCTCGCGCTTGAGCTCGATGTACGTCTCGATCAACGACGGGGCGAACGCCGGTCGCAGGAACGCGTGGTCGGAGTCGAGGCAGTCGAGCGCCTCCCCGAGCGACCCCGGTAGTTCGCGGATCTCGAGCTCGCGTCGCCGCTCCGGGGAGAGCTTGTAGATGTTCTCGTTGACCGGAGCGGGGGGCTCGATCTTCTTCTTGATCCCGTCCAGTCCGGCCAGCGCGAGTGCGGCCTCGGTCAGGTAGATGTTCGCCGCGGAGTCGGGAGTGCGGTATTCGACCCGTTTCACGGTCGGACGCCCCCGGTGATAGGCGGGGATCCGGATGCTCGCGGAGCGGTTCGCCCGGCTCCAGGCGATGAACACGGGGGCCTCGTACCCCGGAACCAGTCGACGATAGGAGTTCGTCGTCGGGTTCGTGATCGCGCACAACGCCCGGGAGTGCTTCATCAGACCGCCGACATAGTACCGGCAGGTCTGGCTCACCTCGGCATACTTGTCGTTCGCGTCGTAGAAGGCGTTCTTGTCCTTCGTCCAGAGGGACTGGTTCGTGTGCATGCCGATCGCGTTGTCGCCGTAGACGGGTTTCGGCATCAGGCACCCGACCTTTCCGTGTTGGTGGGCGACGTTCTTGATCACGTATCGGACGTCCTGGATGTGGTCCCCCATCGGCACGAGTTCGTCGTATCGGACGTTGATCTCGGACTGGCTCGCGGTGGCCACCTCGTGGTGGTGTGCATCCATGACGACGTGGAACTGGTCGGCCAGGATGTTGCACATCTCGGCGCGCAGGCCGACGAGCGAATCCGTCGGCGCCGTACGATGGTACCCTTCCTTGAACCGGATCGGCGGCTGGCTGGCGCCGACCTGCCACGGCGCTTCCGAATGGTTGATCTGGTATCCGGCCCCGGCCCAGGCGTCGTGGACTCCCTGGAACGAGGGGACCAGCTGGACCGAATCGAACACCCAGAATTCAATCTCTGGACCCCAGTAGGAATGGTCGAATCCCGCGTCCGCGAGGACCTGCTCGGTCCGGCGAGCGACCCATCGCGGGTCGTGGTCGTAGGGAGCCTTGGTGCCGCCGATCCGGACGTCACAGATGAAACGGACCGTCCCTCCGGCCCCGGGGTTCCACGGGATCGTCGCGAGGGTGCGGATGTCGGGCACGAGCAGCATGTCCGACTCGAAGATCTCCCGGAACCCGCGCACGGACGACCCGTCCAGCTTCGGAACGCCGGAGACGAACGACTCTTCGTCCAGTGACGCCAGCGGGACGTCGACCTGATTGTATCCGCCGAAGACGTCCGTGTAGAACAGCTCCACCCAGCGGATGTTCTCCGCCTTCAGCTGCTCGAGGACCCGCGCGCCGTCCGAGACACTCTTCGGCTCCTTTGCGACCTTCTTGCTGGGCATGCGGTTCGACTCCGGGGTCAGCGACGGTTCCGAGATACATCAACGTTGACCTGTGATTTTTGGACAAATGACCACATTTCTACTGCAACACTTTAACTTCTATCTGTCCTTCGGCTATTCATGCGTCGTCCGTCCACCATTGACGAACTCGACCGCTCGATCCTCGAGGAGTTAAACACCGATGCACGAAGGAGCCATCGCGAGATCGCGCATCGACTGAAGGTCTCCCCCACGACGGTCAGCGCTCGCGTCTCGCGCATGGAGTCCCAGGGGGTCATCCGAGGGTACATCCCTCTCCTCGACGACGAGCAACTGGGTTGGGACCTATGGGCCGCCATGGGGATCCGGATCTCCAAGGGACGACTGCGTGAGGTCGAAGAGCGGCTCGCCCGGGACTCGCGGGCCTACGCGATCTACGATGTGACGGGGGAGACCGACGCACTCCTGATCGGCCGGTTTCGGGATCGACGGGACTTGGACCGGTTCGTCAAACATGCGCTCCAGGACCCGCACGTCGAGCGGACGAACACGCAGGTCGTGCTGAATCGGGTCAAGGAGGATCGGCGAGTCCCGGTCTCCCGAAGGAGCGCCGAAGCGGAACCGGTCGAGTGATGCTCGTGGGTCCCGGGGTCGGCCGCGAAAACCTCTAAGCGGGCGGGGCGCTCGTCGCGGTGCGAGGGACGAAGATGGACTGGGGGATGGAGAACCGGATGGGCCGCATGTTCTCGCCGGTGAGCCACAACACGGTCATGCTGGCGGTGGACCACGGCTACTTCATGGGACCGACCCATCACCTGGAGGACGCACGCTCGACGATCGCTCCGCTGCTCCCGCACGCCGACGCCCTCGCGCTCACGCGAGGAATCCTGAGACGGTGCGTCCCACCCCAGACCTCCACTCCCATCGTTCTGCGCGTCTCCGGCGGGGCGACCGTGCTCAAGGAGGACCTTTCGGATGAGAAGATCACAACGTCGATGCGCGAGGCGGCCCGTCTCAACGTCTGCGCCGTGGCCATGAGCGTGTTCGTGGGCGCACCCCACGAACACGAGTCGCTCGTTCACCTCGGCGAACTCGTCGGGGAAGGCGAAGAGGCCGGGATCCCGGTCATGGCGATCACCGCCGTCGGGAAGGAACTGGAGAAGAGGGATGCGCGGTACCTCGCGCTCGCTTGTCGGGTATCGGCCGAGCTGGGCGCGCATCTCGTGAAGACCTACTATTGCGACGACTTTTCGAAGGTCGTGGAGGGCTGTCCGGTGCCGCTCGTCGTGGCGGGCGGCCCCAAGCTCGACAGCGACCGGGCCGCTCTCGAGCTCGCGCGCCGGGCGATCGACGAAGGTGCCCATGGGATCGACATGGGGCGGAACATCTGGCAATCGGACCACCCCGTCGCGATGCTGAAGTCCCTGCGCGCCATCGTTCACGAGAAGGCGACGGTGAGGGAGGCCCTCGACATACTCGAGGGGGAGAAGGTCCACCCGGCGCCCGCGGGCGTCGCCTAGGGTTCCTCCGCGGCAGAACGGTCTTAAGCCGGTCCCCGCTCGACTCGCCGGCGCGGGGATCGCCCAGCTTGGCCAAAGGCGCCAGATTCAGGGTCTGGTCCCGTAGGGGTTCGTGGGTTCAAATCCCTCTCCCCGCACCAAACTACTAAAATAACCTATCGCGAAAATTTGAAGGAAGCGAACCCATGGGCGGTTCAAATCCAATTCCGACACCTCTAGGACACAACATCGTTTTACCGCCCTGGATTCGCTAGGGAACCACCTACGGTCTGACTGGCCCCTAGCGTAGTGAATCGTAGACTGAACAGAAGGGGGATCCGCACATGAAAGGGGAACATCACGATCGAGGTCTGGACAAGACGGACCGTAAGGTCGGGACCGTTCGGATCGGCCAGACGGGCGTCTCGATGCGCGGCAAGACGCGACGGCCGCTGATCGAGCACCGGTGGGACGAACTCACCGGCTAGGCTCGATTTCCGGGTGAACCCCTGGTTTGCGAGATAGCCGCCCGATGACCCAGAGTCCCTTGTCCGGCCCGTGGAAGGACTGCTCGAGGACGATGATCAGCCCCCGGCCATCCTTGACTGCTAGGTCCGCCTTCGCGTGCCGATAGGTATTCTTCAGACGGTGGGATAGGGGCGCGATCGGGGCATGCGAAAAGTGCACCCCCTGTGGTTCCGGAGTAGTGATCAGGTTCTGATCGATGGTTTCTCGAATAATCTCGTATTCGTTGCGTGATCCGATTTGCGAATCGAGCGGGACTTCAGTGCCCCACTGCGTCTCCCCGCACTTTGGGCAGGGACGACGCTCTTCGGTCGGCCTACGCTCCCGCGTGGCGTCGCAACGTAGACATCGTTCCTTCGTGTTCACAATCTTAGACATTCACTTTGCCCAATAAAGACGGGGAGTGAATGCGAGATTGAAAATGTATCGGAACGGCACACCCGTCGAGTCTATTTCCACAGAGCGCACTGAAGTGACGCCTTCCACCAGCAAATCCGCGAAAATGGTCACCCCCACAACCAATCCGGCCTTCAAGGCCGTCTGTTGGTCCGGACCCCCGGGCGTCAGAAACAAGATCCACGCGAGAGCGACAGCGAAGGTAAACAGCGCGACCAGTTGAGCCAATACGTCCGCGTAAGTCAATCCCTTCGAACCTACGACGAGGGCTTGTTCCGTCGAGGCTTCTTGCACCCGGATCGTCTCCCCCTCGGAAGCAGTCATTCTCCCGCGGGAAGCTCAGGCACCGTGAACCTCAATCCCCTCAATTGTTCGGCCTGATTATCAACTCCATCACCGGGAGTAACGGGAGCACCGTTGCGAAAAAGTCGTCCGGTGGTCCCGAATTTCGCGTAGAACCGCGCCGCCTTGCGCAAGTAGCGCGCGCGAGCGTCTCTGCGACGCCGCGCTCTGTATCGAGTCAATTCTCCCGAGCGTCAATGCAATCGCCTCACGTCGGGGGGGGACAAATGTTCGATGGACAGAACGTCGCGTTGAGATCGATGATGTTGGGCGACGTTTGCTGATTCGGGAGCTCGAATGTCGCAAAAAATGTTAACGAACTCAGCGCTCCCGCCGGGACGTACGTCGCGTAGCTCCAGACCTTGAGCCATGGAAAAGTGCAGGGTGCTGGGGAGCAGCCGGGGTCCTGGACCGGAAACGGGCCGGAGACGTTGGTGAACACCCAGAACGAGAGATTGGACGGCGGGTTCCATGTTGCGAGGGGAATCCGAATAGCTCCGCCTGCTTGGGCACCTGTCGGGCAGAAGGCGCAGCTATCGTTGATTCCGGGTCCGAAGTAGCCGGTCCAGCCCCCTCGATAGGTGATGACCCGATCAATTCCGTCGACGTAGACAAGGACGGGATTGCCAGATGAATCGGACGATCCTAGCGGCAGTGCTCCGTGATTCAGAACAAGAACGGCGACTATTACAACGAGTGCCGCAGCCAGCACCGCCGCCACCACTCCCGCCCCGTTTCGTTTCCGGCCGAGTGGGCGGGAGCGAATCGACTCGCTGATTGCACCAAGAGCCCCCCTGGTCTTCGCCTCACTAACCTCAACCTCCTCGACCTCGTTCTCAAGTGGCGGGTTAGAGGTCCCCGGATGCATCAACTCGTGGTATCCCAGCGGTCACTATCAACCCGTCGCTCGATCGAATCACGAGACCAGATCTCCCAGCCTGCTGCCCTCGTCTGGCCAACGGGGAACTCTACCTTAGGTCGAACGTCTCTCGGTCAGCAGCTGCTCACTAGCCATACATGGGCCACAATTGCCTGGTTGCTCGAAGAACTGCCACCGCCTTCTGTATTGATCAAGAAATAGGCGTAGGACCCGGAGTTAGGGTTTGTCAACGTGAACGTAACTTGCGTGGTGAACCCAGAGGTAGATTCAAGCACGTTCTGGATCGGCACACTGGCTGATGCCGGACCCGCGGAGACCCCCACATCGAAGTCATATCCGCTAGCAATCGTATCGCTGCCCGAAAGGGTCAGAGTGAAAATGCTGGATGCTGAGTTGAATTTCTCGCAGAAGCCGCTCGACGGTTGACTTGTCTGCCAATCCGTCCAGCCATTCACATTAAAGCTCACTCCAGTCTGATCGAAGTACTGCAACCCGCCGAGAGTCGCCTGTCGATTGTTGATCGCGTTGAATATCGCGGTCCCCGAGGTCCACCACTCAGTGTCCGTCAGTAGGCTGTCGCCGGCAGGAACGGTAGTTCCCCATGCAGCTTGGGAGCTTTCCGAAGTCGATCCTCCGTTTCCAGCGTAACTCCAAGTGTTCTCGGTTGTGGTGTAGATTTGAGTTGAATATGACGAAATTTCGGCATCGGAAGAGTGAACGAACTCCACGCTCGAGGGAACGTACGTCTTGTAGTTCGCCGCAAGGTTGAAGTTCATTACTTGGGGCGCCCACACGACCATTGTTTCGTTCCACTGGCCGGACCAAACGATAGACTGATAGCCGGGGTCGACCCAATTCTCGACAGACACCGTGATCGGCAAGGTTCCGCAAACCTGGGGACCTCCGCCATTCGATATCAGAGTGTACTGGCCGTGTGAGTTGGTGAGACCCTCACCCGTCCAGTGAATCGGGTTGCCGCAGGTTGCTTCGACGTTCAGGTTGGCTGGGCCCGTGCTGCCCGTCGAATTGTAAACGGTGCCACTGATTACGTCCAAGGAGTCCTGCCCAGTCTTCCAAGAACCAGTGTCGGTCCCACGGTACATGTGGTTCCCCGAAGAGTCGGAGCACGAGGCATATCCGACGACCTTGTAGTAGTAAGTCGTCGATGGTTCCAGGTAGTTCAGGAAGAATACGTTCCATCCATTTTCGCCCGTAAGTTGGTAGGTTCCCGCGGTGAACACGTACGAAGTGCTGTTTCCCCAGGTCAGATTGGTAAACGCCGTGCTCCATGAGCTTGAGGTGCTCAATTCGTAGAAGACCGTCGAATCAGTCGAGTTCGTCAGAACGGTCGAACTCAAGGTAAGCGTGTAGGGTGTAGGACAGACCCCGCACTGTAGGCAGGCGCATCCACACTTCGTATTTCCACCTGCCTTGACGCTTGCGGGAGTGACGAGCAGAACTACCACCAAGGCGATCGTAATCACTACCCGGGCGGGTGTGCGAGATCTCCTCTTCCGATAGGTCCCTGCGTCCCATTCGCACCCATGCGCACGCAGTCGCCACACTTCGTTGACACCCACATTCTACACGTAGCCCGCCATCGCCCGTCTGCCGCCGGGTGGCTGACGGAAAAAGAGGCACGGAACTAGCGTCACGGGTGCACTCAGAGCCCAGTCGAAGGCCCCGCCCGGATAGGCCCTGACCGCGCGCATTTCGCGCGCAATCCGCATGGATGTTGACATTGTCCCCCTAACCCAGGCATATTTCAACCATGCGAGACCCTCACACGGCACCCTGTC
>Ga0209274_10001351_pt1 | contig 12673 bp, 17 predicted proteins | sample HubBroMetageREF1_FD_188343 | JGI IMG/M metagenome (GOLD analysis project Ga0209274, IMG submission 188343) | Reference soil microbial communities from the Hubbard Brook experimental Forest, New Hampshire, USA - Hubbard Brook CCASE Soil... | ecosystem: Environmental > Terrestrial > Soil >...
CGGCGCGTGGATAGGCCTGTATCCAAAGTTCGCAGGTTTGTTCGGCCTTCTCCATGTTCCCCGTGACCCCCACATGGAAGTTAGCTGAGATAAAATATTTCTCCGCGTCACTGGTTCGGTCGCGCAGTTCGTATGCCTTTCGGGTGTAGCCGGCAACGGTACCGGCTTCTCCAATATCCGCGTACATTCGGCCCACCCATGCGTAAGCGAGTGCAAAATTCGGGTCAAGTTCGATAGCACGCTTGAAAAATGGAATAGATGAGTCCGAACCAGATGCGTATAAGACTTTTTCAGCGGAGCTGAGAGCCTTGAGGGCCTCAAGCGAGGGCGTGGTAGCTTGCTCAAGGGGTGTATTAAACTTTTGCACGGTGCTGAGCGACTCGCCCAGTTTGTTGCGAATTTCCGAAGCTGTTGCTCCGAGAGCGTCGAGCACATGATTTTTGTCGCTCGCTTGCGCTTCAGTGCTGGCAAGCGATTGCCCGCTTACGCAGTTGGCCGCCTTGACGGTCAGGAGGTACTGCGTGCCAATCTGCGCAATCGAGCCATCGAGGACAGCCGCGCTCCCCGTGCGCTGGCAGAGTTCCTGGGCAATCGCTGGTGTGAGTTTTGCTTCGGACGGCTCGCCCATCATCCGTAGGGTCTGCTGTATTTGCTGGTCAGAGATAATGCTGAGGAAGGGTGATTGTTCCAGCCGTACGGAAAGCCCTTGCCGCAGCGTGCCGTCAAACACCGGGTCTCCGGTAGTGTTCGTGAAATCAGCTAGGACGATAGTGTCCTTGTCGGAGAGTTTCGGCGTGCGATGAAAATAGAAATAACTCGTTGCACCAAGCGCCACAGCACCTATGGCAGCAGAGACAATCAACTTCCACCGGATTCCTTGCAGGTCCCCCACAGAAACTGCCGCGCTGGTCACTGCTGGTGCTTTCGCCGACTCTGTATCGCGCTTCAGCCTTTGCAAATCCGTGCGAATGTCAGCGCCACTTTGGTAACGGAGTCTTCGGTCGTTTTCGAGCGCCTTATCGACAATGCGCTGTAGTTCAGGAGGCAAGTCAGGGCTCACTCGTGTTAGCGGCGCGGGTGCACGGTTCAGAATCGCGTCATGAATGACTGCAGCACTGTTACCAGGAAAAGCCATCCGGCCTGTCGCCATTTCGTACAGCACGGCGCCGAACGAGAACAAGTCGGTCCGTGCATCCAGTTCTTCGCCCCGTGCCTGCTCGGGAGACATACACGCGATGGTGCCCACGGCGGAACCGGGACTAGTCAGCATTTCTTCTGCGGTTGCGGTCGGCATCGCGGAGACACCAACACCTTTGCCAACAGGGGTGAGTTTCGCAAGGCCAAAATCCAAAATCTTTGCGTGTCCGCGCTCAGTGACAAAAATGTTCGCAGGCTTGATGTCACGGTGAACGATTCCTTTCGCGTGCGCCGCGTCGAGTGCGTCTGCAATCTCAATTCCCAACTCCAGCACTTGCTCAAGCGGGAGCGGTTTTCCAGAAATCCGGTGCTTCAGTGTGGCGCCTTCCATGAATTCCATGGCGATGAAGGAGCGCCCGCCCTCTTCGGAAATTTCGTAGATGGTGCAGATGCTTGCGTGATTCAGCGCCGATGCGGCTTTAGCTTCACGCTGGAAACGCATGAGAGCTTGCGGGTCCTTGGCTACATCGTCAGGAAGGAACTTTAGGGCGACGAAGCGATTGAGTTTGACGTCTTCGGCCTCATAAACGACACCCATCCCGCCGCCAAGTTTTTCAATAATTCGGTAGTGGGAAATGGTCTGACCAATCATGTCTGATAAACCTTTAATTGAAGCGGATGTTAAGCTGCGACCAGAGGCAAGTCAATCGCGGCTGACTACACGCGGCGACGAGAAACCCAGCAGAATTCTGTTTCACGCCCAGGCTTATTTCTGGCTCAGTAGAAAGCGGTCGGCGTGGCCGCCGGGACGCGTTTAGGCGATGGTGGAAAGGTCCTTGGAAATATCGTAGGCGTTACCGCCGGCGTACAGCAGGGAAAAGCGAAGGGAACCTTCAATGCGGCCTGGGGCGCCCCGATGACTTTACCATCGCTCCAGGGCTGACGGTAAATCGTGACTTCACCGCGGGAAGCAACTGCATACAAGAACGACTTGCGATCGCGAGCAAACGCTACACCAAATATTGCTACGCCGGAAAGCAATGGGATGCATTTCCTATCGGACGCGGGCACTTAGTAGATTCCAGTTTTGTCTCCAACGTATACAACGCAAAGCAGGTACTGCCCGGTATCGCTGGGCGAATTAAAATCCATTCTCGCGTTGGGCTATCGAATCGAAACGACAGGCCGGACCTGAAAGGCCTTGACGAGTTCGCTGCATTCGGTGTTTATTGCCGACAATAACGAGGCCATCGTGGCGCCCCCCGCACCTGCGACCAACATTCATGTAGCTCTCGAACTGTTGGAAGCACATTTGGCTCGTGAGCTTGACAAGAACACGCTGCGGCAAGACTCATTCGATATGGATGACGCACCGGAAGCACAAGCGCTAACCCCGTTCCCAGAATTGAAGGCTGGCCTTGATTGGCTTGAAGAAAACGTCACCGTGCCCTGGCGTGATGCCGACAAAGAGGCGCTTCACAGTCAGACACTACACAAATGGCTGGCACTTGTCGCAATCATTGGCGGATTTGGTGCGATTATACTTGCTATCATACAGCTCGCAATCAAGGCTACGGCCACCACAGGCAAATTGGAAACCGCCTCCGTGGTACTGGAGGTGTTCACTGCCTTCGGTGCAGCCATTGCAGTGGGATTCGGCGTATATGCGAAAGTCAATCACCATTGGCTGGAACAACGGAATCTTGCTGAGAGGCTGCGCATGCTTAAATATTCTGCGCTTGTGCAGTTTTGTTCGCTCAATGCTGATTGGCAGGGCTGGGTAAAGAATCAATTGGACGCGATTAAGCAGGTCCCTGACTTTCAAAAGGTCAAGGCGTGGTCAGAGGGGGGAGACGTTGACCCAGCGGTGCCGAGCGGCTCAAAGTGTGACCCCCAATCAGGGTCATTCGGGGCTTTGGTCCTCTATTACCAGTACAAGAGAATTCTGTTTCAAGCTCAGTATTTTGAACGCCGGAGAGGCGACTACCAAGGCAAAATTCCTCGCTGGCTGCACCCCGCAGATTTGCCAATTTTTTTCCTTAGCGTCTTCTTGGTAGTGGTGCACATTGTTGCCCAACATTTTGCTGACCACCCGATTTTTCTAACGTGTGTACATTGGGGGACGGCGGCCGTTTGGTTCGGAGCTTCTGCAGCAATACTCCCTATTTTAAGTTTGGGAATACATTCCTGGGTTGGTGCGTTCGAACTTCCTCGGAGCGCCAGCCTGTGTTTGGCTAAAAAGCAAGCCCTGGAGGGTGCTGCAATGCAGCTTCGGCAAGACAGCGGAAACGCTCTTGGCACCATTGGCCATATGAGCAATGTCGAGCATTTTCTTGAGCAAGAGCACCGCGAATGGCTACGGCTCATCATCGAAACGAAGTGGTTCGTTTGAAACCACGATTGCTGGTCCCCGCGGTTGCTACAATTCTCGTGGTTCAAGCCGAATCTACTGGTCCTGTTTGTAACCGTGTGCCGCGTTAGAGGACGAGAAGCGTGGCGGTGAATTGTTCCGAGACTATCTTGCGCTCTGTTGTTGTGCGGCGCGCTGTTGGGCGGCTGCTCTCACCTGGAATCCCTTTATGGACTCATGTATGCCTGTATGATACCATGTGGGCTTATGAAACGGACGGCGCTATTCCTGAAGGAACAGCAGTTGGAGAGGCTTCAGAAGTTATTGGGGAACACTGGTGCACCCGTCGCGGAATTGATTCGCCGCGCCATAGATGCGTACTTGTATTCGAGGAAGAAGGAACTGAAATGAAGAAACGCGCAGTACTGTATTGCAGAATTTCGACTGGAGACCAGCACCTTGAAACTCAGTTGCTAGACCTCCGCGAAATGGCGAAGCAGCGCGGATACGAAATCGTGCAGGAGTATACCGACATAATTTCCCGGAGCAAAGCAAGGCGACCCGGACTCGACCAGCTGGTGGAAGACGCTCGGCGACACCGCTTTGATATCGTGCTCGTTGCTGCGTTCGATAGAGTGGCAAGAAGTGTTCGCCATTTCCTGGAAGTGCTCGACGAATTGAGCCATGTCAACATCGAGTTCATCAGCCTGCGGGAAAATATTGACACTGGCGGAGCGTTGGGTAGGGCCATGGTGGTAATCGTCGGTACGATTGCCGAGCTTGAAAAAAGCTTAATCGTCGAGCGCGTTCGAGCCGGAATGCGTCGCGCGGAACTGGAAGGAAGTAGAATCGGTCGTGCACCACTCAACATTGACCGACAGCAGGTCGTAGCAGGCCGCCGTTCGGGAATGAGCCTGACCGAAGTTGCGAAAAAGCACCGCGTCTCCAGAGCTACTGTCTGCCGTTTGACCAATGCAGCTCGCGGACTGAAGTCGCATGCAGGTAATGAAGAAAAAGCAGTCCCCCTCACCGAAACAGGTAATTGGCAGGCTGCCGCCTAACCTGCGAGCCCACGCTATGGTTGGTCACCCAAGGGTAGGGCCGAACGCAACTGGCCTAGCGATGCAAGATGTGCAGGACTATCACCAGCAGACCGAGAAAGAGCAGAACTCCGAGCAACAACCACTCGCCCGCTCCTTGCTTCAATTCACTGCGGTTCATGGACGCACTCGCTTGCGGGCACAACTTCACCGCGGGGAAAGGTGGGGTGGGAGCACTAACGCTACTCTCCATGCCCGTGCAAAGTCAACTTTCTGGGCAGTCTTTCTGGGCAGTCAGGGCAGTCAGGGCTAGTTTCCGGTTAGAGCACCGCGCACGATTTCACCTGTTCGCGAAAACGGGCGTCCGATAAAGCCCTAACGTTTATCAGGCATTAAGGTGAGTGGATGATGCCAGGCGGCAGCTCCTTTAGGTTGGCCGAGCCATATTTGCAGTAGCGGTGGCGTCCTGTCGCTGACACTCTGCGTGCTTCTCTTTATTCCGCCTTTCCTCGGCCAGTTTCCTCTCGGCCCCGCGGCTTTCGATTAAGTAGAGCGAGGTTGTGAAAGTTGGACGGGGTTTCCTGCGCTTTGACATGGGCGGAGTCTCACACCTTCGACCGCGTGGCTCAAGACGCTACCGTACAAATGAGGCGGCGAGCTAGAAGACGAGCAATGGCCAATTGTTCAGCTGACTCGCGACAAAACCTACCTAACTCTTCAGCAGCCAGTGATGCTCGCGCAAAATCAGCACCGCCACTCCTAAAATCGCTAGCACCACAGTCAACGTCACCAGGCGCCGCGTCAATTCCGCATTTTTCGCGCCTCGCGCGACTATCGGCAAATTGATCAGAGCGCTGGCAATCGACGCCAGCACCACTCCCGTTCCCGCAAGTCCCGGCTGCAATTGCCCGTTCGCCACCATGTTCGCCGCGGCCGCCGTCGTGCTTGCGCTGCTCACCAATCCGCCCAGCAAACTAATCCCCAAAAATCCAAATTTTCCCAAATGCCGCTCGCCCAACGTTGACACCACCTGAATCACCAAAAACAACACCGCAAAATTCAGAACATGCATCAATGACACCGGCGACTCCAGATGAATCTCTGTCGCCGCATCTCCCACGCGTGCCCGCGCGCGCCGCACCAGAATCAGCGCGCCAAGCGCCATCGCAATCAACGGCGCCGCGGCCGATGCCAGCGCCGCCGGCGAAAAAATCGCCACGATCACCAGGTTGCGCGCAAACATCGCCACAATCGTCAGCAGCAGCGCCGCAATCGCCACTCCCGGCGACGTGCTGCCCGCTCCCAACGGCTTCGCCAGCTCCGCCGCTGCCGCCGTGCTGTTCACCAACCCGCCCAGAAATCCGCTCACGTAAATTCCGCGCGTCCCGTACAACTTCAGCAGCACGTAGTTCACAAATCCCAGTCCCGCGATCACGATTACAATCACCCATGCCGCCCGCGGATTCACAAGTTGCCAGCGGTCGACAAACCGGTTCGGTATGATCGGATAAATTACAAATCCCAACAGTCCTAACAGCACCGCGCTGCGAATTTCCTCCAGCGTCAGCCCGCCGGCAAACTTCCGCAGCTCCAACTTCCACGCCAGCAGCATCGTAATAATGATTGCCGAAGCCACCGGCGTGAACACGTGCCCGTCGCCCACCAGGTATCCGGCTACAAAAACCAGCAACGCCGCGATGGATGTGGTCAGCTCCATCGGCTTCAGCGCTTGCAGATTCCGCACATCCGACAGCCCGATCAACAGCAGCACGCCCACAAACGCCACCGCCGCCATCGCCACCGGCAAATGCGCGCTCAGCATCCCCAGCACGGAAATAAACGCGAAACTGCGCAGCCCGAATTCCTTGTTCGCCCACTCGCGCTCGATCCCAACAAGCATCCCAATGCAGAGGGACGCGGCAAGCTGCACCGCTATGGTCGGGGTAGGAATCCTCAAAGCTTGTGTGTCGGGCTGTTGCCAGTGCATCGCTGAAGTATACGATGTCGCATGATTCTCGGTCGCACGCGAAATTCGCCAGCACCCACTTTAGTTTTCCCGCAGTCGCGTAACCGGTAACTTGGGTACCGGGACCGACTTTACGGGTAAGGGCGTTAGAACGTTTATAGGGCACGTGGATTTGGCCCGTATTTTCCGTTCCGATAGCCGTCGCCAGCGTAGGTTGCCGGACCACAGTGCCTGTGATACGTTCTCTGCGTCCTTGGGGCTAATGGAGGTGAATTGTGTGTAAGAAGCTCCATCACCCCGTTCATAGTCATGGCGAGCCGGACGCCGCCTCTCGCCGCGCATTTCTTTCATCGCTAATCTCAGCGTTCGTTTTTCTCCCGTTGGCTTTTGGACAGGAAAAGACTCCGGTCGGAATGGCGGAGCAATTTCGTCAGTGGTCTGAGGAATTCGAACGGGAAGGCCTTGCCGCGCCGTTTCGCGGAATCACGACGGATTATGACGTACTGCCTGGGCTGTTCCAAATCAGTCCAAGCGGAGTTTCCACGGAACCTGTACGAAATGCAGCCGAGAAGTTCATTGCATCGCTGAATAACGTGCAGCTTGCGAAGACGATGTTCCCGGTCGATGACATCCAATGGCGAAAATGGATGAATCAACATTTTTACGTGCGCCAAGGCATAAGCATGCAAGAAATGACCGAAACGCAGCGCGAATTGGCGTTTGGATTGATGCGGGCGTCGTTGAGCACGCGAGGTTTTGAGCTGACGCGAAATGTGATGCGTTTGAATGAGACGCTCGCGGAACTTGCAGATGACCCCGTGTTTCTCGGCGAATGGCTGTACTTCATCACCATCATGGGCAGGCCGTCGCGGACGGAACCGTGGGGCTGGCAGTTCAGCGGTCATCACGCCATCGTCAATATTTTCGTGTTGGGCGACCAGGTGGTGATGACGCCGCTATTCCTGGGTTCAGAGCCAGTCCGGGCACCATCGGGAAAATACAAGGGTGTCGTGGTGCTTCAGCAGGAACAAAAGGATGGGCTGGAGATGGTGCGAGCGCTGACGGGAGCGCAGCAACAGAAAGCGATTCTAAGCTTCTCTAAGACTGGGAACAATAATTTGACGGAGGCGTTCAAGGACAACGTCGTGCTGGAGTATGCAGGCATCCAAGCGAAGGACCTGGAAAGCCCTGCCCGGAAGCAGCTGCGGGACTTGGCGCAGCTTTACGTGAGCAACATGGATGACGGGCACTCGCGGGTAAAGATGAGCGAAGTGGAGAAGCACATTGAGAATACTTGGTTCGCATGGGTCGGCGACACGCACGACAACAGTGTCTTCTATTACCGGATTCAAAGCCCAGTAATCCTGATTGAGTTTGACCATCAGCGACCCGCAAACCTGGCAAAGTTTGCGAAAGACCCCAAAGTGCCCACGCAGCAGCATATTCATTGCGTGGTGCGTACACCAAACGGTAATGATTACGGGAAGGACTTGCTGCGACAGCACTATCTGACGCACCCTCACGAGAGCTAAGGCCATCCCCGAACCTTCGCTCCCTTCCTGGCCTCTTCAACCTAATTCTTCGGCATCAACTCGGGAGGAATTGGATTGATGTTGTTCTCGGCGTCCCAAGATACTGAGGAAATCCACCATCTGTTCCCAGCATAGTAAAGCTGATAGATGTTGACGCCCCGTGAATAGAGTTTTCCTGTCGCTGCCACTGATACTTCATAACTGCTAAAGACCGTCGCCACGTTCCCATACTTGTAAATCTTGTGACCTACTTCATGTTCACTGAACCCATCGCGCACAAGCTGCGCATCGGATTCGTCCGCGTATTCCTGTTGCGTCGGGTGCCAGATGACAAGCGCACCTGTCTTCTCATCCTTGGACGGCACGAACGACCGCGCGAACGGGTCGTACAGACTGAAGTCTCGCGCCCACTGTCTCGCAACTCCGATTCCGCCGGAGACACACTCGTAGTCAGTCTTGACGATTGCCTCGATGCTGCTGACGTCCTCGGGCTTGGCAGCAATAACAGCGGCTTCGACGTGCGGTTTCGGTTTGTCTTGTGCGAGGGCGTGCGGCAGGGAGCAAACGAGAGCACACAAAATGATTCGGAAGGCAGGGATTTCCATGCGGTTCCTCCTAAGGGCAGTCTCGGAATACGGTATCCAGTCGGCTAAGACGGTTAAGCCTCGCCGCCTTCCTCGCCCGGCTCGACGACGCAGATGTGCGAGTTCTCATCTTCGGCATGGACGGGGCAAAACCACCGCCCGCAGATGCCGCAGTGAGACGTTGCGGCAGAATTGCAGGGCTCAGCCATGGGCGAAATGGCCTCACAGGACCATTCGAGGTTTCGGGCACCGGTGTGGTTCGATTGTTGCAACATATCCCCTCCTCGCGCGGGCAATATACACCTGGCACTCGCCGCAGGGTTCCAGAGAGGTCTTCTAGTTGTGGCTAGCGAGCGTGAGCAGCTTTTTGCGCATGGAATGCTTTGCACTGGCACCAAACGCGGTCGTTTTTTTTCGGGTCTGGATTGGACCGCGTGCCTGTGCAGCCGTAAGTTCTGTGTAGCGACTGCGGATGTCCGCAAACGCAAATTTCATCGTGGACCATGTGACCCTCGCGTCGAGTGTAGACGCGTAGGAGCACCGGGCAATCGGGTATTCTCCCTAGGCGATGAGAAATTACCTCGCTGCCGCAACAGCGCGGTCGGGGTCGCAGTTGAGGCAAATGCCTTTTTCATCCGACAATCCAACCTTGACCTGTCGGGTCATGTCATCGGCGAGCACCTCATCGCAGCCAGCTTCGATTGCACTCAGCGCTTGCCGGACTACGTCTACGGGCTTGACCTTTGGAAGAGTGAGCTCACTCGCCATCTCCGTATCGACCGGACCGGCGTGCACGCCCACGACTTGTGTACCTTGCTCGTGCAAGCCATTGCGTAGCCAATTCGTCAGAGCCCAAGCGGCGGCCTGCGAAGCGCTGTAAGTTCCGGCATTGGGAACCGCTACCCAACTCAGGATGGAGAGAACGTTAACGATGGCGCCGCCGCCGTTCTGCGCCAGGATGGGAGCAAACGCACGGCTCAGCAGGAGCGGTCCAAAGTAGTTGGTCTCCATTTCTAACCGGGCTGCTTCGACGGCGTCGCGTGAAAGGAACCCTGACCAAAGGGCAATTCCAACGTTGTTGATTAGCTGCTGTCGGTTGGAGTGAAAGGCCAAACCGTGACGCAGCTCCTGCCTCGGCGTTTCGATTCAAATACTGCTTGGCCCGCTTGCTTAACAATTTCTTCGGGAGATTTCGACAGCTTCTTATCAGTTGCGCAAACTCCGATGCTCGCGGTCACGGGCAAGTCGTCTCCCAGTTTCTCCCGCACGATGGTGCTTCGAATTCTCTCCGCTATGAGCAGAGCTTCACCCGTGGAAAAAATCTGTAATTTTGGAGCCACTGCGGGAGTCTGACTGGGTCGAGTAGTTCACAGACGCTCCCGCAGCGGAATATTGCTCGCGGGATTCGGAAATCCGAACCGAGCGAAACTTACCTCGCTTTCTTGGCCTTCTCGGCCCTTATCTTCACCCATCGTGCCTTGGCCGTCCGAGAAATTCTCGCCCGAACAGCCGCTGACATAGTTCTCTTACCGCTGCTACCATTTGAACTACTGGCATGACCTGGTGATACCAAGGGCTTGGAACCACCATTTAGAGCGGCGATAGCACCCCGAACTGCCGTCAGTTGTCGCTGCAGCTTCGATTCTTCTTGTTTCAATGCTCCGACAATGTCCATGAAACCTCCTGTTGGTATTAAACACTGACGGATTTCAAAGCACAAGGACTCGACGGCAGTCCCGCACTTCCCGGTGGTGCTATATTCGGCTGGACTGCTGGTGAGATTTGCACCGCTGCAAAAAAAGGAGCAATGATGACCCAACAGGCCATTGAGAAGCGAGAAAAGGCTCTTAGAATGGCGATGGAAAGGATGTTACCCGAGTTCGTCAAATCATGCAGGGAGACTGGCGACCCGCTATTCATTCATCAGGATGCATTCGGCGCGGACTGCGATGAGTATGAACTTCTTGGAATGGCGATTAAGTTCGAGGGATTGTATGGAAAAGAACTCCGCATCGTCGGGAAAAACCGGGAAACGTTAAGCACAGCGACGGCCAACTAGGGCAATAGCTTAGGTGACTCATGCTAGAGCAACGCCGCAGACTTACTCCTTGTCGAGAGCTTTCAATGCAGTCCACGGCACATTGGGAACAACAGGCCCAGTTCCATCCAGCAATCTGATATTTGCCGTCTGCATGAGTGCGTTGACAAAAACAACCTCGAAAACGCCTTCGTGCTGAGTGCTTCTCACATGCTCACCTTTCTTAGGACTGATGAGTTTTGTTCCAGTTGACATATTCTCCTCCAGTTAACCAACCACTATCCGCCACTCCCGAGCACGGAACAACTTGTAGGTTCGGGTTAACAGGGCACCGGCCGTGGTGCCGGCCCCAGTGCCGACAGCTACATCGAGCAAAGAGACCGCAAACCAAACTTCACTACGCTTGCTGGCCATAGCACCCTCCTTCACGTCACGACCTAACAGTCTACTCGCTAGAATTCGTGAAACCACTGCTACACAAAGGGCACCGAAGCCGACACACGCGCAAGGAATCGAACCCTGCCAAGCTAACCCTGTTAGCCTCAACCCACAGCGAAAGTCTAGCACCAGGTTGGCATTTAGTTCTATCTTCTATGCCGTTCAAGTAAACACCGTAGGAATTCGCGGGAGATATTCCCATCGGCGCATACACGACTCGAGATTGTAGTTGAACCGATTGTTGAAGGAATGCGATCGCACACTTGGCTCGCTAGGCTGCACGGAAGGCTACTGAAATGCGTCTGAATAATTGCATCGCAAGACTGTCGGAATGCATTTTTGAAATGGCGCAAAGCAGCGAAAGCTCCCGGAAAAAGGTTCTCAAGGCTTTTGTGAAGCAGTTTGCTGGGCTAGCCTCTTCGGATTTCCCGCCGGAATTATCTCGGCAACTCGGCGAGATTTTTAGTGAGATGAAGAAACTCCTGCCACTAATGCCGGGGAATTACCACGCGTCCCTAGGAAAGTTGTCTTCGAGCGTAGCGACGCGTCTGATTAAGAAAATCTGTTCGCTCTACACTGAAGTGTTGCAGTACGATTTACACCGTCGGAACTAGGCAACTCGGGCCGAACGTCCAAGAGGCTGGTGCTGCCCGTGCTATCAACGGGCTATCGATTATCCGGCGACCACCGACGATTGTGAGTTTCTTTTCCGAAGCTGCCATCACAGCCCGCCTGTCGCAACCGTTTTTCAAACAGGACCGGGGTCAACTCTTTTTAGAAGTCGTCGCGAAGAACGCCGCCCACTGCTGTTCGACCTTCGTAGCGCCACACTTGGGGCACTTGACCTTGCTCTCCTCATGTTCGGCCAGAGTTAGAACTGTCGAGAATTTCTTGCCACAGGATGTGCAGAGATATTCGTAATGAGGCATGACACCCTGCTCGGTGGGTAGATTTTAGTGCGGGGGGTCAGTATTGTCTCACGATGACCTGAAAGCCCTCGCGGTTGAGCGCCAGCTTGGCCCGACGCACGGATTGGCCGTCAGCGTACGGCCCCACTTCGACGCGATAAAAGTTGTCAGCGGTAGGTTCCAGGATGAGAACTGCGAACCCTTTCTGTCGGAGCACGCCGGCCAACGCAAGAGCATCACTTTCACGCGGCGAAGCTGCTACCTGCAACAGGGTGGCACCAGGCGGAATCAGGGACGCTCCTGGGGACAACGTCTGGGTAGCCTTGTCCCTCGGAGCTGCCGCTTCTGGTTGACGACCGCTTCCCGAGGTGTTGGCTGGCGGCTCCGGACGAGCACGGAAGTCGTACCGGCCGGCTCCTTCGCGTAGAACCCGTGTCCAGTAACCCAAGGCGAAGAACACAGCAGACATCATCAGAAGGACTAAGCAGAGACCTAACTTCTGTCGGATGCCTATCATGGTTCGGGGTCGGCGAATCTCGGGCTGCGTTTGCCAGAAACGATAGCCAGTTTACTACGGAAAGCTACACGGGACGCGATTGTGGTCCGCGGGTTCTCTTGCCTACCCGCACTTGGTAACTCTTCGGTGATGCCTGCCCATTAGGACAGGTACGCCTGTGCTC
>Ga0209274_10001352_pt1 | contig 12670 bp, 10 predicted proteins | sample HubBroMetageREF1_FD_188343 | JGI IMG/M metagenome (GOLD analysis project Ga0209274, IMG submission 188343) | Reference soil microbial communities from the Hubbard Brook experimental Forest, New Hampshire, USA - Hubbard Brook CCASE Soil... | ecosystem: Environmental > Terrestrial > Soil >...
AGGGACTTTTTTCTCGTTCATATAAGCGCGAATTGCCAGATTGCTTTCCGTCCCGATGGAACTGAAGATCAGCAGCACCTTGTCCTCTTCCACCAGCTTGCGCGCAAGGTCCGCCGATTTCGCCACCTCGGAGGCATCATCCACGCTGAGGAAGTTGATTTTGCGGCCGTTGATGCCGCCGCGGTCGTTGATCATCTGGAAGTAAGCGGCTTCCGCGCGAGCAACAGCGGCGTATTCTTTGCCCCAGCCTGTGTAGGGCGCGATGTTGCCGATCTTGATTTCGGTATCAGACGCGCCCGCGTCGTACGATTTCTGCGCCGCAGCCGGCGTCGCAGTCATCAACCCGGCCAGCAGCGCGATCGTTGCGAAGCGAATCATGAATCGCCGAGTCACTCCGGGACGACGGGGAGAGTCACCGTGGTCATACCGCCGGACGAGCCCGTCCCTGTCGCCTGCTGGAAAAGACTGGGACTGGCATTGTCAACAACCTTGGTGACACTAAAATCTGCGTGCTGAACTGCACCAGCGCTGCTAGTCGCTCCCTGGGTCAAGTTCAGCGGCGAAGCAGCGGCCATCACCGCCAGGGGTTTCACGCCTTGCAACTTCTTTGACCGTTTCAGACCCTTACCGTTCTTCTCATTTTTCTTCGCTGCCATGTGGATTCTCCTTTTCCTGTATGAGCCCCCGAAGGGCATCCGATGACCCTAAGTGCAACCAGCGGGCCAATTGTAGCTCCGGGTTCACTCAAATCGCATCTGCCCGTTTTCCAACAAGATGACGCGGGAAAGTTGGTCCGCCAAGACGTGCAGGGGTCCCCCAAATGTTGAAATTGTCAACAACCGTTGAGTTTTTCAGCGAGGCAGGTCCTTGGGGCGACCGAATCGCCCCTCGGCCACCTCCCTCATTTCTTCGTTGTGAGTCCCAGCTTCTCTCGCCGCGCGAGCGCCGCCTCGAGAAGAGCCTTCAAACCAGCCCTTTCCAAATCGGCTTTGCTCTTGAGCTTCACGTGCCGATGGAGTTTGCCGGTGCCTTCGAGAAGCTTCTTCGGGTCCGGTAACTGCATGGCGTAAGCGATGCCCAGATTCACGCCCGCCTTGGTCGGCATGAGCATGCAGACCATGTCCGCGTATCGCGGGCCGTAGCTGTATCCGATGATCCTGGCCTTCACATCCACCCCCTCGGCGACGTCGGGAATCATCTCCAGCACAAAGGTACGCGCGGCCAGAACCAAATCGCGCACTTCCGGCGCGTAGGGGGCGAGAAGATCGTCAACGTCTTTGCTCGGAACGGTTCTCTGCATTTTGCTCAGCCCTCCCTCCTCTACCTCCTCTGCCTCATCTACATCCGATGCCTCATTGTAACGCGCCCGCATCGGATTGCCTTGACGCGGGCGTGTGCTTCCGCTACCGTTTTTCTTTCCTCGATTTTTCAGGTTCTGGGGGCGCATGAAGATACTGTTCGTATCGTCGGAAGGACTGCCATATTCGAAAACCGGCGGCTTGGCGGACGTTGTCGAAGCTCTGCCTAAGGCGCTCGTCGAAGCGGGCCACGAAGTCGCTGTGCTGCTCCCCCGATACAAGGGGAACAAGACCACCTCCGTCGTGATTTCCAGCGTCACGGTTCCGCTCGGCGACCATCTGCGTTTCCCGGCCATCGCAGAAGCCGCGCCAGTCGCTGGCGTCAGATATTTCCTGGTGGCCGATCCCGAGTTCTTCGAACGCGATCAGCTCTACGGCGACAAGTCCGGCGACTATCCCGACAACGCCGAGCGCTTCGCCGAGTTCTCGCGTGTCGCCATCGAATTCGCCAAGCGCGTTTGGCTGCCCGAAGTGATTCATTGCCACGACTGGCAGTCGGCCCTCGTTCCCGTTCTGCTGCGGACCCAGCACGCAAACGATCCGGTGATGCGGTCGTTGCCCGTGGTTTTCACGATTCACAATCTCGGCTACCAGGGGCTTTTCCCCCATTCGGATTTGCAGAAGATCGGACTGCCGGACACTCTGTTCACGATGGACAAGCTCGAGTACTACGGCAAGGTCAATTTCCTCAAGGGCGGCCTTATCTTCTCCGACTACCTGACCACCGTCAGCCGCCGTTACGCGAAGGAAATTCAGACGCCCGAATACGGCTCCGGCCTCGAAGGCGTGATTCGCGACCGCGCCGACAGGCTGGTGGGAATCTTGAACGGCGTCGACTACGCCGTATGGAGCCCTGAGGCGGACAGGTTCATCGCCCAGAATTACTCGGCGCACAATCTGGACGGCAAGGCCGTATGCAAAAAGAATCTGCTCGAAACTTTCCGCCTTCCAGCGGAGAATGTCGACCGCCCGCTGATCGGCATCATTTCGCGGTTCGCGGATCAAAAGGGGTTCGACCTGATCGCCGAAATCGGCCCTGCCCTTATGAAGGAAAACCTCGCGCTCGTCGCGCTGGGAACCGGCCAGCCGGAACATGAGAAACTCTTCAAGGAACTCGCGGAGAAGTATCCGGCGCGCGTCGGCGTTAAGATTGGCTACGACAACGCCCTGGCGCACCGCATCGAAGCCGGATCGGATATGTTCCTGATGCCCTCGCGATACGAGCCTTGCGGCTTGAACCAGATTTACAGCTTGCGGTACGGTACAGTGCCCATCGTCCGCGCCACGGGCGGCCTGGACGACACGATCCAGAAGTTCGACCCCAAAACGAAACACGGGACAGGCTTCAAGTTCGAGGAGTACTCTGGAGAAGCGCTTCTCGAATGCATCCAGGCCGCGCTGAAGACCTACCGCGAGCCAAAGCTGTGGAAGACAGTAATGGCCAATGGCATGGCCAAGGACTTTTCCTGGAAGGCCTCGGCCGCCGCGTATGTAACTGTGTATGAAGCAGCTAAACGGTCTAGAATCCCAAAGGTGGCTCGCACATCTAAGAAATAGCGCAAACCGGCCTGGTTGCCGTCCGCGCACAAGGGAAAAACATGGCAGACAACGTTCAAGCAGTTAGCGACGCAAACTTTCAAAACGATGTAATCGAGGCGAGCAAGACTCAGCCCGTCATCGTGGATTTCTGGGCGAGCTGGTGCCGCCCGTGCCTTATGCTGTCGCCCACCGTTGAGGAACTCGCGAAAGAGCACGCGGGCAAGGTGAAAGTCGTCAAGCTCAACGTCGACGAGAACATCAACACGCCGGGCAAGTACAACATCCGCGGTATCCCCACGCTGCTCGTTTTCAAGGGCGGCCAGGTGGCCGACCAGGTAGTCGGCGCGGTGCCGAAAGATCAGATCGAGAAAGTCATCCAGCGGCACATCTCCTCGTAAGCCTCTGACTCCAGGAACGAAGACGGATCGCAAGCGATGCCATTGGGCCAACAGCCCGCTCATGGTCGAGTATCACGACCATGAGTGGGGCGTCCCGGTGCACGACGACCGGCGTCTCTTCGAGTTCTTGATTCTCGAGGGCGCCCAGGCGGGCCTCAGTTGGGAAACAATCCTCAATAAGCGCGAGAACTACCGCAAGGCCTTCAACCGTTTCCACCCGGACAAGATCGCGAAATACGATCGGCGCAAAATTCGCGCGTTGATGGCGAATCCGGGAATCGTCCGCAACCGGTTGAAGATCGAATCGACGATTTCGAACGCGAAGGCGTTTCTCGCGGTACAAAAGGAATTCGGCAGCTTCGATCGCTACATCTGGCAATTCGTCGGCGGCAAACCGAAGGTGAATTCGTGGGCGGCCGGGGGACACCTGCCCGCCATGTCGCCCGAATCCGACGCGATGAGCAAAGACCTGAAGCGCCGCGGCTTCCGCTTCGTCGGCTCGACGATTTGCTATGCCTTCATGCAGGCCGTCGGCCTGGTCAACGACCACTCTCGCGACTGCTTCCGCCACAACCCCGCCTGAACCGCTTTCCGCATCGCCGCGCGTGAGTCGTGATCCAGCTTCCAATTACTTTGTTAATCAGGCACTAGGGACGTTCTGGTGTTAGAATAGATGTCGCAATGAAAAGCCGGTTAGTTAAGGCCAGCCTTCAAATCGTAACGGCGGTCTTGCTGCTCTTTGCGGTCGCGGCATTGTCGACGCTTGCGAAGAACAGCCAGTACTTCCCGAAATCAAATCCCACGCATTACGTCAATAGCGCGAACAAGATGAAAGCAGCTGCGCCGCCGGTTGTCTTCGAACGCGCGCCGCTCCAACTGATCGCGAAGGTCGTGCCGCCGCGGCCGCGTGCTCCTAAGAAGCATGGAATCGAGGAAGTTTCTCTTCCTTTGCCTTCGATCGGCGTCACCATTTCTATTCAGCATCGATCTCCTCCTTCGCGCTCCTAGCACTAGCACGTTCTGAGTTACCCCTAACCTAACTATTGAATGAACCGGGTCGCGGCTCTGTCACATTTTAAGCGCGCTTTTTCCGCGACAGGAGTTGACATGAACACGGAGAGTTTATCGTCCGAACTTCTTGGTCAGTTGAGCAAACTGAGTACGTGCGTCGTCGCAAGTGCGATTGAAACGTTTGACGTGCGCCTGCGAAACACGGGCTTCTCAAATTCCAGCGTTCGCTGCATTTTTCCGGAATTCCCGCGACTAGTGGGCTACGCCGCCACCGCGAGAATCCGCAGCGCGGACCCGCCGATGGAGGGGCACAGTTATTACGCCCGGCCGGAGTGGTGGCAGCACATTCAGACCATTCCCGAACCTCGTGTCGTCGTCGTTCAGGATATGGACCATCATCCCGGCCTGGGAGCGTTCGTAGGCGAAGTTCACGCCAACATTCTGATGGCTCTCGGATGCGCTGGGATCGTGACCAACGGAGCCGTTCGCGACCTTCGCGCGGTAGAGCCGATCGGCTTTCAGATGTTTGCCGGCAATGTTTCTATTTCGCATGCCTACGCTCACGTTTTTGATTTCGGCGGCACCGTGGAGGTCGGCGGGCTGAAGGTACGACCCGGAGATTTGATTCAAGGAGACATTCATGGTGTTCAGACGATCCCGCGCGAGATTGCCGCACGTGTCCCTTCGGCAGCGAAAGACATCTTACGGAAGAGGGGAGCCCTAATTGAAATGTGCCGTTCAGGTGACTTTACATTTGAAAAACTGCGTGAAGCGGTCAAACGACTGGAGTCTTAGTCTCTCTAATTCTCAACAAGAGGATTCTTCATTTTCAGGTGAATCGATGAAAACAAGTAAGATGCACCCATATACCGCACTTCTCATTTTCACAGGAATCCTGGCAGGCCTTGTCTCCGGCTGCGGAGGTGCCCGCAAGGCCGAGGCAGACGGTGCTCCGACCGCTCCCGTGGTGAAGGTCGCGCGCCGCAACCTTTCGAATACTCTTGAAATCGCCTCGGAGTTCGAGCCGCTTCAGGAGATCGAAGTTTACGCAAAAGTTTCCGGTTATATCAGAAAGCTGTACGTGGATTGGGGAACGCACGTCAAGAAGGGGCAACTCCTCGCGGAGCTGGAAATCCCGGAGCTGCAGCAGCAGTTGCAACAAGATGAAGCGGGCGCTCGCCGAAGCGATCAAGACCTCTCCCGCGCTCGCGAAGAGCTCAACCGCGCGCAATCTGCCTACAATGTCGCGCACATCACCTACACGCGCCTCGCAGAGGTGCAAAAGTCACGGCCCGAGTTGGTGGCCCAGGAGGAGATTGACACGGCGCAGGGCAAAGACTTGGAAGCAAGCGCCGGCGTTTCGTCAGCCAAGGACGCTGTGTCCGCCGCCGAGCAGGGATTGCTCGCCGCTAAAGCCGCGCTCGGGAAGGACCAGGCCCTATTCGGATACGCGCGCATTACCGCGCCATTCGACGGTGTGGTCACTCAGCTTTATGCCTACACGGGTGCCCTGCTTCCCGCCGGAACTTCCTCGAACAAGGGTGACCTCGCTTTGTGCCAGCTCTCGCAAAACGACGTTTTGCGGCTAGTGATTCCCGTGCCGGAAAGCGCCGTCGCCGATGTTCACGTCGGCGACGCCGTGGATATCGAGGTGTCTGGCGCGAAAAACACGTTCACAGGCCGGATCGTGAGATTTTCGGATCAAATCGAAACACAAACCCGCACGATGCACACGGAAGTGCAGGTTCCCAATCCGAAATACCTTCTCGTCCCCGGAATGTATGCATCGGTCAAAATTCCGCTGCGCTCAGCCTCGAACGTCTTGAGCATCCCCATCCAGGCCGTGCAATCTTCAGGCAACGGCCAAGGAACTGTCCTTCTCGTGAATTCTTCAAACCGGGTTGAGAAACGCGACATCAGGCTGGGCATTCAGACGGCCACGGAAGCGGAAGTGCTGTCCGGCTTGAATGAAAACGACACCGTCATTTTTGGCGAGCAGAATCAATTTAAGGCCGGAGAGCTTGTCTCTCCTCAAATCGTCGCCGCTCCGGGAATGGAGTAGGAATTCCGATGCCCACATTTTCCATACGACATCCTTACTTCATCATCGTCCTCTGCCTTTTTGTCTGCGTGCTCGGTCTTACGGCCTTGGTGCAAATGCCCGTTGACATGTTTCCTCCCATCAACATTCCCGTGGTGCTCGTGGCCACTTTCTACAACGGTATGCCTCCCGAGCAAATCGAAGCCGACATCACGGACACCTTCGAGCGCTTCTTCACACTGGGCAGTGGAATCGACCACATGGAATCGCGTTCGATGGCCGGCGTCAGCCTCATCAAAATCTACTTCCAGCCTGGCTCGGATGCCAACGCGGACGTCACCCAAATCTCAAACTTGGCCATGGCGGACCTGCGCCGGCTGCCGCAGGGCACGCTTCCGCCCGTCGTGATGAAAGTGGATGCGTCGAGTCTTCCGGTTTGTCTGCTCACCGTGGAAGGCCAAGGCCTGAGCGAAACGCAGCTCCATGACTACCTGCAGTTCAGCATTCGAAATCAGATTGCCGGCGTTCCGGGTGCTACGGTGCCTCCGCCCTATGGAGGGCGCTACCGTCAGATCATGGTGGACGTTGATCCGCTGAAATTGCAGGCCCACGAATTGAGCCCCATGGACGTAGTCCGCGCCATCGATCAATCAAACCTGATTCTTCCGGCAGGCGACGTGCGCATCGGACCCATGGACTACAACATTTATACCAATGCGCAGGTAGCGAATGCGGAGGCGATCAACGGTATCCCGTTGAAAACGGAAGGCGAGAAATCCGTCTTCGTCTCCGACATCGGAAAGGCCACGGATAGCTCGTTCCTTCAATACAACGTCGTGCGCGTGAACGGGCAGAAATCCGTGTACGTTCCGATTCTCAAGCAGGGTGGGGACACCAACACAATCGCCGTTGTGGACGGAATCCGAAAGGCCATCAAAACTCTTCGCGATATTCCCGCGCAACTGAAAACGCATGTCGTTTTTGACCAATCCGTCTTCGTCAAAGGCGCCATTTCAACTGTCTTGAGGGAAGGCGGAATCGGCGTGCTGCTTACCGCCATCATGATTTGGATGTTCCTGGGTAGCTTTCGCGCTACTGCAGCAGTCTTCCTCTCGATCCCTCTTTCGGTGATGATCACTTTTTTCGTCCTCCACTCGGCCGACAAAACGGTCAACAGCATGGTCCTCAGCGGACTCGCTCTCGCTTTCTCTCGCTTGATTGACGATTCCGTCGTAGTCCTGGAGAACATTTATCGTCACCTCGAACTTGGCGAGGATCCCAAGATTGCCGCTGTAAACGGCGCGAACGAAGTGGCTCTGCCGGTTTTGGCCATCATGCTCGTTGCTGTTGTGGTGTTCTTTCCAGTCACCTTCCTTTTCGGCGTAAGCAAATATTTATTCTCTGCTCTCGCTCTGGCCGTTGTGATTGCGTTGTGCGCCTCCTATTTCGACGCCGTCACCGTGGTGCCGCTTTTCTGCGCTTATTTTCTGAAGGCCGTTCACGGCCACGCGGAGAGTCATGCGGAGGGACAGACGGAGGGATCCACGGCTCCACGCAAGTCCTGGAGCGGGCGGTTTCATGCAGGGTTTAATGCCCGGTTTGAACGGATGCTGAATGTTTACGAACGCTGGGTGCGCAGGGCCCTCGAGCGTCCCCGCGAGGTTGTTTGGGGCTTCGTGGTTTTCTTCGTCTTGTGCTTTGCGCTTACTCCGTTGATAGGCGTCGCCTTCTTTCCACGTTCTGACGCCGGGCAGTTCGTCATCAACGTCAAAGCGCCCACGGGAACTCGCATCGAACTCACCAACGATTACGTGAAACAGGTGGAAGACATCATCCGGAAAACTGTTAAACCCGAAGACCTGAACACGATCGTTTCAAACATCGGCGTCTTCCCGGACCTGTCCGCCTTATTCACACCGAACTCGGGAATGCATACGGCCACGGTTCAGGTGGGTCTCAAGGAAGATCATAGCGTCAGCAGTTTTGTTTACATGCGCGAGGTGCGCGAGGAAATTGCGAAGCAGTTGCCGCAGTTGCGCACTTATTTTCAATCGGGAGGCTTGGTCGACGCCGTTCTGAACCAGGGCATGCCCGCGCCGATCGACGTTCAGGTAAGCGGGATGGATCTGAAGACCGGCGACGCCCTCGCCCAGAATCTAGCCGGCCAAATCCAGAAAGTGCCGGGTGTCTCGGATGTCTATATCCCACAAGACATGGATTATCCGGCCTTGATGCTGAATGTGAATCGCGAGCGCGCCAGCCAGCTCGGCCTCAGCCCTCAAGAAGTGGTGGACAACGTGATTACCGCGCTCACCTCGGACGTCATGATCGCACCCAGCTACTGGGTGGATCCAAAGAACGGCAACAACTATTTCGTGAGCGTCCAGTACCCGGAAAATCAGGTGAAGTCCATTGACGACTTGAAGGCCATGCCGCTACGGGCTCCGAATCTGAAGATGCCGACGTATCTGAGCCAAGTCGCCGATGTGACCCAGATTCAAACTCCCACGGAGGTGGACCACTATCAATTGCAGCGTACGTTTGACGTCTACGTGGCTCCGACGGGAGAAGACATTGGCGGCCCAGCCAAAGCTATTTCTAAGATTATCGCGGCGACTCAAATTCCGCCGAACATCCGCATCGACGTGCGCGGGCTGGTGGTCACCATGGAATCCTCGTTCAAGAGTTTTGGCCTGGGGCTTCTGCTAGCGGTTTTGCTTGTTTACTTGATTCTTGTCGCGCAGTTCGCTTCGTTCATCGATCCATTTTTGATTGTGCTCGCCGTTCCTACCGGCCTCGTGGGAGTGATCTTCACCCTCGCACTCACGGGAACCACTCTAAACATTCAATCGCTGATGGGAATCGTAATGCTCCAGGGAATGGTGGTCTCCAACAGCATCCTGATCGTTGATTTTGCAAACGTGCTTCGCACCGAAGGCCACGGTTTGGTGGAGGCGGTGGCGCGCGCATGCCGCATTCGGCTTCGCCCTATCCTGATGACTTCGCTCGCAACCGTGGTCGGCCTTCTTCCCATGGCTTTCAAACTGGAAACCGGCAGCGAAGCCTACGCTCCTCTTGCCCGCGTCATTATCGGCGGATTGATTTCATCCATCATTCTCACCGTCTTCGTGGTTCCAGCGGCATACCTTCTTATCTACCAGCGGCGTACGGCCCCGAGTACACAGGTTCTGCCCGAGGAGGCGCACTAATGTCCCCGCGTCATTTTCTTTTGAATTTAGTCGCATTTGCGCTCATGGCCATTCCATGCGCGGCGCAAAACTCTCAGAGTCTGTCTTTGGCGGAAGCTGAGAAAATAGCCGTCCAGAATCATCCGCAAATTCAGGCGGCTGGATACTTGGCAATTGCGGCGCAAGCGCAGGTGACGCAAGCGCGCTCCGCTTACTATCCGCAAGCCGTTGGCAGTCTCACAGGCGTGGAAGCAGAACACGACAGCCGCATTGCCGCCGGAGCGTTGAACAACCCAATTATCTACGACCGATACGCCAACGGCGTCACCGTCGGACAGCTCGTCACCGACTTCGGCCGCACGCATGAACTGGTAAAAAGTTCCAGCCTGCACGCGCAAGCCGAAAAGGAGAATGTAACCACCTCGCGCGCCGACGTCTTGATCAACGTCGATCGGGCGTACTACTCCGTGTTGCGGGCGCAAGCTGTTCTCAAAGTGGCGGAAGAAACGGTGAAAGACCGCCAGCTTGTGTCCGATCAAATCACTGCCTTGGAAAAGAACAAGCTGAAATCGGGATTGGACGTGAGCTTTGCGAATGTGGATTTGGCCCAGGCTCAACTCCTGCTCATTCAGGCGCAAAACGGAGTCGAAGCCTCCTATGCGGACCTCTCCACTGCGCTTGGTTACCCCGACGAAAAAACGTTCGTGCTCGCGGAGGAACCCGTTCCTCCAGCTCCTTCTCCGGATGTCTCGGAACTCATATCGCAAGCGTTGCAGAATCGCCCTGAACTCGTCAGCCGGCGTCTCGATGTCAGTTCGGCGCAAAGCTATGCGACCGCCGAGCGAGATTTGTGGCTTCCTACGATCTCAGCCGTAGGCGCGGCGGGGCTGACCCCTTATCGAGAAGAGCCGTTGGGAAGCCGGTACGCCGCGGCGGGCTTCAACGTGAATATTCCGCTATTCAACGGTCACGAGTTTGGCGCATTGCGCGCCGAAGCGAACGCACAAGCTCGGGCACAGCAGCGATACCTTCAGGATCTGCAGAACGGTATCGTCCGCGACGTGCGCAAAGCGTGGCTCGAATCCAACGCCGCCTTCCAGCGCCTTTCCGTTACGCAACAACTCTTGAACCAGGCCACCCAGGCGCTCGATCTCGCCCAGCAGCGCTACAAGCTTGGCCTCAGCTCCATCATCGAGCTAAGCCAGGCCCAGCTAAATATGACCCAGGCCGAAATCACCCAAGCCAGCGCCAAGTACGACTACGAAACCGCGATCTCGACGCTAAGTTACGAAATCGGCGCCACGCATTGAGGGCGACCCGACCGCTCGACTAAGTCCTGGTTAATATCGCCGCTCCTGAGCCGTGGCCAAGCTTCCGATTACTCCAATCAATCAGAACACTTCCGCTTAGTCACTCTCAGTTTGCGGGTCCGGCAAACAGAAGCAGGTTCCCATCCGGATCCCTGATGACGAAATTCTTGGCGCCCCAGGGCTGCTTTTTCAGCGTCTGGTGAAAGGCAGCACCAGCGGACTGAAACTCAAGAAACAGCAGCTTGATCTCGTCCGCCGTAGCGACGGTCATAGACGCCGACAACAGTTCCTCCCGATCACGGACCGCCAACTCGATTACTGCTCGCTCGACACACCTTAGATTGAGACGCGCCGCGTCACGACCCACCTGTGCATAGTAGGGAGGTTTGCCGTAACTGAATACAAGCGAAAAGCCTAACTTCTCACGGAAAAATTCGCATGATCGCTTGATATCGGTGACGAACAGTTGCGGCTCGGCTCCGACAATCGTTGCTTTGGATCGCGCTGATTTCACCTTGGGCGACATGGTCGAAAGTCCGGTTTTCAGGGCTTGCCAACTATCGAAGCCGTGCTGTCTTGCCACCATTTCTTGCGCATCGCTGAGCTTAAAGCTCGCCGCAAGAATCTCGGAATCGGGCATATTCAGGAAACGAGGCAAAAGCCCGCGGATTTGTGCGGCGACGGGATAGTGGCGTTCGCGATGCCACCGCAGTATGAGCTTGGCTTGCTTCTTGAGGTTCTCCAGATTGGGCATGTAGGCCTCCACGATGGGATCGTAGGTGGGCATTGCCCTTCGGCGACGTGCCGTTGCATCCTACATGCGCGGTTTGCAGTATCTGCCACGGTGTCAGCAGTGTCAATTGAGAACGACGCCGCGCTACACGTTGTTGGGCCGCACTTACGCATTTTGCCGCATCACGGGCTACTCGGAAATAATTCCACTTGCCCGGTTAGTCGGGAAGCCGGAGAAGTCCTTTCGGGTCCCCGCCTGAACCACGTGACTCATCGCGCCTCGAAGCGCGCTTCGAGAAATCCTCTTACTCCCACCAAAACACCTTCGCCGATCTGTTTGGCGTGGCTCGGTTCCCGCCAGTTTGACTCGTGCTGACGATTCCATAATGGAAACGTCTAACGCGAAAAGGAGAACTTCTTGTGCAAAGGCCCTGGCTAATCCCGAGAACAGTTGCTTGCTGCCTTCTCTTGTTTGCCGGCCCGCTTCAACCGAAGTCGAGACCTGCTCGTCCGGCGCCATTGGCTGCAATACCGCTAGAGCCGTATCTTCGCGCCCAAGCGGTCGTCCATGCCACTGTGAATGGGCAACGCGGAACATTCCTGTTTGATACGGGTGAGGGAGTATCCAGCTTTTCGCCCGCCTTTGCCGAAAAAATCGGCTGCCGTCCCTGGGGCCGCATCAGCGGCTTCCGGATGAGCGGAGAGCGGCTCGACAACCAGCATTGCGACAACATCACATTCGATCTGTCCGGACAAAAACTACTTGCGCCTGTCGTGAGCACGGTTGATATTATGAAGTTCCTCGGCCCCGACGTACCTCCTGTCGACGGGTCCCTTGGCCTGGATCTGTTCGCTCACAGAACAATCACGATTATTCCACGCAGGGCCATTGTGCTGGAGACCCCATCGAGCTTGTCGCACCGAATAAGCACGGCTCGTCAACTCTCCATACGGATGGTTCGGGATATGGAAGGGATTGCATTGTCAGTCGACGGCGCGGTGCACACTCCGGAAGGTCTGGCATGGACGGAGTTGGACAGCGGCAACGGAGGCTCGTTGGTCGTCGCAAATCACATCGCGCCTCTTCTCGGAC
>Ga0209274_10001355_pt1 | contig 12664 bp, 10 predicted proteins | sample HubBroMetageREF1_FD_188343 | JGI IMG/M metagenome (GOLD analysis project Ga0209274, IMG submission 188343) | Reference soil microbial communities from the Hubbard Brook experimental Forest, New Hampshire, USA - Hubbard Brook CCASE Soil... | ecosystem: Environmental > Terrestrial > Soil >...
CGCGTTCCATCGTGAGGGGAGTTGAGGAGACCCGAATTATTGTAGCGCATGCCGGTGCCGCGGGATAATCTGAAATGTGTGTACGGGAAAAGTGGCGGAATTCCATTTCACTCAGAGCGACTGCCAAGGCCTTGAAGATATTCACGCGCTTCGCGGGTGAATACTTGGAGGAAGTTAACCACAACCAGCGCGTCTCCGTTCGGCGCATGCGGCTCCCGGCGCGAGAGGAGATCCTCTTTGCCGCGGCGCACCTGCCGAGCAAGATGTACGCTGACGACCGGGATCGGGAACTGCGCTGCGAGCAAACGGGGCAGATGATTTGCGACGCGGAGGATGCCACCGGCCACCAGCGCACCCTGCTGGCCGGAGACTTGAACCTGAACCCCTTCGAGAAAGGAGTCGTCATGGCAAGCGGTCTCCACGCCGTGATGACGAAGGCGACGGCACGCAAGCGTGACCGCACCGTTGGCGGGAAGCGGTATCGTTACTTTTACAACCCAATGTGGGGCCATTTCGGCGACCGGACGCCGGGGCCACCCGGAACACACCATTACAGCCGCGGAGACGATATCAGCTACGAGACCAAGCGGATCATCGGGACACTGCTCGCGATGGTCGAGCAGCCAACAGGAGTCGTCGAGCCGCGATTCACCCAAGACCTATTGTAGCCACGTCCGATAGCCTCCGCCGCTTTCTCCGATGCTCAGTACCCATCGGTACCACGAATATTGAACCTTGCCTCATGCTGTGCTAGCATTAAAGCCCGCGCGGCGTGCGATTCCGTACGCCGGCGCTTTCGGGAGATAGGCTCGAGGGGGCTTGCCAGGAGGGGTTATGTTGAGCATGAAGCAGGCTTGTGCACTCGTTGCGGCGCTGGCGGGCACTCCGCTGGCCGCCCAAGTACCGCCCAGCGCGTTTGTCAACTTTGAAGGCGCCCAGACCAATCCCATTCGGATCTCTGCGGACGGTACGCGCCTGTTTGCCGTCAACACTCCTAATGGAACCCTGTCGGTTTTCGACCTTACGCAGCCATCGAGCCCGGCCCTGATCGCCGAAATCCCCGTGGGCATCGAACCCGTTTCGGTCAACATCAACCCCAATGTCTCCGGCAACAACGAAGCCTGGGTTGTCAATCAGATCTCGAACAGTGTCAGTGTTGTCTCGGTTTCAGAGGGAATCGTGACGGATACGCTTTATGCCAAGGCCGAGCCGGCCGATGTGGTGTTCGCAGGCGCCGGATTGGCCTTCGTCAGCATCGCCCGCAGCAATCTGGTCAACGTTTACAGCGCTTCCACACATGTGCTGGTGCAATCTATCCCACTGACCGGCGAAGAGCCGCGGGCGCTCGCCGTGAGCCCGAACGGTTCCACGGTTTATGTGACTTTTGCCCTGTCCGGCAACCACACCACGATCGTTCCGGACACCAAGGCGCCGCCGCCCCCGCCGCCCGTCAATCCTAACTTGCCGCCGCCGCCGCAGGTCGGGTTGATTGTGGACGCTTCGGATCCCACCTATTACCCCAAGCTGATCCAATACACCATGCCGGACAACGATCTGGCGGCCATCAACACCACCAGCCTGGCCGTCACCGCATATTTCCCGCACCTCGGCACCGATAACTTGGGTCTGACCGTGAATCCGCAATCGGGGAACGTGTATGTGGCTAACACCGACGCGCTCAACCTGATCATGTTCGAGACAGCCCTGAATGGCCACATTGTCAACCACCAGATCACTTCGGTGAATCCCACCACGGGGCAGACCACGATCTGGAACTTGAACCCGAGTGTCGACTACTCGCAACTGCCCAACCCGGCGGCCCTGGCCGGTGCGCTGGCCATGCCCACAGGCATAGTGTTCGAGCCCACGGGCCGGTATCTCTACATCGCCGCTTTCGGCACCGATCGTGTCGCGATTCTTGACACCACTACCGGTACGGTGACCGGCTTTATCGAAATCGACCCGCAAGCCACCGGCGCCACGGTCAACCCAATTACCAAGCGCGGCCCGCGTGGCTTGGCGTACAACGCCTCCGCTAACCTGCTCTACGTACTGAACCGGATTTCCAACACGATTTCCATCGTCAATCTTTCGAACAATACAGTCACCGCGGAAATCCCCACGGGATCCTTCGATCCGACCCCCGTGACGATCCTCAATGGACGCGGATTCCTGTACGATCACAAGCTCTCCGGCAACGGCACCGCGGCCTGCGCCTCCTGCCATATCGATGCCGAAATGGATCTGCTTGCCTGGAATCTGGGTAACCCGGACGGTAACATGAGCTACTTGCAGGAAGGCTCTACCACTTATGCGTTTCACCCCATGAAGGGACCCATGACCACCCAGACGCTGCGCGGATTGGCCAACTTGGAGCCGTATCACTGGAGAGGCGATCAGCCGGACTTCGCGGCTTTCAACGGAGCCTTCGCCAGCCTGCTGGGCGGGTCGGAACTCTCCAGCGGGGACATGACGGCCTTCACGAATTTCATCAATACGATCGCCTTTCAGCCGAACCCCAACCAGAACCTGGACCGCACACTGCCGGACTCGATCCTATTGCCGGACGTTGCGGGAGCATCCGCAGATCCGAACACCGGGCTGAATATTTTCCAGAACGTGCCATTTAACAATGAGGGGAAAACTTGCAACAGTTGCCACCCTTTTCCCGGCCCAGGGACCGACCTGAAGGTTCTGCCATCCGGTACCGGTAGTTCGCCCATCGTGCAGCCGGTAAAGGTTCCACACCTGCGCAACCTGTATCAGAAGACCAACGTGAACTTCAACAAAGGAGGGGTAAGCGTCAATGGCTTCGGCTTCAACCACGATGGACAAATCGATGGGCTGTTCGCCCAGGTCGGCCAACCCTCGTTTCCCCTTTTCACGAATAACACTCCGGACAAGGAAGCTATCGAGGCTTTCGAATTGTGCTTTGACACCGGCACCGCCCCCGCGGTCGGTTATTCCCGCACGCTGACGTCCGCCACGGTCACCACTTCTCCGGCGCAATCCGACTGGAGCACTTTGCAGAGCCAGGCCTCCGCAGGCAACATCGATCTGATCGCGAACGGCACCATCCAGGGACAGATCCACGGACTGCTGTACCTTCCGGCGACTAACAACTACCAAACCGACACGACCGGCCTGGGCCCCTTTACTCAGGCGCAACTCGTTAGCTTCATTCAGGGCGGAGATACTCTGACTATCATGGGCGTGCCACCCGGCTCCGGCGTGCGCATGGCGCTCGACCGCAACCTGGATGGCATCCTGAACGGGGATGCGGCTCGAAGACCGGCAACCAAAAGGAAATAGCCGTTTCTACTGGGACCCCGATCGTTCCAGAAACCAGGCACAAGAACCTGCCACCAGCCACCAGGTAGTATAGTGGGCTTTCCTGCATGCCCACAACCCAGACTCAGATACACAAGCCACACCGCGCACTCCGTTACATCAACGTCGGCATCGGGATCGCGATTTTGCTCGCCGGCGGGGCCGTGTACTGGTTCGCGTACCGCGTGCTGCCGCAGACTTCGGGCGCCATCGCGGCGCCGGTTGGGCGGCGCGTGACGATTGTGCGCGACGCGCTGGGGGTGCCGCACATCTCGGCGGCCAGCGAGGATGACGCCTTTTTCGCGCAAGGCTACGTAACGGCGCAAGACCGCCTTTTCCAGATGGATGGTCTGCGGCGCCTGGCCGCCGGGGACCTTTCGGAGATCGTGGGTCCGGGGGCTTTGGAACTGGATCGCGACTCGCGCCGGCTGCGCATGCGGCGTCTGGCGGAACAAGCGTACGCTTCGTTGCCGCAGCAAGACCGCGTCCCGCTGGCCGCCTACGCCCGCGGCGTGAGTTACTTCATCCAAACCCACCTGCAGTCCTTGCCCGTGGAGTTCACCCTTCTTGGTTATCAGCCACGGCCGTGGAGCGTGGTAGATACGATTCTGATTGGGCTGCACATGTACCGCGACCTGACTACCACGTGGAAGGACGAGATCCTGAAGCGGGACATGCGGGCGGGGGGCGATAGGGCCAAGGTGGATTTCCTGTTTCCGCCCAGAAGCGGGGGCGAGCTGCAGCCCGGCTCGAATGCGTGGGCGGTCGGCGGCGCGCACACGGCCTCGGGGAAGCCAATCCTGTGCGACGACATGCACTTGGAGTATTCGATTCCGGGCATCTGGTATATGGTTCACTTGCGAGCGCCGGGTCTGGATGTTTCCGGCGTATCGTTGCCGGGCACGCCGTCCGTGATCGTGGGACATAACCGGCGCATCGCCTGGGGCGTAACGAACTTGCACTTCGACGTGCAGGATCTCTACATCGAGAACTTCGATCCGGGCACGGGCCGCTACCTTTATCGCGGACAATGGGAGCAGGCGCGCGAGGAACGGGAAATCATACCGGTGAAAGGCGCGGCGCCGGTCGAGATGCCGTTATGGGTCACGCGCCATGGGCCGCTGTATATCAACGACGCGAAGGAGCACCTGGCGCTGCGCTGGGCGGCGGCGGAACCAGACACGTTCCAGTTTCCATTTCCGGAGGTGAACCGGGCTGGGAACTGGCAGGAGTTCACGCAGGCGCTGGCGCGCTATCCCGGGCCTGCGCAGAACTTCGTCTATGCCGACGTGGATGGCAACATCGGCTATCACGCCACGGGGCGGTTGCCGATTCGCAAAGGATATACCGGCGATGTCCCAGTGGACGGATCGTCGGGCGAAAACGAGTGGCAAGGCTTCATACCGTTCGATCAATTGCCCTCGTTCTACAACCCGCCGGCGGGTGTGATCGTGACCGCGAATCAGAATCCGTTCCCGGCGGACTACGCTTACGCGGTGAATGGAAACTTCGCTTCGCACTACCGGTCGCGGCAAATCCGGAATCTGCTGATGGCGCGAAACGGCTGGCGGGCCCAGGACATGCTGGCGGTGCAGAAGGACGTGTACTCGAGTTTCTTTCTGTACCTGGCGCAGGCCATCGTGGAGGCTTACGACCGTCACAAAAAGCAGCACGGCGACTTGGAAAATGGCGGCGGCGCCGTGCAATTGCTGCGCGGCTGGAACGGCCAGATGGACAAGGAGAGTGCCGCGCCTCTGATCGTGACGCTGACGTACGAGCGCTTGAAGGTGTTGGTGGCGCAAAGCGCGTCACCCATGGTGGGAGACAGGTACAAATATCAGATGGCGCCGGCGGCGATCGAGACGCTGCTGCGTACGCGGCCGGCAGGCTGGTTCAACGATTGGGACGAAACCATCTTGCGCAGCTTCACGCAGGGCCTCCAGGACGGGCGCCGCAAACAGGGCCGCGATCCCGGCCATTGGATTTACGGCAAGTATGAGCCGCTGCTGCTCGCCAATCCTGTAGGACGGCACCTGCCGCTGGTGGCGGGACTGTTCGATATCGGTCCGCTGGCCATGAGCGGATCGCCCACTACCGTGAAGCAGTATAACGGCGAAATCGGCCCTTCCATGCGCCTGGATGCGGATCTTGCCGATTGGGACCGGTCACTGCTGGAGGGCACCACGGGCCAGTCCGGCCAGGTTCTGTCGCGCCATTACAAGGACCAGTGGGAGCGGTACTACAACGCCGAAAGCTTCCCAATGCAATTTTGGAAAGTGGAAGCTAAGGATGTGTTGGTCCTTGCGCCTAGTAGGTAGGTAGCACAGGCTTCGGCTTGTGTGCCGGAATTACTCGCCGCTCTGGCACGCCGGTGCCGAACGTCACTTTGGTGGTTGTGCCACCCAATTGTTCGTCTCGTTCCTTCACGGGGCGATTGATGTGAGAATTCGCCTAATCATGACCATACCCAGGCACAGACAGTTTCTGGCGTTAATCCCTTAATATCCAAAATTGCGCAATGGCAGCGCGAAGTTCGTCCATATGCCTGGCCAGATCGGCCGACTTCGAAGTTATCTCTTGAAACGTGGCATTCGGCAATTCCGCAGCGAGCGTTTTGGCCAGCCCCAGAGGATGAATTGGGTCTCGTTCTGTCGCGATCACGTGCGCGCGCATTTGCAGGCTCTTCAAACTGGCCAAATCCGGAATGGGAGAATCCATCGCCATCGCATCGAGGCGTGCGGCTCGTTCCACCGCCTGTGGAGCGTCGAACTGCCGCAGAAGAGAGACTGCGGCATCGGGCGATAATTCTGTTAACGCCCGGAATGGTTCGGAGGCTGCCATTAGTTCCCGTGCCTGCGTACCACTCTCCGCCAAGAGCCGCGCGACGGCCGTATACCAGCGGTGCGCCGGCATGGGGCCATCGAGCCAGGCTGGCCGCACTGAGAGCAGCCCGGCGACCCGATCCGGATTGTCGAGGGCAATCCGGATGGACACTCCGGCGCCCATCGATACACCGCCGAAAAAGGCCCTGCCAATTTGCAGATGGTCCAACAGCGCCTGCACATCCCGCCCGAAGATCGCGAATCCAAGTCGATCGCCGGCGCACGATGGTTGGGTGTCGCCGTGGTTGCGACAATCCAAACAGATCAAACGCGCGTTCTCCATGGCCGGAAACATTTCCGCGATTTGGCCGGCTGAACCGCCGAGGCCATGCTGAAACACAAACGGCACGCCTGCGCCACCATCGATATAGTGGAAATCAAACCCCCGATGCAGAAAGCGTGGCATTAGACGCTGGCCGCCGGCACGCGTTGAAGAGCGCTATTGAGGCAGGCGATGCTCTCGGCAACGGCTTCCTCGGGAAATCCATGCATGATCAATGGGCCGCGATAAGCCGCGCTTCTAAGAAGCGATACATACAGTGGGAAATCGACTGCTCCCCGGCCCAGCGCGACGCCGCCAAGGCGCCCATCCGCGGAAAACTCCTTCGCGTGCGCTAATGCAATGTCTTCTCCCAGCAGTTCGAATGCCTCCTTCAAGACATGGTCCTGCTGCTGTAGGTTGGAGACATTCAGAAGATTTGCTGCATCCATCAGCACCTTGACCCTTTTCGATTGCAGCGTGTCGATAACAGCACGCGCCTTTTGGGCGCTGTCGACCACGTTGGCCCGCTCAGGTTCGAACGCAACCGTTACGCTATGCTCCTCCGCGATGGCCACAATGCGGGACATGGCCGCCAGCATCTCCCGCCAAGCCTCTTCGCTATCGTTCTCCGGGTGTTTCCGCCACATGTCCTGCCGATCGCGCGTTCCCGTCGAAATGCTCAGTGTTTCGGCGCCCAGCCGCTTCGCGCAGCGCGCCAGAAGTGTGAAACCGCGGAAGCCTCCTTCGCGAATCTCATCATCCGGGTGAATGATGTTGAAAGTTGCCGAGAGAGCCGCGTTGACGATGCCGCGCCGTTCGAATTCCCGGCGTATCCCGTCACATTGCGTATCGGTCAAAACGAACGGTATGCTTTCGAGCGACGCGGACACCAGGTTGAATTGAATACGTGTAATGCCCTGCTGCAGTACGGCATCCAGCACCTCGCGTAAGTTGGGCCGCGCAAAAGTCTTGGCAAAGATCCCGAGTTCCACCGTTAGAGTGCTCCGGAGACGCTGGCGAGCGCCACGGTCTCACCGCTTTCGACCGACCGTGCTACGGCCACCATCGCCTGCACGCTGGCGAGCCCATCGTAAACATTGGCGCCGATTTGCGGTTTTCCATGCAGGATGACATCCGCGAAAGACTCTATCTGTAACTTATAGGTGAATGCATCCGCGCCAAGGGGCCGACGGTACAATCCGTCTTTAATCGAAAAGCATTCCACATCTCCGGATTTGTGGTACCAGGTGAGGGGCAGCCGCGCGCGTACGCTGCCGAATTCGCCGGAGATTCCGAATCCTTCTTCGTAATCGCCTCTCATGGGGACAGTGAGATCGGCGTGCCCGAGAGCGCCGCTCGCGAAGGCGATTTCGATAAACCAACAGTGCGCGCCGAATGACTCGTTATGGCGCGCACGCACGGCGGCGATCTCTCCCGCGAGGAATCGCGCGGTATCCAGCAAGTGACTTCCGTGGGCCAGCATGAAGTAGCGCTGCCGGTCGCTCTTCGGATCTCCCTGGGGGCGTTTGGCGAAGCCGCTGAGTTGGGTCAGTGGCTGAAGATTGTCCGTCATCGCATAGCGCGACGTGGAATCGTAATACCAGCCTTTGTACGACTGCATCCGGCCCAGTTCTTCGGCGATGAATCGATGTGCAAACGCAACGCCGGGATCGAAGCGCCGGTTGTGACCGATCTGGAGCACCAGACCACTAGCATCCACAGCCTTGCAGAGCGCCGCGGTCTCTTCAACCGAGACGCCAAGTGGCTTTTCGACCAGCACGTGCTTGCCGGCGGCCAGAGCCTTCAGGCTGAGAGGAACATGAAACTGATCGGCGACACCGATGAGTACCGCCTGCACGCCGGGGTCGGCCAGCATAACGTCGAAGTCGCGGAACACCTTTTCCGGCTTATGCGCAGCGGCGGCGTCTTCGAGCAGATCCGGCGCCAAATCGCAGATGGCATAAAGCTTTGCGTTTCGAGCTTTTTGGCAGGCTTCGAAATGCGCGGCTTGGGAAATCGGGCCAGCTCCCAGTACGGCAATCTTCAGCAAGTCTGGTTCTTTTGTCACAAGGGTGGTCCAAAGGACTGTGGCGTGGCCAGCAGCGCGCCCCAATGCAACCCCGCTCCGAAGGCGGCGAATATCAGCGGGCCGGCGGCCGGCGAGGGGTGTTGCTGGCTCCATTCCGCGGCGGCGATAAGGAGCGATGCGGAGGAGGTATTGCCGTACCGCTGGATGTTGCGAAAAAAGCGATCCTCCGGAACGGCGAGCGCTTGCGCCACGCGCGTGATCAGGTTGAGATTGGCCTGATGCACCAGGAATGCGTCCACCGCCCAGGGCTTGACTCTGTTTCGTTCCAGCAATTCGACGATCACGCGCGGGATTTTGCGGGCGGCCTGCAGGATGATGGTCCGGCCATCCATGTATAGCGGCGCGTCCAGGTCGAGCCGCAGGGCCGCGGCGAAATCTCCATCGCTGGCCAGCAGGGAATCGCGAATTTCGGCGAATCCCGTGGCGGAACTGACCAGGCAGGCGCCTGCGCCGTCGCCGAACAGAACGGCGGTGTCCCGGTGCGCGGGATGGCACTTGACCACGCGGGACATCACTTCCGAAGCCACCACCAGCACATTGCCATAGACCGGGGAAAGATGCGCGGCCAGAGCCATGCCAAACAGCGATCCTGCGCTGGCAATAGGCAAGTCGATAGCGGGCACGCCTTGGACGCCCAAACCGGCCCCGATCGCGGAAGCTGGTCCGGGAAACCGGTGTTCCGCGGAACTGCTGGAGACTAGCAACAGGCCGATATCGCGCGCGGCCAGGCCGGCGTTTTCGAGACAGTTCCTCGCTGCGTGGATTCCCAGCGAGCGGACCGATTCATCCGGGGCTGCGAAGCGCCGCTGCTCGATTCCGGAAGCGCGCAGGATGTATTCCGCATCCGTGCCGGTGGCAGCCGCTATCTCCCGGTTGTCCACCACCCGGGAGGGCAAATAAGCGCCAAACGCCCGCAGATAGGCCATAGTTTCTTTAGTTCGACTCTTCCCGACGCCAGCACCCCAGATCTGAGTGTGGTGGGGCAGGCAGTCTAGGAAAGTGTCCAGACTCCATACAAGTCACGAACGGCTCTCGATGTAGGCTTCGATGCGCGCGATGGAATCGAACTTACGCGGCGTAAGGTCGGAATCCGGGATGCGGATGGAAAATTCCTTCTCCAGCGCGCCGACCATGTCGGTGAGGGCGAATGAATCGAGCACTTCGGATTCGAATAGGGATTCGTCCGGACCGACCGCGAGCGGCTTGCCGGACAACTTCTCGACAATCTCAATGATCTTGGCTTGTTTGGTCATCTGTAGCTTGGGAGGCTAGTTCGGGACGGACCTTCAAATAGCTCTCGTATAGCCGCATTATATCTTGAAAGAGCACACTGGCCAGTCGTTGATAGCCTTGGGAAGTAAAGTGCGCGTAATCGCCCTGAGCCAGGCCGGCCATGACCCAATCGATCATAGAACCTTCGGCGCCCATGCGCGCGCGGGTGTTCCAGTAGGCGCAGCGATTCTCGCGGCAAGCCTCCTGTTGGGCGGCGACGATGCGGTCGACGCCGTCGAATGGCCGCCAGCGTCCCTTGACCCGCGTAAAGCGGTCCGGAGGACCCAGGACTAAAATGGAGGCCGCCGGCACAGCGCGCCGCAGCCGCTGCACGACGGCGGAGAATGCTTCCAGATAACCGGTCTCGGTCCATTTGGAGTCGCTCGCTTCGTTGGTGCCGTAGGCCAGCACAATCAGGGCGGGGTCGCGGCGTTTCAGGTATGCGGCGTGCATCGGCTCGTCCCAGCGCTGGATCAGCGGGGCCTCCGCGCCGTTGATGCCCATGGATTCGTAGGTGATCCCTTTTTGGTTTTCGGTGACCCATCCAAAAAGCCGCACGGGCGCGGATTCCTGCGTGCGCACCTCGAAACGATGGTGGCCAGGTGTGGTGGCGTACTCCAGGAATCCGGGCGCGAAGGCACCCTCGGTGGAGGTCTCGTTGACAGTCTCGCCGTTGTCGGAAAGCGCCACTCGGCCGCCGCCCGGCTGCTGCAGGTAATCCAGTTCAACCGAGGCGCAGTCCGCATCCAGATAGATGGTCTGGCCGGCGCGCTCGGTGGAAATGCTGACACCGCCCAGGCCGAATAGTCCGTCGCCTTCGCCGGTGCGCAGGCCGGCCGGATCCCAGTCTTTGCTGGCGCCACCACGCACGTCGAAGCGGCGGTAGCCCTTGAACGGAATACCTGCCAGCGAGAAGCCCGCGCCGCCATTGCCGAACCGGCTCTGGAAGAGATCGCGGAGCACGCCGGTCCAATCGTCGGAGGCGGTGTGCGAATCGCCGAAATGCAGGATGTGTAAAGCGGGGCTGGCGCCGGTGGAGAGGCGATAGAGGCGCTCAAAGAATGGTACCAGCGTGCCCGGCCGGTCGATGGCCGGGTCGGGGCGCTCATCCAATTGGAGCGCCACCTTTTGCAAGGACGCGGCGCGCGTCTTTACGCTCACGCGCGGCGGGGAATAATGGCGGACGCGCGGTGCGGGGACTTTCTTCTTCTTGGACTTTTTGGCGGGCTTCTTCTTGGCGCTTACCTTCGCGGTTCCGTTGGTCTGCGCCACGCTTTGAGCCGAAGCTTGAGCGAAACACTGGAATGCCGTACAGGTGCAAAGCAGAATGACGGAGGCGCGGCGGGGCATTTTGGTCAGCGGACCTCGGCCACAGCGGCCACGGCGTTGCCCCGGAGCACTTGGCGCAATTTGTACCGGTTCAATCCCGCGGTTAGTTCACGAACGAAGGCGGTAGCGATGATGCGCGCGCCGGCTGGCGTGGGATGCAGAAAGTCCGCCGAAACCAGCCTGGGCTGGCTCGCGTACCAGCGCGCCATGGTTCCGGCGCCTCCCATCACTTCGAAGGTGTTGAAGAATCCGCAATGCAGCTCGCCGGACACGCGGCGCTGAATCTCGACGATGCGGGGTATGGTGGGCAGCGTTTCAATCTCGCCGCCATTCTTTTGGCCGCGGTCCATGGGACTCATCACCAGTATAGAAGCATTGGGCAGCGCGGCGCGCACGCGGCGGATGGCTTCGCGCAGTTCCCTCTCGTACTCGCGGTTAAGGAACGCGGCGAAACTGCTCTCGTTGGCGCCGTAGTTGAGGACCAGCAAGTCGGGATTGCGATGGCGCAATTCCTCTGCCCAATGGCTTTCGTTGAAAAGCAGGGCGGGCACCGCGATGGACGCGCCATTCAAACCGATACTGTCGTAGACCACGCCGGTTTGCGGCTTCTCCAGCGTGATGCCGAACAGGCGGACGGGGCCTTCGGTGCGGAATTCGAGCGTACCGGTTCCCGGCTTCAGTTCGAAGCTCGCAAACCCGGCGGTGCGGGACGGCGCATCCGTAGCGATACTGCCGACGGGCTGGCCGCCCGCGGAAATTGCGATGCTTCCGCCATCCGGCTGGCGGAGGAACCAGACTTCCAGGCGGGTTTGGTACGGGTCGAGCAGAGTGACCCGGCTGTAGGCGCCCGTGCGACCGGAGAAGACCACGCCACCGAGGCCGAACAGGCCATTGCGCAGATCCCAGCGCGTGCCAGGATCCATCTGCCAGCCATGGCTCGATAGCTCCACGCCGCGATGTTCGTACCAAGCCCAGGGCTTGCCGATCAGGGTGAAACCGTGGCCGGCATCGCCGAAGCGTTTTTGCAGGAACTGGCGGGTGTCGCCGGTGATCAGGTCGGCGGTAGTGGGGGAGTCGCCGTAATGCAGGATCCGGGTGATGGCCACGGGATCGCCGCGCTCGGTGCGCCAGAGCGCCGCGTAGAAGTGGTCGAGGCTACCGTTTCGATCGTCCAGTGCGGGGCGGATTGCGTCGCGGTCCGCGGGCAGGTTGGGCGCGGGGACGATGGACTCGGGAGCGGTATGCGGTTGCCATGGCCGTAACGGCGTCAGCTCAGGGGTGAATTCGACAATGGTGGCGACCGTTTCTAGATTGGGCGCCGCAATTCCGTGCACGACCCGCGCTACGGTGGCCAGGATTAGCGCGAAAGTTACGAGAGTGAGGGCGGTGCGGAGGGGGAATGCGCGCATGTCAGAACCGCGTATATACGAACGGCGCCGCGCCACGGCCCGCTAACAGTTGAATGGCCATTACGGCCAGCGCCATGGCGCCTGCCTGCAC
>Ga0209274_10001357_pt1 | contig 12656 bp, 10 predicted proteins | sample HubBroMetageREF1_FD_188343 | JGI IMG/M metagenome (GOLD analysis project Ga0209274, IMG submission 188343) | Reference soil microbial communities from the Hubbard Brook experimental Forest, New Hampshire, USA - Hubbard Brook CCASE Soil... | ecosystem: Environmental > Terrestrial > Soil >...
GTGGGTCGCGGTCGATAGGCGGCGCAGCAGCTCGAGATTGGGCGGCTTGATGCGCAGTTCGGCGCTGTCGGCCGGAATCGATCCTGCGGCCGCGAACTCGCGCTGCTCGAGGACTTTTTCGGAATCACCCGCCTTGAACATTAGCGTTGCGACGTACTTGCCGCGCGGCAGCGGACCGACTTCGCCGCGATAGATCGAGGCGTCAGCCTCGGTCATCGCAACGTCGGTGGCGCGGCCCGGCCCCGTGATGCGGCAGACCAAATTGCTCACGGGATCGGGATCGGCTTTTTCAGCCTCGATCGCGATCGAGCCGTCAGGCGCGCCGTGGACGCGAAGCGTGAACATCCCGGAGTCGCCCTGTCGCATCGTCCAGTTCGCGAGCTGCGACCAGAATTCCACGTAACGATTCCATCGAATCCAGCTCAGCGTCGCCAGCGAATCGGGTTCGCCGGCGAAAATCGCGGTCCGCCCGAGTCCGTATTGCCACGAGGCGAGCAGCGGCACGGCTTTGTCGGCGCGCGTGACCTTGAGCGCGACTTGCGCACCGTCCTTGGCCTCGGTCGCGGCAAAAAAATCGATCGGCGGAATCTCGTTGAGGCCGATGCCGGAGAGCATCGCGGTCGCCTGGCCGGCCTCGACCGTGGTGCGATCCTGCTTGCGCCGGTTCATCGCCTCGCGCGTCAGTCCGACCAGCAGCAGCGGCAGCTTCTCGATATCCTGCACGCGATAAAAGATGCCGCCGGTTGCCTGCGCGAAGTCCTGCAGCAACTCCAGATTTTCAAGATCGGGACCGATGCGGATGGTCGAGACGGGGATGTGCTGCCGCGCGTATTCGGCAATCAGATCGTCGTGGTCGTGATACTGGCGGTTGGTGTCGCCGTCGGTCAGCAAGATGACCTGGCGCACCGGGATGCCGCTCTGCAAAATCTCGCGCTCGGCGATTTCGAGCGCGTCCTTGAAGTCGGTGCCGCCGCCGGGTTGCAGACGGTCGATGCGGTTTTCGAGCTCGCCGCGATCATCGCCGAGCTGCTGCAGATGCGCGAGCACGTACGGCTGCGAATCAAATGCAATCACGCCGGCGAAGTCGGTATCGTCGAGCTGGCGCAGCAACGCGATCGCGGCTTCCTTGGCGTAGCGAATCCGCTCGCCATCGCGCACGGCGGGATAGCGCGAGTCGTAACTCATCGAGTTCGATCGATCGATGCACAGATAGACGGCAATCGGCTCGCGCGACGGCGGCGGCGGCTGCGGCATGAACTTCACCGGCAACGTCTTTTCCAGATCGCCGCCGGCCAGGCTGTCTTCGCGCAGCGTGTCGCCGGTGGCAACCAGTCCGCCGCCATAGTCGGCGACGTAGCGATTGAGCGCGTGCTGCCCCGCGGGCGTCAGCGATCCCTCGGGCACGTCGTCGAGGATCACGAGCTGATACGGCAGGTAGTCTTGCGGATGCTCGCTCAGGCTGCGTGGCGACACGAAATCAATCTGGTAGTTGCGCATCTTGAGCGCGGTCACGAGGCTTTCCGGCAGAGAATTCGAGACGATGAGCACCCGCGGCGCACCGGTCACCGAAATCGGGGCCTCAACCCGCGTATTCAACGCCACCCGCGGCGGCGCAATCGAGACTTCCGCGCTCATCAGGTATGCGCCCGACTGTTCGAGCCGATAGGGCAGCTCGAACTCATTCAGCCCCGGCTTCAGCGCAATCGACTCGCCGCCAACGGCGGTATCGTCGCGGTACAGCTTGAGCGTCCCGCCAACTGGAGAGCGGGATTCGCTTTCGATGTCTATTCTAAATGCAAACCGCTGATCGGCGCGGACGGTGTCCGGGGCAGAGAAATTGGTGACCGCGATTCTCTCGGTGGCCGGAGGCGGCGGCGCGGCGGCGAAAATTCGCACGCCATCCTCGAGCATCGCGGGGACCTCCGACATCGCGGAATCCTCGGTCTCGTTGCCGTCGCTTAGCAACACGATTCGCTTGTCGGCTTCCGGCGGATACAAACTGTCAGCCGCGGTCAGCGCGCCGGCCATATTGGTGGCGCCCGCGTCGACGCCGTCGCCGAAATGTCCCAGCAGCCGGGGATCGCTCAGCGGCGAGAGCAGCCGCGCGTCGCGGCCAAAACCGACAATCCCAAGCTGGTCGCTCGGCGCCATCGCGTTCTTCAAATCTTCGACCTGAGCGCGCATCCACTCCTGCTGATCGGGTGAGACCGAGCGCGATTCATCCAGCACCGCGACCACCGCGACGCTTTGCGCGGCGATTCGCCCCGGGAGGCGCAATCCCGCGAGCATCGCGACCAGCGCTACGACGCACAGCGCGCGTAGCGTCGCCGACGCGGCGCCTGCCAGCCGCAGTCCAGTGCGCATCGCGAGAATTCCCGGCGTCGCCGCGAGCGGCGCGAGCACCAGCAGCCAAAGCAGATGCGGCCGATCAAACATGGCGCATCCCCCAGCGGCCCGCGTGGCCAATCAGCATCGCGGATTCAATCGCCAGCGCGAGTAGCGCCAGCGCGATCAAAATGAAGGTCAGCGGCTGCACTTGCTTTGCGGATTGCTGATTCGAGGTGGCGGCACGTCTCTCTGCGGGCGCGATCGCTTCGGCCTGTGGCTTTGCGGCGAGGTCGGACTCTGATGCGTCGTAATAGTTAGCTAGCACTTGCGTCGTCGCGGCGCCCGACTCAACGGTGTAGCGCCCAGCCTGCATCGGACGGATTCGCACGCGTCCCCACTTGTCGGCTGTGACCGTGCGCACGCTGCCGTCGGGCTGCGTGACGCGCGCGGATCCGGTCGCAGCCACGCTCACGTCGGCGCCGGTCGGCACAACAACAATATCGCGCGGCGCGGTGAGTTGCTTCATCAGATCGACGGTCAGCACCAGCGCGTCGAGATGATCGGGCGCGAGCAGAAGATGATCGCGGACATCGAATGCCAGTACGCCAGCGGCGCCGCCCGCGGCACGTCCAATTCCGGCAATCGGAATCGACGGATGGCCTGGAGCGGTCGCGGTCGCGATCAAATCCATCCACTCGGGGATCGCGACAACTCGCGTATCACCCAACGCCAGGGAATTGAGCGCCCTCGATTCGCCCGTCGCGTCACCGCGAATATCGGCGCGAGCAACCGTGCCATCGACTGAGACCCCAATTCCGTTCTTTGTGCCATCCGGCGGATAGATCAGCAGCGTGGACGCCACTTTGACCGCGGGCACATAGCAGTCGTGCATCACGGCCAGTTCGAGCGGCTTCGCATCCGGCCCGGATGGCGCGACGTACTTCGCGGGATCGGCGGTCTCGATCTGGAAATTTGCATTGACCGCGAGCAGCACGCGCGCGAGGTCGTCGCGGACCGCAGCATCGGGCGACAGGACGAGCACGCTCGCCGCAACCTCCGAGGGCGCGTACGCGTAGCGACTATTGTCCGCGTCGATCGCGTCGGCATTGAGAATTCGTGCGTGAAGCAGGCCGCCCGTCTTGAGCGGTCCAAACGAGACCAGCACCTGTTCACGCGGCGCGAGCATCATGGTCTGATGATATTGTCCGCTGCCGTCGAGATCGATCGCCAGCTCCGCCAGATGGGGCCGCGTGGAAAAGTTGCGAATCACGGCGCGGCCGCGGGTCGATCCCGGAATGCCTGGATCGAGCGATACGATCGCGAGGTTGGAATCGCCGGAACCGACCAGGTGAAAGTTTATCCGCGCGGCTGAGCCGGCGTCGGCCAGAATCGCGGGCGCGGGCGGACGATCGGCAAACAGATCGATTTCGGATGCGCCATGCGCGCGAATCAGCGCCGCTCTGAGAGCCGCCGTGCGTGCGGGAACCGCCATCGGAACCAGCTCGGCGAGCGCGCTGCGCAAATCAGCCCGGTTCGCCGTCTGCGGATGACGCACCTGCGCTTCGAGTGCGTATGCGATCACGCTGAACTCGTCTCCTGCCGGCGCTTGATCGATGATTTCCGTCGCCTGCTGGCGCGCCAGGTCGATTCTCGTGCCGGTGCCGTCGTGCGCGCTCATCCCGGCGCCGAGATCGAACACCAGCGCATGACTGCGGCCCTGACCGGGTGCCGGTGGCCGCATCACGTACAATCCCGCGATCGCAAACGTCAACGCGCCGAGCGTCGCCACCTCGAGCCAGAACAGCGGGTCGAGCCGCACATTGCGGACGCTCGCAACCGGCGCCGGCGCTTCGTCGAACAACATCAGGCTCGACACTTCGATCGTCGGGCGCGATCGCGAGCGCAGATAAATCAGCACCAGCAGCGCGAGGCTGAGTCCATAGATGAAATTCTCTCGATTCAGAAGGCCCACGGCTATCTCACGATTCCGAGCAGCGGCAGTTCGCGTTCCATAAAACTTTCCAGGTTGCCCGCGCCGAACGCCTGCGCATAGTTAATCGCGTGCGTCGTGCAGATCTCGCGGATGCGCGCAGCGATCCTTTCGACTTTGTGCCGGAGTGCGCCGACCGCCGCCGGTCCGAGTATCGTCTCGCGGACTTCGCCAGTCTCGGCGTCGCGGATGCGATACAGTCCAGGCGGATACGACCCGCTGCTCTCCTGCTCGCCCATCACGTGAATTACTTTCACGTCGTGACGCGCCGCTATCAGCCGCTTGAGCGCGTCCTCGACGTCGCCTTCGCTGACCAGAAAATCCGAGATGACGACGACCGTGCCGGCCGGCCGCCGCTGCAGCAGCAATTCGTCAACGGCGTTGCCGAGGCGGGTCTCGCCGCCCGCTCTCACCGACGTGACGAACGGCTTGAAGTTGAGGTACGACTCGCGGCGGCGATGAAACGGCGTCGCTTCCAGCTTCATCGACCCGCGATGCATCGCGAACGCGCCGATTCGCACCGCGTCGTTGTCGGCCATCCCGATGTACGCGAGCGACGCGCCAATCGCGAGCGCGAGTCCGAGCTTGTCGTCGTGCGCGGGCAATCCCATCGACGCACTCGCGTCGACCAGCGCGGTGACCTCGACCTGGCGATCGGCGCGATAGGTCCGCAGCATCAGCTCGTCGAGCCGCGCGAACGCGTTCCAGTCCAGGAAGCGTAAATCGTCGCCGGGCGCATACTCCTTGAAATTTTCCGGTTCGATTCCGAGCCCCTGGACTCTGCCCAGTGCGCGCTGCCCGGTGCGGACGGTGCGGGCGCGCTTGATGCCCAGCACCAGGCGGTCAAGCTTGCGCAAATATTCGGGCTCGAAAGCGCGTGCCTCGAGCATCGGCGGCCGCCTATACTTTCGCGCCGCGAACCGACTTGATGACGCGCTCGACAATGTGCGCGGCGTCGATTCCGTCGGACAGCGCGGCGTAGTTGAGCATTATCCGATGGGCCAGCGCGGCGACCGCCACGTGCTCGATATCTTCGCGCGCGATATTGGCGCGCCCGTCGAGCAGTGCGCGCACCTTGGCGCCCAGGATAAGCGCCTGCGCGCCGCGCGGGCTCGAGCCGAACATCACGTAGCGGTTGACCATCTCGTCGTGCACGGCCTTGGCCTCGTCGGTCACGAAGCGCGAGTTCTGCGGCTGCGTCGCGCGCACCAGCCGCGCCGCGTAAATCTCCATCGCCGGCGCCGCCATCACTTCACGCACCAGTTTCTTCAGCGCCTCGATTCGCTCGGGCGCCTCGGCGGTGTGGAAAATCGGCTCGATGCCCGCGTCGTCGGGGCCGGTGGTCGACGAGATGATTCGCGTCAGTTCGCCTTCGTCGGGATAGTTCAACCGCACTTTGAACAGGAAGCGATCGAGCTGCGCCTCGGGCAGCGGATAGGTGCCCTCCATCTCGATTGGATTCAGTGTCGCCATCACGAAGTACGGCGGCTTGAGGCGATAGGTGGTGCCGGAGACCGTCACCTGCAGCTCGGCCATCGCCTCGAGCAGCGCGGACTGCGTCTTGGGCGTCGCGCGATTGATCTCGTCGCCGAGCAGGATATGGCAGAACGCGGGCCCTGGCTGAAACGTGAACTCGCGCCGCCCGTCTTCGCCCGACAGAATGACGCGGGTGCCGGTGATATCGGCCGGCATCAGATCGACGGTGAACTGAATTCGATTGAAGCTGAGATTGAGCGCCAGCCCCAGCGTCTTGACCAGCGTCGTTTTGCCGGTGCCGGGCACGCCTTCGATCAGCACGTGGCCGCCCGCGAAGAGTGCCGACAGCAACTCCTCGACGGCCTGCTCATGCCCGATGATCATCTTGTGGATCTCGGCCTGGATCCGCCGAAACGTCCGGGCGAAATCCGCCACCGTTGGCGTTTCCGCCTGCACCTCGCTCATCGTTCGAATACCCGTTTGATCGTGGATCGATCGTCGGCCGGCACCGCGGCGCGCGCGACCGGCTCGTCCGGCTGTTGGTTGAGGCTCAGCGGAGTGCGCACCTTGGGCGGAACGTAAGCGTGACCAGCGCCCTTGGCGCCGTGATCCTGCGGCCGCGCTTCGATTGCAATCTCGAATCCCTCGTTGCCGAGCTTCGAGCCCGCGGGCGCGCCGAACAGGCTGTCAGGGTCCGCGCCGATTCCGTGCGCCTCGCCGCCGTTGCTGCTGTTCTCACCGCTTTGCTGGATGCTGCGGTCGGAGGCGCTGTCGTCCTGGTTGGGATTGTCTTTGCCGGCGTCGGACTCGACGCCCGCCGCGCCGGGACCGCGGGGCGATGGCTCCGAATTCGGCTGACGCGAATCGTCTTCCGGCGGCAGATTTAACTCGTTGTTCGACTTCGGCTGATCCTGCTTGAACTGACCGGCGACGTCGCCGTGCCGATTCTTCTGCGCATCAGGCGCGCGATGAATTTCGTTTCGATCCTGATCGCGGCCCGAGTCGGCCAGCCGCAGGTTGAGGCGCTTGTTCGAGGCCGCTTGCTGCCCGGTCAGTTTGTTTTGTAAATTTCCGGCCATATCGCGCGCGCGATTCACCAGTTGATTCAGCGAATTCCCGGGAGCATCGCTGCCCGCGGCATTCTCGCTCGCCAGCTTGTCCGCGAGCCGGCGCATGGTCGCGGCGTCGGCGGTGACCTGCATCCCCGATTCATCGCCCGGCTCGGCTTCTCGCAGATGCAGATCGTCGAGATCGACCGTCAGGTCGTCCTGACCGTTGGCCGCGGCGATTCGCGGCGCGTGCTTGATTCTTGAGATCGGAACCGCAATCGCCGCCAGCACGATAGCTCCCGCCAACGGATAGATCGCGCGTGACACGCGGCGCCGCTCGATCTTCGAGGGAGCGAATTCGTCGTGATGGCCGAGGGTATCTTCGAGCAGGTACGACCACAGCGGACCGCGGGTCTCGCTGTCCGCGAGCGCGATAACCGTCGAGAGGCGTCCCTTCAGCTCGGCGCGGTCGTCGGCAATCGACGCGGCTCGCAATGCGCTGGCGCGCATTAGCCAGCCGGCCCTGATAGCGCTCACGATACCGGCCGCCGCAATGACAACGACCACCGACCCGCCGATGAAGAAAACGAGCGGCGACGCCAGGTATGCGCCGGCAAAAATCGCGGCGCCGGATGCGATCGCGATTGCGAGCGTATAGAAAATCGCGTGCTGCAACGCCAGCGAGTTCAGTCGCGTGCGAACCGAGCCGACCCGGCCCAGGATTTGCCCGAGTTTCCCGTCAACTCGCTTGTCTTGTGAGAAAAACGACATCAGCAGGCGCCAAGCGCGTGAATCGAGAATAGTTTAGCCCCGTCAGCCAAGCAACGATGAATCTCGCGAGTCTTCTTAATACTGGGTGCAGGGGTCACCCCTGCCGAAGGAAGCGTGAAACCCACCGCGAGTTTCACATTCAATCAAGTTCCCCTCGTACGTACGAGTCACCGCGAGTGAACGACCCCGATCCGCGGGCACATCGCCTCTATCTTGCATCTCGAGCACCAGGGCGACGTCGGATGGCAAATCGTCTGCCCGAACGCGACGAGGATCCCATTGTATTCCTGCCAATGCCGCGACGGCAGCACTGCGCGCAGCGCAATCTCGGTCTTGTCGGGCGTCGTGGTGCGCACCAGGCCCCATCGATTCGAGATGCGATGCACGTGAGTATCGACACAGATGCCCGGCTTGGCGTACGCCTCGGTCACGACCAGGTTCGCGGTCTTGCGCCCGACGCCTTTGAGCGTCAGCAGCGCGTCGATCTCGTCGGGCACGCGTCCGTCGAATTTTTCGATCAGGTCGCGGCAGATTCCGCGGATGACGCGCGCCTTGGTGCGATAGAATCCCACCGGATAGATGAGCCGCTCGACCGTCTTCGGTGTCAGCGCCAGCATCGCGTCGGGCGTATGCGCCCGCGCGAACAATCGAATCGACGCCGTCGCCGTAGTCGCATCCTTGGTGCGCAGACTCAGGATGCACGAAATAAGCGTGCGGAACGGATCGCGATGCTGCACCGCGATGAAGCCGACGATCGGCGCATTCCATCCCGGCGCCTCGCGCCTCAGCACTCGCAGCACGCGACTGACCCCGCGCGCATCGAGCGCCGCCCGCCGCAGTGTTTCAATTTTCTTGCGCGATGCCATCTTCGGCCCTGAGCCCATCTATCACGCCCGCGCGGTTGTGTAGTATCTCCAACTCGTTGTCAGCAGTCTTGCGAAAATCGCGATCGCCAAAAATGGGGGAACGCTGATGGCGAGGGTTTCGGTTCCGACCGCCAGAAGAGCTTCTGTACTCGACACTCCCGAGGGCTTGGTGATTGACCTTCCCGCCTCGAAAAACTGGGCCCTCATTCTTTTCATCGGATTCTGGCTCTGCGGATGGGCCCTCGGCGAGTTCTCCGCAATTCATCAGCTCGCGACGGGCAAGACGCCAACGAGCGGCGGAAGTCTCTTTCTCCTCGTATGGCTGGGAGCATGGACGGTCGGCGGCTGTATCGCCATCTCTGTTTGGCTGTGGAATGTGGCGGGCCACGAAATCGTCTCGCTGACTCCCACCAGCCTGGCAATCCGCCGCAGCATGTTGGGCTTCGGCCCATCACGCGAATATGACCTGCCAAGTGTGAAGAATCTTCGAATCAACGCACCCGCCGTCATCAGCCCTTACAATCGAGGATTTTCACCGCAGACGCCTTTTGGAGGGACCATAGCGTTTGACTACGGCTCGAAGACCTTCCGCTTCGGCGGCGGAGTGGACGAAGCGGAAGCCTCGCATCTGGTCGAGCTTCTAAAGTCGCGCTACCCGTTCGACTCGACACCTTAATGACTCTTCAAGGTGCGCGTTGCGACTTAATCCGTTTCACCGCTTCGGGCCTGAGATTCTTGCGCGCCATCTTGAGATCGTAGTGCGTCTGCAGGTTAAGCCAGAACTCCGGGCTGTTGCCGAAGTACAATCCCAACCGCAGGGCGGTATCGGCAGTTATCCGGCGACGGTTATGGACGATCTCAGCGATCCGGTTCGGAGAAATACCAATCGCCTTCGCAAGCCGGTTCTGCGACAAGCGGTATTCGGTCAAAAACTCCTCCTTGAGCATCTCGCCGGGAGTGACCGGCGCAAATTCATCCTTCATCGAAACTCTCCTAATGGTAGTCAACTAATCGTACCTCCTCCGCGTCGCCGTTGTGCCATTTGAAAATCACGCGCCATTGTTCGTTCACTCTGATTGAATGGAAGCCCTCCAGCGTACCTCTTAGCTTTTCCAGCCGATTCGACGGCGGCACGTTCAGATCCTCCAGCCGGCTCGCCGCGTTGAGGGCCTCCAGTTTGCGCTTCGCAGGGCGGGCCACCCCCTGGAACTGACGCACGAAACCGTCGGCGAACAGTTCCCTGGTATGCCGATCGCCGAAGGATCGAATCACGATTCGTAAAGAATATACCGTATCCCGGTATACGCTCAATCCCCCGATTTCGGCCGTCGACATTCTTCGCACGTTACTTTTCACCCATCGAGCAGTTGACGGCGTGCTCGCGACCGTGTTGCTTCATGGCGTGATTAAAGTCTCCCCGCGGCGCTCGATGACTCGCGCGATTGCCACGTTCTGGATGCTGTCCTGCCTTGCGATTTCCGGCTCCGCAATCGCCGCCTCGCCCGCAGCCACGCCCAACCTGCTGCCGGCTGAGTCGCAGGGGGTGACGCAGGCGCCGCCGCCTCAGCCCATCAATTGGGACCGCGTCACGCAGGAAGCGACTGACCTGCTTTCGAAGTACATCCAGATGAACACCACCAATCCACCCGGCAACGAGCTCGACGCCGCGCGGATGCTGAAAGAGAAATTTCTCACCGACGGGATTCCCGCCACGACTTGGGAGCCGCAGCATGGCCGCGGAATCGTCGCGGCACGCTTGCGCGGGATCGGCAAGCACAACAAGTCGATCATCCTGCTGAGTCATATGGACGTGGTGCCGGCCAATCCCAAGGAGTGGCAGGTGCCGCCGTTTTCAGGACTCGTCAAGAACGGGGAAATCTGGGGCCGCGGCTCAATCGACGACAAGGGTCCCGGCGTGATCGAGCTGATGGCGATGCTGGCGATCAAGCGCGCCGGCATCCTGCTCAATCGCGACGTGCTGTTTATCGCCACTGGCGACGAGGAGGAAGGCGGCAAGAACGGCGCGGGATGGTTCGTCGATCACGAGGCCAACGTCTTCGCCGACGCCGGCTATCTGCTCAACGAAGGTGGCGGCATACGCGCGCTGTCCGACAACAAGCGCAAGGTTTACGTAGTGTCCGTCACCGAGAAGACTCCGCTATGGCTACGGCTCACGGCCAGTGGCCCGGCCGGGCACGCGTCCATTCCGCCGGCGGAAACCGCGGTCACGCGGCTGGTTCGCGCGCTGGACAGATTGAGCCAGTACGACACGCCGATCCATGTCATCGGGCCGGTGCAGGACTACTATCATACGATGGCCGAGCTCGATCATGGCCCCAGGCAGCAGCTCGATCTCGACGCCGCGCTGAAGGATCCGGAGTTTCTCAAGCAGTTTATTTCCGATCCCGCCCAGAATGCGTCGGTGCGCGATACGATTACGCCCACCGTGCTCTCCGCCAGCCAGAAGACCAATGTGATTTCCGAAACGGCGTATGCCGAAATCGATTGCCGGCTGCTGCCGGGCAGCGATCCCAAGACCGTCATGACCGACATCAAAAAAGCGATCGGTGACGACACGATCAAGATCGATGTCATCCTGAACTTTCCGCCGATTTCGTCGCCCTCACGCTCGCCCCTGATGACCGCGATTGGTACTCTGGCCAGGGAGCACGATCAGGCCGCCGTCGTGCCGTCGATGATCATCGAGTTCACCGACAGCCATTACTTTCGCCAGAAGAAGATCGTCTCCTACGGCTTCATCCCGATCGAAGTTCTCCCGTCCGAAGGCAAAGGCATCCACGGCATCAACGAACGCATCGGCGTGAAGGAGCTTGCCGACGGAATTCAGCGGATGGTCGATTTCCTCAAGATTTTCGGGGGCCAGAATTAGGTGAGGCGATGATTCGAGCCGGCGTCGGTTTTTCCAGTGCGCGCAATCCGCGCAGCGCCGCCGGTGAGGCGACCGCCGCCGCGCTCGCACAGGCCGGGCTTGGCCGCGCCACCGGAGCGCTCTGTTTCGCGACGCCGGCCTACGGCGCCGCGTATCCGATGATCCTGCGCGCGGTGGCTTCTGAAGCGGGCACGCGCGAAGTCGCCGGATGCTCGAGCATGGGCGTTATCGCGGGCGAGACCGAAATCGAATCCGGCCATGCACTCGCAGTGCTGGTATTCGGCGGCGAGGATATTCACGCGACCCGATTCTTCGTGCCTACTCTTCGCGGCCGCGCGGCCGGCGTTGCGACTGACGTAGCCGCCGCGGTGCGGCCGAAGCTCGACAAATCGAACCTGCTGATCCTTTTCGCCGATACTTACAACTTCGAAGCCGACGCGACGCTCGCGGCTCTCGCGAGCGAGTTGCCCGGCGTGCCGATTGCCGGCGGCGGCGCAAGCGAGGACGGCTCGATTGGTGAGACGTTTGTCTTCTGCGGCGACACGATTAGCTCGAACGCCGTATCCGGGATGCTTCTTTCAGGAGAGTTCGACCTCACGCTGGCGAACACTATCGCATGCGGGCTTATCGGCACGGCGCATCGCGTGACCGCCGCGCGCGACAACATCATACTCGAGCTCGACGGCCGTCCGGCCTACGAAGTCTTCGCCGAGGCCGCCGGACCGCTGGCCGCCGATCTCCGCCGCGCGCTCGCCTACGTCTTCGTTGCGATTCCGGTGTACGAGAACGCGACCACGATCGAGCGCGGGCAATTTGTCGTCCGCAATATCGTCGGCGCCAGCGAGGAGCATGGCGTAGTCGCTGTCTCGTTCCAGCCCAAGGTGGGCGACACGGTCGGTTTCGTGCTGCGCGACGCCGAGCGCTCGCGCCAGGACTTGAAGGCGACGCTCGACGATTTGAACGATCGTCTCAACGCACCGCCCGCGTTCGGTCTGTACTTCAATTGCATCTCGCGCGGCAATGGCCTCTACAACATCCCGGGTCACGATTCGGCCTACATCAGGCGCGCGCTCGGCCCGGTGCCCATCGCCGGCTTCTTCACCGGTTTCGAAATCGGCGCGCTCGCCGATCAAACCTCCCTGCTCCAATACTCAGGCGTCCTCGCGCTGATCTCAGGGGAAAAATCACGAGCATAGACTTGCGGTGGCTCCGCCGCCTGATTCCCTCCTCCAATCTGACTCCCTCCTCCAATGTTGGAGGAGGGTTAGGATGGAGGACCTTGTGCG
>Ga0209274_10001358_pt1 | contig 12650 bp, 8 predicted proteins | sample HubBroMetageREF1_FD_188343 | JGI IMG/M metagenome (GOLD analysis project Ga0209274, IMG submission 188343) | Reference soil microbial communities from the Hubbard Brook experimental Forest, New Hampshire, USA - Hubbard Brook CCASE Soil... | ecosystem: Environmental > Terrestrial > Soil >...
TGTTGCCGGCGGCATTCACCTTTGGCGTGTCGACGACGCAGGACGGCATCGACCTGGCGGCCCACCTGGGCCTCTATCCGGGCATTGCCACCAACGACGGCGGCAGCCCGAACCTGCAGGCGGGAACGAGTAACGGCTCATCGAACGTGGCGCTCGGCAGCACTGGCCTGGATATTCGCCAGGTCTACATGACCTTCGGCAATAAGGACATGGGCACCTTCACGCTGGGTCGTCAGATCGGCCTGTTCGGCGCGGATGCGATCCTGAACGACATGACCCTGCCAGGCGTCGGCGCGCCGGGCTCGGCTGCATCCTCGGCGCCCTCCAACACGACGTTGGGTGGCATCGGCTTCGGTTACATCTATACCGACTGGCTGGCGCAGATCGACTACACCACACCGGACCTGTCCGGATTCAGCCTGACGGTCGGCATCTTCGACCCGCTCAACTCGCTGTCTGACGATGCGACGACCGAGCCCAAGAAGGCGCCCGGCGTGCACGCCAAGCTGAGCTACACGCTGCCGATCAACGACACGACCAAGCTCTACGTGTCGGTCGCCGGCCTCACCCAGGAGCAGAACTACGGCTATGCGGGCACCGGTGGCACGACCGTGACTTACGAGTACCGCGGCACCGGCGGTGACGTGTTCGCCAAGTTCGACTGGTCAGACCTCGAGGTCATCGGCTACTACTACCATGCCTCGGGACTGGGCACGACGGCGCTGTTTGACGGTGGTGCCTTCGGCAACGGCGAGACGCGCACCTCGTGGGGGTACCTCGGGCAGGTCACCTACAAGCTCGGACCGGTGAAGCTCGGCTACAACCACGGCGACAGCCGGCTCGAGTACGCCAATAGTGCCGATGAGCTCGCGAACCCCGACCTGGTGTCGAGCAATCGCAAGGACACCATCGGCGTGTACTACTCACTGACGAAGAACCTCATGCTGCTGGCCGAAGGCAGCCGCGTGGAGACGACGGCGCAGGCGCCGAACTCGCTGCTGCCGAGCAACAAGGCGACGACGGTGAACATCGGCGCTTATCTCGGCTTCTAACCGCCAAGCATTCCGGGGCTGCGGCGACGCCCAACCAGCGTCGCCGCAGCGCACCGGCAGAAACGTCAAGATGGAGATTGTCCGACCGCCACTGAGCTGCGCGCCGCGCTGCAAAAAGCCCGTGAAAACAAGTGTGTCATTTGTGGCACATGCGTTTCCGCCGGGCGCGGCGTACGTGCCTTGATGAACCTTATGCTGCAGAGGCGTGTGAACAAGATTACGATAGTGCGCCTGAATTTTTTCTCATTAAGTTCAAAGGGACACGGTGTGTGTGTGATTGGGAGGAACGGATAGGTTGCGAGCCAACCTTGCGTGTAGTGGCGAACTGACAGTCGCGCTACTCGCACAGCGAGAGACACCGAACGTATAAAACTCGAAAGTCAGAAGTCTAGGAGAACTGCGTATGCGATCTGAACGCAAAAGAACTCTTTGTGCCGCAGGTGCCGTGCTGGCACTGGGAATGTTCTGCGCAGCGGCATTCGGAGACGAAGTTACCGACCGCTCGAAAGATCCAAATTTGTGGGCAGCACCCGGTGGCGACCAGGCGTTGACACGGCACAGCCGCCTGAAGGACATCAACACCGGCAACGCCGGACAGCTGCAGATGGTGTGGTCGCAGTCCAGCGGAACGCTGCGCGGCCATGAGGGACAACCGCTGGTGGTGGTCGTCAACGGCAAGCCGATGATGTACATGGAAAGCGGCTGGCCGAACATCATCCAGGCGCTCGACCTGACCGATCCCGATCATCCGAAGGAAGTCTGGAACTACAAGAAGACGACCAATCGCGATGATTCAGCCGTGCCGCGTGCGTGCTGCGATACCGTGAACCGGGGCATGTCCTATGCCGACGGCAAACTGGTGTTCGGTACCCTCGATGGCTTCGTGATCGCACTCGATGCGACCAGCGGCAAGGAAGTGTGGGTCGTCAAACACGCCTATCCCGACAAGGGCGAGACCATCACGCCTGCGCCGATCATTGCCGAAGGCAAGGTGCTCATCGGCTTTGGCGGTGATGAGTTTGCAGCGCGCGGCCGCTTCACGGCCTATGACCTGCAGACCGGCAAGAAGGACTGGGAGTGCTACAACACCGGCAGCGATGCGGATGTCTGTCTGACCAAGGACAGCAACAAGAAGCATCCGGAGTACGGCACTGCCGGACACGACATCGGCAAGACCAGCTACCCGGGCGACGAGTGGATGCGCGGCGGCGGTGCGATGTGGGGCTTCTATAGCTACGATCCGGATCTGAAGCTCGTCTACGCGTCGAGCGGCAACCCTGGTCTGTGGAGCCCGTCCTACCGTTGCGGCGCAACGCCGATCACGCAGGAAGGCTGCAATAACGGCAAGTGGGACAACAAGTGGTCGATGACCATCTTTGCCCGCAAGGTCGATACCGGTGAAGTCGTATGGGCCTACCAGATGACGCCGTTTGATCAGTGGGACTACGACGGCATCAACGAGAACATGCTGGAAGACCTGACGGTCGACGGCAAGGCCCGCAAGGTGCTGATCCACTTCGACCGTAACGGCTTTGCCTACATGCTCGATCGTACCGACGGCACGCTGCTGCGCGCCAACAAGTACGTGACCACCAACTGGGCCGAGAAGGTCGACATGAAGACCGGCCGTCCCGTGAAGGTGTTCGAGCATTCGCCGTTGAAGCCGCATGGCAATACCCAGGCGTGCCCGTCGGCGATGGGCGGCAAGGACCAGCAGCCGTGCGCGATCGACCCGAGCGAGCCCGGCATGGCCTATTGCCCGACCAACAACTGGTGCATGGAAGACGAGCCGCAGGAGCGCTCGCACACGCAGCAGGGCATCGTGTACGTGTTTGCCAACGTGTACATGTATCCGGAGAAGCCGGGCATCACTGGCAAGTTCAAGAAGTTCAACGTTCTGACCGGTGAGACTGTGTGGGAGATCCCGGATCCGTATCCGAACTGGGGCGGCGCCCTGGTCACGGACGGCGGACTGGCCTTCTACGGCAGCCTCGGCGGTGATTTCCGCGCGGTCGACCGTGCCACGGGCAAAGTGCTGTGGCAGCGCCGACTGGGCTCGGGAATCATCGGCAATCCGATCACCTACAGTGTGAACGGCAAGCAGTACGTCTCCGTGTGGAGCGGCATCGGCGGCTGGATCGGTCTGCCGGTAACGGCCGGACTTGATCTCAGCGACAAGTTCGGTGCCATCGGTGCGACCGCCATGACCAAGGCGGCTGGACTGAGCATGATTCCGCAGGGCGGCACGCTGTATACGTTCGCCATACAGCAGTGATCGGACGTTAGTTGCGTTAAGAGGAACGGGAAGCGCCCGGCGGCAACGCCGGGCGCTTCTGCGCTGGGGCGATGGACCGCAGAGCTAGGAGCTGGCGAATGATGAGTTGGATGAGAAGCGGGCCGGCGCTCGGCGCAGCGCTGGTCCTCGGCGCGATCACCCTCCTGGGAGCTGCTACACCGAGCCAGGCGGCGCTGCGCGTCTGTGCCGATCCAGGCAACATGCCCCTGTCCAACGATAAGGGCGAGGGCTTCGAGAACAAGATGGCGGAGGTGCTGGCGAAGGCGCTGGGCACCTACGTGACCTACTACTACCGGCCCGGCGTCGAGCGCGGGCTCATTCGTACCACCCTCGATGCGGACCAGTGCGACGTCATGTTGGACATGCCGTCGGACGCGGACGACGTGCTGACCACCGCGCCCCTGTACCGCACGACTTACGTATTCGTATCGCGCAGCGATCGTCACTTACAGCTGAAGAATCTGGACGATCCGCGACTGAAGACCCTCAAGGTCGGCGTCTATGAGACCTCCGCGATCCGCGAGGCGCTCGCCGATCACGGCATCGGCAGCGTGCAGATCCATTACCTGAGCCACAACGCCGATCTGATTCCGGAAAACCAGCCGAGCTACCAGATCCAGCAGGTGATTGACGGCAAGCTCGATCTGGCGGCGGTGTGGGGACCGCTCGCCGGCTACTACCAGGTGGCCAAGAACGCACCCATCGCCATCCAGCCGGCCAATCTGATGGATGACTCGGTGCCCCTGCAGTTCGACATGGCGATCGCCGTGCGCCGCAACGATCACGCGATGCAGAAGCAGATCGACCAGGCGATGCACGAGCAGCGCGACGCGCTGCGCAAAGTGCTCAACGACTTCGGCGTACCGCTGGTCAGCTGCGAAGGCTGTGTGATCAGCGGTGAGCTGCCCGCACACGGGCCGTATAGCGAGAAGCCGGAGCAGGCCGCACCCCCGGTCACCGCTCCCAAAGTGAGCATCGCGCAGCTGAATAACTGGCTGGCGCACGGCGCCAATATCACCACCGAGCTGAACAACGCCGTGGTCGCGGACGACCAGACGCGTGTCGGCTATCTGCTGGAGCAGAAGCACGCCGACGTCAACGCGGTCGATCTGCAGGGCGAGACGCCGCTCCATCACGCACTGGTACAGCGCTCGCCGGCGATGGTGAAGTTCCTGATCGCGCACGGCGCCGACGTCAACGGGCGCGACCGTGACGGCTGGACGCCGATCATGACCGCCGCCTATTGCGATGACGGCGAGGACGTCAAGGTGCTCGCCGCCCACGGCGCCGATGCCAACGCGGTCAGCAACCAGAAGCTGACGGCGCTCGGGGTCGCAGCGCAGTACGGCAAGGACAACGCTGCGCTGGCGCTGATCCAGGTCGGCGCGGATCCGGGCCGTGCGGTGGGTGACGGCGGCTACACGCCGCTGATGCTCGCCAGCGCCAACGATGCCAAGCAGCTCGCCCAGGCCCTGATTCAGAAGGGCGCCGACGTCAATGCGCGCAACGCCGGCGGCGTCACCGCGCTCATGATGGCAGCCGCCAACGGCCGCCTGGACATGATCAACATGCTGGTCAAGGCCGGAGCCAACGTGAAGGCGCAGACCGACCGTGGCGACACGGCGCTCTCGATTGCACAGGCGAAAGGCGATCAGAAGGTCATCGCGCTGCTGGGCTCGACGCCCGGAGCTTGAGAAAGGGACTTCTGTTTTTTTGAAAGGGATTTCTGTCGAGTCGCAGGACAGTGAAAGGCGCCCAGTGCTGAAGAGACTATTACTCGCTAGCGTCCTCGCCCTGACCTCATCGCTGTTGTCCGCGCAGCAACCGACCCCGCCGGCCGCTGCGCCGGCGACCCCTGCTGCTGCAGCGCAGGCGCCAGCTGGGCAGGGAGATGCCAAGACGATGACCCCGCCGCAGCTGGCCGATGCGACTCCCAAGGGTCAGCTGAAGAACCCCTACCAGGACACGGACAGCGCGATCGTGACCGCCGGGCAGCAGCTCTACTTCAACAATGGCTGCAACGGTTGCCACGGCGGCAATGGCGGCGGCGGCATGTGTCCGCCCCTGACCAACGATGTCTGGGTTTACGGCGGTGATGACGACACGCTCTTCCGCCTGGTGTCGTATGGCAGTCAGGTCCTGCAGAGCAAGGGCTATACCCGCACCGGCATGGAGAGCGTCGTCGGACCGATGCCCGCCATGGGCGGGGTGGTGAAGACGGCGGACGATTTGTGGCGCATTCTTGCGTTCGTCCGGTCTAACTACCATGGCGCGCCGGAGTGCAAGTTCGGCTGTAAGCCGCCCTAGGCCCGCCGGCGCGAAGATTGGTTGAGGGGGATTGAAAGCTATGATGCGTGCGCGACCCGCAGCTCACACTCATTCAGACCTCTTTGGCAGCCTGGTGCGCCGGCACGGAGCCGAGGCGCCGGTCACCGACGTGGTGAAGAGTTCCTGGACTCGCTGCCTCAACAGCTACGCACTCGATCCGCAGGAGTTGCGCCGCCCCATCAGCGTGGAGCGTCCCGATCTGCAGGCGCGCCGCGAGCGCCTCGGCGTGCTGTTGTCGATTGCACGCATCGAGATGGAAGCCCTGAGCAAGCTGATGAAGCACTCCGAATACAGCATCATGCTCACCGACCGCGACGGGGTAATCCTCAGTCATCTTGGGGATACCGGCTTCTCCGCGACCGCGCGCCGCAGTGGCTTCCGCGAGGGGGTGGTGTGGAGCGAGCGCGAGATGGGCACCAACGGCATGGGCACCTGTCTCACCGCCGGCCGGCCGGTGGTCATCCATCGCACCGACCATTTTCTGGCACAGAACACCGCGCTCACCTGCTCGGCGGCTCCGATCTTCGACATGCGCGGCGAGCTGATCGCCGCGCTCGACATCTCCGGCGCTGCCACCAGCCCGCAGAGTCACACCCTGGCACTGGTGGAACTGGCGGCGCAGAACGTCGAGAACCGCACGCTGTTGTCCTCGGCGCGTGATTTCCATCTGGTCAGATTCCACCGCTGCGCGGAATTCGTCAGCACTCCGGGTGAAGGCGTGCTGGCCTTCGACGACCAGGGAATCGTGCGCGGCGCCAACCGCGCAGCGCTCAAGCTGCTCGGTCATCGCGACCACGAGACCCTGTGCGGTCAGCCGGTCGAGCAGGTGCTCGATACCACACTCGCGATGCTGCTGCGTGTCGGGCAGCGCGGCTATCCGGCCGAGGCGGTGAGCTCGCGCAGCGCGCAGCGTCGCTGGTTCGCCACCGTGCACGCGCCCGTGCCCGGTGCGCGCCGCGCCAGCGGCGCTGCCGAGGCCACCGAGAGTCCTGCCGCAGCGGTGCAGGCGCGCGGCTCGCTCGACTGTCTGCACTCGAGCGATCCCACCATGCGCCATAACGTCGAGGTGCTGCGCCGGGTCATCGATCGCGACATCTCGGTGCTGCTGTTGGGGGAGACCGGCAGCGGCAAGGGCTACTGCGCCCGCGCCATCCACAGTGCCAGCAGCCGTGCAGACAAGCCGTTCGTCACGGTGAACTGCGCCGCCATCCCGGAGACGCTCATCGAGAGCGAACTGTTCGGCCACAAACCCGGCGCGTTCACCGGTGCCACGCGTGAAGGTGGCATGGGCCGCATCCTGCAGGCCAACGGCGGCACGCTGTTCCTGGATGAGATCGGTGATATGCCGGTTGCCTTGCAGGCGCGCCTGCTGAACGTGATCGAGGACCGCGAGGTCATGCCGCTCGGTGGCAGCAAGATGGTGAGTGTCGACGTGCGGGTCATCAGCGCCACCCAGCACCACCCGCTCGACATGATCGCCAAGGGACTGTTCCGCGAGGATCTCTACTACCGGCTGAACGGCATCACCGTGCGCCTGCCGCCGCTGCGCCAGCGCACCGACCAGGCGGAGCTGATCAGCAAGATCGTGCAGGCCGAGAGCGGCGGCGCGCCGCTGCAGCTGGAAGCGGCGCTGGTCGAGCGCCTGGGGCGCCATGCCTGGCCCGGCAACGTGCGCCAGCTGCGCAATGTACTGCGCACCATGATCGCGCTGCGCAGCAGCGACCACCTCACGCTCGCCGACTTCAGCGAGGAATGGCTCGCAGGCGGGGGCGATGGCAGCGCCGAGGAGCGCACGCCGGCGGCCGAGGAGGGCGAGAGTGTGCTGTCAGATGCGGAGCGCGAGGCGCTGCGCCGCATGCTCGAGAATTGCGAGTGGAACGTGAGTGCCGCGGCGGCGCGCCTGCACATCAGCCGTCGCACCATTTACCGGAAGATTCATCGACACGGACTCCTGCGGCACGCCCATAACCTCGGGGCGGGCACACAGGCGCCCGAGTGAGTTCCTTCAACGGGACTCTCAGACGTCGTTTCTGCAACCTAAGAGGCGAGGCACGACTAGGATGGCTATCAACATTCACCCCCAGGTAGATCAGGGGGTCAAAAAGGGCACGGCCGGTTTCGCCGGTGGCACGCTCACCTGCAAGTGCACCACGAATCCGGTGACCGTGAAGATCGGCTCGAACGTGGCGTTCAACCACGTCTGCGGCTGCAGCAAGTGCTGGAAGCCCGCGGGCGCACTGTTTTCGCAGATCGGCGTCGGCGGCCGCGACAAGGTCACCGTGACTGCGAACGGCAACAAGCTGAAGATCGTCGACGAGAAGGCGCCGATCCAGCGACATGCCTGCACCGGCTGCGGCGTACACATGTACGGGCGTATCGAGAACAAGGATCATCCGTTCTACGGCTTTGATTTTTTCCACACCGAGCTGTCGAAGGAACAGGGCTGGGAAGAGCCCAAGTTCGCGGCATTCGTCTCCTCCATCATTGAGGCGGGCTTCCCGCCGAAGCGCATGGGTGAGGTGCGTGCCCGGCTGAAGGAGCTCAAGCTTGAGCCCTCCGATTGCCTGTCACCGGATCTGATGGACCTGATCGCGACGCACACGGCCAAAGCCAAGGGCACCTATAAGGAAGCCTAGCGAGCGCTTTGCCTGAACGGGGCCCCGCGCGAGGCGGGGCCCTTTATTCGCTGCACACTCGCCACCATTATTTCGGATCTGCCACCGCCTCCGAATCAGGAATCTTGCAGCCATGAAAACACGTGCCGCCGTTGCCACCGCCGCCGGGAAACCGCTGGAGATCATGACCGTCGATCTCGAGGGGCCCAAGGCCGGTGAAGTGCTGGTGGAGCTCAAAGCCACCGGCATCTGCCATACCGATGAATTCACCCGTTCGGGGGCGGACCCGGAGGGGCTGTTTCCCTCCATCCTCGGCCACGAGGGCGCCGGCATCGTGGTCGACGTCGGGCCGGGCGTCACCACGCTGAAGAAGGGCGATCACGTGATCCCGCTCTACACGCCTGAGTGCCGCCAGTGCAAGAGCTGCCTGTCGCGCAAGACCAACTTGTGCACGGCGATCCGCGCCACCCAGGGCAAGGGTGTGATGCCCGATGGCACCAGCCGTTTCTCGATCGGCAAGGACAAGATCTACCACTACATGGGCTGCTCGACGTTCTCCAACTTCACCGTGCTGCCGGAGATCGCGCTCGCCAAGATCCGCGAGGACGCACCGTTCGACAAGGTGTGCTACATCGGCTGCGGCGTCACCACCGGGGTCGGTGCGGTCATCAACACCGCCAAGGTGCAACCCGGTGACAACGTCGTGGTGTTCGGTCTCGGCGGGATCGGCCTGAACGTGATCCAGGGTGCGAGACTGGCCGGCGCCAACAAGATCGTCGGCGTCGACCTGAATCCGGCGCGCAAGGAACTCGCCGAGCAGTTCGGCATGACGCACTTCGTCAACCCCAAGGAAGTCGAGGGTGATCTGGTCGCGCACCTGGTGAACCTCACCGACGGTGGCGCCGACTACAGCTTCGAGTGCGTCGGCAACGTCAATCTGATGCGCCAGGCACTCGAGTGCTGCCACCGCGGCTGGGGCACCTCGGTGGTGATCGGCGTCGCGGGCGCGGGCCAGGAGATCAAGACCCGGCCGTTCCAGCTGGTCACCGGGCGGGTGTGGAAAGGCACGGCGTTCGGCGGCGCGCGCGGGCGCACCGATGTGCCGAAGATCGTCGACTGGTACATGGACAAGAAGATTCAGATCGATCCGTTGATCACGCACACCATGCCGCTCGACAAGATCAACGACGGCTTCGACCTGATGCATGCGGGCAAGTCGATCCGCAGCGTGGTCATCTATTGAGGGAGTTGTGAGGCGCCGCGCCGCTTGCGTCAGCAGGCGGCGCGGCGCGCTAACGTACCGCGAGCGGCGCTCAGCGCAGTCGCCGCGCCCATGAGCCTAAGGCACGACGTGCGAGCTGCCGAGCTCTTTCCAGTCGTAGCGTGAGACCTGCACCCACTGCCCGCCCTTGAGCTCGGGCACCTTGTGCACTTTGGTCTGCACGATGGTCATTTTGCCGTCCTTGTCATCGATCCAGAAATCGATGTCGTAGATCTGGTCCTTGGTGCCGGCGACGCGGAAGTCGGTGCAGGCGAAATAGTGACCGTTGTCGTCCAGCTGGCGGATCGGCTGGTGCGTGTCGATGAATTCGAGGTTGAGCTCCTGGCCGGTCTTGTCGTCCTTGAGCTTGAAGATGCCGTTGTTCTTGGCCGCCTGATCGGTCGCGCTCTGCTCCACCGCGGACATCACTTCCCAGCCGCGCTTGGTGGCGAGGTGCCCGGGATGCTCGGATGCGGGGATCCACCACCACGGGATGGGCGAGCGTGCCATCAGGGTCCACTCGCCGTCGGCCTTCAGCGGCTCCTTGTAGATGCGGATCTCCTGCACCTTGAGTGCGCCCTCGGTGGGCGCGACCCAGAAGTCGATCAGATAGCGGCGCTTCTCATCCGCCTGGTCGTGGAATTTCACGTCGGGGAAGAAGCCGTAGCCGTCGATGGTGCGGGTGAAGTCGATGCCGTCGAACACCAGCTTCAGCTGCTGGCCGTTGAGCGGATCCTCGAGCGGGAACACGCCATTGTTGGCCTTGGCGGTATTCTCGATCAGGCCCTTCACGAGCGTCTCGGCGTCCCCACCGTCGAAGGCCTGCATGGCTTTCTCGGTGGATTCGACGCTGCTTGCGGCGATGAATTCGTGCGCCTTCTGCAGATTGCCGTCCGGGTTCTCGAGGAAGGCCTTCTTGGCGCCGTCGCTGCTGAAACAGTAGACCTTGCCGTCCTTGTCGGCCCAGGTGATGGCGCAGTTGGTCATCACGTGGCGTCCCTGTGCCAGCCCCTCGGTGCACTGGCCGCCGAACTGCACGGTCGGATCGGCGCACCACGCCGCGAAGGGCAGCAGCGTGCACAGTGCGAGGAGCAGAACGCGCGCGCGCCCCGCGGCCCGTCGGTGGGTGATAGCTTGCATGGTTCGCAGCATGCTACTCCTGCCGGCACGGCTTGGGCAGGCGCGCGGCGGCCCGCCTCAGGCCTGCTGCCGGCGCGCCGCCCCGAACTGCTGCGGCTCGTTCCCGTGACCGAAATGTTGCGCCAGGAAAGCCTCGCCGCTCTCCAGCACGAAATAGCGGAACGCCTCGGCGGCCGGCGACAGAGTCTTGGCGAGGTTGTTGACGACGTGCCAGCGGCGCATCACCGGCAGGCCCTCGGTCTCGGGCGCGGCGATCAGCCCATGGGTGAGCTCCAGCCCCACGGTATGGAGTGATAGAAGCGCGATGCCCATGCCGGCCATCACCGCCTGTTTGATGGCTTCGTTGGAAGACATCTGCATCACGACGTGCGGCGTCATGTGGAATGCCTCCATGTACTCATCGAGCGCGGCGCGCGTGCCCGAGCCGGGCTCGCGCACGATGAAACCTTCCGTCATCAGTGAGCGCGCCGCGACCTTCTCGGCGCGCGCGAACGGATGCTCGATCGCAGTGACCAGCGCGTGCGGGTGCATGGCGAACGGCTCGGCGCGACTCGGCCAGTTCTTCGGTGGCCGCCCCATGATGGCAAGCTCAACACTGCCCTCGCGCAGCAGCGCCGCCACCTCCTCGCGGTTGTTGCCGACCTGCAGGCGCACCTCGATCCCGGGGTGCTCGTCGCGGAAGCGCGCCAGCAGGCGCGGCAGGAAGTACTTCGCAGTGCTCACCATGGCGACGTCCAGCACGCCGGTCTTCAGTCCGCGGAAGCGCGCCACCATGTCCTCGGCATCACGCATCGCGGCGAGCACGCGCTGGGTGTAGGCGAGTACGTACTCACCGACCATGGTGAGGGAGACCTTGCGGCTCGAGCGGTCGAACACCGGCAGCCCGACCTCGATCTCGAGCTCCTTGATCTGCATCGACACCGCCGGTGCCGTCAGTCCCAGCTCATCCGCGGCCCGCGCAAAGCTCAGATGGCGCGCGACGGCCGAAAACACCCGCAGCTGACGGAGGGTGGCATTTTTCATTAATTATTTCTGAACTTGTCGATAACTTAAAGTGACTTTACCTGAATGATAGCCCCCCTCTAGAGTCCCCTCAAGTCATTGAAAACGAGGCGGGAACGATGGCAATCGCGACAGAGGGACGGGGCAATGCGCCGACGGCAATCACGGACGTCAAGAAGCGCTACAAGGCCGGCGTTCTGAAATACCGGCAGATGGGCTATTGGGAGCCGGACTACATTCCCAAGCCCACCGACACTGTCTGTCTGTTCCGCATCACCCCCCAGGACGGGGTCGACCCGGTCGAGGCTGCGGCCGCGGTCGCCGGGGAGTCCAGCACGGCCACCTGGACGGTCGTGTGGACCGACCGCCTGACCGCCTGCGACAACTACCGGGCCAAGGCCTTCAAAGTTGAGCCGGTGCCGAACAACCCGGGCCAGTTCTTCGCCTGGGTGGCCTACGACATCATCCTGTTCGAAGAGGGCTCGATCGCCAATATGACGGCGAGCCTCATCGGCAACGTCTTCAGCTTCAAGCCGCTGAAGGCCGCGCGGCTCGAGGACATCCAGATCCCGCCCGCCTATGTGAAAACCTTCAAGGGTCCGCCCACCGGCCTCATCGTCGAGCGCGAGCGGCTCGACAAATTCGGCCGCCCGCTGCTCGGGGCGACCACCAAACCCAAGCTCGGACTGTCGGGCCGCAACTATGGCCGCGTGATCTACGAGGGCCTCAAGGGCGGTCTCGATTTCATGAAGGACGACGAGAACATCAACTCGCAGCCGTTCATGCACTGGCGCGACCGCTTCCTCTACGTCATGGACGCGGTCAACAAAGCGAGTGCGGCGACCGGCGAGGTGAAGGGCTCCTACCTCAACGTCACCGCCGGGACCATGGAGGACATGTACGAGCGCGCCGAGTTTGCCAAGGAGCTCGGCTCAGTCATCGTCATGATCGACCTC
>Ga0209274_10001359_pt1 | contig 12644 bp, 11 predicted proteins | sample HubBroMetageREF1_FD_188343 | JGI IMG/M metagenome (GOLD analysis project Ga0209274, IMG submission 188343) | Reference soil microbial communities from the Hubbard Brook experimental Forest, New Hampshire, USA - Hubbard Brook CCASE Soil... | ecosystem: Environmental > Terrestrial > Soil >...
ATGTCCGCAGCATCATCGACGAGCGGGTCGAAGCCAAGGAGATCCTCGGCGATCTGATGACCAAGCCGATCAGCGTCATGGTCGACAAGCTCGCCCGGGAAATCGACATGCCGGCGGATTGGCGGCTGTGGGAAGAAGAGGAGTGGGCCAAGGAGGAGATCCGGACGAGGCCGCCGGGGTCCGGATATCTCGATTTCCCGTTCTCGCCGGAACGGGAACACGAATTCGACATGGTCTGGGACTGCGACCCGCCCTTCGGCTCGATCGGAACCTTCGACCCCAAGCCCAACCCGCGCGGATACTTCGCCCGGCCCGGGCCGAACCGCCGCCCGCTCTGACCGGGGGTACCGAGGGGCGATGGCGGAAGGAACGCCCGGCCCTGTCGCCGACATCGTCGGCCAGTGCCGTCTGCACGCGTCACAAATTCGTCATCTAGGTCCTCTATCCTGCCGTTTCCGACGAAACGGGAGCCGACCATGAGCACCGACATCGACGCCATCCTGGCCCTCTTCGATCGGCGCGGAGCCGATGCCTATTCCGGCGAGGCGGTGACGCAGCTCGAGCATGCGCTGCAATCGGCCCGACTGGCCGAGACGGCGGGCGCCGGCGAGGCGCTGGTCGTCGCAGCGTTGCTCCACGATCTCGGCCATTTGATCCACCGCGCCGACGCGGATCTTGCGGTGCTGGGCATCGATGCCCGGCACGAGGCGATCGGTGCGACATACCTGGCGCGATATTTCGGCCCTGAGGTGGTCGAGCCGGTCCGCCTTCATGTTCCGGCCAAGCGCTATCTGTGCGCGACCGATCCGGGCTACCGGGACGCGCTCTCGCCGGCTTCGGTGCGCAGCCTGGCGCTGCAGGGCGGTGCCTTCGCAGCCGTGGACGCAGAACGCTTCGCCGCACTCCCCTTCGCCGAGGCGGCCGTGGCGCTGCGCCGCTGGGACGATCGGGCCAAAGTGCCCGGGGCCTCGACCCCGGACCTCGACGCCTATCGCGCCCTGATCGCCCGGGTCGGGACGGTGCATCCGCCCGCGGGTGGGTGAAGCCGCCCGGCCGCCGGCCGGCTACTCGACCTCGATCCGCACGACATCGCGGACGTCCCGGCCGCCGAATTTGTCGCCCGGGACGATGAGCCGCAATTCATCGCCCTCGTCGGCCAGGATCACCGACTTCCCTTCGAAATCGGGATCGATCTCGGCCACGGCCAAGGCTACGACATAGCCGTCGCGGCCGGTGACCAGCAAGGCGTGCTGGAGATGGTGCTTGGCCTTGCTCCCGGCTTCCTCGGCAATGCCGGCCTTCTGTACCAGATCCCAGAGCAGCGGCCCGGCGAAATGCCCGCTTTGCGGCCCGTGGCCGCTCTGGAAGGTGACATCGACGGCGCTCTGCGGCAGAGCCTTCAACTCGGCGACGGTCAGATGCAGGGCATGCTCGACATGGCCGGCCAGATCGATGCCGCCCGGCCCGTCCGGTGCGGCATCGGCCGCGACGGCGATGGCGACGAGGCAGGCTGCGATCCCGACGGCCCTGCTCATTTGGCGACCATGACGTCGGAGGCCTTGATCACGGCAAGCGCCTCGTCGCCGACGGCGAGATTCAGATCGTCGATCGCTTCGTTGGTGATCGACGCCGTGATCACCACGCCGTTGCCGATATCGATCCGGACATGCGCCGTGGTCTGGCCCTTGTGGACCTCCACGACCTTGCCTTTGATCTGGTTGCGCGCGCTGAGCTTCATGGCGGTGTTTCTCTCCGAGGCGGTGCAGGACCATGCCGGGGCCGCGAGGACAGGAGCACTATCGAGTTTGAGCGCCACCCCGGTCAACCGGCGCGAGCGGGCTTCGCTCAGAAGCCAGGCGATGCGGTCGGCGGCGACCCGGCAATCGAGGCCGGCGCCATGGATATTGGAGACGCAGTTGCGATCGGCGTCGGTGGTGGCGGCCGAGGGCCGGAATGTCAGATAGGCGCCCAGGCTGTCGGGCGAGGAGAGGCCCGGCCGCTCGCCGATCAGGACCAGAACGAGGGTGGGTTCGAGCAGGGCAGCGGCGGCATCGCCCAGCGCCACCCTGGCGCCGGTCGCGAGCAGGATCGGCGCCAGGCGCCAGCCGGGCAGCCGCTCGACCAGGGCCGCGAGCAGCGCGGGTGCGTGCCGGGTCACGGCCCGTGCCGACAAGCCGTCGCCGACCAGGATCATGAGATCGGCGCCCTTGGCCGGATCGGCCAGGGCAGCCGCCGATGCCGGGGCGAGGCGGCGGCCGAGATCCGGGCGCTGCAGATAGAGCAGCCGGTCGGCCGCGAGGCTGGCGATGCGCAAGACCGGCGCCCAGGCGGCCAGCGCCGCTTCGACGCCATCGAGATCGAGCCCGGCATGGACGGCGTCGCGGGCAGCGGCATGGGCCGCCTGGAAAGCGAGATGCGCCGAAGTCGGCAGGCCCGGCCCGGCGTGACCCAGCCCGATCCGCGCCGGCGTCCGGCTCCGCAAGGGCGCCCAGGGATCGGCGCTCATGCCGAAAGCAGGCGGCGCGGCAATGCCGTGGCGCGCCGGAGCGGCCGATCGAAGATGCCCATCTCGATCAGCCAGGCCTCGAATTCCGGAGCCGGCGGCTTGCCCAGCAAGGCCCGGACATAGAGCGCATCGTGGAAGGAGGTACTCTGATAATTGAGCATGACGTCGTCCGCTCCAGGCACGCCCATGACGAAACTGCAGCCGGCCGCGGCGAGCAAGGTCAAGAGCACATCCATATCGTCCTGGTCGGCCTCGGCATGGTTGGTGTAGCAGACATCGCACCCCATCGGCAGACCGAGCAGCTTGCCGCAGAAATGATCCTCGAGGCCCGCTCGGATGATCTGCTTGCCGTCATAGAGATATTCCGGGCCGATGAAACCCACCACGCTGTTGACCAGCAGCGGCCGGAACTCTCGGGCGACACCATAGGCGCGCGCTTCCAGAGTCTGCTGGTCGACGCCCCGATGGGCGCCGGCCGAGAGGGCGGAGCCCTGGCCCGTCTCGAAATACATGAGATCGGTGCCGAGCGTGCCGCGCCCGAGCGCCAGAGCGGCCGACCGCGCCTCGCCGAGCAGCGCCAGATCGATGCCGAAGCCGCGATTGGCTGCTTCCGTCCCGGCGATCGACTGGAACACCAGATCGACCGGGGCGCCGGCTTCGAGCGCCTTCAGCTGGGTGGTGACGTGGGCGAGCACGGCGCTCTGGGTCGGGATCGCGAAACGCTGGCGCAGCTCGTCGACCAGATGCATCAGACGGCCGACGCGCTCGACCGAATCGCCGGCCGGGTTGATCCCGATGACGGCGTCGCCGCTGCCATTGGCCAGCCCGTCGAGGATCGAGGCGGCGATGCCGGCTTCGTCGTCGGTCGGGTGGTTCGGCTGGAGCCGGGTCGAGAACCGGCCGCGGAGCCCGATGGTGCTGCGAAACCGGGTCACGACTTCGATCTTGCTGGCGACCAGGATCAGATCCTGCAGCCGCATGATCTTCGAGACGGAAGCCGCCATCTCGGGCGTCAAGCCCGGGGCCAGGGCCGCCAAGGTCGGCCCGTCCGCCGCGTCACTCAGCAGCCAGTCGCGGAAACCCCCGACGGTGAGAGACGCGAGCGGAGCGAAGCTCGCCGGATCGCGGCGATCGAGCAGCAGTCGCGTGACTTCGTCGCTCTCGTAAGGGACGACCGCGTCGTCGAGGAAGGCGGTCAGCGGCAGATCGGCCAGCGCCATCTGGGCGGCCACCCGTTCGGTCGCGCAAGTCGCCGCGATCCCGGCCAGCAGATCGCCCGAGCGCGAGGGTGTCGCCCGGGCGAGCAGTGTTTTCAGATCGGGAAATCGCCAGACGGTACCGTTCACGGTCGCACGGGTCGCCGTCACCGCGTCCCTCCTCGATCTGCCGGCGGCGGCATTCTCGGCTCAGCCCTGCGTCACGGGCACCGGAACCGGCGCCGGCCGGCGATAGCCGGTGATTTCGGCGCCGTCCATCGGCCGCAGCCAGGCGAAGCCCAGCACCGATGCCACGGGGATGAGCCCGACCAACAGGAACACCGGGCGAAAATCGGCGGCGGTCACGACGGTGTCGCCGACGAAGAGGGCCAGGATGGTGGCCCCGATCGAGACGCCGAAGCTGACCGACAGCTGCTGGGCCACGCTCGACAGGCTGGTCGCCCGGCTCATGATCGCCGGGGTGAGGTCGGAATAACCGAGCGTATTGATGCTGGTGAACTGCACCGAGCGCAGGAAGCCGAAGACCAGGAGATAGGCGTAGAGGATCCCATGCGGCGTGTCGGCGCGAAACAACGCCAAGCCGGCGATCATGGCGCCGACCGCCAGGCCGTTGCCCATCAGCAATCGGCGGAACCCGAAGCTGCGCAAGATCCAGGGCGAGACCGTCTTCATCAGGATGGCGCCGATCCCGGAAACGAAGGTGATCAGGCCGGACTGCATCGCGTCGAGGCCGAATCCCAGCTGCATCAACAGCGGCAGCAGAAAGGGGACGGCGCCCAGTCCGATCCGGCAGACGCCCCCGGTCAGCACCGAAATATTGAAGGTCCGATTGCGGAAGAGGGACAGGTCCAGCGCCGGGCTCTCCACCCGCCGTGCGTGCCAGCCATAGAGCAGCAAGGTCAGGGTGGCGACGGCGAAGAGCGAGATCTGGGTCTGCTCGGAGACGAGATGGCGGCCCAGACTTTCGATCCCGAGTTCGAGGAACGCCAAGCCGCAGCCGAGGACCAGAAACCCGGAGAAATCGAAGCGCGGCGGCTTCTGCGCCCGGAAATCCTCGATGTAGCGCAATGCCAGGGCGATGCCGGCCAGACCGACCGGAATATTGATATAGAAGATCCAGCGCCAGGATACATAAGTCGTGAGGAAACCGCCGATGACCGGCCCCAGAGTCGGGCCGATCAGCGCCGGCACGGTGACGTAGCTCATCGCCGTCACCAGCGCGTCCTTGGGGAAGGAGCGGAGCAGGATCAGCCTGCCGACCGGGGTCATCATCGCGCCGCCGAACCCCTGGAGCACGCGGGTTGCGACCAGCATCGGCAAGCTGTCGGCGAGCCCGCACAGAGCGGAGCCCAAGGTGAACATCACGATCGCCGAGCAGAACACCTTGCGCGCCCCGAAGCGGTCGGCGATCCAGCCGCTGATCGGGATGAACACGGCCAGGCTCAAGAGATAGCTCGTGATCGCCAGGTTGAGCTTGAGCGGGCTCTCGTCCAGGCTCCGCGCGATCTGCGGAATCGATGTCGAGATGATCGTCGAATCGAGGTTTTCCATGAACAGCCCGCAGGCGACGACGAGCGGGATCAGTACCCGCAGCCGCGGATCGCTCGCCGTGCGATAGACCGGCTTGTCGCTCGAAACCGGCGGCGGGAGCTTGGCCTCATCGGACCGGGCCTCGGTCATTGTCGCTCCGCTGCTGGTGCTGCCGGCGCGGTGCCGGCGCTCATCGGATCGGACACTTTAAGGAACGACCCCGATGCTGGCGAGTTTCAGTTTCAAGACGCAGTCATGCAAGGGGCCCGACATGGCGCCGGCGCAGCGAGACGGAATTTCTCCGGTGATGAACACGGCCTTCCTCGTCGGCTGCCCGCGCAGCGGCACGACCTGGCTGCAGATCATCTTGGGCGGCCATCCCGGGATCGCGACCGTGCGGGAGACCCACCTCTTCGACCGCTATCTCTCCGACCTCTATGCGCGCTGGGAGGGCGAAGCGCTGAAGCCGGGTCGGGACGGGTTGCGCATCCTGCTCGACGAAGCCGCCCTCGACCAGCTCTGCCGGCAGTTCGCCGATGGCGTTCTGGCCCGGATCGCATCGACCAAGCCCGCCGCCACCCTGGTCCTGGAGAAGACGGCGAGCCAGATCTGGTCGAGCCGGCTGATGCGTCGACTCTATCCGGAGGCGTTCTTCATCCATATCGTCCGCGACCCGCGCGCCGTCGCCGCCTCGATGCTGGCCTATGCCAGGGAGAGCTGGGCCGACGAGGGCGAGCCGGATGTCCTGACCGCGGCCGAAGCGTGGCTCAGCGCCGTCGGGATCGGCCATCGCGAATTGGCGGTCCCGGGCGATCGGCTGATCGAGCTGCGCTACGAGGATCTGCTCGACCGACCGGATTCGACCCTCGCCGCGATCCTGCAGAAGCTCGGCCTCGAACCGATGGCTTATGCGCCGGACCGGTTTTCGATCGAAGCCGTCAAGCGCCGGGGCATCTCCGGCAGCCCGCTCGACCCGGCCTGGGAGAATCGCCGGAATTTCTTCCGCCGCGGCACGGCGATGGGCTGGCAGGAGGAGTTGAGCCCGGCCCAGATCGCGGTCATCGACAGCGTCTGCGCCGAGTTGATGGCCGAGTTCGGGTACCCGGTCGCCTGAAGGCGGCGCCCGGCGCCGGGCAGCAGAATCTGCCGGAACACCCTGCCGGACCCCGGAAAAATCTGCCGTCGCTCGGTGTTCCCCCAACTGCGGCGGGCACTGGATCCGCGGAACATTCTGTTCGGCCTCGATCGATCGGCAAGCTCGCCGACAGTAATCCGGACGGTTTCCCAGTCCCGTCCCCGGCGCTCGAATATTGTCGGGGTTCGCACATGGATTATCGAAAAAGCTCTGGGCATATCTCGGTGCTTCATCTGATCCTGTCGGACCCCGGGTCTTCTGGTGGCCCGCCTTTGAGACATCACCGACCAAATCCGAGATTCTCTAGTTCAAGGAGGTGGACGGACATTCTGAAATCGAGATGAAACGACCCTGGCACACCGCTTGCGGATCTCCCTGCGAAGCCCGGCACATGCTGCGGCCGCCTCTGCGAGGAGCCGAGCAGGCCCGCGGCAGAGACGGCGGCGGGATCCGCCGGACCGGCGGGGACGCTCACGGCGCCCGGCGCCGGCTGTCGGACCAGTAGAGGAAATCAACCATGTCGGACATCACACTCACCGCGACGCAGCGCCAGACCCTGTTGTCGTTGACTCAGGTGACCTCGCTCTTCAACCGGACCCAGGAGCGGCTCAATACCGGCAAGAAGGTCAATTCGGCATCCGACGACCCGGTTTCATTCTTTCGGGCCCAGTCGCTGACCGACCGGGCCACGGCCATCCTCGGGCAGAAGGCCAATATCGATCAGTCGGTCCAGGCCGTCGGGACCGCACTCGACGCGACCTCGTCGGTAGCGGCGTTGCTGGGCCAGCTGCAAGGCGTGCTCGAGGGCGCCCGCGGCGGCTCGCTCAGCACTCGAATTTCCGCGACCCAGCAATTCCAGACCATCGGCACCCAGCTGGCGGAGCTGGTCGACGATGCCTCGTTCCAGGGTCTGAACATCCTGTCCTCGACGGCGGTCAGCCTCAACACCCAATTCTCCGAGCGGACGGCGGCGACCTTGAGCATCCAAGGCTTCGACCTGGTCGCCACGGCCAGCTTCAACAACCGAACCCTGTTCACCCAGGCGGCGACGTTCAACTCGTCGGGCCAGCTGATCTTCAGCGCCCTGGTCGGCGACGCGACTCTGGCCAACGAAGTCCAGGGTTTCTCGGCGCTCGATCTGACCGGGACCGCGGCCGGCACCGGTACGGTCAAGGCCTCGACCGCCGAAGCGATCTTCTCGGCCACCGACAACCGCATCAACAACGCCATCAGCCAGCTCCAGGGCATCTCGGCCCAGCTCGGCACCAATGTCGCGATCCTGCAGACGCGGTCGAATTTCAGCCAGAACTACTCGAGCACCCTGACCAGCGGCGCCGACGCGCTGACGCTGGCCGATCTCAATACCGAAGCCGCCAACTCCCAGGCGCTGCAGCTGCGCCAGCAACTCGGCATCCAGTCGCTTTCGGTCAGCGGCCAACAGAATTCGTCGATCCTCGACCTGCTGAAGTCCTGACCCCCGGGGCGCCGAGCCTCAACCCTCGAGCGGCTCATCGCAGCCACTGCGCGAGCGCCAGGGCGGCGAGCGCCAGGGCCGCGATCCAGAGCGGCCAGAACAGCGGGCCGCGGCCGTTCTGCGCTCCCTGCAGAACCTTCACCGTCTCCGGATGGAGCGGCAGCCCGCCATGGGCCAGCTGTTTCAGCGTTTCCTCGGCATCGCCCAGCAGTGCCGGCAATCGTTCGAGACTGCTCAGGATCTCGGCTGCGCCCAGCACGGCGCGGGCCGGAGCGGAGCGGTTCCGCTGCATCCAGTCTTCGATCAGCGGCCGCGCCAACTCCCACATGTTGACCGTCGGATCGAGCTGCCGGCCGAGCCCTTCGGCGAGCACCATGGTCTTCTGCAGCATCAGCAGCTGCGGCTGCGTCTCCATCTTGAATTGCCGGGTGATCCGGAACAGCTGCGAGAGCAGGCGGGCGACCGAGATTTGTTCGAGCGGCCGTTCCAGCAGCGGCTCGCCGATCGAGCGGCAGGCCTGGGTGAAGGCCTCGACCGATTCGCCGGCCGGCACGAAGCCGGCATCGAAGTGAACTTCGGCCACCTGCCGGTAATTGCCGGTGAGAAAGCCCAGGAGCATATCCGCCAGATAATAGCGGTGCTTGCGGTCGAGCCGGCCCATGATGCCGAAATCGACGGCGATGATGGCGCCGTCGGGAGCGACGAAGAGATTGCCCGGATGCAGATCGGCATGAAAGAAGCCGTCGCGGAAGACCATCGCGAAGAAAGCGGCGGCGGCCTTGCCGACGAGATCGCGCGGCTCGATCCCGGCGGCCAGGATCGCCTCCTTGTCGCCGATCGGAATCCCGTGGATGCGCTCGGTGGTGAGCAGGCGCTGGGCCGTGCGCGACCAGTCGATCCGCGGGACCCGGAACCCTTCGTCGCCGGCGAAATTCTCGGCCAGTTCGGCGGCGGCGGCGGCTTCCAGCCGCAGATCCATCTCGAACTCGACCGATTGCGCGAGGCGGCGGACGATTTCGATCGGATGAACCCGCTGCCAATCCGGGCGCCACGCCTCGATCCGCTCGGCCAGCCACAGCAGCAGATCGAGGTCACGGGCGAAGGCCTCGGCGACGCCCGGGCGCAACACCTTGACCGCGACCTCGCGCCCGTCGCTGGTCGTGGCGAAATGGACCTGGGCCACCGAAGCCGCCGCGACCGCATCGCCGTCGAACCGAGCGAAGAGCTGTCCCAGCTCCTGTTCGAGCTCTTCCTCGATGACGGCGATCGCTTGCGCTCCGGGAAAGGGCGGCAGCCGGTCCTGCAGGCGGGAGAGATCGGCTGCCATCTCTTCGCCGATCAGATCGGACCGGGTCGAGAGCGCCTGGCCGAGTTTGATGTAGCTCGGTCCCAGCCGCTGAAGCGCCAGCGCCAGGCGGACGCCCGGCCGCAAGCCCGCCACCTCGGGCCGGGCCGGCAGCACGATGCGGGTCAGGCGGACGAACGCGGCGCCGAAGGTCAGCCTTTCCAGCGGGAAGAGCGCGTCGTGCCGGGCCAGCAGGACGCCGATGCGCAGCAAGGCGACGATGTGGCGGGCCCCGCGCCAGAGCCCGGTCATCGCCGCCGCCCCATTCTCCTCAGAGCCGCCAGCCGGAATGCAAGGCGGCGATGCCGCCGGTCAGGTTTCGGTATTTGACCCGGGCCAATCCGGCCTGCTCCAGGCGCCGGGCCAATTCGTCCTGGGGCGGAAAGCGGCGGATACTTTCGGCGAGGTAGCGATAGGCCTCGGCATCGCCGGCGACCCAGCCGCCCAGCCGCGGCAGGACCTCGAACGAGTAGAGATCATAAGGCTTGGCCAACCCCGGTACCGCCACCCTGCTGAATTCCAGACAGAGAAATCGCCCGCCCGGCCGGAGGACCCGCCGCGCTTCGCAGAGAGCCGCGTCGATCCGGGTCACGTTGCGCAAGCCGAACGCAATCGTATAGCAATCGACCGTGCCCGAAGCGATCGGCAGCGCCTCGGCATCGCCGCAGACCCAATCGATGCCGCCGAGCAGCCCGCGATCGATGGCCCGGTCGCGGCCGACCGAGACCATGGTGTCGTTGATGTCGCAGACCGTCACCCGGGTAGCGGGCGGGACATCGCCTGCAGCCGGCCGGCGCGGCCGGGTTCGCTCCAGGAACCGGAACGCGACATCGCCGGTGCCGCCGGCGACGTCGAGGAGATGCTGTCCCGGCCGCGGGTTGAGCCAATCGATGAGCGCCGCCTTCCACAGCCGGTGGATGCCGCCGCTCATCAGATCGTTCATGAGATCGTAGCGCTCGGCGACGCGGTCGAAGACGGCGCGGACCAGCGTCTTCTTCTCGTCGGCGGGCACGGTGCGGAAGCCGAAATCGGCCGTGGGCTCGGGTGTCATGGGGCCCGACCATAGCTTGCCGGGGGCGCCGCCGCCACCCGGCAGAGTCTCGGTACGGGTTCGGGCCGCGGGGCGACTTCCGCGCCTCATGCGGGAAAGAGATAGGACGCGAGGAGCCGCTTGGCCTCCTCGACCACCCGGCGCCGGCCGGCGCTGTCGGGCTGCTCGAAGGCGAATCCGAGCAGCCGGTCGCCGGTCTCGGTCGCGATCTTGAGCTTCCAATCGAGGGCCGAGGGTGCCGGCACGCCCAGCCCCTCGGACATGAACCAGCGAACCAGCGTCGCCCCCCCGGCATCCGCCGCAGCATGGGAATCGCGCGCCGGCCGGCTGACATGGCGGCCGCCGCCGGCCGCCCCATAGGCGACGGTGACGAAATCCCGATTGGCTTCGAGGTAGAGATAGAAAGCCTCGATGATGGCGCCGAGCAGGCCCGGCCCGTCCTTGGGCGCCGCTGCGGCCAAGTCCCGGGCGAGGCCTTTTTGAAACCGCTCCATGTGCCGGGCCGCGATGGCGTCGATGATCGCCTGCTTGTCCGGAAAGAAGCGATAGAGGGCACCGACCGAGACCCGGGCCTCGGCCGCGATCATCGCCGTGGTGACGTCGGAAAGGGCCAATCCGCGGCCGAGCAGCTCGGCGGCACCGGCAAAGATGCGCTGCACCGTCTCCTGGCTGCGCTCTTGGACCGGGTTGCGGCGGGCACGGATCCCCGGCCCGGCCGAAGCGTCGGCCGGCTCGTCGTCGGGCGGATTTGCCGCATCCTTGGAAGCCGTCATCGGCCTGGGTTTAGCGCGCTTCGCCGTGCCGCTCAATTGACAAGATGCCCAGCGCACTGGATAAACACGAACACGATGTCGTATTTGGTTTTCGCCCTCGCCTGCAGGAGAAGAAGATGCCGGTTCCGCTGCACCAGGTGATCCGGGTCGGATCCTATGTCGTGAAGCAGCATCTGCTGGGCGCCAAGCGCTATCCGCTGGTGCTGATGCTGGAGCCCCTGTTCCGCTGCAACCTCGCCTGCGCCGGTTGCGGCAAGATCGATTACCCGGACGAGATCCTCAATCAGCGCCTGTCGGTCGATGAATGCCTGGGTGCCGTCGACGAATGCGGCGCCCCGGTGGTCGCGATCGCCGGCGGCGAGCCGCTGCTGCACAAGGACATGCCGCGGATCGTCGAGGGCATCCTCGCCCGAAAGAAATTCGTCTATCTCTGCACCAATGCGCTGCTGCTCGAAAAGAAGTTGGATGATTTCCGGCCCAGCCCGTTCTTCGCCTGGGATGTCCATCTCGACGGCGACCAGGCGATGCACGACAAGGCGGTCTGCCAGGACGGCGTCTACGACCGCGCCGTGGCGGCGATCCGCAAGGCCAAGGACAAGGGCTTCCGCGTCTGCATCAACACGACCCTGTTCGACAATGCCGAGCCCGCGCGGGTCGCCGGTTTCTTCGACCAGGTCAAGGCGATGGGCGTCGACGGCATCATGGTCTCGCCGGGTTACGCCTATGAGCGGGCGCCCGATCAAAAACACTTTCTCAACCGGCGCAAGACCAAGCAGCTGTTCCGCGAGATCCTCGAGCTCGGCCGGGGCAAGGGCTGGCAGTTCAATCAATCCTCGCTGTTCATGGATTTCCTCGCCGGCAACCAGACCTATAAATGCACGCCTTGGGGCAAGCCGGCGCGCACCGTCTTCGGCTGGCAGCGGCCCTGCTATCTTCTGGGCGAAGGCTATGCCAAGAGCTACCGCGAGCTGATGGACACGACCGACTGGGACAAATACGGCACCGGCGCCTATGAAAAATGCGCCGATTGTATGGTCCATTCCGGCTACGAGGCGACCGCCGTGGTCGATGCCGTGCGCAACCCGTTCAAGGTCGCGGCTCTGGCCTTGCGCGGTCCGAAGCTCGACGGCGAGATGGCACCGGAGATCCCGCTCGACCGGCAGCGCCCGGCCGAGTATGTGTTCTCGCGCCATGTCGAGGACGCGGTGGCGCGGATCCACGAGGCGAAGGAAGCCGCCCGAGTGCAATGACCCGCCCTCGTCGGCGCCCGGAGTCGCACTCATCGCCGGGTGCCGGCGGTGCGAGGCACCCTGGCGGGGAATTCATGCCGTTCGGCTCCCTCGAGATCGTCGTCACCGCCGGCCCTCGTTAGGGCGGCCGCCTTCGGGCGAAGAATCCCCGCGGGTTGGGCGGCACGCAGGTTTCGAGCCCGCCCGTCTGTTCGACATAGACCCGGTCGAAGGCCTCTTCCTGTTCCAAGGTGAACGGGAAGAAGCAATAGGGCGATCCCGGCGGCTTGGTCCGGATTTCCTCCTTGGCCCAGTCTTCATCCTCCCAGAGCCGCCAATCGGGCGGAAGATCCAGTTCGCCGGCGATCCGCCCGACCAGCGAGC
>Ga0209274_10001360_pt1 | contig 12643 bp, 10 predicted proteins | sample HubBroMetageREF1_FD_188343 | JGI IMG/M metagenome (GOLD analysis project Ga0209274, IMG submission 188343) | Reference soil microbial communities from the Hubbard Brook experimental Forest, New Hampshire, USA - Hubbard Brook CCASE Soil... | ecosystem: Environmental > Terrestrial > Soil >...
CGGGACGGGGGCGGGATGAAAAGAAAGGTGACCAGCCGCCACACCTCTCCGTGGCGAACCGCCCGCATGTCGAGCACGAGGCGCCCGATGAAGGCGGGCCGGAGCGAAGACAGCACCCAAACCATCGCCATACCACCGACGATGTACATGATAAGATTAGGGATTGCGTGGCTCCCGAACCGGCGCTCGAGGCGGGCGAGCAGGCGTTCCATTCGGGCGAGCCGGGTAGCATGCACGTGTCGGTGGGGCCAAGCAGAGCCGATTTCGTTCGACGGTTTGGCGCGGGAGCGGCAATACACTGAGTGGGAACGTGGACGCTACCGAGCCGCCCCGCATCGTCATCAAGAACCCGGAGCGCTGTGCGGACGCAGCGAGTGCCGAGGACGTGCTGCGCCGCGGCCTCGGTCATGCTCGTGCTCCGCGGCGAGGCTGGTTCGTCACGATGCACGTCGAGCCCGGCCCGAATCGCGCGCGCGCGTTGAGCGCGGAGGGAGACATCACCGACGCGGAGGGCGTGAACGTTGCCCATCGCTTCCTTTCTGGATCTTCCACGAGCTGTGCTGCGCTGGCGAGAGCTCTGGGCGTTTGGGGGTCGTTGGTCCTCGACGCGGAGGTCGCTCGCGCGTCGGCTCCGCCCGGGGAACCGCAGCCTTCGCCGGCTCCGCCTCCCAGCCCGCTGCCCACCGCCACGATGGCCGAGCCCTCCACGCCGGAGCGCGACAGCGCGCTCGCTCACGAGGACACGGGCCGCATCGAAGTCGGCGTCGGCGGATTCGTCATGGCTCAGACGACGGAAAGGCCCTTCGTGGGGATCACGCCGTCGGTCGTCGTCGACGTGGGGCACGGGCTGTTTTTGCGACCTGCGGCAGCGCTTGGCGAGTCGCTCCCGCAGGCGGGGCCTTCGGCACAATGGTACGCGGGGCGCCTCGACGCCTGCTCGCGGTGGCAGGGCCTCTACAGCAATGGTCATGGCTTGGCGTTCACCGTTTGCGTGGGCACGGAGGGGGGCATGACACACGACAGCGCCGCGGCCGGCGCGCCCGACAAGGGCTACCTGGCCTTCGGTCCCGCCGTCGACTTGCGGGGCGATATCGCCGAGAATATGTCGGCCGCCCTGCGAGGCGTCGGCGGGCTCGACGCCTTCCCGCAGGGATGGTCGGGGCGCTTCGAGCTCGCGCTTTCGTGGAGGATGCCTTGATCGACGCGCGCGAGCCCTTGGAGATCGACGCGGCCTATGAGCCTCCGAGAGAGTCGCGCCCGTCTCTGCGCCCGCTTTCCGTCCCCACGGTCGACGAAGGTCGCGCCCCGGGGTTCCGCGAGCTCTACGACGGCCACGTTGCATTCGTTTGGCGCAACCTGCGCAGGCTCGGGGTGCCTGAAGTTGAGGCCGACGATCGGACGCAAGAGGTCTTCGTGGTAGCCCATCGTCGCTTCGCAGAGTTCGAGGAGCGTGGGCACGGCCCGCGCGCCTGGCTCTTTCAGATCGTGCTGCGCGTCGCGAGCGGCGCTCGACGCCACCGGCGGCGCCACCCGGAGATTCCCGACGGCGGGCTCTTGGCCGCCCAAGGTGTGATTCCACCTCCTCAAACCGAGGCCCTGGAGCGGAGTCAAAGGCTGGCGCAGCTCGACGCAGCGCTCGCCACCATCGACATGGGCCGCCGAGCGGTGCTCGTGCTGCACGAGATCGAGGAGATGACGGCCCCCGAGATTGCGCACGTGCTCGGGGTCCCCCTCAACACCGTTTATTCGAGACTGCGCGTTGCACGAGGAGAGCTCGAGCAAGCGCTTCTACGCCAAGGAGAAGGGCGATGAGTAACTTGACCTCAGGCAGCGGAATGAGGGCGTGGCTCGAGGCCGCGAAGGCCGACGGGCCGAGCGTCGGAGCGCGAACCAAGATGTGGGGCGCCATCGCGAGCTCGAGCGCGGCCGGGACGGGAGCCGCGATGGGCAGCGCGGGGGCAGCGAAGATGCTCGTGGGCGGGACGCTGCTCGGAGCTGCCGCAACGGTCGGCATTGCCGCGACGATGATTTACGTCGCGGGGGCGAATCGGACCCCGATCGCGGGGAGGACGCAGGTCGGAGCGCCGCGAGACACAGTCAGCGCGGCCGCGGATCCGGGTGCGGGGGCGGATACGCACGCGGGCGGGGGCGCGGAAATGCGCGCGCGCGGGGGCGCAGGCGCGGACATGCACGCGGGCGCCGGGGCAGGCGCCAAAGTGACCCGGCCAGCTCATTTTGGAAGGGCGAATGCTCCCGAAGACGCGCTGGCCCGCGAGGCGGCCTGGCTCGACCAAGCGCGGAGCGCGCTCGCGCGCGGGGATGGTCGCACGGCGCTCCGCGCAGCCCAGGCCGCGCGGAGCCTGCCGGGAGGCCAGCTATTGCCCGAAGAGCTTACGGTCGAACAGCAAGCGCTGCGCAAGCTCGGAAAAATCGACCAGGCCGACGCGGTCGAAGCCGACCTGAAGGCGCAGTACCCCGAATCTGCTTTGGCGCGCTAACGCGCCGACGCGCCAACGTGATCGTTACTTTCCCCGCAAGCGCGCGTGCATGAGCGCGTCTTGGATCATGGCCTGCTGCTCCGCGGGATGGCTCCAGCGGCGCTGTTGATGCGCGGCTAGGCCCTGGATCGGATCGAAGTACGTAAAAAGTTCTCCGGGTTTGACGCTGGGCGCCGAAAATACGCTAACGCCCGTGCCCCGGTCGTAGTGCTCGTACGAGTGGACGTCGCGCTTTCCGCCTCCGCTGGGCGCGTCGAGCATGAACATGGGCGTGTTGAAGCCGGCGGTGGCCCCACGAACGATCTTCTCGAGAACGATGGCGGCATCGACGCTGGTCCGAAGGTCTTCGACGCCTTTGACCATGTCGTGCACGTACACGTAATACGGGTGGACGTTGACGTGACTCAGTCGCTTGATGAGAAGCGTCATCGTCTCCGGGTCGTCGTTGACGGCGCGCATGAGAACGGTCTGATTGCGCACGACGATGCCGCGCTCGAAGAGCCGGCCCATGGCCGCCTCGGTGATGCCCGTGATCTCGGTCGGATGGTTGAAGTGCGTATGGAGCACGACGTCCTTGTGCAGCGCTCGTCCCTTTTCGACCACGCGCGTCAAGGCGTCGACCCAAGCCGCGTCGGTGAGGATCTTCATCGGCATCACGGCCGGCCCCTTGGTCGCGAAGCGCATGCGGCGCACGTTTGGGATCGCGAGAAGAGCGTTCCCGATCTCTTCGATCTGCTGGGCGCGGAGCTGATACGCGTCGCCGCCGCTAATGACGATGTCTTCGAGCTCGGGCCGTGACGCGATGTAGCGATAGGCCCGCTTCCACCGCTCGTCGCTCGGACCCAGGCGAACTTTCTCGACCTCGTCGGTGTCGAGCCCGATGGCGTACGACCGAGTGCAAAAGCGGCAATAAACCGGGCACGTGTCGAGCGGAAGAAACAGCGCCTTGTCCGGATATCGGTGCGTGAGCCCCGGAACCGGCGCGTCGGCTTGCTCGGCCAATGAGTCGAGACCGAGCTTGGGGTGGTCGGCGAGCAGTCGCGAGGCCACCGGGAAAAACTGGACGCGAAGCGGATCCTCGTACGGATGCTCCCAATCGATGAGCGAAACGATGTAGGGGCTGACCCGCACGCTCATGGGCGCACGTTTCATGCCCATCTCGAGATCGTCGGTGAAGCCCGCGGGCACGAGATCCCGGATGGTCTCGACGAGCTTGGCCACGCGCGTGATCGAGCTCTTGGCCTGCCACGCGTGATCGAGGAACGTGCCTTCGTCGACGGCTGCGTACGCGGGGATCCGTTGCCACCAAAGCCCGCCGCGAAGCTCGCGGTGCGACAGCATCGACGCCGCGACTGGGGGTTTCTTTGCCGCCGGGGGCCCGAGCGAGGTGAGCACGGGCAAAGGGGACGTCGCCATCTGGCTTCTCCCTTTTTGTCCCACGGGGCCAGGCTCGTTGCAAGGAGCCCTGACTACGTCACGTAGCGCGCGGCCGCCTGCTTCAGCTCGCGCGCCATCTCATCCGCGAGCTCGCGCGGCTCGAATACGCGGGCCGCGGCCCCGAAGGCCAAAAGCCACGCCCGAACGCGGTCCATCACCTCGACGCAGTCGGGGACGGCGAGCGAGGCCCGGACCCGCCCGTCTTGCGCCACGGCAAGCTTTTGCGACGGGTGGACGCGTCGGGCGCGCACAGCTTCCGACACCCGGGCGTCGAACTCGACGAGCAGCTTGAGCGTCCGCGGCGCTCGTGCCACGCCGAAATCGCCTTGAAGCCAATCCGCGATCGTGAACTCGTCGGGAAGCTCGTAGCGCTCCGACTCACTCGCCTCGACGTCACTCATCCGCTCGAATGCGAAGACGCGAGCCCCGTTGCCGGCTGGATGGTGAGCGACGCACGCCAGGGACCCGGAATGGATGACGAGCGCGTAGGGATGCACCACGAAGCGAGTCCCCTTGGCGTCCCTTCCCATCGGCCCCGCCGTGAACGGCTCGCTCTCCTCGCGGTAGCGAAAGCGCATCACGCGGAGGTCGGCCACGGCACGGAAAAGCTCGTCGACGTCCTCGGCCCTGTTCGCGTAGGTGCGCGAGACCGGGGGAACGAAAGCAAATCGCTCCTCCAAACGGCCGTCGATCGGCGCTTCGCCGCGCACGCCGGGACGCACGGCCGGGCGCTGCGCGACTTGCCGCACCTCACGGTGCAGGACATCGATCTCGTCGAACAATGCGGACCCCTTGAGCACGTCGAAAGCACTGCGCGCCGCCAGTAGGGCGTACGCCTGCGTGCGTCGCAGCGAGACCGCGCGCCCGCGCTCGCTCGGCTTGATGCGCCAAACGTGCGCCGCGCCCGGGCGCACCGGGATCGATTCAATCTCGGTCACGAGGCCGAGCTCACGCAAGTACCGGCGCACCGACCGCGTCGTAATGCGAAGCATGAGCGCGAGGTCTTGAAGGGTTAGCCCGGCCGTGTGCGTCTCGAGCTTCTCTCGGAGAAGGTCGATACGGCGGTGCTGCGTGAAGCGACCGGTCGGTCGGCCGACGCGCGGACCCTTGGGGCGGGAAGCGGGGCGGGGACGCATCGCGCGCGGTGTCTACGTTCCGATGGGCCGGGCGCGGAGCTCGCGCTTGTACCTGTCGCGGTACTCCGAGTGGCATCCGCGACAGGCTCCACGAACGGCGTCGATGTCCTGTACGCGCGCGGCGTCGGCGCCGTCTCTCGCGATCGACCCCCAGAACGGATATCCGGGCGGCGCAAACGTCGCGAGCTTTTGGAGCGCGAGGGTGAGCCCCTGAAAGTCGCGATGATTCACGCCCGCCGCCGCGTTCGCTTTCATCCACACCTTCAGCGGAGGATCACCCGGGTCGTCCACCGTCGCCGCGCCCACGCCCACGCCCACGCCCGCGCCCGCGCCCACGCCCACGCCCACGCCCACGCCCGCGCCCGCGCCGACGCCTGCGGGCTCAGCGCTCGCAGGAGATTCGTCTTTCGAGCAGCTGGCCAAAGACAGAGCCAGGATGCTCACCGCGATCACCCGAGACATCCCGGCCTACGATAGCAACGTCGCGCACCGCGGTGCTATGGGTGCGGCGTATGCTCGCGCGGACGCTGGTCGAGCTCATCGCGGCGAAGCGCGACGGGGCGCCGCTCGCAGCCGCCGAAATCGAGCGACTCGTTCAGGCGCTGATGGCCGGCGAGCTCGCCGACTACCAGATGGCCGCATGGCTCATGGCGGTCTTCTTCCGGGGGCTGGACGACGAAGAAACCGTGGCCCTGACCCAAGCGATGCTGCACAGCGGGCGCGTGCTCGATCTCTCGGTCGTGCCCGGGGTCAAAGTGGACAAGCACTCGACCGGCGGCGTCGGCGACAAGGTCTCGATCGCGCTCGCGCCCCTCGTCGCCGCGTGCGGTGTGCCGGTGCCCATGGTGAGCGGTCGCGGCCTGGGCCACACCGGGGGCACGCTCGACAAGCTCGAAGCGATCTCCGGCTTTCGGACCGATCTGCCGGTCACCGATTTTGTCCGCATCCTTCGGGACGTCGGGTGCTGCATGATGGGGCAGACGGCCGAGATCGCGCCCGCCGACAAGCGCATGTATGCCTTGCGCGACGTCACGGCGACCGTCGAGTGCATTCCTCTCATTGTCGCTTCGATCCTTTCGAAGAAGCTCGCGGAAGGGATCGACGGGTTGGTGCTCGACGTGAAAGTGGGTCGCGGGGCATTCATGAAGGACGAGCGCGCCGCACGGGCTCTCGCGCGGTCTCTCGTTCGCGTAGGAACCCTTGCGGGCAAACGCGTGGTCGCGCTGCTCACGGATATGGAGGCCCCTCTCGGCATGGCCGTGGGAAACGCGATCGAAACGCGCGAGGCGCTCGACGTCCTGCTCGGAGGCGGGCCCGCCGACGTCGTCGAATGCACGCTGGAGCTGGGCGTCGAAATGCTCCTACTGGGCGGCGTTGCACGAGGCCACGCCGCGGCGACGGCTTCGCTGCGAGACGCCATCGAGAGCGGGAAGGCGGCGCGAACGGCCGAGCGCATGATCGAGGCGCAGGGCGGCGACCCACGCGCGGTGACCGACCGGGCGCGACTTTCCGTCGCCGCCGACGAGATCGTGATCGAGTCGCCTCGCGACGGGTACCTTGCACGAGTCGACGCGCACACGATCGGCTTGGCGGCCGTGGCGATGGGGGCGGGTCGCACGCGCGCCGACCAGGCCGTCGACCACGCGGTCGGCATCTTCGTCGAGAAGAAGCCGGGCGCGCAGGTCACACGCGGAGAGCCTCTCGCGCGCCTTCGCGTTCGCAACGCGGCAAGATCGCTTCTCGCCGCCGACCGGGTGCGCTCGGCGTTCGAGATCGCGGACGCTCCCCCTGCAGCCCGTCCGCTGGTGCTGGATCGCATCGACGTCAGCTCGACGGCGGCACCCACGTCCGACTAGATTCGCGGCCCCCGGCTCAAGCAGAGGAGGTTTCGCTCATGACGCGGTCCCTGATTGCAATCGCAGTGGCGGCGAGCACCGCGCTGACAGGTTCGACGGCTCTGGCGCAGACCCAACAGGAGTTTGGCGACAAGGGCGAGTTCATCATCGGCGGCGATCGCCTCATGCCGCTGCTCGCGTACTCGCATTTCTCGCGCAGCATCCCGCCCCCGGGAGGAACGACCGACGCCTCGCAGAGCGGCGACAACACGACCCTTGGTCTTTTCTACGGGTCGACCCTCGACATCAACAACAATGGCGATGTGGGAACCGACTTCCCGAGCAGCGCCTTTTTCGCGGTACCGCGGGTCGGCCTCGACTACGTCATCGCGCCGAACATCACGATCGGCGGCGAGGTCGTTGTCTTCTTCACGCTGGGGGGAGGTCGCTCGACCCAAACGGATTTCGCGAACGGGACGAGCATGACGAGCCAGCAAGAGTCGCAGTCGCTCACGGTCTTCGGCCTCGCGCCCCGAGCCGGCTACATCATGAAGCTGACGGCCGCGTTCTCGCTTTGGCTGCGCGGAGGGCTCTCCTTCTACAATGGGACGCTCTCGACTGCGGGGGCTGGGGGCGCGACCCAAAACGACAGCCAACACCAATTTGCGCTCGATCTCGAGCCGCAGCTCGTCTACACGCCCATCCCCCACGTCGGCTTCACGGCAGGGATCGACTGCGATCTCGCGCCCTCGTTTCTCGGCGGCTACTCCCACCAAGACGTGCAAGTGAACACGACGACCAACGGGAGCGCGGACGTCGTCTACCTCGCCACGAGTCTCGGAATGGTCGCATACTTCTAGGTGACCGATGCCACCTTTACGCTACTTGAGCTTCGTCCCGGGCGCAGCGTCGCCGTCGACGGTTGCCAAGATGAGCTTTTCGCTCGGGCCTGCGGCGAGCAGCATGCCGTGCGAGACGAGCCCCTTGCCGAACTCGCGGGGCGCCAGATTGGCCACGACGACAACCCTTCGGCCGACGAGTGCCTCCGGCTCAAACGAGAGCGCCAGGCCGGCCACGATCGTGCGCGGTTGGGGCTCGCCCACGTCCACGGCGAGCTTGAGGAGCTTATCCTTCTTCAGCACCCTCTCGCATGCCACGACGAGCCCGACCCGCAGATCGACCGCTGCGAACGTCTCATAGGCGATGGACATCCCCGCCGTCGCGGATGACGCGCCCGGGGACGCCGACGTCGCGGGACCGGAGGACGGAGGCGCCACGGAGACCGACGGAGTCGTAGGCGGCGCGAGCGGCGGTCCCGAGTCGACGCGTGGCGTCAGCTTCTCGAGCAGCGCGCGCGCGCGATCTTCGTCGATCGTCGGAAAGAGGGAGGATCCGGGAGCCAAGACACGTCCTGGGGTCGGCTCGGCCGTCGCGAACGGCCACGCGTCCACACCGACCTTCGGCTCGATGGGACCGAGCCCGAGCTGCCGACGCATCTCCATGCTCTTGCTGGGAAGCACGGGCCAGATCATGACACTGATGCGCTCGAGGACACCGAGAAGGGTCCTGAGAATCGTCCCGACGCGCGCGGTGTTGCCGGCTTTGGCCTCGGCCCAGGGCGCGGTTCGGTCCACGTACACGTTCGCGGCGGTCGAAAGCGCAAGCGTCTCCGCGAGAGCGCGATGGGGCTCGAAGCGCTTCCACGCCAATTCCGCCTCCCACACCGGCGAGCCGGCGGCGGCATCCCGGAAAAACTCCGGATCGACGGGCGCGGCAGGGACCTTCCCGTCGGTCAGCTTGACGCAAAGGCCCAGCGTTCGAGCGAGGAGATTGCCGATATTTTTCCCGAGGTCGGCGTTGTAACGTTCCACCATCGCGGCGAGATCGAAGTCTCCGTCTTGGCCGAACGACACGGCGCGCAGCAGCTGATACCGAACGACCTCGGCGCCCGCCTTGTCGCCCTGGATGGCCGCGCCGAGCTCGCGCGCGATGGCCAGGGGGTCGACGGCGTTGCGGAGCGACTTGCTCATTTTTTGCCCGCCGTACGTTAGAAAGCCGTGCGCGAAGATCGTCGTCGGTAGGGCCAGGTTGGCGCTCATGAGAAACGCCGGCCAATACACGGCGTGAAAGCGAAGGATGTCTTTGCCGACGAGGTGAACGATTTCCGTGGCCTCACTCCAGAATTTCTTGTGCTCGTCGCCGTCCTGAAGCGCCGTCCAGTAGTTGGTGAGCGCATCGAACCAGACGTACATCACGTGCTTCGGGTCGCCTGGAACCGGGATCCCCCAGTTGAAGCTCGTCCTCGATATCGAGAGGTCTCGAAGCCCTCCCTCGACGAAGCTCGTGACTTCGTTACGCCTTGTTTCGGGCTGGATGAAGCCGGGGTGCTTCCGGTAGTGCTCGAGCAGCGGTTGCTCGAACCGGCTCAGCCGGAAGAAATACGAGGGCTCTTTGACGCGCTCGACCTGCGTTTTGTGCAGGGGGCAGATGTTTCCTGGTTGCTCGAGCTCCTTCTCGGTCTTGAGCTCTTCGCAACCGACGCAATACCAACCCTCGTAATGACCGAGATAGATGTCGTCGGGGTTGAGCGCCTTGATGCGCTCCCAAAACGCCGCGGCCTGGGCTTGGTGACGCCCCTCGGTCGTGCGGATGAAGTCGTCCGGCTCAATCTCGAGCTCTTGCCACGCTGCGCGGAAGCGCGCGCTCATGGCGTCGACGAACGCGGCGGGCTCGGTGCCGCGAGCGCGCGCCTCGCGCTCCAGCTTGAGCCCGTGCTCGTCGGTCCCGGTCAGCATGCGCGTGACGTCGCCGCGAAGTTGGCGGTACCGGCGAAACGCGTCGGCCGCGATCGTCGTGTACGACGTCCCGAGATGCGGGACGTCGTTGACGTAATAAATCGGCGTCGTGACGTAGTAGCGACTCATCGCGGGCGGGGGTGGACGGAGTTAGCACGAGCCTCCGGCCGAAGCCTTCAGTCTCCCCGCATCACGCGCGACCGATGTTCGGCGACCCAAGGAGAAAGTGTGCCGCCGCCCGATCCGGCGCTCTCGCTCTTGGAGTAGGCCGCGCGCTCGGTCTGCATGGCGGCGACGGCCGTCGCCACCGCGAGCGCGTCGCGGCGTTGCGGTGCAACGGGCAACGGCCCGAGCTCACTCCGGTACCGCTCGATGAACCCTGTATCGTATCGGCCCGCTACGAACTCGGGGTGTCGCAAGAGAGCGTCGTGAAACGCGAGGTTCGTACGAATGCCCGTGATGACGTACTCGGAGAGCGCGCGCCTCATACGCGCCACAGCGTGCTCGCGCGTATCCGCCCAAACACTCAGCTTCGAAATGAGCGGGTCGTAGTAGCTCGAGATCGTGCAGCCCTCGTAGGCGCCACCGTCGTCGCGGACCCCGGGGCCCGCCGGCACCCGGAGCGTTTCGAGGACGCCCGGCGACGGTAGAAAGGTCGACGGGTCTTCCGCGTAAATGCGGCACTCGATCGCCGCGCCGCGCGCGCTCAACTCTTCTTGCGCGAACCCCAGCGGCTCGCCTCGAGCGATTCGCACCATGTCGCGCACGAGATCGCGCCCGGTCACGAGCTCGGTCACGGGGTGCTCGACCTGAAGGCGCGTGTTCATCTCGAGAAAGTAGAAGGTGCCGTCCTCGGCCAACAAGAACTCGAAAGTGCCTGCGCTGAAGTAACCGACGCTCTCGGCTCCTTGCACGGCAATCGCGCCCATGCGCTGCACCAGCTCGCGCGGCGCCCCCGGGCTCGGCGTCTCTTCGACGACCTTCTGATTGCGGCGCTGAATCGAACAATCGCGCTCGAAGACATGTACGAGGTGACCGTCACGGTCGCCGAGCACTTGAATCTCGACGTGGCGGGGACGGACGATGGCCTTTTCGAGATAGACCGTGTCGTCGGCGAAAAATTTTTTCGCCTCGCTTCGCGCGCGCTCCCAGGCGGCCGCGAGGTCGGGTGCGCTCGACACCAGGCGCATGCCCTTACCGCCACCGCCCGCGGCGGCCTTCAGCATCACGGGAAAGCCGAGGGTCGCGGCCGCCGCGGAGGCGTCTTCGAGCGTCTCGCAACGGGCGCCCGGAACGATGGGAACACCCGCCGCTGCCATTCGATCCCGAGCCGCGTTCTTGTTCCCCATCGCCCGCATGGCGCTCGCGGGAGGTCCGATGAACGTGATGCCCGCCCGCTCGCATTCCTCGGGGAGCGCGGGGTTCTCGCTGAGAAAACCGTAGCCGGGGTGGATGCCGTCGCATCCCGCCTTTCGCGCCGTGTCGACGATCTGGTCGACACGCAAGTAACTCTGCGCGGCGGGCGCAGGCCCTATCGGATAGGCCTCGTCCGCCATCCGCACGTGCAAGGCGGCGCGATCGACGTCCGAATACACGGCGACCGCGCCGATGCCCATTTCGCGCAGGGTGCGGATGATACGAACGGCGATCTCGCCACGATTGGCGACGAGGACTTTGCGCACCGCGATTGAGCTACCATATCTTCGTGTCCGAGGATCGCAGCCTATCGTTCGACTTCACGGCCAAGGCGCCGCTGCCGGTCGAAGCGCCGCCTCCGCCGCTCACCGTGGCGGAGCTCGACCGAGCCATCAAAGGAGCGCTCGACGGCGCGTTCGACGTCGCGGTCTGGGTCGAGGGTGAGGTGACCGACGCCCGGCCGGCACCGAGCGGCCACCTCTACTTCAGTCTCAAAGACGAGCGCGAAGATGCCTCGGTCGACGTGGTCATCTATCGATCGAACGTCACGCCCCGCATGCGCACGCTCTGCGTCAATGGCGCGCGGGCACGCCTGCGCGGCAAGCCCGTGCTCTGGGCGCCGCGCGGGCGGCTCCAGTTCGTGGCCGATCGAGCCCAGGCGGCCGGGCGGGGAGCGCTGCTCGAAGCGGTCGAGCGCCTGAAAGTGAAGCTCGCCGCTGAAGGCCTCTTTGCGCCCGAGCGAAAGCGCAATCTGCCCGCGGAGCCTCGCGTCGTCGGCGTGGTCACGAGCCGGACCGGCGCGGTCATCCACGACGTCTGCCGGGTTGCGTTCCGTCGCGGCGGGGCGAGCCTTCTGCTCGCCCCGGCGCAGGTGCAGGGAGTCGGCGCCGCGGAGTCGATCTGCCGGGCCATCGCCCAGCTGCAATGCGTGGCACACGTGGACGTCATCATCGTCGGCCGCGGTGGAGGGTCGGCCGACGATCTCAGCGCCTTCAACGAAGAGATCGTCGTACGCGCCGTGGCCGCATGCCCCGTCCCCGTCGTCAGCGCAGTCGGGCACGACGTCGACGTCACCCTGGTCGATTTTGCTGCCGATGCACGGGCTGCAACACCCTCCCAAGCCGCGGAGATGGTCGTGCCCGACCGGCGCGCAAGACGCGATTTGCTCGCGCGCACTGCGCTGCACCTTGCGCGCGCCATGCACGGGCGCCTCGCCCACGGTCGAGTCACGCTCGCCCGCGTCGCCGTGCGCGTCGGCGACCCGCGACTCGCCATCGCGGCCCACCAGCAAACCCTGGACGACAGGCGCGCGCGATTGGCCTCGTTTGCAAGGGCCCTCGTCTCCGCGCGCCGCGAGGATCTCGCGCGAGCCCGCCAACGCCTCGCCTACCAACACCCGCGAGCCGTCGTTTCTCGAAACCTGATCGAGCTGGCGAGCTGGCGCGCTCGGCTCCACTCGACCTATGCGGCGTCGTTCGAGAAGCGTGTCTCCGGGTTGCAGCGCACGGCCGCGAGGCTCGACGCCT
>Ga0209274_10001365_pt1 | contig 12624 bp, 9 predicted proteins | sample HubBroMetageREF1_FD_188343 | JGI IMG/M metagenome (GOLD analysis project Ga0209274, IMG submission 188343) | Reference soil microbial communities from the Hubbard Brook experimental Forest, New Hampshire, USA - Hubbard Brook CCASE Soil... | ecosystem: Environmental > Terrestrial > Soil >...
GTCGACGAAACTGCGCTCGCCGTCGTCGCTCAGCGGGTAGGCGACCATGCGTTCGCCGTCGATGAGGGTGAGCGTGTCGCCCACGGTCAGACCGCGCAGCGCAATACCGTTCCCACCGGAGGCGAACGCCTGTCCGAAGCCCTGACTGAGCGCTCCCTGGCCATTGGCGGAGAGGTTGCGCAGCACGTCCGACACATTGTTGAAGCCGCTGTTCTTAAGATCTTCATCACTGATGACCTGCACCGGGCTCGGCGTTTCGATATCGGTGCGCTTGATCAGAGATCCGGTGACCACCACCTCCTGCACCTGGCTGCTAGATGAAGATCCCTGCTGCTCCTGAGCACTCACGGGCGCTGCGAACAGGACAGCCGCTGCCGCGGCGGTGCCCGCGAGGGCTGCCAGCAATGGGCTGCGGACGCGCTTCGCGTTTGAATTCGTTTCCATCATCTTCTCCCCGATACTTTACTTTTTGTGAGCCGTGTTGCGTCAGCGCAGCGATTGCGTCAGTGCCCTCGGTCCGGGTTCGCGTCTCGCCGGGAGCGACGAAAGACGACCTGGCTCCCCGGCCGCTCGAAAATCCCCCTCGGAGCGCTTAAAAATAGAGTCCGAAGCCGCACCCGCCGCCCGCTCATGTAAGAGTTGCGATGCGGTAGCATAGTCAAAATCTCTGGCGATACAAAGTTCCTGGACGATTCCTGGCGTTGCTGGCACGCAACATATCGCTGCCCATCCGTCCGTTTCTGAACGAACTTGTGCCGTCGGACGAACCGAACAGTACGGACCCACCTTGTCTGGAAAGCTTGAGTTCCACCCTTGAACGAGGCCGGCCTGCGGATGGCCCGATTTTATCGGCCTGTCGCGAAACGGCGGTGAGCGCTTCGGCTCACTTGGGCGCATCTGGGCTCAGCTGAGCGCGTAAAAGGTCTCGGCGATGGATCCAACGATCGAGACGAGATAACGCCCCAGGCATGCCTGCGAGTGTTGGTGATCGATCGTCTATCGAGCCGGCCGCGCTGCCTCATGGGCGGGATACACCACCCGGGCGCGGAACGTCTCGGTCTTGCAGCATGGAAGCCCGAAGCTTTAGCTGCGGGCCGGTCCGACGCAACCGAAAGAGATTTGGAGCGGGTGATGGGAATCGAACCCACGTTAGCAGCTTGGGAAGCTGCAGTTCTACCATTGAACTACACCCGCCTGAAGGCCCGATTCTATTCGGGCCCGCGCTGCGTCGGCAAACGCACCCCGGTTCAGCTTAGCGCGTACAGATACTCGACGAACGAGGCCACGGCCCCATCGAGCCCCTGCACCTTCGGATTGGTCGACTCGATCAGGTAGTACTCATCCGGCGCGTGCGCGCCGGTGCCATGCCCCATGCCGAAGTGGCCGGCCGCGAGGCTGAGCGGCGCATCGGTAAACACATAACCCGGCCACGACCCGGCCGAACGCGGCCACAGCTGCGGATCGGCGCCGAGCGCGCGATAGGTGGTGAGCTGCGTCTGGATCAGGCGGCTGCTCGGATCGGTCTGGGTCGGATCATAGCCGCCGCTCATGTTGACCTCGATATCACCGAAGCCGTGCTTGGCCAGGTGCGCCTTGAGTTTCGCGAGCGTGTCGGCGGCAGTCATGTCCGGTACCAGGCGCATGTCGATCTTTGCGACCGCGCGATGCGGCAGTACCGTCTTGCCGCCCGGCCCGGTGTAGCCGCCGACCAGTCCTTCGATGTTGATGGTCGGCCGCGACTCCAGCAGCATCAGCGCCTCGACCCAGCTCACATCGTGCACCCAGTGTTCGACCCCATAGGTTTGCTTGGCGGTCGCTTCCGAGGCACTCGCCGCATGCGCCTCGATCATCTTCTTCTGTTGCGCGGTCAAAGGCTTCGCCTTCTCGAAAAAGCCTGCCACCGCAGGGGTGTGGCCATCCTTCTCGACGAGCGTGTTGAGCGCCTGCACCAGGTGCCAGGAGGGGGAGTCCACCTGCGCCTCGAGGCTCGAATGAATGTCGTGTTTCGGACCGCGTCCCCACTTCTCGCCCGTTGACACGAGCTCGAGCTCCACCACGCCCTTGGCGCCGAGCGAGACCTGCACCCCTCCGTCGCGGTCCTGGCCGGCCTCGGGCATGAATACCCCGACGCAGTTCTTAAGCTGTGCGCTGATCTCGGGGCTCCTGACCACCTCGCCGAAATGCGGCGAACCGATCTCCTCCTCACCCTCGCAAACCAACACAAGGTTGACGGGCAGCTTCTTGCCGGCCGCCTGGAACGCCATCAGTGCGCTCAGGAACGAGTTCTCCGGCCCTTTCTGATTGACGGCCCCGCGCCCCATGCACACCGTTCCAAGCCCCTCCTTCTGCACGAGCCTGCCCTCGAGCGGCGGGGAACTCCATTCCTCCGGCACGAACTGCTTCACGTCGTACATGAAGTAGATGCCGACGGTGGTGCGCGCACCGGCGTCGATTCGCCCGAATACCCCGGGTTTTCCGGAGCTCGGGACGAGCTTCGCGTCGCTGAAGCCGGCCGCGCGCGCGAGCTGTGCCATATATTGCGGACCCTGCGGATAGTTGCGGTTCTCCGCCGCGATCGAGGGCAGCGCGATCCAGGCCTGCAGGCGCTTGATGTTGGCGGCGTGCATCTTCGGAATCTGAGCCAGTACCGCCGCCTTGTCCGGGGGTGCCTCGGGCGCGGCCGCCAGTGCAATTGCCGGCAGCGCACCCAGGGCTGCCGTCGACATGGAGGCCGCCACGAACTCACGCCGGCTGAAGAATTCGTCTTTTGGTTCGGACATGACTTCCCCGCTTTCAGACTGGACGCTCGGATCGCTGATATTACAGAATGCATCGGCAGGACGGTCCGGGAGAATATTTCGCCATGCCATCCGCTGCTGTCCTGAACCGACATCTGCTCGTGTGGCGCGAGCCGGCCCCGTGGCCCTTCATGTGGCGCGGTCTGCTGCCGCTCATCGCCCTTGCGCTCGTCCTCATCATCGCCTCGGGACCCTTTGCGCGCGGCGCCATCGAGAGTGGCGTACAGAGCGAGATCGGCGCGCAGCTGAGTGCCGCAGGGATGGGCTGGGCCGCCGTTACGGTCTCGGGTCAGAACGTCACGCTCTCGGGCGAGGCGCCCGCCTCGGCTGCGGGCGAGCGTGCTGTGGCGCTGGCGCGCAGTGCGACCTGTCCCACCTGGAGCGGGCGGCGCATCTGCGCAGTCAACGTCGTCGGCCGCTTCCACGCACCCGCCCCGCTTGGCGCTGCGACGCCGCTTGCTGCCGCCCAGCTGTGCGAACGCGCGCTCGAGGGGATCGTGGCCAAAGAACAGATCCTGTTCGCGAGCGGCAGCGCCGCCATCGATACTTCCAGCGCCCCGCTGCTCGATCGCCTGGCGCGCGCGGCGCAGGGCTGCCCGGGCATGATCCGCATAGAAGGCCACACCGATATCATCGGACGCAACGAGTTCAATCGCAGCCTGAGCGAGGCGCGTGCCGCAGCGGTCCGCGATGCACTCATCGCCCGTGGCGTCCCGGCCGAGCGCCTGCGCGCGCAGGGGCTCGGTGCCGCACGGCCCATCGCCGACAACCAGACCGAGAGTGGTCGCGCGCGCAACCGCCGCATCGAGTTTCACGCTTCAGCGGGCTGACGGCCTGCGGAAGGGTAAGGAGAGGACATGGGTTTTCTACTGGCGAAGATTCTGCTGTTGCTGGCGGTGGCGGTGGTCTTGGGCGCCTTGTTCGCCTACTGGTGGTTCCGCCGCCATTACGAGGACATCACCCTGGAATACACGCGCTCGCGCGATGAGGGGGCCGCCTGGCGCCACGGCTTCGAGGAGCGCCTGGCGGGGCTCGATGCCTCCATACGTTCCATCAGGATCCCGGAAAGTCAGCCCACCGACCTCAGTCCCGTTCTGAATGCGGTGGCCGCGCTCCCCATCCCGCAACCGCTTCCTGCAGCCGATCTTTCGCCGATCGACAAACGCCTGACAGCCATCGAACACGCGCTGTTCCCCCTGCAGACTCGCCTCGATGAGCTCACCGGCGCGGTGCGGGGTGTGAACCTGACTGAAGTGCTCGAGCGTCTCGCTGCACTGCAGGCACGCCTGGAGGAGCGGCCACAGCGCAAGGTCACAGTGCGCGCGGGCAGCCGCAATCTGCTGACACGCCCGGCGCACGGCAAACCGGACGATCTGACCCAGATCAGGGACGTGCCCAAGGTGCTGGAACGTGCGCTGCACAAGGTGGGTGTCTTCTATTTCTGGCAGATCGCCCAGTGGTCGGCCGAGGATGTGAAGTACGTCGACAGCCAGCTGGCGGCCCTCGAGGAAAGCATCGAGGGTCGCATCGAGCGTGAGGGCTGGGTGAATCAGGCCAGCGAACTGGCGGCCGCGCCGAGCTCGGCGCACCCGCCAGAGCTCAAGCACTGACCTTGTCTAGCGGGCGAGCCATCGAGCCGGCCGTATGCGTGTACTGCGCCTCGAGCCGTACCTCGCATCCGGAATATCGCAGCGCCGCGCACCGCCTGGGCGAGGTGCTCGCTGAGCAGGGCCTCGGGATCGTGTATGGCGGCGGTGCGGCGGGCTCGATGGGCGCGCTGGCGGACGGGGCCCTCGGCAAGGGCGGACGCGTCATCGGCATCCTACCGCGATTCATGGCGGATCTGGAGTGGGGCCACAAGGGACTGACGCGGCTGCAGCTGGTCGAGGATCTGCGCACGCGCAAGCACATGATGCTCACCCTGAGCCAGGCGGCGATCGCACTGCCGGGCGGCTCGGGCACACTCGAGGAGCTGCTCGAGGCCATCACGCTCAAGCGGCTGGGTCTGTACCTCAACCCGATCGTGCTGGTGAATACGCGCGACTTCTACACGCCTCTGCTCGAGGTGCTGGCACGCGCGGTCGAGGAGCGCTTCATGGATCCGCGCCATCTGCAGATGTGGCAGGTGGTGGCAACGCCCGAGGAGGTCCCTGCGGCGCTCGAGCGCGCGCCCGCCTGGAGCGCGGCGGCCCGCAGCTTCGCCGCCATCTAGGGCAGGGCAGACTTTCAGCGGAACACGGCCATGCCGCGCGCCTGCAGCGCGCGATGCAGCGGTATGAATAGATAGTAGACGAGCAGAAAGCCCACCACCCGTGGGAGCAGCGCATTGGCGGGAGCATTCGGCACCAGCAGGCGCGCCAGGTACGGCGCGAATAACCAGGCTGCCAGCAGCGCAAGCCCGAGAGCCGTGAAATAGCTCGCACCGGCGCGGGTCAGCGAACGGCCGGTTCGACCCTTGCCGGCGTAGTGCATGCGGGTACGCAGCCACACCATTGCCACAATGAACAGCGCGGCAACCGCACAAACCGCATCCGGCGACAGCATGTTTTGCAAAAGGTTAACAGAGTTTAATCATTCGCCCACCGCCGGGGAACCTCACCGGGACTAGTGTGCTTGACCATGGAGGAGCGGCAGCGCGGCACGGCAGTGCTACGCGGGCGGGCGCGACACGGCGCTGCCCGCGTCCTTTTGACTTGCCTATCCGCTATCGGGCTCAGCGCCTGCCTCGGGCCGTACTACCACCGCCCGAACGTGCCGCCACCCAACAGCTGGCTCACACAGGGCGATCCGTCCGCTCCGCAATGGCCGCAGAGCGACTGGTGGCGTGGATTCGCCTCCAGCGATCTTGATGATTTCATAGACCAAGCGCGGCGTGCCAATGATGACCTGCGCGCCGCCGTAGCCCGCGTTCACGAGGCGGATGCGCAGCGGCGCATCGCCGGGGCGCCGCTGCTGCCGCAGCTGGACGTGGGCGCCGAAGCGACCCGGGCACGCGCGCCCGTGACGGGCGGCGGCCCCTTCGTCATCGGCAACGACTTCAACCCGCTCGCTTCCGCAAGCTACCAGCTCGATTTCTTTGGCAAGAACCAGGCCGCATACCGCGCCGCGGCCGCGACCGCTCAGGCGAGCCGCTACGACCGCACGACGGTGGAGCTCACCGTCATGGCCGCGGTGGCGACCACCTACTTCGAGGTGCTCGAGCTGCGCGACCGGCTGGACATTGCCAGCGCCAACCTCGACAACGCCACCAAGACCCTGAAGGGGCTGCAGCTCGAGGAGACCGCCGGTCTCGTCACCGGGCTCGATGTCGCACAACAGGAAACCGTGGTCGCAACGGTCGACGCCACGATCCCGCCTCTGCGCCAGCAGCTGCGCCAGAATCTCGATGCGCTCGCGATCCTCCTCGGCAGCACGCCGGAACTCATCGACGTAACGCACGGCACGCTCGATGGGTTGAGTGAGCCGCCGGTGCGCGCCGGACTGCCCTCCGAACTTCTCACGCGCCGGCCGGACGTCGCCGAGGCCGAGCAGCAGCTGATCTCCGCCAATGCGGACATCGCGCAGGCGCGCGCCGCGTTCTTCCCCACGATCTCCCTCACCGCCAGCGGCGGCTTCGAGAGCTCATCGCTCGCGGGCCTTCTGACGCCGGCGAACCGCGTATGGTCGATCGGCGCCGGCCTGACGCAGCCGATCTTCCATGGCGGAGCGCTGCTCGGCCAATATCAGTACTCGAAGGCGCGCTACGAGGAGCTGCTCGCCGACTATCACAAGGCTGTCATCTCCGCGCTCGCGAACGTCGAGGACTCACTGATCGCCCTGCAGCAGACCGGCGATCTCGTGCAGCGGCAGCAGCAGGCGGCACAAACCGCGCAGCGCGCCTACAACTTTGCCCAGACTCAGATGCACGCCGGGACGATCAACGTGTTGACACTATTGAATACGGAGACTGCATTGTTCAGTGCCCGGGATGCCCTTGCGCAGGCGAAATACGCGCACCTCCAGGCCCTGGTGTCGCTCTACCAGGCGCTCGGCGGCGGCTGGCAGCAAAAGGAGAGCCAGCCGTGAACTACGATTCATCCGCGCGGCAGCCGCACTGGCGTGCTGCCGGCGCCGTTACCGTGCTGCTCATACTGGGCGTCTGGTACTGGCTCGCCCACAAGTCCGCCCCGGCGGCCAAAGCGCCGCCGGCCATCCCGGTGGATGTGGCGACCGTTGAGCGCAAGGATGTGCCGGTATATCTGGAGGGCCTGGGCACCGTGCAGGCCTTCTACACGGTGACCGTCACCGCGCGCGTGGACGGTCAGATCGACAGGGTCGCGTTCACGGAAGGACAGGAGGTCAAGAAGGGCGCGTTGCTGGTGCAGATCGACCCGCGCCCCTACCAGGCGGCGCTCGGGGTTGCGATCGCCACCCGCGACAAGGACCGCGCGCAGCTTGAGAACGCGAAGCGGGACATGGAGCGCTACACGCTGCTGGCACCGGAGGATCTGGCGAGCAAGCAGACCGTCGATACGCAACGCGCACTGATTGCGCAGCTGACGGCGCAGATCAAGGGTGATGACGCCGCCATCGATAACGCCCGCACGCAGCTCGACTACACGACCATCACCTCGCCCATCGACGGGCGCACCGGCATACGCCTGGTGGACCCGGGCAACATTGTCCACGCCGCCGCCACCACCGGCATGGTGGTGGTGACGCAGCTGGAGCCCATCTCGATCATCTTCAGTCTCCCGGAGGAAGCCTTCGGACAACTGAGCGCCGCGCTCGCGCAGGGAGCGGTTGAGGCGAGTGCGCTGTCGCGTGATGACCAGCAGGAACTCGATCGGGGCACGGTGGCTCTCATCGACAACCAGATCGACCAGACCACCGGCACGATCCGCGTCAAGGCGACACTGCCCAACAAGCAGCGGCATCTGTGGCCGGGCGAATTCGTCAATGTGCGGGTACTCACGCAGACGCAGCGCCAGGTGCTGACCATCCCCGCGAGCGCACTCGAGCGCGGGCCCGATGGCTTGTTCACCTACCTTGTCGCGCCCGACTCAACCATCTCGGTCGCGGCGCTGACCGTCGGGGAGCAAAACGGTGGAGTTGCGGTCATCGAGAAGGGACTTAAGGCGGGTGACAAGGTGGTGGCGAGCAATCAATACCGCCTGCAGCCCGGCAGCCGCATCCGCGCCAACCCGGCGAAAGTCGCAGTATCCGGGCCGGCCAGCCAGGCGGAGCCGGCGCCGTGAACATGTCGCTGCCCTTCATCGACCGCCCGGTGGCGACGACGCTGCTGATGGCGGCGCTGTTTCTCATCGGACTGGCCGCCTTCCCGTTTCTGCCCGTCGCTCCGCTGCCGCAGATCGACTTCCCGACCATCCTGGTGAGCGCGAATCTGCCGGGGGCGAGCCCTGAGATCATGGCCTCCTCGGTGGCGCAGCCGCTGGAGACTCAATTCGCGCAGATCTCGGGCGTCTCGCAGATGACTTCTCAGAGCGTGCTCGGCAGCACCCAGATCACGCTGCAGTTCAATCTCGACCGCAACATCGACGGTGCGGCTCAGGATGTGCAGTCGGCGATCGATGCCGCCGGCGGACAGCTGCCAAAGAACCTGCCCACCCCACCGACGCAACGCAAGGTGAACCCGGCCGACTCCGCGGTGCTGATCCTGGCCGTGCACTCGGACGTCTTGCCGGTCACGGCCGTGGATGATTACGCGGAGACGGTGATCGCGCAGCAGCTCTCGCAATTGCCCGGCATCGCCCAGGTCACCGTCGGCGGCCAGCAAAAGCCCGCGGTGCGCGTGCAGATCGATCCGGTCAAGCTCGCCGCGGTCGGACTGCAGCTGGAGGATGTCGCCAACCTCATCACCACCGCGACGGTCGACCAGCCGCAGGGCGCGATCACCGGTGCGCAGAAGAATTTCACCATCTACGACAACGACCAGCTGCTGAAGGCCGCACCCTGGAACGACGTGGTGATCGCCTACCACAATGGCGCGCCGATCCGTATCCGCGATGTCGGTGTCGCGGTGGACGGCCCGGAAAACAACCAGGTGCGTGGCTTCCAGAACGGCAAGCTCGGCATTCTGCTCTTGATCTACAAGCAGCCCGGCGCCAACGTGATCGACGCGGTGAACGGCATCAAGGCCGCGCTGCCGCACGTGATGACCTCGGTGCCCCCCTCGCTCAAGGTCGACCAGGTGATCGACCGCACGACCACCATCAAGGCCTCGGTGAAGGATGTCGAGTTCTCGCTCTTGATCGCCGTGATCCTGGTGATCCTGGTGATATTCCTGTTCCTGCGCAGCTTCTGGGCGACGGCCATCCCCGCGGTGACCGTGCCGCTATCGCTGTTGGGCACCGCCGCGCTCATGTACGCCGTCGGTTACAGCCTCGACAACCTGTCGCTGATGGCGCTCACCATCGCGGTGGGTTTCGTGGTGGACGATGCCATCGTGATGCTCGAGAACATCTACCGGCACCTCGAGCACGGCCTCTCGCCCTATGAAGCAGCGGTCAAGGGTGCGGGCGAGATCGGCTTCACCATTCTTTCCATCAGCATCTCGCTGGTCGCGGTATTCATCCCGCTGTTGATGATGAGCGGTATCGTGGGCCGGCTGTTCCGCGAATTCGCCGTAACCGTGACCATGACCATCGGCGTGTCCGCGGTGGTGGCCCTCACCCTCTCACCGATGATGTGCGCGCTGTTCCTGCGCGATGAGAAGCACACAGAGCATGGCCGCTTCTATCTGACGCTGGAGCGCGGCTTTCAATGGATGCTCGACCGCTATACGCGCGGCCTCGACCTGGTGCTCTCGCACCAGCGCACCACCCTCATCACCTTCCTGATCACGGTGGCGATCGCGGTGGCCCTGTACGTGGTGGTGCCCAAGGGCTTCTTCCCGCAGCAGGATACCGGCATCATTGTCGGGCTCACCGACGCCCCGCAGGATGTGTCGTTCGATGAGATGTGGCGCCTCGAGCGCAACCTGATGGCAGTGATCGCCAAGGACCCGGCGGTCGAGAGCTGGGGGGCCTTCGTCGGCGGCGGCCGGCCGCTCAACAACGGCTTCGTGGTGCTGGGACTCAAGCCGCGCGATCAGCGTGACGCCACCGCCGACCAGGTCATCGAGCGGCTGCGCAAGAAGATCAATACTGTCCCCGGCGGCACGGTGTTCCTGCAGGCCGCGCAGGACTTGAACGTCGGCGGCCGCACCTCGCGAACCCAATACCAGTACACCCTGCAGGATGCCAACCTCGACGAACTCAACTCCTGGGCGCCGCGCCTGCTCGAGGAGCTGAAGAAGCTGCCGCAGCTGCGCGATGTCGCCTCCGACCAGCAGAACAGCAGCACCAAGCTGGCACTGGTGATCGATCGCGACCAGGCCGCGCGCTTCGGCATCCAGCCGGCGCTCATCGACGACACGCTCTACGACGCGTTCGGCCAGCGCGAGGTGACGCAGTATTTCACGCAGCTCAACAGCTATCACGTCGTGCTGGAGATCACGCCCTCATTGCTTGGCGATCCCAACGCGCTCGGCAAGATCTACATCAAATCGCCGCTGACCAATCAGCAGGTGCCGCTGTCGACCTTCACGCGTTTCGACACCGGCCACACCAGCTACCTCTCGATCAATCACCAGGGCCAGTTTCCTGCGGTCACGCTGTCCTTCAACCTGGCGCCGGGGGTATCGCTCGGCGAGGCGGTGAGCGCGATCCAGAAGAGCGCCGCGGGCATCCGCCTGCCCGCGGCGATTCTCGGCACCTTCCAGGGCACCGCGCAGGCCTTCCAGGCATCGCTGAAGACGGCGCCGCTTTTGATCCTGGCGGCGCTGCTCGCCGTGTACATCATTCTCGGTGTGCTCTACGAGAGCTATATCCATCCGCTCACGATTCTCTCCACGCTGCCCTCGGCGGGCGTCGGCGCGCTGCTGATGCTGATGGTGTTTCACTTCGACCTGTCGGTGGTCGGACTGATCGGCATCATCCTGCTGATCGGCATCGTCAAGAAGAACGGCATCATGATGGTCGACTTCGCCATCCACGCCGAGCGCGAGCAGCACCTCGAGCCGGAGGCGGCGATCCGCCAGGCGTGCCTGCTGCGCTTCCGTCCCATCATGATGACGACCATGGCGGCGATCCTGGGGGCGCTGCCCCTGATGCTCGGTCACGGCACGGGCTCTGAGCTGCGCCAGCCGCTTGGCTATACAATGGTCGGCGGGCTGGTTTTGAGCCAGATGCTGACCTTGTTCACCACGCCGGTGATCTATCTGTACCTGGATCGGCTGGTGGTGCGCTGGGCGCGCAAGCACCCGGAGGACGTGCAGCGCACGCACGGGGCGGCAACACAGGGGGCGCAGGGCTAGCCGGTGAAGATCCTGATCGTAGAAGACAACGAGCGGGTCGCGCGCTTCGTCACGCGCGGCCTGCGCGAGGCGGGACACACGGTGGACCACGCCGATAACGGGCGCGAGGGCATGTTCATCGCGGCAAGCGAGCCGTACGATGTCATCGTCATGGACCGCATGCTGCCGGGCAACATCGACGGACTCGCCATCATCGAAGCGCTGCGCAAGTCCGGCAACCGCACCCCGATCCTGATCCTGAGCGCACTCAACGATGTCGATGAGCGCATCCGCGGCCTGCGCAGCGGCGGCGATGATTACCTGACCAAGCCGTTCGCCTTCGGGGAGCTGCTGGCGCGCGTCGATGCGCTCGGGCGGCGCAGCATCGATAGCGGCGCCGCGCAGCGCACGCTGCAGGTCGGTGACCTGCGCATGGACGTGCTGTCGCGCCGTGTGACCCGCGGCGCCCGTGTGGTCAACCTGCAACCGCGCGAATTCAAGCTGCTCGAGTACCTGATGCGTCATGCCAACCAGGTGGTGACCCGCACCATGCTGCTGGAGGCGGTGTGGGACTACAACTTCGATCCGCAGACCAACGTGGTGGACGTCCACATCAGCAAGCTGCGCCAGAAGATCGAGCACGACTCGGAACGTCCGCTGGTACGCACCGTGCGCAATGCCGGTTACATGATGACCGAGCATGGTTAGGCTGATACGCTCATCCGCGCTGACCTGGGCCTTGAGCTACGTGCTGCTGGGACTTGCGGCGCTCGCCGCCTTCGCCGTTCCGCTGTGGTATGCGTGGAACGTGACCATTTATTCCGGTCGCGAGGCGATCCTGCTCGATGACGCGCAGCGGCTGACTGACGTCTTCAACCGCGAGGGCGTCGCAGGCCTCACCGCGCACATCAACGAGCGCGTCGGCATGCAGATCGCAGGCGAACGCACGCTGCTTCTGACCGACGACGCCTACCGGCCGCTGGCCGGCAACCTCGCCGCCTGGCCGCAGGGAATTCCCAGTAACCCCGGCACCCATGCCGTGATGGCGGACCTTGCCGGCCAGCCGCCGCATACGCTCCTGGTGCAGACGACGCTGCGCGGCGGCTACCACCTGCTGGTGGGCCGCGACCTGTCGCGCTTCCTGCCGCTTGAGCGACGCTTCACCTGGGGCCTGTTCGCTTCCGTCACTTTCCTGTTCGTGGTCGGTGTGGCAGGCGCGATCCTCATACGCCGCGAGCTGCTGGCGCGTGTGCAGGGCATCCGCCAGAGCGTCTCGGCCATCATGCAGGGGGATCTGCGCCACCGGCTGCCGACCGCCAGATCCGGTGACGAGCTGGATACCCTGTCACAGACGCTCAACGGGATGCTCGAGCACATCGAGTACCTGATCCACGGCATCAGCAACGTCTCCAACTCCATCGCGCACGATCTGCGCACGCCGCTCGCGGAGCTGCGCTCGCGTCTGGAGGAGCTGACTCTGACGCGGCCGTC
>Ga0209274_10001367_pt1 | contig 12622 bp, 9 predicted proteins | sample HubBroMetageREF1_FD_188343 | JGI IMG/M metagenome (GOLD analysis project Ga0209274, IMG submission 188343) | Reference soil microbial communities from the Hubbard Brook experimental Forest, New Hampshire, USA - Hubbard Brook CCASE Soil... | ecosystem: Environmental > Terrestrial > Soil >...
GCGAACCGCTGCGACCCTAGGCTCGAGCCATGCGAAGTAGGCGGTCATCGAGGGCCACCTGTCTTGGTACGCGGCAGCGCCCCGGGCGCGCCACCCGCCGGAGCTCTGACGGGCCCCGAACGAGGTTCCTATCCCGAACGGCGGATCGAGGTATGCGAGCTCCGCAGACGCAGGATTGACGTGGCCCCCGATGTCGATCGCGTCGCAACGGACGAGCAGGTGCCCGCCGCGCTTGTGGGTCACGGAACGCTCGGCCCGCCGCTCGCGGGAGCTTCGATGATCGCCGAGGAGGGCTCGAAGAGCGCGGCGGCGAGCTCCTCACTGGGCTCGTCGAGGGGTGGACTCTCGGATTCGAGCCAGGGCCTTCGGGGCCCGGTGGGCTCGCAACCAGCGACGGCCTCCTCCGACGAGCAGGCGGTTCGGACATGAACGTGATCGTCGTGCACGCCCCCTCGACTCGGCTGAGCCATGACGGTTTGGGCACGGAAAAGAGTCTCGATGCACTCGCCGCGAGCGCGCGCCCATTGCATCAGCTGCGCCTTGACGACGTCGCTCACGAAGATCCATTCGACGCGGGCCTGAGGGTCTTCGACGAGCGCCTTGATGAGCAGCCACTCGCGTTCCACGTCGAGCCGCAGCCAGCGGCCGTCGTCAGCGCTCCGCGCCAAGCCATCGGCACCCACGTGAATGAATCCGGGGCTCCGGGTCGGAGCGCCATCCAGAGACGACACGTAGAAGAGCAGATCGGCGTCCACCCCAGACCGGTGGGAGAAGTGAGGCAACGCCGGACCGCCGCCGGACGGTGCGGACAAGTCGCCGACCGACAGGGTTCCCCCGGGGCGCTCACGCGCGACGAGAGCCGCCGCCCGCTCAATGGCTTGTGCGAACCGAGGGAGGGCCCAATGTCGATCGTTTGCGCGCAGCCACCTGAGTCCTTCTCCGACACGAACTTGTCGCCCGCCCGTGAGCACCCCGCGCGCGGGCGCGCCGATGGATCCCACCCATTGTGGGGTCAGGGGGGAGGGGGCGGCGGCGCACGCGCAGATCGCGAATCCGGTCAGTGAAAGCGCGAGAGCCGCCAAGCCAAGCGGCCCGGAGCAATGAGCGGTCCGATGACGGGAACGTGTCGATTGGAGCAGCACGGCCTTTTGAATTCGCTTACCAGATTGTCGGAAGGGCGGGGGCAGAGCTTTTCCTGTAACCTCGAACGAGGCTGGCTCGTAGTGCCGGTATCCCCCTGCCGACGGACGCCATGAAGCTTCGCTCTTTTGCCACACTCGCGGGGTTGGCGGTCGCCGCTCAAGGTCTCGCGTGCGAGAAAAAAAGCGAGGAGGTCGCGCTGGCACCGGCGGCGGTTTCTCTCGCACCTTCGACCCCCGAGGCTGGGGTGAGAACGTGGCGCTACACGATTGGCCCGAGCGGCGCCGTTCACGTGGAGCTCCCAGGCCTGACAGAGCACATCAAGGGAGACGCAACCGCCGTCGCAGGTTCCGTCGACATCGTGCCGACGGATCTGGCGCAGTCACGCGGTCAGGTGCAAGTCGATCTCTCGACGTTCTCCACAACGACATTCGGCAACGAGAAGGATGCGAAGCAGACCCAGCACGCTCGCACGTGGCTCGAAGTTCAGGTGGGCGACCAGACGAACGAAAACATGCGCTACGCCGTGTTTGCCATCCGGTCCATCGACGGGTTGAGCGCGAGCGACATCACCCACGTCGCCGCGACTCATGATGGGCCGAACGACGTTCGTGCGGTGAGCATGACCGTGCACGGTGACCTTTTGGTCCACGGCCATCGTGTGCCCAAGGAAGACGTCGTCGACGTCGACTTCTACTATCCTTCCGGGGCGGCCGGAGATTCGAAGCCCACCCGCTTGCAGATCACTTCGAAGGCGCCCATGCGCGTCGTGCTCAAGGAGCACGATGTTCGTCCCCGCGATCCCGCGGGGCAATTGCTCAGCTGGACGACGAGCTTGATTTCGAAGGTCGCGGAAACCGCGGACGTGACCCTTCGCTTGGGTGCGCTGCCAGCCACCTGACCGCTTCGCGGGAACGAGGAGAACCGAACATGCGACCCAATTTGTCACTCGAGAGAATTACCGCTGCGCTGGCTGTGCTTGGGGCGAGCGCCGTCGTGGGCTGCGGCGGGGCCCCCCCCCAGCCCGTGACTGCAAACGAGGTGGCTCCCGCGGCCGCCGCCCCAGCGCCCACTCCGGTTGCCGTGGCCCCAGCGCCGGTTGCACCCGCGCCGGCCGCCGCGCTGGCACCTGCCGCGCCGGCGCCGGCCGCCGTCTCCGATGGTCCGGCGACCCCTGCCGCGAGCTCCGCCCCCGCCGCATCCGAGACCCCTAAGCCTGCGTCCAAACCCAAGGTCGCGGCCAAAAAGGCACCGGCGAAAGCGCCGAGCGGCGAAGCGAGCTGCGGCGCCGGGACGTGCAGCGGCGACGCCAAGCAGAAAGTCTTTTGAGCCCGAAGGTCCAAGGCGTCGGCCTGGGCCTTCGATGGGAGCTGCTCGACGACTTGGTGGCCTGGACGCAGGCCGCTGAGGCCGGCGAGGCCGCTCCCGTGCCGATCGATTTCTTGGAGATCTCGCCCGAGAACTACATCGGACGGGGAGGGCGGTACGCCTATGCCCTTTCATGGTTGGCGGAGCGCTACGCCATCGTGACGCACGGCTTGACCCTCTCGGTCGGGGGCACCGAGCCGCTCGACGAGGACTACCTGGCGGACCTGGCCCGAATGATTGAGGCCGTGCGCTCGCCATGGCACTCGGATCACCTGTGCTTCGGCGCCTCGACGGGGCGCTCCACGCACGAGCTTCTCCCGGTGCCCCACAAGGCGGCGAACGTCGCGCGCATTGCCGAGCGGATCCGCCGTGCGCGTGACGCCATCGGGCTGCCGCTGGCGATCGAAAATGTGAGCGCTTACTGGCATCCGGGGCGCGCCGAGATGAGCGAGGCCGAGTTTCTAAGTCGCGTTTGCGACGCCGCCGATTGCGACTTGCTCCTCGACGTCAACAACGCATACGTCAACAGCCTCAATTTCGGCTTCGACGTCGATTCGTGGATGCGTTCCGCTCCGCTCGATCGCGTCGTGCAGATCCACGTGGCCGGTCACGAGTGGTATCGCGTCGACGCCCGCGGGCTCGGGGAACCTTGCGCCCCGGGCACTTCGGATGCGGTTGCGATCGACACGCACGGAGCCGATGCGCCGCTTCCCGTGCGCGGTTTGCTCGCACGCGTGCTCGAGCGGACCGGTCCCATCCCCGTCCTTCTCGAGCGGGACGTGAACATTCCGAGCTTGCGCGACCTCGTCGACGAGATGGCGGTCATTCGCCGTATCACCCAGGCGTCGTGACGGGTGCGCCGCCGAGGAGAATGCCCCTCGCGCCGAGGTCGGCGAGAAGGCGTGCGACTTCGTCGAGATCGGCGCTCGCCCCAGGGTCGGCGCAAGACCGAGTGATGGCGACGCCAAGCGGGTCGCCCGCGGCAAGGTATTCGACGATTCGCGCCGCGAGCGGTGTGAGCTCCAACCAGTGTACGGCGTGGTCTGCGTCGCGGTACCCGACGAGAGCGACGGCGCGATGCTCGGGCTCGGCCCAATCGGTCCGCTCGCCCGGATCATCCGGCAGGTCGTGCACGGCCCAGCGATAGCGCACGATTCTCATCGTGGGAGACAGAACCGCGGGCCGAGCGAGGTCGATCTCGGCGAGCGGTTCCGGTTGCGGGCGCGCGTCGGCGGACGCCAGCTCGAAACAGGTCAGCTCGTGAGCTCCGAGGTCCACGAAATAGGATCTGCGGGCATCGGATTCCCAGCGCGGGCGTGCCCAGTCGAAAAACTCTCTCGGGACGTCCCTCAAGTAGTGGGTGCGCGGTCCGCGCTCGTGCAGAAAACGGGCGAAGTCCGAATCGAACAGGCCATCGCATGCGGCGTTCATTCGCGCTCTCGTGCCAGGCATGAGCCGAGACACGACCCCCAGGAGCCCGTTTCGAACGAGCGCTCGGTAGACCCCGATGCGCGCGAGGGGCCCGCCGCCGCCGCCCTGCCGGACGGGATCGGGCGTTTGCTCGATCGCGGCGATATCGTCGGCCGCTACACCTCGGGCTTCCAAGAACCCGCGCAACTCGTGGGCCATGGCTTGGCTTGCCCCCAGCTCGAGGCATGCGTCGACGAGCGCCTTCTCGAGAGCAGCCGTTTCGTCGACCATTCTCCAGGTGACGGGGTACCATTCACGGGTCTCGCGCGCTAACGGGCGTCCTCGAGGACGAACTGGTAGTGCGCTTCGGCGCCCTCGGAGAGGGGGACGGTCGCACTCTTGGCCTTCCCAGAAGGAGAGACGCAATCGAGCCGGTGAGTCCCCGGGGTGAGATCGAAGCTCGCGACGGGCGTTAGCCCGTGGAGCACTCCGTCGACCGAGAGTGCGCACCAACTCGGCAACGAGGCCACCGAGAGTCGTCCGCTGTGCTTGGTGGAATCACCACTGCGCCTCGATTGGGGAAGCGCATCGACCGAAATCGCCCCCAACGGGTTGCCGTTCGGCCCCGCGGCCAGGGGCGCCTGGGTCGGAGTCTCTTCCGAGGCCAGCGGCGGACGTCCGGCGGCGGCGGATGGGAGGCGGGTGCGAGCGATGGGGCCCCCACTCAAGCCGACGAAAAGCGCCGCGGCCACGAGAGCGCCCATGCCGAATCCGGCAACCCGGCGCAAGCGGGTCCCCCGTCGTACTTTGGGGGGCCAGGCGAACGAGCCCGCGGCAAGCGCGTTGAGTTCGGCGACCGGCGCATCCGGGGTGGGGAGCGAGTGCGGCGCGAAGGAGGTCATCCGTCGCGATGCCGCGCCCGACCCCTCGGGTAGAGGTGACATCGGGTCGAGGCTCGCGCCATCCATCTCGACCCCCAGTGAGGCGCGCGCCGGCAATTTCAAGTCGGACTCCGCGAGCGAATCGATGAGGACCGTAAGTCGCTCTACTATGGGCTCGAAAGAGGGGATCCTTCGGGTCTTGTCCGTCACCAAGCAGTCGCGCACGAGGGCGCGAAGAGCGACGGGAAGATCGGGGGCGACCTCGTCGATGGGCTTGGGCTGCGTGGTCGCGATCGCGACGATGAGCCCGTTGAGATTGGTCGCCGAGTAGGGGCGCTCGCCGCACAGGGCCTCGAAGAGAATGCCGCCGAACGCGAAAACGTCGGTGCGCTGGTCGATCCCCTCCGCACCGAGCGCCTGCTCCGGGCTCATGTAGAGGGGGGAGCCCAAGACCGTTCCGACGACCGTGAGCGAAGCGTCGCCCCCGTCGAGAATCTTGCTCACTCCGAAATCGAGGACCTTCGCCACGAGCCGGCCGTCCCGATCGCGGTGCAGGAAGATATTCGTCGGCTTCAGATCTCGGTGGATCACGCCGCGACGGTGCGCGACCGCCAGCGCGGTCGCGACGTCTCGCATGGTGATGAGGAAGTCGCGAATCGCCAGCGCGGGCCTGCTGCTTCGCACCGCCTCGTCGAGCGGCATGCCCGTCAGCAGCTCCATGACCAGGAAGAGCGCACCGTCCTCGGCTTGTCCGACGTCGATGACCTCGATGATGTTCGGGTGGTTGATGCGCGCGCTGACTTTGGCCTCGAGAAGAAAGCGTCGGCCGGCGTCGGCCGTTCGGGCGACTTGGGGGAGCAAGAACTTGATTGCGAACTCGCGCTCGGTGAAGACGTTCGTGGCCGACCAGACCGTCGCCATGCCGCCGGTTCCCAGAATCCGATTCAGGCGGTACTTGCCCGCCACCATTTGGCCTTGTTTCATTTTGCCACCCGCTCCGAAGGCCGGTGAGGCGAACCTTTCGCGCTCTTCACCCCTACTGCGTCGGACAAAACGACGTGCTCGGCCAACAAACGTGCAAATGCCCTATTCGGAGACGGCGCCCATGCGGCGAAATCGCTGGTAGCGATCCTCCACCCAAGCGTCGGCGCCTCCGAGCGCTTCCACTTCGCGAAGCGCTTCAATGACTGCGGCCTCGACCAAACGCGCCGCCGCGTCGTGATCCTGGTGCGCGCCGCCAGCGGGCTCGTCCACGACGTGGTCGACGACGCCAAGTCGCAAGAGGTCCGGCGCGGTCATCCGAAGCCGCGCGGCGGCCTCATCCGCCTTCGTCGCGTCTTTCCACAGAATCGACGCGCATCCCTCGGGAGAGATGACGCTGTAGCTGCCGTACTCCAAGACGAGAACGCGGTTGGCGACGCCGAGCGCAAGCGCGCCGCCGCTGCCTCCCTCGCCGATGATCGTTGCGATGATCGGGACTCGCGCGCGGGACATGGCCGACAGGCACGCGCCGATCGCTTCGCTTTGCCCTCGCTCCTCCGCACCGATGCCCGGATAAGCTCCGGCCGTGTCGATCAGGGTGAGAATCGGAAGGCCGAACCGATTGGCCATCTCGTACATGCGCAAAGCTTTGCGACACCCTTCGGGATGGGCCTGCCCGAAGTTGCGAGTGACCTTCTCCTTGGTGCTTCGGCCTTTTTGGTGACCGACGATGGCCACCGAGCGGTCTCCGAGCCGGGCAAGGCCGGCGACGATCGCCGGGTCGTCACCGAATCTCCGGTCTCCGTGGAGCTCGATGAAGTCGTCGAAGATCCGCTCGATGTAGTCGAGCGTGTAGGGACGGTTCGGGTGGCGCGAGAGCTGCACTTTCTGCCAAGGGCTCAGCTCGGCGAAGAGCTCGCGCGCGAGCTTGGCAGCCTTGTCTTCGAGTCGCTTCAGCTCGGGCTCGAGCGCGCGGTCGTTCTCGGCCATCTCGCGCAGCTCGCGCACTCGAGCCACGATGTCGACGACGGGCTTTTCGAACGGCAGGACGAAGCTGGCGGACATCGCGGATGGGCCACCGAAGCTAGCACACGCTCGGTTCGGGCCGGGGCAGGGGTCAGCCGACTCGCGCGACCGAGCTCAGCTTCTCACGCAGGACATTGAAACGACGCACCGCCTTCTCTTTGCCTTTGAGCGAGCGGGCTTCGATCTCCTCGACCTCGAAGCGATTTCCGATGCGCGCGAGGGTCGTCTCGCTGATGACGATTTGCCCGGACACCGCGCTGGAGCACAGACGCGAGCTCGTGTTCGCCGTGTCCCCGATGACCGTGTACGAGAGCGCCTTCGAGCTTCCGACGTAGCCGACGACGCCCGGTCCCGTGTGGATCCCGACGCCCACGGCGAGTCGCGGCTTGTCGTCGATGACTCGCTGCCGATTGAAGCGATCGAGGACCTGCATCTGATCGAGGGCGCACTGCACGCAGCGCACAGCGTCGTCGGGATGGGCCAGCGGCGCGCCCCAGAACGCCATGATGCCGTCGCCCATGAACTTGTCGAGCGTTCCTTCGTACTTGAAGATCGTCTCGACCATCAGCTCGAAGTATTCGTTCAGCATCTCGACGATCGTCTCGGCGGGCGTTCCTTCGCTCATCGCCGTGAAGCCACGAATGTCGCTGTTGAAGAGGGTGAGCTCCTGCACGAGCTGCCCGCCCTTTTTCACCTCGAGCTTGCCGCTGATCATTTGCTCGGCGACGTTCGGGGCCACCAAACGCATGAAGCGATCGCGAAGGACGATCTCCTTCTCGACCTTCTTCGCGAGGATCGTGTTCTCGATGAACATGGCCGCCTGCCCCGCGACCGAAGTGATGACTTCCAGGTCTTTGGGTTGGAACTGGGCAAGGGCCTCCGAGTCGAGCCAGAGGACGCCGAGAACTTCCTTTTCGTTCTCGTGAAGCAGTGGGACGACCATGGCGCTCGAGATCCGGTTGAGGATCATCGATTTGCCCTTCGACGCGGCGAAGTCCATGGAAGCATCGTGCGTCAGCACGCTCGCCCGCTCGCTGATGACGTGATTGAGAATCGTCGAGCTCACTTGAATGGGCGCTTCGCTCCCGTCGCGTCGCCGCGCGGCGCGGGGATGAAGCGTTCCGTCGCCAGAGCGAAGGAGAATGACACCGCGATCGGCGCGGGTGAACTTGAAGAGGGCGAGCAGAATCTTGTCGACGAGGCGGTCGAGATCGCGCTCGAGGCCAATGTCGCGGGTCAACTCCCAGCTGAAGCGCAGCCGCTCGTAGTCGAGGCGGAGCTGCGCGGTGTTTTGACCGACGGAGTCGAAGGGCAAGAACCCCTTGGCCTGCGCCGCGATCTGCGTGCCGATCGCGCGAGCCGCGTCGAGAACGTCGACGCGCGTTCCGGCGAAGTTGGGTGGACGATGGGCGGGCGATGCGGCCGCCATGCCCTCCGACGAGGGGTAGGACGGGTAGACCGCACGAGCGGCGACTCCGGACGCCATCGGAGGTTGCGGGTACGGGGCGCTCGACTCGGCCGTTTGGGCGGGAGGCGGCGACCATGCGGGACCGGCGTTTTGAACCGCCCCCGGCCCAACGGGCGGCAGGGGCAGCGGCGCCCCGGAGCCCGCGTCGTAGCGGGCACGTGTGGAGCCGAGAGCGATGTCGTCGCCGTGCTTGAGAAGGATCTCGCCGCGGACGCGCTCGCCGTTGACGTAGGTTCCGTTCAGGCTTCCGAGGTCCCTGAGGATGAATTGACCTTCGCGCTGCTCGAGAATGCAGTGTTCCTTGGAGACGATCTTGTCGAGCAACTGAATCGTGTTGTTCGGATGGCGCCCCAGGCTGTTGGTCGATCGCAGATCGATGGCCTGCTGCCCCTCGGCCGTAGCAAGAATCAGCCTAGCCATCGGCCGATCATGTTAGCGCGCTTTCGCTCGCCACGGACAGTCCTCTCGGGCGACGGCGATGCGGCCTTCCGCGCGATCGCCGGGCCCGCAAATGCTAATAGATTCCAACGGGCAAGAGCCCCCCGATATGCCGAGCCCCCGAACCCGAGCGCGCATCAAGCCCAAGCCAGCCGTCACGCGGACCGGGCTGCGACCGGACGCCAAGCCGCCCGCCGGCCCGCCGCGTCCTCGACCCGAGGGGCCGCCGGCGGGGCCCCCCCGCCCGCGAACCCCGCAGCGCCGCGAGAGTCCGCATCCTTCGCCGAAGGGGGTGGGGGACGGCGCGCGGCTTGCGCGGTCCCGCGCCGCGTACCGGTTGACCGGAAAGGACGCCGCCGTTCGCATGAGCCCCGAGGCGATTCCGGAGTCCCCTGGCGAGAGCGGAGGGCTTTTGGACTTGGTGCCCGCCGTCGCGAGGCGGGCGCTCGAGCTCGGGCTTCGCGCGCGAGAGCCGAGCTTCCACGTCTTCGTCGCCGCGGAGCCGGAAGTGAAGGTGGAGGACGACGTCGTCCAGCACGCGGCGCGGGTTGCCAGCGCTCGCCCGACTCCGAACGATATCGTGTACGTCCACGACTTCGACCACCCCGAAGCTCCCTTGCCGCTCATTCTCCCGGCGGGGGCTGGGCCGGCGCTCGTGTCGGCCGTCGACGCCCTCATCGAGCAGCTCAAGGCACACATCCCCGCGGTCGTGGATGGCGACGAGTTCAAGCGCGCCCAGGCGCAGCTTGCCTCGGAGCTCGAAGCGAAGAACCGCGCCCTCATTCACGATCTCGAAGGCGTGGCCAAATCGCTCGGCTTCGGCGTTCGCACCGTGCACGGCGGCGTTCAAACGTTTCCGATGCTGCATGGCAAGCCCGTGAGCGCCGAGCAGTTCGACGTGCTCGACGATTCCACGAAACGTGCGCTGACCGCTTCGGAGGCGAAGCTAACCCGGGAGGTCGATCGCGCGGCGCAGAGCGTGCGCGCGCAGAGTGCAGGGTTCGACGCCGCGCGGGAGGCCGCCTTCTCGCGCGCGGCGGCCGCAATCGTGGCCGACGCCATCCAAGGGCTCGAGCCCACGCTCGCCTCTCTCGGCGACGACACGCGGTCGTGGCTCGGGCGCGTTCAGCGCGCGCTCGTCGAAGACTGGGAGGATCTCGTCGAGCCCGACGAGGAGGAAGAGGAGCACGGAAAGCACCCTCGGGAAGAAAAGGATGACCCGGAGCTCGCGACGCGGCTCAACCGATTCAAGGTCAATCTACTGGTATCGAGCTCGGCGGGCTCGCCTGCGCCGGTGATTTACGACACGAACCCGACGTATCCGAATCTCTTTGGATATCTCGAGCGGCGCGCGCGGTACGGCGCGCTCTTGACGGACTTTACGCGCATTCGCGCCGGCTCCCTCCACCGGGCGAGCGGAGGCGTGCTCGTAGCGCGCGCCGCGGACCTTCTTGCCGATCCGATCATCTGGGAGCGCTTCAAACGCGTGCTTCGTGAGCAGCGCATCGGGGCGGAAGATCCGCTCGGACCCCTCGGGCTTTATGCGACGTCCCTGCGGCCAGTTCCGGTTCCGATCCACGTGCGTGTGGTGCTCGTGGGCTCGCATGAGCTTCACGCGACTCTCCTCGAGGCCGACCCGGACTTCGCGTCTCTCTTCCGCGTGAAGGTCGAAGTCGACGCGACCATTCCAAGGACGCCGCAGACGCTGATTGCGCTCGACGCGCATCTGATGGCGATGGCCCAACAGAGCGATTGGGGGCGGTTCGACCGCGCGGCGCGCGCGCAGTTGCTCGACCTCGCCACGCGCCTGGCAACCGACCGCGAGAAGCTGGCCCTCATGCTCTCTCCCCTGGAAGAGACGATGGCGTTCGCGAGCGCGACGTGCTCGGCCCGGATGAGCGCGCAAGCCAAGTCTCCGGGCCAGGCGGCGGCCTGGGTGAGCGCCGACGACGTACGATCTGCCTGGGCGGAGCGTCGAGAGCGCGCGGGCAGCGCCGAGCGACACATTCGTGAGCTCACCCTGCGCGGCGAGGTGGCGCTCGACACGACGGGCTGGCGAACGGGTGTGGTCAATGGACTGAGCGTGTTCAGCACCGGCGACGTCGAGTTCGGACAGCCCATGCGCATTACGGCCGTCGTCGGGATCGGGCGCGAAGGGCTGATCGACGTGGAGCGCGAGGCGCAGCTCGGGGGAAGCATCCACACGAAGGGAGTGGCGATCCTGCGGGGATATCTCGCGGGAATGTTCGGTCAGGAGCGCCCGCTCAGCTTGCGCGCGCAGTTGGCTTTCGAGCAGAGCTATGGCGAGATCGATGGAGACAGCGCGAGCTCGAGCGAGCTATTCGCCGTGCTGAGCGCTATCGCCGACGTCGGCGTCGACCAGGGAATCGCCGTGACCGGGAGCGTGAACCAGCTCGGTGAGATGCAAGCCATCGGCGGAGTGTGCGCGAAAATCGAGGGCTTCTTCGACCTGTGCAACGCTCGCGGTCTCACGGGCAAGCAAGGCGTGCTCATCCCAGGCGCCAACCGCGCGCACCTGGTCTTGCGGGACGACGTGGCCGACGCGATCTCCGCCGGTCGATTTCATATTTACGCCGTCGATCGGGCCACCCAGGGCATCGAGGTGCTGACCGGGCTCCCCGCGGGCGAGCGCGACGCGCACGGACGCTTCCCGGCCGCCAGCGTGTTCGGCCGCGTGGAACGCCGGATCATCGAGATCGCCGAGCGGCTTCGCGATGCCGAAGGTCATCCCGGGCACGAAGTGGCCGACGGCCGCGACGACTCCGCTCGCTCGGACGCGCTCGAAGGTCCTAGCGCCCGGAGACACTGACGCACGCCCGAGGCGACGGCGCGTCGTCAAAACAGCGCAAGCTGCCCGCGGGGCCGGCGAAACGGTGTGGCTTGGTCCGAGCCCCAGTTCTCGGAATTCATTCCGAGACGCTGCGTCGTTTGCGCGAAGAGAGCCGCGATGGCGTCCGCGTACGGTCCCTGCCCGCGACCGCGCACGGCGAAGCGCGCGTCGTAAAGTGCGCCGCCACGAGTTTCTCGAATCCGGTTGAGGACTCGCTCGGCTCGGAGCGGAAGGGCCGCTCGAAGGCGCTCGGTGAAGACCTCCTTGACGGGGCCCGGCAATCGGAGAAGAACGCTCCCCGCCCGTGTGGCTCCCGCGCTGCGCGCGGCTTCGAGCACGTGGACGACGTCCTCGTCGTTCAAGCCCGGAATGATTGGTGCGACCATGACGCCGACGTGGACGCCCGCTCGCGCGAGCCGCTCGATGGTTCGAATCCGACGAATGGGGGTGGTGACGAAGGGCTCGATCGCGCGCGCCTTCGCTTCGTCCCAGATCGGAACGCTGACCATGACCGACGCGCGCGCGACCCGACCGAGCTCGGTGAGCACGTCGATGTCGCGCTCGACGAGCGGCGCCTTGGTCACGATCGACGCAGGGTTTCGGTACTCGACGCACACTTCCAGGCACGCTCGCGTGAGCCGATAGCTGGCCTCGAGCGGCTGGTAGCAGTCGGTGACGCCGCTGAACGCGACGAGCTCGCCCCGCCACTTTGCGGCGTCGAAGGCCGCCCGAAGGAGGTCGGCCGCTTGCGGCTTCACGACGATGCGCCGCTCGAAGTCCGTGCCGGCCCCAAAGCTCAAGTACTCGTGCGATGGGCGCGCGTAGCAATACGCGCACGCGTGGAAGCACCCTCGATAGGGGTTGACGCTCCACTTGAAGCCCACGTCCGGGCTGTCGTTGTGAGAGAGGATCTCCCGGCTCTGGTCCTCGTAGACGTGCAGCTCGGCGGATGGCCTCTCGCCCTCGAGATACTCGACGGCCTCGGTCGACCACGGATTGGGAGGATTCGAGACGGGACGCAGTGAGCCGGTCACGCCGATCAAGCCTGCACCTGAACAG
>Ga0209274_10001368_pt1 | contig 12615 bp, 10 predicted proteins | sample HubBroMetageREF1_FD_188343 | JGI IMG/M metagenome (GOLD analysis project Ga0209274, IMG submission 188343) | Reference soil microbial communities from the Hubbard Brook experimental Forest, New Hampshire, USA - Hubbard Brook CCASE Soil... | ecosystem: Environmental > Terrestrial > Soil >...
GTTGTGATTCGATACATGCGGGTAAAAATCATCGCAGGGTTCCCTCACGCATAGCACGCCGCGCCCATTATAACCGGCTATCTACGTTTAGATGGTGTCACGAGACGCGCTATTTTGCAATACCTTGAGTCAGCGGCTAGAAAGGGATATGCGACGACTGCGGGGTCTACTCTGAATCTACCTCGTGGCGATGTAGCAGGCATTTTGCGTGCATGAGAAGCCCACAATTTCCTCGCCCTGGATGCCGTTGTATCCCTCTTTCAGCGCTTGCACGCCAATACCACTGGCAGCCTTCACGGGTAAAGGTCGATACAGCAACGCCCCCAAAACGAAGGCAGCTAAAACTGCTAGGCAGGTTCTAAGTTGATTCGTGTTTGTCCTCCTCGTTCTCGCACTGTCGAGTTCATTCACGAATAATACTGCAACGTCGGGGAGATTTGGGGTAGGCTTGATGCAGCAGGAGCTTTGGACCGTCGGCATGTAAGAACTTTTAGATTTCGATTGCTGCCCCACTCGGCATTCTTTTCGCGGTTAGCCTGACCTGGCAGGAGTGCGTCATGGAAAAACTTCAGCCCAAGCTTTTCGTCCTCACTCTTATTCTGTGTGCATCGTTTACGCTGTACTGTGGCGGCACGCGTCAACTTCAATCCATCACGCTGAGTCCCGCAAGTGCAGACGCACGGAACTATTCCAATGGACAAGTGCAGTTCACTGCTACTGGCCACTACAACATGTCTCCCGGCGCTGTTACACCCCAGTCTGCAGAGTGGGGCACGTGTTACCAGAACATGCCTACGCAAGCCGTATCCGTCACCTCGGCAGGCCTCGCCCAATGTGGCAGTGGCGCAGTCGGCAATTACACAGTCTTTGCGTCCGACCTCGTTTCTAGCGGATCAAGCTGTACTGTGGTGACGGCGTGCGGGGGAGGATGTAGCATCGTCCAGGGCACGGCCCAACTCACCTGCCCCTAGACGGAACAGCCCTAAGCTACTCAAAATGGCGGAAGCGAGTGGGGGTCGAACCCACCGGCGACGGGGTGACCCGCCGCCCGCCGGTTTTGAAGACCGGGATTAGCACCGGCTAACGCGCGCTTCCAGAACTTTTGCCCCCGCTACTTCGGCTGGGGCACGATGCGCAGGTAAGGCTTGGGTGACTTCCATCCTCCCGGATACTTCTGTTGCGCCTCGTCGTTCGACACCGAGGGCAGGATGATCACTTCTTCGCCTTGCTTCCAGTTCACCGGCGTGGCGACTTTGTGCTTGGCCGTGAGTTGCATCGAGTCGAGTACGCGCAGCACTTCATCGAAGTTGCGGCCTGTGCTCATCGGATAGCTGAGCTGCAATTTGATTTTCTTGTCCGGCCCAACCACAAATACTGTGCGTACCGTTGCATTATCCGCCGCCGTGCGGCCCTCGGAAGTGCTCCCGCTTTCGGCCGGCAACATGCCATAGAGCTTGGCAATCTTGAGCTCCGGATCGCCGATCATCGGATAGTTCACTTTGTGTCCCTGGGTCTCTTCAATATCAGCGGCCCACTTGCCGTGACTGCTCACCGGGTCCACACTCAGCCCAATAATCTTAGTATTGCGCTTGGCGAATTCAGGCTGCAGGCCCGCCATATAGCCCAATTCGGTGGTGCACACCGGAGTAAAGTCTTTGGGATGGGAAAACAAAATCGCCCAGCCGTCGCCGACCCATTCATGGAATTTGATCGTGCCTTGCGTGGTTTCAGCCGTGAAGTCGGGAGCAGTGTCGTTGATGCGCGGAATTCTGGGGGTTTCACTTATAGTCGCTGTGCTCATCGTTTCCTCCTTGTACCTAAAAGTCTATCAGACTACTAGAGTTAAATGTTTTCGCCGGCCACTGTGTTTCCAGATTGAAAGGGTTTCCGGTCAAAACGAAACCCACCCGTTTCGCCGGGTGGGTTGGGAGAAATCCTGTTTGCTCCTACCCACACGGCGGCGAACACGTACAACAACACGTGGCGCCAGCCTGGGAAGGGCAAAACACCCAACAAGGATAAAAGCCTGACCTCACCCTGTCAACCGCGAGGCCGCAGGCAAAGCCTCTCGCGCATGGACTTTTCCTGCGTCGCAGAAGCAGCGGCCGGCATCTGTCTCTTAACGGTGTTGCAGTCAACTCTTCGCCCCCAAGGACGATCATGAGCCACGCATTACGACGTCTGACGATGGCCCAATGGGATGTTTTCTCTTCGCGTCCGCTCGCAGGCAATTCGCTGGCGGTATTTCTCGACGGCCGCGGCCTGACCGATGCCGAGATGCAGGCGATCGCCAAGGAAATGAACCTTTCGGAGACGACGTTCATCCTGCCCCGCGATGCCGCCACTGAGCGAGCGCGGGGTATTCGCGTCCGCATTTTCACCGTGCAGGAAGAACTGCCCTTCGCCGGTCATCCCACGCTGGGCACGGCGTTCGCCTTGCGCGGCCTGAGCGGCGCCGGGCAGGTTGTGCTGGAACTCAATGTCGGTAGAGTACCCGTAAGTTTTGAGGACAACGGAGGACCGCCCGCGTTCGGCGAGATGACGCAGATCGATCCCACCTTTGGAATCCAGCATGAGCGGGATGCGGTCGCGCGCGCCACCGGATTACGTGTCCAGGACTTCGATGACTCCCTGCCCATCGAAACCATTTCGACGGGACTTCCCTACACCGTGGTGCCGCTGAAATCGCTCGCAATCGCGCAGAACTTGCAGATCGACTCGAACCGCGCTGCCGAATACCTGGCCCAGACCGCAGGCAAGTTTTTTTATTTCGTCACCCGCGAGACCGTCGATCGCGAGGCGCGCCTGCATGCCCGCATGTTGTTCTACAACGCCGAGGATCCGGCCACGGGCTCTGCTGCCGGTTGTGCTGCAGCCTGGATGGTAGCGCACGGCGTGGCCAAACCCGACGAACGAGTCCTGATCGAACAGGGTGTCGAGATGAAACGCCCCAGCCGGATTTTTGTGCGAGCCTCGCTCCGCGATAACCGTGTAGTTAACGTGAGAGTCGGCGGACACTCGGTTGAAATCATGCGCGGCGAAGTTTTTCTTTAGTCGACTGCCTGCAAGCGCCGCAGAATCGCGCCTTTCGCGATGATGCGGAAAGTCAATGGCCAAAACCTGCCATTTGCTTCGACGCCACTTTACAGCCTGCGTCCCTTGCCGTTAGCATCACTTCGCTCCTTAAATTCTTCGCGAACAGAGAAAACTTCCGCTTGACTCCCGGTCACGGCCGGCATCAGCGGATACGGACGGTGAATGAAACCCAAGCGCACGATCCTTTGTGTTGACGATAACGAACAGTCCCTTTCTTACCGCAAAATCATGCTTGAGACCCGCGGCTATCGCGTCGCCAGCTACTCCCGCGGCGAAGAGGCTCTCGAACGTTTCAAGCAGGGCGGCGTCGATCTCGTGGTCACCGACATGGCCATGCCCGGCCTCGACGGTCCGCAGTTGATCGCGGCCATCAAGCATCTGTCGCCCCATACGCCGGCCATCCTCATTTCAAGTAAGGTCCGCGTCTACGAACATGAATCGCAAGCCGACGTCTTCCTCGCCAGAGGAATGTATGCGCCCGCCGATCTGCTGGAAAGAATCCGTCTGCTCCTGGTCCGCAAACGTGGCCCCAAGCGAATGCAGGAGCGCTCAGTGCAACTAGCCCATCGCCAAGGCGCAGCCTGAAATACTGCAGCAGCCAGAAATACTCAGCAACCTGAAGTACTCATGTGGGGACAGCCGCCCTCGGCTGTCCGTCGAGCGCAGCTCGACGCTTTCGCTAGCCCGTTGATCGCCCTTTCCATCGTGTAAGATCGATGCAGGCATGCCCGCTTTCATCGAAGCCATCGATCTACACAAAACCTATCGCGTAGGAAAGATCGATGTCCCCGCGCTCCGGGGCATCTCCTTCAGCGTGCAAAAGGGAGAATTTGTCACCGTGGTCGGGCCTTCGGGCAGCGGCAAATCCACGCTGTTCTACCTGCTGGGCGGACTGACCCGCGCTGATTCCGGCAAAGTAATTCTGGATGGCGACGATTTCGCCACTCTCTCCGATGCCGAGCGCACCCGCATGCGCAAGCGCAAAATCGGCTTTGTGTTTCAGAAATTCAACTTGCTGCCTACCCTCGACGCTCGCTCCAACATCGCCATCGCGCAGGAAATCTCCGGCAACGGCGGCCGCGACCCCGCATTCTTCCTCCGCATTTGCGATCTGTTGGGATTGAGCCAGCGTCTAAACCATCGCCCCTCCGAACTTTCCGGAGGCGAGCAACAACGCGTGGCGTTGGCGCGCGCCCTGGTCAACAAACCAGCAGTGGTTTTGGCCGACGAACCCACGGGGAATCTCGACACGGAAAACTCGAACATCGTTTTGCGCATGTTGCGGCAGTCCAACCAGGAACTGGGTCAAACGGTGCTGATGATCACCCACAACCCCGAAGCGGCCAAGTACGGAGACCGCATCATCCACATGCGCGACGGCCACGTCGTCAAGGCCGAAGAAGATCCGCAGTGGGCTGTGCACTAAAGATCGACGGCCAGTTGAGGCCACCGACGCGCGGTCTTACTGGCCACTGGCCTGGCCACTGATCACTGGCCACTGCATTCACGTTGCCGCCGCCGAACCCCTCATTTATAATGACTTTCGCAAGGGCGGGAGTAGCTCAGTGGTAGAGCGCAACCTTGCCAAGGTTGAAGTCGCGAGTTCGACCCTCGTCTCCCGCTCCATTTTCCCCCCGCAAGTTCTCCCCCGCGGATGGACTTTTTTCGCACAGAACGCTAACGTATTGAGCAGGGGCGCGGTACCCAAGTGGTAAGGGAGAGGTCTGCAAAACCTTTATGCGTCGGTTCGATTCCGACCCGCGCCTCCAAATTCTAAGCCCATCGAACCCGCCAACGCAGCGGGGTTTCCTTTGGTTAGTTCAGTCCTCTATGCCGCCAGCCCCTCGGAGCCGGGACCTGGGGTTGGGTAACTGAGCATGGCCTGCTTCAATTGCGAATCCACTTCGTCGGCGATCGTGATCACGTCTCGCAGCACCTTGCTGAAATCGACCCTGTCTAGATTATTTTGCAGGGTATTAAAGATACTGACCTGCAGGATTCGCGATTCCTCGACCACCATCGCCGCACTGTAGCCCTGATGACGGCGCAGATCCCCGTGCTGGCGTGCTGGGATCGAAACGCCTGCTCTCTCAGCCTGGGGAAGACGCAAGCGGTGAATCAAATCAGCGATGAGATTGGGAAGATGACCGGTCCGGTCCTGAAAGCTTAGCGGGATGCAATTCAGCTCTTCATCGTTGGCTACGAGTGCCATCCAGTCCTGAATCGTAGCGTCCAAGTCATGCTCTAGTATCGAGGCCACGCTTTCCGTAGGCACTTGCCTGCTCGGTACCGGGTTCGCAAGCTTCTCGCGGATAGCTTCCCGAAGCTTAGATATTTGAATTGGTTTCATCAGGACTTCGTCAGCCTGTACGCGGATAGCAGACAAAGCCTCGTCGATTGCTGGGTACCCGCTCAATACCAGAGTGACTGCTTGCGGGTGCGTGTGGCGCATGGCGCTAACCACGGTAAAACCATCCCCGGCGTTTGGCATGTGCAAGTCGGAAAGCAGTGCGTCAAAGTTCTCGGTAGCGATGCAATGGAGGGCGTCGCGCACGGTCGCTACGGCAGTTACCTCAAAGTCGTCGCGTTCCAGCGCCACCTGTAACATATCGCGGACAGCGTCGTCGTCCTCGGCCAACAAGATTTTGGGCATATTGCCACTCCTCAACCTCCGCCCGAGAGGTTTTATTCTTTTCAGCAACTACGAGGAAGATATCCGATTCCCTCAACGTTGACTGGTCAAAATCGCACACCTCCGTGCATTGACTGTTGACACAGTTAGTCCCTGCCAGTTTCCTGGACGGCGTAACTGGAAGCCAACCGGGGAGAAGGGAATTTGCTCGCTAATCCCGGATTCTCTGTGCTAATTTGTGCTACGGATTCGTATTTCGTGGCCATTCCTCCCCACATTCACTCATGACAAAGCGCTTCCGCAGTTACTTCCCTCGCCACACAACTTTGCGTGCGGCTTTCATCTTCGTCTTCGTGGTGTCGTCCATCGTTTCGTCGATTGCCCGAGCCCAAGGTACTTCTGCCTCAGACGCTGTATCCAGGCGGGTCTCCAATTACGTACAGAGCGAAATGCAACGCCAGCACATTCCCGGCGTGGCCCTTCTGGTATCGCGAGGCGGAAAGATTATTCAGGCTCAGGGATTCGGCCAGGCCAACGTCGAACTGCAAGTCCCGGTGAAGCCAGAGACCGTGTTCCAGTCGGGATCAGTCGGCAAGCAATTCACCGCGACCGCGGTGATGATGCTCGTCGAGCAGGGCAAGGTAGGCCTCGACGATTCCCTGACAAAATATTTCCCCGACGCTCCCGCCACCTGGAAAGAAGCAACCGTCCGCGAGCTGCTGAGCCACACCGCCGGCTTTGGCGACTATCCCGATAAGTTCAATTTCCGCAAGGACTGGACGGAACCCGAGCTGCTGAAGCTGGTTGAGGGCATCCCGCTGGCCTATCCTCCTGGCACCAAATGGGAGTACAGCAATCTGGGATACCTGACGCTGGGAATCCTGATTCACCGCGTGACCGGAGAATTCTACGGCGACTTTCTGCAGCAGCGAATCTTCCATCCTCTCGACATGCAAACTACGCGCATCATCAGCGAAGCCGACATTATTCCCAATCGCGCCGCCGGTTATCGCCTGGTGAAGGGCGAACTGAAAAACCAGGAATGGGTCGCTCCCATGGTCAACACCACCGCCGATGGCAGCCTCTACTTCTCCATTTTGGATCTCGCGAAGTGGGACGCCGCGCTCTACACCGAGAAGCTGCTGAAACCGTCAAGCCTCGACCAGATGTGGACTCCCGCGAAGCTGAAGAACGGGAAACCGAACAATGCCGGCTACGGCTTTGGCTGGGACATCGCAGAACGCCATGGACATCACGTAGTCAGCCACACCGGAGCCTGGCAGGGATTCAAGTCTGCAATCGCGCGTTACGTGAACGATCGGCTGACCGTTGTAGTGCTGGCGAATCTAGCCGAAGCCAAGCCCGGCGCAATCGCCGAACACGTCGCCGACATGTATCTCGCAGACGGACAGAACTGACCGGTACCCATCACTGCCCCATCCTCCCGAGGCCTGCGCGCGATCACACCCCTTGTCATCCCGAGGCCCGCGTAATCTCCTCTCCTTTGTCATCCTGAGGCCCGCGCCCTTTGCGGGGCCGAAGGACCTCTGCACCTGGCTGGCGCCGCCACAAAGACTGGCCGCTTTTGCGTGGCTCACATCAACGCTTAGGACTTCAACCCACCAACCGGGCACCTGTCACCACAATTCTCGCCATCCTTTTCGACCGCGGCTTCCTTCTGATTACGATCTCGACGTCGCGATCAAGCGCATTGAGAAAATGCATCAGGCGCTCCACGGAAAACCCTTCGAGGCGATAATTCACTAGAGCGGAAATCTTCGGCTGATTGATGTTGAGCAGTCGTGCCGCTGCAGTCTGCGACAGGTGCTGCGCCTCAATGATCTGATTGATGGCAACGGCCAGGCGCACCCGTGTTTGCTCCTCGCCGGCATCGCGCAAACCAAGATCGGCAAACACGTTGCCGGAACTTTGAACGACGACCTCATCATCTCTTCCGTTTGCCATATCGCGCCTCGTATCGCGCCATCTGATTATCCCAGTTCTAGGATACTGTCAAGCAACTGGGGCCCCGCGAGCCGCCCCGTCGCTGTGTTCGACGGCCGCGGATTTCTGCGGACTGCCTGCCTACATCGTCGCGTCTCCGGCACAGAACACAGTAGCCCCATTCCACGCAACGTACACTGTTAGCACTCGCCGCCCCCGAGTGCCAGCCTCGGCCACATTTGCCTGCCGATTAACCTCGGACTTTCCGCCTCCCGTTAACCCCCTTAGCTGGTTTCACTTAAAGAAGGTTGTACGTACAGACCGGTACTTATATCCCTGTACGCGCAAAATGTTCCAGTCGGAACATATCTCACAAATGTTCCAGTCGGAACATTCATCCAAGCCCATGGCTGCCAGAAGCCTATTGCTTCTGCAGTTGGTCGAGAGCAGCCAGCACCTCTTCGCTGTGCCGGCCGGGATCGACGCTGGTATATGCCCTGGCGACCTTCCCGCTCGCATCGATGAGGAAGGTATGCCGCGCCGCAAACTTTACTACTCCAAGGTTCGTAAGCGACCCATAGGCGCCGCTCACCTTTCCGTCGCTGTCAGACAGCAGCTTGAAGTTCAGTCCTTCTCTGGCGCAGAACTTCTTATGAGAATCCACGCTGTCCACGCTCACACCCAGCACCACGGCATGCCGCTCGGCATACTTCGACTGATCCAGCTGAAAGTTGTGCGCTTCCCGCGTGCACCCGGGAGTCTGATCCTTAGGATAAAAATAAAGCACGACCCAACTGCCGCGATAATCCTTCAAGCTGACTGAAGCACCTTCCTGCGAGGCCAATGTGAAATCAGGTGCAGGACTGCCGAGGCCAGGGGCAGCGGCGCGCGAGCCAGTCAGCAAGCGAGGCACCAGAAAGATGATCAGCACAACCACAACCACGAGCAGCACGATTCGGAACATGGCGGGCCTCCTGGCCTGATCTCCTGGCCTGATCTCCTGACCTGGTCTCCTGACCTGGTCTCCTGATATGATCCGCGCGGACTTTAGCATTGTAGAACGTTTGGCCATCGACCTCCCTCCAGCAAAATTCTGCGTAATTGAATATCATGGAGTGTTCAGGATCATTCGACGGAGAGATCAGACGTGGCTCAGACGGAAACTAACGGTCAAGAGGTATTGGAAACGCGGGAGTGGGTCGACTCGCTGGACTATGTGTTGTCCAGGGGAGGCGCGGTCCGCGCCGGGCGACTGCTGCAGGAACTGGCGCTTCACGCGCGGCGCGCCGCGGGAGTGAATCTTCCCTTTTCAGCCACCACTCCTTACCAGAACACGATTGCATCCACGCAACAGCCGCCGTTTCCCGGCAGCCAGGAGATGGAACGCCGCATCAAGAGCCTGGTGCGTTGGAACGCACTGGCCATGGTGGTGCGTGCCAACAAGATTCAGGAAGGCATTGGCGGACACATCTCAACGTTCGCCTCAGCCGCGACTCTTTACGAAGTTGCTTTCAATCACTTCTTTCGAGCGCAGATCGAAAGTGGCGACCGCGACTTCGTTTATTTTCAGGGCCACGCTGCGCCCGGAATCTATGCTCGCGCCTTTCTTGAAGGTCGCCTGCCAAAAGAGAAGCTGGAGAACTTTCGCCGAGAGCTGAAGCCGGGCGGCGGACTGAGTTCGTATCCTCACCCCTGGCTGATGCCGAATTTCTGGGAGTTTCCCACGGTCTCGATGGGATTGGGACCGATTCAGGCGATCTATCACGCGCGCTTCATTCGCTATCTGGAGAATCGCGGGCTGAAGCAGTCGACAGGAGGCAAGGTCTGGGCGTTCATGGGCGACGGCGAGATGGACGAACCAGAATCACTGGGATCAATCACGCTGGCCTCGCGCGAGAACCTGGACAACCTGATTTTCGTAGTGAATTGCAACCTGCAGCGCCTCGATGGTCCGGTACGCGGCAACGGAAAGATCATTCAGGAACTCGAGGCCATCTTCCGCGGCGCGGGATGGAACGTCATCAAGGTGATCTGGGGCTCGGACTGGGACAGCCTGATTCGCAATGACTGTGACGGGCTGCTGGTAAGGCGTCTGGGCGAGGTCAGCGACGGGCAGTACCAGAAGTATTTTGTGGAGAGCGGGGCGTACTTCCGCCAGAATCTTTTTGGCACCGACCCGCGGCTGCTGAAGATGGTGGAGCATCTTTCCGACGAGCAACTGGCGCGCATGCGCCTCGGGGGGCACGATCCCATCAAGGTGCATGCCGCCTACCGGGCCGCGGTCGACCACACCGGCTCTCCGACGATCATTCTGGCCAAGACCATTAAGGGCTATGGCCTGGGCGAAGCGGGCGAAGGCAAGAACATCACTCACCAGCAAAAGAAGTTGAATGAAGATGAGTTGGAACTGTTCCGTTCGCGTTTCGGAATTCCGATTCCTGACGATGAGCTGCACAACGCGCCGTTCTACAGGCCTTTCGACGATAGCGCTGAGATCAAGTACATGCAGGCGCGACGGAAACAGCTCGGCGGATACATGCCGCAGCGCAAGGTGCGAGCGACGCCACTGAAGCCGGTGCCGGAATCGTACTTTGAAGAGTTTTATAAAGGTACTGAGGGGCGGGAAGCTTCGACGACCATGGTTTTTGTGCGGCTGCTGGCGAAGCTGCTGCGCGATCCGGAGTTGGGCAAGCTGATTGTGCCCATCATCCCCGATGAAGCTCGCACCTTCGGGATGGAAGCCTTGTTCCGCCAGGTCGGAATCTACTCCAGCGCCGGACAACTTTACGAGCCGGTCGATATGGACACTCTCCTTTACTACAAGGAGGCGAAGGACGGGCAGATTCTGGAGGAAGGAATTACTGAAGCGGGGTCGATGTGCTCATTCATCGCCGCGGGTACGGCCTACGCCAACCACGGCATCAATACCATCCCCTTCTTTATTTATTACTCGATGTTCGGGTTCCAGCGCATCGGAGATTTGATCTGGGCGGCGGCGGATATGCGTTGCCGGGGATTTCTTGTGGGCGGAACCGCGGGACGAACCACGCTGGCGGGCGAAGGTCTGCAGCATCAAGACGGCCACAGTCACGTGCTGGCGCTACCGGTTCCGAACCTGCTGGCCTACGATCCGGCATTCGCTTATGAAATTGCGATCATCATTCAAGAAGGTATCCGGCGAATGTACGTGGAGCAGGAATCGATTTTCTATTACCTGACCGTGACCAACGAGCCGTTGCACATGCCGGAGATGCCGAAAGGCGAGCACGTTCGCGAAGGCATACTGCGCGGGCTTTACCGGTTCAACACGTCGGACGCTCCCGAGGCAAAGCTGCGGGTGCAACTGCTGGGCAGCGGAACCATCATGTACGAAGTGCTGAAGGCACAGACGATCCTGAAAGAGAAGTACGGCGTGGCGGCGGATGTATGGAGCGTGACCAGCTATAAAGAACTCTATCGCGACGCCAACGACTGTGAACGCTGGAACATGCTGCATCCCGGCGAATCGCCGAGGACGCCTTATGTGACCCAGACGTTGAAGGATGCGCCCGGCCCGTTCATTGCCGCGTCAGATTACATGAAAGTGCTGCCGGAAGCGCTGGCGAAGTGGATCCCGGGATCACTGGTCTCGCTGGGGACAGACGGCTTTGGCCGCAGTGAAAACCGGGTGGCGTTGCGTGACTTTTTCGAAGTGGATGCGAAACACATCGTGCTGGCTACACTGGGAGCGCTGGCCCGGGAAAAGAAAATCGGGCTGGATCTGGTGAAGCAGGCAGTCCGTGATCTCGGGATCGATGCGGAAAAACTGAATCCGGCAACGAGCTAAGCGCTAGATCTACAAATAGCTTATAGTAATAAGGAAAATGAATCAGTGATCGAATTCAAACTCCCCGCACTCGGTGAAAACATAGAACAAGGCGACCTGGTGCGCCTGATGATCGCGCCCGGCGCAACGGTGAGCGAGGGCCAGGCGGTGATGGAACTTGAAACCGATAAGGCGGTAGTGGAAGTGCCTTCATCGGTGAGCGGCAAGGTGCAGGAGATTCGGGTTAAGGAAGGCGACAAGATCAAGGTTGGGCAGGTTATCTTCACGGTGGAGAATCATGCCGGCGCCGTGGTGGCCGCGACTGCACCGAAGAGTGCAACCGCGCCTACAGCGCAACGTGCTTCCGGCGAGCGTGCTTCCGGCGAAGCGGCAGCCGCGACAAAGCCGCAGCCGGCTCCCGCAGCGCCATCTGCCACACCGCCATCTGCCGTGCCACAGGCAGAGCGCCGGGCTGCACCGCAACGAACGCGATCGACCGACGCGGCTGCAGCCACGGAATTCCGGCTGCAGGAGCTTGGCGAAAACATTTCGGAGGGCGATCTGGTGCGCCTGATGGTCGCCCCGGGCGCCAAGGTTTCCGAAGGCCAGCCGGTGATGGAACTGGAAACTGACAAGGCTGTGGTTGAAGTTCCCTCTTCGGTGAGCGGCATTGTGAAAGATGTGAAGGTCAAAGAAGGGGAAAAGATCAAAGTTGGACAGGTGATATTCACGCTGCAGAGTGCGGCGGCAGCGCAGACCGAGCCGGTTCGTCCGCCAAGCCGGCCGGTGGAACACGTTACCGGGCAGCACGGCGCGCGACTAGCTTTTCAGGCCGCAATTCGGGCGGAGGGCAAGACCGAGGAACAGGCGCTGCCTCCAGATCAGCCGCGGCCGCAGGCTGCAAGCTTCTCCATGCCGGCGCAGCTGGGCAAAGTTGCCGGAACCGAGCACCGCGAGCCGGTTCCCGCAGCGCCGCACACGCGGCGTCTGGCTCGCGAAATCGGGGTGGATATTTACGAAGTCAAGGGCACGGGTCCCGGCGGGCGGATCAGTGAAGAGGACGTCAAGGCCCACGCTAAAGCTCTGGTGACCGCGGCGGCTACCGCTGCGCAGGCGCCGCCGCGCGCCGGACATTTTA
>Ga0209274_10001369_pt1 | contig 12614 bp, 7 predicted proteins | sample HubBroMetageREF1_FD_188343 | JGI IMG/M metagenome (GOLD analysis project Ga0209274, IMG submission 188343) | Reference soil microbial communities from the Hubbard Brook experimental Forest, New Hampshire, USA - Hubbard Brook CCASE Soil... | ecosystem: Environmental > Terrestrial > Soil >...
GCTGCAAAGAGCCAAGCAAGTACTCGAAGACATGCGCGCCCAGATCGATCAGGAGGTTCGCGACGCTTATCTCGATCTGGAGTCGGCCGCGCAAGAAGTCTCCGTGGAGAAAACCACGGTAACGCTCGCCACGGAGACGCTGCGCCAATCTCGCGATAGGTTCAGCGCGGGGGTTACGGACAACATTGAAGTTGTGCAAGCACAAGACGCGCTCGCGATAGCGAATGACGCCTACATCGCCAGCCTTTACAGCTACAACCTCGCAAAAATATCTCTAGCAAGGGCCATCGGAGTCGCGGAGTCCCGCTTTGCGGAGTACTTGAAAGGCGACCTGAAAGGAGAGTGAATATGGCTGAACAAAATCAGGCAGCTAATCCACCGCAAGCTACTCCGCCTGTGCGAAACGCGCCGACGGGCGATTCCGACGCAGCGCAGGCCACGATTCCGGCCTATCCCAGCAGGCGCTCGCATAAGCGTCTGATCCTCCTTGTCTCGCTCGTGGTTCTGGTTGTTGGCGGCGTTTTCCTCTGGATGTATTTTTCCCGCTTCGAATCCACTGACGACGCGCAGGTGGACGTCCACCTCTACCCCGTCAGCGCTCGCATTTCCGGATATATCCAGAAGGTCAACGTCGAAGACAACCAATGGGTCGAGCAAGGTTCTACGCTCGTGGAAATCGATCCAAAAGACAATGAAGTGGCGTTGGCAAGAGCCCAGGCCGCACTCGACAACGCAGACGCTGCCGCGGAGAGCTTGAATATCGACGTGCCCATATCCTCGGTCAATTCTTCCAGCCAACTGAAATTTACGTCCTCGGATATTAAGAATGCCCAGGCAGCCATCGAAGCTGCGGAAAAGGAAGCCACGGCTGCCCATGCCCGCGTCGTGGAAGCGCAGGCGGAAGATGTAAAGGCGCAGGATGATGTCACCCGATATCGTCTGTTGCTCGCGCAAGACGAAATACCCAAGCAGGTCTACGACCATGCGTATGCCGCCGCCGCGAGCGACGTCGCTGCCGTAGCGGCGGCGGAAGCGAGCGAGGCCGCCGCACTGCAAGCCGTTCAGGAAGCGCACAGCCGTCTGATTGAGGCCGAAGCACGCTACGAAGACGCGCAGGCTGGACCGCAGCGCGTCGCCTCCACGCGCGCCAAAGCCCTCGCTGCCGTTGCGGACATACACCAAAGAAGAGCCGCGTTTGAACAGGCTCAGTTGAATCTCGGCTACACCAAAATACTCGCCCCCGTGACCGGCGAGGTCACGAAAAAAGTTGTCGTCGGATTAAATGTAGAGCCTGGAGAGCAAATGCTCACCGTCGTGCCCCTGGACCAAGTCTGGATCACCGCAAATTTCAAAGAAACCCAGCTGAAAAATATGCGCGTGGGCCAGAAGGCCGAAATCCACCTGGACTCCAACGGCCGCACCTACAACGGCCATGTCGATAGCATCGCGGGAGCCACCGGCCCCCTCTTTAGCTTGCTGCCCCCGGAAAATGCTACCGGAAACTACGTAAAAATCGTGCAGCGCGTGCCCGTGAAGATCGTTCTCGAACCCGGCGAAAATCGTGACCATCAGCTTCGTCCCGGTATGAACGTAGAAGCGACGGTGTACTTAAAATGAGCTCCGCAGCGCTCACGTTGCCGATGGAGCAGGCTGTCTGGCGCCCCAGGGTAAATCCCTGGCTGATCGGCGCCACCGTTTCCATTGCGGCGTTTGTCGAAGTTTTGGATACCAGCGTTGCCAACGTAGCCTTGCCTTACATCGCGGGAGGCTTGGGAGCCAGTTACGACGACAGCACATGGGTGCTCACTTCATACCTCGCAGCAAACGCCATCATCCTGCCCATGAGCGGTTGGCTTGCAGAAATCATCGGTCGCAAGCGGTATTTCATGTTCTCCCTCTCTATTTTCGCGCTAAGTTCCTTGCTTTGCGGACTCGCGCCGAGTCTGCCTGTGCTGCTATTCTTTCGCGCTCTGCAAGGCATCGGTGGAGGCGGCTTGCAACCGATGGCGCAAGCGATTCTCAACGATTCATTTCCTCCAGAAAAGCGTGGCGTCGCATTTGCTCTCTACGGAATCTCTGCGGTTCTCGCCCCCACAGTCGGACCGATGCTGGGCGGCTGGATTACAGACAGCTATTCCTGGCGCTGGATCTTTTTTATTACTTTGCCTCCAGTTCTCGCGGCTCTTTATTTGACGTATACGCTGGTGGAAGATCCACCGTTCCTCCGTCGCATAAAAAAAGGCGGCATCCGCGTGGACTACATGGGAATTTCCATGTTGGCACTTGGCGTTGGCTCTCTTCAGGTGCTTCTGGATAAGGGCCAGGAAGACGACTGGCTGGGCTCGCATTTCATCACCACCCTCGCGATAACCGCCGCAGTTTGCCTGATCACGCTGGTCATCTGGGAATGGTTTCGCAAAGATCCGATCGTCGACGTCCGTATGTTCAAGAGCTTCAACTTCGCCGCGGCGAACCTCATGATGTTCATGATGGGCTTCATGCTTTTCAGCACTCTGGTCTTGATTCCCGAATTTCTGCAAACGCTGATGGGTTACACCGCCGGGCTCGCAGGTCTAGTTTTGTCCGGAGGCGGAGTCGTGCTGTTGGTGATGATGCCCATCACGGGCCGGCTTACCTCAAAGATTCAGGCCAGATATCTGATTGCGTTGGGATGGCTGTGTCTTGCCGTCGGACTGATCTATTCGTCTCACCAGCTCGATTTATTCGTCAGCTTCCGTTTTGCGATGTGGCTGCGCATCACGCAAGTCGTGGGAGTCGGATTTCTTTTCGTCCCCATCACCGCGGCAGGTTATATCGGAGTCCCTCCAGAGAAAGGCAATAGCGTGTCCGGAATCATCAATTTCATGCGCAACATCGGCGGTAGTATCGGCACTTCGCTCGTAACCACTCTGATCATCCGGCGCTCTCAGTATCACCAGCAAATCCTCGTCGGCCATGTCACTCCGGATACCCCTGCGTATCGTTCGGCGTTGCGTGGCCTGAGCTCTGATATCGCACATTCCGGCCTTCGGTCCACGGACGCTCACAATCAGGCAATAGCCAGGTTCTACGGCCTGGTGAACCAACAAGCACACACGCTGTCTTATATGGACACATTTTGGATCCTAGGCACGCTCTGCTCGGTCATGTTCGTTCTCGCATTTTTCTTGAAAAAGAATGATCCAGGCGCAGGCGGAGCTGTGGCGGCCGGGTAAGGATACGCGCAATGATTCAAGCAATTGCAATTGAACGTGAGTTCGGCTGCGGAGGTTCCGTGATTGCCAGCCTGCTCGCGCAACGACTCGGCTGGAAGCTGTGGGACCACGAACTAACTCAGGAAATCGCACGGTTGACCAACAGTACGCCGCAAGCGGTCGAGCAGCGGGAATGGAAAGATGATCCCGCGGTTTATCGCGTCTTCAAGTCTTTTCTTCGCGGAGCATTCGAGGGAGCCCTTCCGCCAACCGATCGGCTGGAATTGCTCGACGCGCGCCGCATCGTCACCGTTTCCGAACAGGTGGTCAATCACGCGCTTTCTGGCGGCCCATGCGTCATCGTTGGCCGCGGCTCGCAATATTTTCTCCGCAATCGCAAGGATGTCTTCTGCACATTCCTCTATGCTTCCCGCGGTTACAAGATCCACAGATTGATATGCGCAGGCACGCCCGAGCCTGATGCAATCGAACAGGTCGACACCATCGATAGAGATCGCGCCGAGTTTGTTAAGAAATACCTCAAGCTGGACTGGCCAGACCACCGACTGTTTCATGCAATGTTCAATACAGAGATGGGCGAATCCTACGTCGCGGAAATACTCGCTCACTGCGTTCAAGGGCGTCCTAGCTAGTCACCAAGAGATTTCGACTGTCCCGAATTCTCATTTAGCCTCTCCCCGCATCACTATTTTCTTGAATGCCCCATTTCCGTGGGGAGAACCGAAGACCTTGATCCCACTTGGCCGGAAAACGCGCGATACATAAGAGTCAAGTCACGGCAGAGTCCAAGATCAAGGGTGCGCGGCCAACGGCGCGTATTGTTCCAGCCTATCGTGAGTCAAGCGAAAAATATCTAGAACAGATTAAGCAAGGATACGGAACTTGAGGGACTTGGGTTCGATCTCTACTTCTACCAATCATCCCCTTTTGCTCAGAATGACTTAGCCGTTTAGCGAGGCGGCAAAAGGCGGCAACAAGAAAAGAGTCTCAGGGGTGGCACTCAATCGTTCATACTTTTTGTTCCGCTTCACGTCGATGCTGCTATCGTATGCTAGCCGACAAGTTGGCGTTGAGACTGTCGCGGGCGCCAGAACGACACCGACTTGATGATGTCGGGTATGGAGAAAACTACATGCCTTGTCACAAGCTCGCCCTGCTATGCAAGAACGTCCTCCCGTGGTACTCGGAGATGGCAGGACTTCTCCTCATCTATCGGCGATCATCTTGATCGCGCTCTACACCGGGTTGCGTCGGGGTGAAATTCTGAGACTGCGCTGGACTGACATCAACTTCCAGAAGAACGTGTTGATCGTTCAAAAATCAAAGACTAGGGCCGGCAAGGGCCGCAATGTGAACCTGAACTCCATGTTGCGCAAGGAGCTGCTTGCACTATTCGAACAAAGACACGGCGAATGGGTTTTTCCGTCACCAAAGAGATTTCAAGTTCCGGGACAACCTGAAAGCCACATCGGTGACGTTAAAAACGCTTTCAGGCGAGCAGTGAGCCTTGCTGGGATCAAATCGATCACTTTTCATCAGCTTCGCCATACATTCTGCAGTCGACTCGCTGATGCCGGAGTTCCAATGCCCGTGATTCAAGAACTGGCGGGGCACGCCTCAATCACCATGACTCGTCGATATACCCATCCGGCAGATGAACGGAAGCAGCAGGCTGTCGAGCCACTACTAGGGAATCCCAAAGGGTTAGAACCCGCTACGGAGAGGCTGAAATCACCTAAGTGTGAAAAAGTGGGAGTAACAAATGGGAGCAGGTCAATAAGTTAGATGGTAGGCCCGTGCGGGCTCGAACCGCAGACCTCCACCGTGTCAATTCTGAGGTATAAACACTAAACCCCTTTGCCTGCTTTGCTTTTCCGGTTCCTCCTAGCAGCAAAAGACTGGGAAACAACCTAGTTTTGGTGACGAATTGGTGACGAGTTTTCGCTTGGAAGTAAGCTGCCCCTGTAAGATGTGACAACTTATGCCGGGAGACTTTGTGCCAAAACTCGTCTGCAGGGTTTTGCAGCAGGTTGACAGGCGTAATACAAAGCGGCGCGCCTTGCCATTGCACGCGAAACGCGCGATCACCGCACAAAAGGGAATGTTTCGGTTGACGAATCGTTTAGCTCGCGTTACTGGAACAATTCCGCGGATGCAAGAGAGTTTGCGAGGACGGAAATGTCGGGATTGATTCCTCCTGCTACGAGCACTCTGCCGTCCGGCAACAAAATGGCGGCATGCCTGGCCCGAGCGTTGGCCATATCGCTCGTTGAAACGAAACTACCGCTAGCAGGATCGAACAGCTCCGCCGCGGTAGTGGACTCCGGCAGGAATCCTGCCTGAGTGCTGCCGTCTTCCGCAGAAGTGAGCGCAGCGCCTCCCGCTACGAGGACCGTGCCGTCGCTTCGCAGCGTCGCCGTATGGAATTCACGCGCTGCGTGCATAGTCCCAGTCGGCGTAAAACTTCCGCTGGTTGGATCGAACAACTCGGCCGTCGCGAGGCTCTCTGTTCCGTTGTCTCCTCCGGTGACTAGAACTCTTCCGTCGTCGAGTAGCGTGGCCGTGTGCGATTCGCGTGGCGTGCTCATGCTGCCAGCCGGCGTGAACCTTCCGCTGGCCGGATCGAAGAGTTCCGCTGTAGCGAGCGCGTTGCCTTCTGCGTCTCGTCCCCCAATCACGAGCACTTTTCCATTCTTCAGCAAGGTCGCGGTATGGAACTCGCGCGCTGCATGCATGCTGCCAGTCGGCGTAAAACTCGCGCTGGTAGGATCGAACAGCTCTGCCGTCGCTAGAGTGAACATGCCGTTGTCTCCTCCGGTGATGAGGACCTTTCCGTTGCCGAGTAAAGTCGCGGTGTGAGATTCGCGTGCGGTGCTCATCCCGGCGGCCGGTGCAAAACTCAATGTGTCTGGATCGAAGAGTTCGGTCGCAGAGAGGGCACTTCCGCTGGAATCGCGCCCGCCGGTCACTAACACATCGCCGTTTGCGAGCAAGGTGGCCGTATGCATCGCCCGCGCATCGGGCATGTTGCCTGCCGGCGCGAAACTATGGGTGTCAGGATTGAACAGTTCCGCGGTGGCAAGGCTCGCTGTTCTATCGTCTCCGCCGGTGAGGAGCACTAACCCGTTGTTGAGTAAAGTTGCGGTATGCGCTTCGCGCGCGGCTCCCATGATGCAGGTAGCTCGGAAGCGCGATTCGCGTTCGGGACTCTGCGGCGCAAAAGTGTCTTCTTTCTTTGAGAACGGGGACGCAGCGCCTGATGATATGCAAAAAGCACGATCCGACGCTGGAGCGCATACCAATCCTGGGCAACAAGGGGGGCGCTGCGGGGGACACTGACTCCCCTTCGGCGTACAACTCGAGAAAACCGCAATCGCATTTGAAGTGCCGGTGATCGACGCGGTCACCGTATCAGTTGCTGTGATGGTTTGGCTGGCAACAGCCTTAAGCGTGGCCGAAAAATTCGCTACACCGTTTGTCAGCGTCGAGTTGGCTGGGAGCACCGCCATGGTATCGGTACTTGTGAAGTGCACTGTTCCGGAGTAACTGCTAGCAACATTGTTCGCGGCGTCTAGCGCATTGACTGTGAAGGTAAAAGCCGTTCCTTTGACGACACTCGCGGGGGTCGTGAAGGAGAAGTGAGTGGCTGCATTGCTGCCGACGCTTATCGTGTTCGAGGTGCCGGTGATCGAGGCCGTGACCGTGTCGGTGGCCTTGATGGTTTGGCTGCCGACGGTCTTCAGCGTGGCGGAAAAATTCCCCACTCCGTTCGTCAGCGTCGAATTGGCGGGAAGCACCGCCTGGACGTCGGTGCTGGTGAAGTGAACTGTTCCAGCGTAATTCGTGACGACGTTATTCGAGGTGTCGAGCACGGTCAAGGTAACGCTGAAAGACGTTCCGGCCGTAACCCCGGATGGAGCGGTGACGGAGAAATGAGTCGCTGTGCCGGTGACGGAGATGGCGTTCGAAGTGCCGTTGATCGAAGCCGTTACCGTATCAGTGGCCGTGATGGTTTGGCTGCCGCTGGTTTTCAGCGTGGCTGAAAAATTTCCCGTGCCGTTTGTCAGCGTCGCGTTGGCCGGGAGCACAGCTTGCGCGTCGGAGCTCGTGAAGCGCACGGTCCCGGAGTAGCTGGTCACTGTGTTATTCGAGGCGTCCAGTGCAGTCACGGTGAAGCTGAATGATGTCCCCGTGGTCGCCGTGCCAGGAGCAGTGACAGAGAAATGAGTGGCGGAAGAGGTGACAGAGATGACGTTTGAAGTACCCATGATTGAAGCGCTCACCGTATCTGTCGCTGTGATGGTTCGGCTGCCGCTGCTGTTGAGAGTGGCGGAGAAAGATCCCGTGCCGTTTGTCAGCGTTGAGTTCGCTGGAAGCATCGCTTGGGCGTCGGTACTGGTGAAGTGCACCGTTCCGGCGTAATCCGTGGCGATGTTGTTCGAGGCGTCGAGCGCGTTTACGGTGAAGCTAATCGAGTTGCCTACATTTGCGGTGGCCGGAGCGCTGACGGAGAAGTGAGTTGCTGGACCGATGTGCGTGCCCGTCGAGCCGCCGCATGCCGCGAGGAGACACAAACTGCAAATCGAGGTTAGAAACACCAGAGATTTTTTCATGACGTCTCCCAAAGACCACATTCGTAAGGCATGGGCACGATTCACACGCTTTCGGGCACACTACTGCGGCGAAGTTTGCGGAATTCCATAGCGACGGTTGTGGCCGGACTGCAGGGATCGGAATCGCGTCGGCATTTCAGCCCGCGACAGCTTGGCGGGACTCGCTGCCGGCGCCTGGGTGACTTTCGCTGACCGAGCTTGAGCCTCTTCGCAGCCGTCTTCGCTCGCCTGGCATGGCACGAGCAGGAAATCGTGCTGGTCTCCATTGGGAAGAGTTCCAAATCCGCTGATCTCTCCGCGATCGTTTATGAAAACTGCTTCGCTCAGGGTTAAGTCGGAGCTATCGGGCACGAAACTGTTCAAGTCGATCATTCGGCCGTTCTCCCACAGAAAAGCGTGCTCGACCAAGTCGGTGCATGCTGGCCAATTCGGTATCGAGAGGCCCGATCCGCCAACGACCTGCCCGCCGGAGTTGATAGCATCGGAGACGCTGCATGCATCGCCTGCCAAGGTGCCGAGGTTGGTCATCACGTCATCCTTCCACTGGAACGCCAGAAGGGCCTGATTTCCCTTATTCGTTGCCGCGCCTACAACCATCCCTGAGTCGTTGAGCCAAGCCGCATATCCGTGCGTCCCACCCAACGTGCCGAGATCCTTCATCTTCTTCTCTTGCTCCCAGATGAATGGATGGTCGTCCTGGTTTCCGTCGATCGTAGATTCACCCGCGACCTGACCGTAATCATTGAGCGCGTTAGCAAACGTGCAACTGCCTCCGAGCGTGTCGAGATCGACCATTCTGCCTTTTTCAAAGAAAAACGCGTGTACGGTCAGCGGTGTTTCTTGGCAATGATCGTTTGAAGGAGGAGTAATCGAATTGACGGTGTAGGACAGCCCGACGATTTGACCCTGGTCGTTGATAAACAGCGCCTCTGCATCGGTGCCACCCAGGGTGCCAAGGTCCCTCACCGCTCCGTTCTGCCATAGGACGGCCCGCGTTTGAGTGACCAGTCCCTGTAGAGAATTGGGGTCATCGATTGCGTTGCTCGCGTACCCGACCACTTGGCCTTGGTCATTGACGGCATTCGCCCAGCTCTCGTATCCGCTTGGCAGCGGCTTCAGGTCGATGATCTTGCCGTTATACCAAAGGACGCCGTGAAATGCCGCGAGGTCCAGAAGTGGATCGATTTCACCGTTCTCGGAAAATCCACTTATGAGCCCATTGGGGCTAATCCAGGTGACGGCTGCGCTCAGCCCGGGCGGGCCTGGAAGGGCACCGAGATCGGTGGGGACTCCGTCTTTCCATTGAAAGGCGTGATCTACGAAGCAGTCAAAGAAGCAATTGGGAGCGTACGGATCGGCAGCGGAAGTATCCGCCCAACCGGCAAACGTGCCCCGAACACTTAGAGATGCTACGGTCTGGAAATCGGAAGCGTATTCAAAAGGCTGGTAACTATTGGGACCGCCCAGGGTGCCCAAATCGACGAATCGGTATCTCATGCTCCCGTTTGTTTGTTCTTGCGCTTGCTGTGCAAAGGACCGCGGTGGGAGCGCGAAAACCTCGCCCAAGCCAATCAAAACTATGCAAATTGCGAAAATCCGTTTCATAACGTCCTCCTCGGTCGGGGGCGCATTCACGCTCAGATGGGTGGCGCGTCCAGCGCGTACTGAGTCTCTGTAGTCCTGCTGCTACTCATTCATGCGTAGGGCGACACCGAAATCGATCATGCCGGGGGTTCTTATTTGGTGGCGGAGATGGACGCGAGGCAAGATGGCGCGAGCGGTCGTGTATAATTCGGGCACGGCTGAGGTTCAATACCCCTAAACAGGCGGGATATGTCTGCCACCCACGAAGTGACGCTGTTGCTGGCCGCTTGGGCAAAGGGAAGCCAGCAGGCCCTCGATGAGCTAACACCGCTCGTCTACAAGGAACTTCGTCAGCTTGCAGCCAGCTACTTGCGGAAGGAACGAAAGAGCCACACGTTGCAACCAACGGCGCTCGTGCATGAGGCCTACATGCGACTCGTTGATCAGAGGAATCCTACCTGGCAGAACCGATCGCATTTCTTCGGAGTGGCTGCGCGCCTGATGCGCCAGATCCTGGTGGACCACGCTCGGCGGAAGCATGCCGGCAAGCGAGCTGGACGCAACGTCACATTGGAAGAGACGATCAGCTTCCAGCACAAGCGGAGCCGAGACCTGGTAGCGCTCGACAGTGGCCTCGAGGCACTTGAGAAGATCGACCCGCGCAAATGCAAGGCGATCGAACTTCGCTATTTCGGCGGGTTGTCCATGGACGAGATCGCTCAGGCTCTGGACGTCTCTCCGGTCACGGTTCGGCGCGACTTGAGAATGGCGGAGGCATGGCTTCACAACGAAATGCAGAGCGGGTAGGCACCACTTGACTCCTGAACGCTGGGCGCGGATCGAGGAGTTGTTTCATCGCGCGGCGGAGTGCGAGCCCATGCGCCGTTCTGCCTTGCTGCATGAGGCTTGCGGCGATGATCAGGAGTTGCGTCAAGAAGTTGAGGCCCTTCTCTCCTGCCAGGAGAGCGCCGGAGATCATCTAAAAGCCGCCGTGAGCGTCGGGCTCGATGGCGTCAGGTTTCCTCTAGCAGGCGAGACCATCTCTCACTACCGCATCCTCGACGGTCTTGGCGAAGGGGGAATGGGGTTGGTGTATCGCGCTGAGGACATCAAGCTGGGCCGCAGGGTGGCCCTGAAGTTCTTGCTGGAGCACTCCGCGCAGGATCCTGCAGCGCTCGGGCGCTTCGAACGCGAAGCGCGTTCGGCCTCCGCCCTTGAACACCCGAATATCTGTCCGATCTATGAATTTGGCGAGTTCGAAGGCCGGCCGTTCATCGTGATGCAGTTGTTGGAAGGACAGACGCTGCGCGAACTAATCGCAGCAAAGGAGCTAGGATACCCGCTACCGGAAATTGAGAAGGTCCTCGATCTCGCCATTCAGATTGTGGATGCATTGGACGCCGCCCACCAGAAAGGAATCATCCATCGCGACATAAAGCCCGCGAATATTTTTGTGACAAGCCACGGCCAGGCCAAAATCCTGGATTTCGGTTTGGCGAAACTTGCTCCGGCTGGGACGGACGCCGGCGATGATTTGAGAGCTGCTCACCGCGACAGTGAGCCGCGCGAAACCCATGGCGATGACTCGCCGTTGCCAACTCCCGATCCGTTTCTCAGCAGGACAGGAGTGGCCATGGGCACGGCGGGCTACATGTCGCCGGAGCAGGCGCGCAGCGAAACATTGGATGCTCGGACGGACTTGTTCTCGTTTGGGTTGGTCCTTTACGAAATGGCCACAGGGCAGCGCGCATTCAAGGGCGATACGGGGCCGGTGCTGCATGACGCCATCATCAAGGGCGTGCCAGTGCCAGCTCGCAAGCTGAATCCCGCACTCCCACCGAAGCTGGAAAGGATCATCGACACCGCACTTGAGAAAAGTCGGGAAGCACGCTACCAGTCCGCGGCGAACTTGCGTGCTGACTTGAGGAAATTGAGACAGGAAAGAGCGCCGAGGCTTTGGGCACGAAGGTGGGCGATGGCTGCCGGTGTCATCGTGGTGATGCTCATCGCAAGCGCAATTTTCTGGTTCGGCACAGTCCGGCCACCTTCTGGACAATTTCCCCTTGAACCGAAGTTGCGGCAGCTCACCATCAATTCTTTTGAGAACCGTGTCCTTACCGGGGCAATTTCTCCCGACGGCAAATACCTAACATACAGTGACTGGAAAGGACTCCGCATCCAACTGGTCGCCACGGGCGAGGCGCGCGTGGTCCCTCTGCCAGAAGCGCTTAAAGGCAAGGAAGTGCACTGGGAAGTCATTGGCACGTGGTTTCCCGATGGCACGAGGTTTGTTGTCAACGCCCATCCCGCAAGCGAAACAATGGCCGAATGGTCATCGCAGACGAGCAGCATCTGGTTAGTCTCCACCGCGGGCGGACCGCCAACCAAACTTCGGGACAATGCGATAGCTTTTTCTGTTTCTCCCGATGGTTCTTTGATTTGCTTTGGAACAAACAAAGGAAAATTCGGCGACCGTGAAATCTGGCTTATGGAGTCAAGCGGAGAGAACGCACAAGAACTTTACGCCACGGATGAAGAGAGCGCCATTGGCGGACTGCATTGGTCGAATGATGAAAAACGAGTTCTGTATTACAGGACCGACGTGTCAGGAGACACTCTCCTCAGCCGCGATCTTAAAGGCGGGCCCGCCACGACGATACTTGGCCCTAGTGAATTGAAACGAGTAACAGGAGACGTCATTTGGCGGGCGAACGGACAACTTCTCTATTCGCTGGAGGAAGCTGGATTCGCCGACGGTTCCGCGTGCAACTTCTGGGGAATGCAGCTCGACGCACATACGGGTACACCGATCGAAAAACCTACAAAACTTACAAATTGGTCGGGGTTCTGCATGAATCCCATGAGTGAAACCTCGGACGGCAAGAAGATCGCTTTCTTAAAATGGTTCCCAAAGGAAACGTCGTACTTGGCTAATTTGGCGGCGGGAGGGACACGCGTCCTCCGGTCAAGACATTTTCCTTTGAGTGAGAGCTCGGAAGCTCCGGTGGGTTGGATGCCGGACAGCAAGGCAATCTTTTTTATATCAGATCGATCAGGTCCCTTGGGGATCTACAGACAGTCCCTGGACCAGGACATTGCCAAACTGATTGTGCCCCAAGGTTTCGGCCGAAACCCTCGTGTGACTCCTGACGGTAAGAGCGTTGTTTACCTCGGAATTGGAGAAAACGGACCGCCGCCAATC
>Ga0209274_10001371_pt1 | contig 12605 bp, 12 predicted proteins | sample HubBroMetageREF1_FD_188343 | JGI IMG/M metagenome (GOLD analysis project Ga0209274, IMG submission 188343) | Reference soil microbial communities from the Hubbard Brook experimental Forest, New Hampshire, USA - Hubbard Brook CCASE Soil... | ecosystem: Environmental > Terrestrial > Soil >...
TCGAACCAAGGAACATCGATCAGCAAGGATTATGCACTTGCCACAACAGACACTCGCCAAATATAATTATGTACTTGAGATTCTGTGAGACTAAAAACGCCCCACACACAGAAATCCTGACACTCCCTGGACTTGGGCTTTTCGACGAGAATGGTAGCTTTGGGCCGCGATCCGGCCAATGAACGAGGTCGCGCGCGGCCTTCTCTCGATCGCAGCCACGTCGCTATTTGGCAACCCCACTAAAATCCTCTCCGTTCAGCCAGCCCGCTTTGCGAAAGCGGAGGGGCTTGAGAAATGCCCGCTCGACGTGCTCGTGAGATGCGCTTTCAACTTTCCAATGCCACTGGTTCCGGAACAGGGACCCAGCGGAGACCCCGGCATGATCACACTGGAACTCGACCAATAATGGACTGGAGGTTCTTTGCCGAACGGCCCTTCCTCGACCCCGACCTCGAAACCTGGCAGATCGAGACCTGGGCCTGGTTGCTCGGCCATTTCGGCGGCACGGCCGACCTCGCCCGCTCGCCCCTGGTCGAGCCGACCGAGGCGTTCTTCCCGCCCACCCGGGCCACGGGCCATGCTCTGGCCGAACACCTGTTCGACGCGGTCAAGCGCCATGCCCGGATGGCGGACTGGCCGTGCGATCTGGTCGACCAGCCATACCGTCCGGTGCGGGTGATCGGCCGGGCCGCGATCCTGGAACCGATCGGCCCGGAAATGCCGCTCGGCACCTTCAGTCATGACGGAAGGCGCGCCACGGTGTCCTATGATCCGGACTTGCTCGACGAACCGGTGCAGCTGGTGGCGACGCTGGCACACGAGCTCGCGCATTTCCGTCTCGCCGCCTTGCCCGGCGAGCCGCCGGGCGGTCCCGAGGCGTTGGAATACGCCACAGATCTGACCACGGTCTATCTGGGCTTCGGTGCCTTCGGCGCCAATTGCGCCTATATATTCGAGGGCTGGCAGTTCGGCCAAGCCACCGGCTGGAAATCGTCTCGCCAGGGCTACCTCGTCGAACGGGAGTGGGTGTTCTCGCTCGCCCTCTTTCTGATCCTGCGCGGGGAGAAGGTCGAAACGCTGCGGCCGTTGTTGAAGCGGCATCTGTTTACGGATTTGCGCAAAGCCTATCGGTCGCTGATGCGACGCCCGGCGCTGCTCGCAGCGCTGCGGTGAGTGGGTAGACGTGCGGTGGGGATGCCCCGGAATTTTGGGCACTCTCCCCGTAACGCGTGTATAGACCGGGGAGGAGGAACGAGTGAAAACGGCTACAGAGAGAATTGCCGAGGCAGCCGAGCGCATCATCGACACAGACGGAGCCTGACATGAAGAAGGATGATTTCGAGAAACTGATGGCCCGCGGGCAATAGGCCTTGGCCTATGCCGAGGGGACGAGAGTCGCGGAGTCGCCCATTCCGTCGCGACGGTCGATGTCGCGGCGATTCGCAAGAAGCTCGATCTCAGCCAAGCGCAGTTTGCCGACACGTTCGGGCTGGAAAAAAGTGCCGTGCGAGAGTGGGAACATGGCAGGCGCCGACCCGACCGCGCGGCGAGGGCGCTGCTGCGCGTGATCGAACGGAATCCCGAGGCGGTCAAGGATGCTCTGCGGACCGAGTGATCCGCGATATTGCAGGCGAACTCGAGATCGCCGTTTTGTCCGGAGTGCTAACTCGGGAGGGGCCGGTTTTTCCTGCTGGACTGGCGGCATGATCGCGGCGGCATGGGAAGTCGTGCAATTTGCCCCTATCTCCCTTCAGGCCGCTGGATTGCACTGCTTTCACGATTAAGATCTGTACGCTTCATGGACTGGTTGCTAATTTCAAGCGTGCTGGCCGTTTGTTGTGGGAGGTTCGAATGGCGGGTTACAGATTGGCGATGTTCCTAGGTGGTATCGGCGGGATGATGCCGACGTTTTGTAAGATCGCCGCCTCGTTCGCAGCAGAACCCGAACAGGCGTTGCCACATCCACACATTGGTATTGCGTTGGTATTATTTTTCGTAATAGGGGCAGTTTGCTGTGCTGCTTTTAATAAAGATAATGATCTCTCCAGAGCGCTAATAATCGGGGTCTCCGGGCCAGGACTAATTACCAATATCGTTAGCGGCGCGACCACTTCTGGAGTGGCAGGTAAGCCCCCAGTACCGGGCATATCTAGGCCGGCAGGGTCCCAGCAAGAGCAGTCCAGCCTGCTCGATCAATTATATTTCATCACTTCAGCCAACGCAGCGGATCCGGTCACGCAGAGACCGCCTCCCCAACCATCGCCGCCTTCTGCCCAGCCGGCGCCTGTCACACCACCCCTCATCGCATCTGAGTCGTCCCAAACCAGACCCTTGGAAATTACCACGAAAACCACCGACCCCGCCGGCGAGTTCGGTATCTTTAACGTTGCCGTCGTGGTCTCTGACGTTACCCCAGGTGGCGTCTCTTATCTGGCCACCCTACCGGGAGACGGAAAGACCAGAATATCAGTGCCTTTGGACATCAAGCGTCTTCAAGTCAAGGCAGGCGGGGAGGTTCGCTATGTTGACCTGCCTGACGAAAATACTACCGCCTTAGAGAAAGTAGACATCGCAGTCGACCTTGCTCCTACTATCGAGGGAGATATTGTCTGGGGCTTAGGCGGAAAGAGGACCCTCTACGTTGCCAAGCTCGCGGCCTCTCCCGTAGCGCAGCCCGCCCCGGAGCCGTAGCGATCCCGGAGGAAGCGCCGCCCGTTTACTACCGGCCGGCTTTTTCGAGTTCATCGAACAGTTCCCGAGCCGTGGCGAAGCGGGCACGGCCCATCGCGCGGGCCTCTTCCATGGCGGCGCGCGTTTCGGCGTTCGGCACCTTCATGTCGAACGGCAACGCGCCGTCCTTGGCGACCCTGGTCAAGACGATGCGGACGACATCGGAGACGGTCAATCCCATATCCGCCAGGACTGCGGCGGCCTGATTCTTTACGTCTTCCGCGATGCGCGCCCGGACGAAAGCGTTCGCACTCATGATTTGCCCTTCTCTGCAGGCGCTGAACCGAACTGTGGAGACAAGCCCGAGCTCCCGCATAACCCAGCTCGATCGAGCAACATTTCAAGCCACCTGACGGCCCGGGCGCCGGTCAAACGACCTCGCCCAATCGCACCGTCACCGGTGCCGGCCGGGCACTCGCGCGCTTGCCGAGCCAGCTCGTCCAACCGAGCGCCGTCTCGGCCTCACGGCCGAGTTTCGCCGCCGGCACCTCGGGCGCCTTCAGCAGCAACCGCGCATCGACCGCGATCGTGCCGCCGAGCCCGTATCCCAGCAACCGGCGCATCGGCTGATGGGCGTCGCCGCCGGGCAGAAAGCTGCGGAACCGGCCGAGATCGAGCGGCCCGAATTCGAGCGTGATCCCGGCTGCCGGCTCCCAGATCCGCTTGCCCAGCACGATTTGGCCCAGCCGGTTGTTGCGCCCGGCCGGGCCGATGGCGGAGGTGTCGCCGGGCTCCAGCGCGAACCATCTGCCCTGGAGCGGGATCCCGCGCACGGCTACGCCGAAATGCTGGGCCAGGAGCCGCTCCAGCGCATGCAGGCTGACCGGCCGCTGGTTCAAGAGCCCGGTCAAATGCAGCAGGCTGCGTTCCAACCCGTCCAGGCGTGGGCTGGGCTTCCGGCCGAGGCTGGTTGCCGTCCCCGGCGTGGCCAGGCCGAGCAGCGCCAGCAGATAGCGGGCAAAGGCGGTTTCGTGCGGGTGCCCCGGCTGCAGCGCCGGGCGATGGGCGCGCCGGCTGCGCATCATCAGCCCGATCAGCCGGTGCTGGAACAGGTCGAGGAAATCGATCGCGGCCAGATCGCCATGACGCCGGCGCGCCTGCAGCAGCTGGGTGATCGGCGGCGGCAGGGGACCGAACCCGCCGGCGAGCCCCATGAAATTGACGGTCAAGATCGGGGGCTGGCCCGGTTCCGCAGCCGGGATGAAGGCGTCCAACTCGCTCGACGGGAAGGCGCTCGACAGGCTGGTGGCGAACCGGGCCGCCTCGTTTCGAGCGTTGCTGGTCGTCGCCACCGGCGCCTTGTGCCGGTTCGTGCGTTCCAGGATCCGCACCGCCTGGTAAAAATCGAAGCGACCGGGATCGGCTTCGAGCAGGCGGATTACAGAATGATGGCTTCGCCAGCCCTTGCTTCCCATGTCTTCCAGATCCCGGTGCGCCTCCGGCTGGTGATCGCCAGCTGGGTGAAGGAATTGACCGCGGCGTAGAGTGCCAAGAACCGGCTGAGCACGGCGCCGAGGAGAAAAGCGCTGGCGCCGACGAACTGGCTCTCGTCGAGATCGAGGGTGATTTCGGTCCCGCGGCAGAAACCGTGACCGCCGCTGCCGGCGATCCGCCGCATCAGCCGACGGGTGGTCAAGCCGCGCAAACCCTGCAGCTGGGCATCGTGCGCAGCCGAGCCTTCGCCGGCATAGAGCCTCAGGATCTCGCGCAAGGCATCGAGGCTGCCCGGCCCGCCGGCGAGCGAGAGGTGATTGAGCGAGAGATGCGAGACCAGCCGCCAGAGCGTCGCCCCGCCGAGCGGCGGCGCCAACTGGCGGGTCGGCCTGGTCAGGCACTCGACGCCGCGGACCGGTACATCGATCTCGATTTCGAACGGCGTGCCGGCCGGAATCTGCTCGGCCACGCCGCGATTGGTGCAGAGCGTATCGGCGAATACCACTTGGCCCGCGGGCCGAGCGGGATTGAAATCGAGGTCGACGAAGGACAGCAGCAGATCCGTGCCGGTCAGATCGTCGCGTTCCGAGGCTTTGCGCCGCGCGATCCAGAAGGCCGTGTCGCCGCGCTGTCCGGCCGCATGGGTATAGGAGAAGAAGGGCTGGATATGCCGGCTCTCTTCGTCGAAATTGGCGGTGAAGGATACGCTCTGCACGCTGTGGATTTCAGTCGAGCGCTCGAAACGCAGATCCGGAACCAGCCGATAGTCGGTCGCCGTCTGGTCGAGGCGGACCGGCTCGCTCGTGCGCCGGAACAGATTGACGGCCGGGGTGCAGCCGAGGCGGAAATTCTCGGGCCCGATCGCCGGCCCGTCCCGTTGATCGATCAGGATCAGGATTTCGGCGCGGGTGCCGGTGCCGAAGCCGCCGAGGCCTCCCAGATCGAAGAACAGGAACTTGTCGGGAAAGGTGAAATACTCCTGCAGCAAGCGATAGCCCTGGTGGGCCTGCGCCGGATGCGGCAGGACCTGGTCGGCGACCTCGAACCCGACGGGCAGGATCGCGCTCGCCGGCAGTTCCACTGCCGGGAGTTCGGCGCCCGTCGGGCGGATCGCGATGCCCCGGGCGTGGTTGAAGATCAGCTCGTAGAGCCGGGCGGTGACGCTGCGGTCGCCGTCGAGGAAGAACCGGAGCCGGTCGGGGGCGAATTCGCCGAAACTGCGTTTACCCAGACAGGCGAGATCGAGCCGCAGCACATGGGCGATTTCGGGCCTGCCGTCGAGGAAATCGAGTGACGCCGGATCGAGCCAATCGGCCCCGGCGGTCTCGACCGGCCAGAGCGTCACCGGATAACAGCTGCGGAACCGGCAGGTGATGCCGTCCTCGGCCGCCGCGAACAGCACCGTGGCCGCCGGCACGGTGTGGCCCATCAGCGCCCGGCTCTGATCCGGATCGGCGTTGAAGCGGGCGATCGCCATCGACGGCACCGGCGCCACCAGATGCGGATAGAGCACGCTCAGCAGGGCTGCCGGAATCTCCGGAAATTCGGCGTCGAAATTGCGCTGCAGCCGGCCGGTCAGGAAGGCGAAGGATTCGAGCAGCCTCTCGATCTGCGGGTCGGTCGAGCCGGCGCCGTCGAGCTCGAGCCGGCCGGCGACCTTGGGATAGCGCCGGGCGAACCCGGCGCCCTCGGTGCGCAGATAAGCCAGTTCGGCCTGATAATAGCGCAGCAGATCGGCATTGCCCTCGCTAGCCATCCGCGGACTCGCCGCCGAGGGCGAGCTTGAAGCTCACCGCTTCGATCTCGTCGTCGAGAAGCAGCCCACCTTCGATCTCCGCGATCAGCCTCCCGGCTTGCTCCGGATCGGGGACGACCGTCACTTTGGCGCCGAGCAGCCGCGGTTCGTAGATTTCGACGGCACTCCCCAGATGCTTGGCGAGGCGCGCGACGGCTGCCGGATCACTCGCAGCATAGAGCGAGAGATCGGGGATGCCGTAATCGATCGTGCTCCGCCGGCGCTGATCGAGGGTGTCGGCCGCGATCGGCGCGCGCGTGTTGAACAGCCGATCGAGTTCGACGCCGATCGAGCGGCGGAGCCGTTCCCGATCGAGCAGCCGATCGGGCGGCCCGCCCGGATCCTGCGGATCCGGGTTGTCTTCATCCACCAGGCGCTCGAAGAGCAAGGCCCGCACGCCCGAGACCCGGCGTGGCCCCGGAATCCCCGACCCGGCGCGCGCCGTATTGGTCAAGGCCGGGAGCCCCGGCCGAGGGGACACGAACAACCATCCGAACCAAAGCTCAGCCGGGCTTCGACGCAATCACATCTCCGGTGGGGCTGGCCTCCGCGCCCGCCTCGCCGCTTCGCGGCGATCGATGCCCGGAGGCAAACATTCTCACCCGTTCTTCCGGAATGCGCAGACTTTGTCTCGGATCGCGGGGACGGGATCACGCGGTGAGAGATCGACACTTCCCGGCAGGATCGCCGCGCAGCGGCGAGGCGGGCGCGGAGGCCCCCCCCCCTGGAATCTTCCGATCCTTCCGATGCTTCGGCCATGGCGGCTGTCGGTGCTGTTTCCGGCGTCGCCTAGCTGACCGTCTGGGCCGCGAGATCGTGGCTGACCGGCTGGGCGCCGCCGCCGGTCCCGTCCGAGAGGGTCACCGGCGTATAGGTGTAAGTCACCTTGGAATAGCTCAAGGTAACGGTTTCGACCGGCACGTCGCCGGTGCCACCGCTGATGCTGTAATTGGAAATGATCACATTGGTGAAGGCGATCGTCAGATAATTGACGCCGTCGCCGGTGCCGTCGGAGCGGTAAGCGGTGAAGGTGGCGGTGGCGATCTGCAGTCCGGTCCAGCACGCCTTCAGAATGTCGTCGGTCGAGGCGTCGATATATTTGGTGATCGAGAAATCGGCGTGGTTGGCCTGCTCGACCGTGCCGCCGCCGGCCGAAGACCGGGTCGGCGAAGTCGGCTGGTTGAAGGAATGGCTCCAGGACAAGACCTGGATCTGGCCGGTATGGGCGGAATCCGCCGATTCGCCGGTGATGCCTGCGAGCTGCAGGAAGAAATTTGTCGCCATGGTGATATCCCCCGATGCGCGGGTTTAAGGTGTAGAATTCGCCGGCAATCCGGCCGCCTGTCAGGCAGCCGGCGGCGGCAATTCAGCGACGAGGCGGATCGATGCGGTCAATTCTTCCAGCTGAAAGTGCGGCCGGAGGAAAACGACGGCATTGTAGCTGCCGGGCCGGCCCGGTATGTCGGTCACATCGATCCGGGCTTCGCGCAAGGGGTACTGCGCCTTCAGCGACTGGCCGGCATCATCCTTGCCCAGCACATACATCATGATCCAGGTGTTGAGATAGACCTGGACGTTTTCGCGGGTCATGAAACTCCCGACCTTGTCGCGCATGATCGATTTGATGTAGTGGGCGAAGCGCGAGGCGGACAGAATATAGGGGAGCATCGACGAGATCCAGGCATTGGCGTTGGCCGCCGCCAGATTATAGACCTTCGGCTTGTTGGTCGTCTGGCCGCCGAAGAAGGCGGCGTAATCGGTGTTCTTGCAATGCACCAGCGTGATGAAGCCCAGATCGTTGAGCTCCTTCTCGCGGCGATCGGTGATGGCGAGTTCGGTCGGGCATTTCAGCGCGATGTCGCCGTCGTCGGTACGGAACGTATGGGCTGGCAGCCCTTCGACCTTGCCGCCGCCTTCGACGCCGCGGATGGCGGCGGTCCAGCCATAGAGCGCGAAGGCGCTGGTGATGCGCTGGCCCAGAATATAGGCGGGGTTGCCCCAGAGATACTTGCCGTGGTCCCGGCCGTCGGTATCCTCGACGAAGCTCAAGCCTTCGACCGGCACCGTGTCCGGACCATAGGGCAAGCGGAGGAGGACCCGCGGCAGGCAGAGCGAGACATAGCGGCTATCCTCGCTCGCCCGGAACGACCGCCATTTGATCAGCTCGGCGCTCTCGAAGATCTTCGACAAATCGCGCGGCACGCCCAACTCGGTGAAGCTGTCGAGATCGAACATCCGCGGGCTGGCCGAAGCGATGAACGGCGCATGAGCCGCCGCCGCGACGTTCGAAACCTTTTCCAGGAGGGCGATGTCCTGCGGATGCCGGCCGAATTCGAAATCGCCGATCAGGCAGCTATAGGGGAAGCCGCCGAACGTGCCGTATTCCTCTTCATAGACCTTCTTGAACAAGGCGCTCTGGTCGAATTCGACCGCCTTCTCCAGATCCTTGAGCAACTCGGCCTTGGTGATGTTGAGCAGCCGGAGCTTCAAGCGCGTGCTGGTCTCGGTGTTGAACACGAGATAGCTGAGGCCGCGCCACGAGCCTTCGAGCTTCTGGAACTCTTCATGGTGCAGGATCTCGTTGATCTGCGCACTCAGCAAGTCGTCGATCTCGGCGATCTTGTCGTTGATCCGTTCGACGGCGTCGTTGCTGACGGTGGCGCCCGCGAGGACTTCGTTGACGAACTCGCCCACGAGGTCGCGGGCATATTCGCGCTGCGACGGGTCGCGGGCGAGCTTGCCCTCGACCAGGATGCGCTCGAGCAGACTGCCTTCGCTTGCGGCGGCGCCCGGCGCGGTTTCGGTTTCTCCTGCCATTACTGCCTCTCATCTCGTGCGGCTGCCGCTCGCGTGGCGCCGGGATCGGTTGGGGTCACGGGAAGCCCAGCCTATTCGGCGGGCTTTTCCTCGACAGGCGGCGCCTCGGCCGCTTCCTTCGAGCCGAGCTGCTGTTTCAGCGCTTCCTGATCGGCGGTATTGGCGATGACCTGATTCAGCAGATTGGCCAGATCGTCGTTGCCGTCGAGCTTGGTCAGCAGATCGCGGAGCTTCTGGCGGCCCTCATAGAGCTTGCGCAAGGCCGGAATCTGGTTGATGACTTCGACCGGGCCGAAATCATCCATATGCTTGAAGCGCAGCTCGACATTGAGATTGTCGTCGGCGTCGGGCTTCAGCCGGTTCGACACGCGCAGCGCCAGCCTCGGTTCGATCGAAGCCAGCACCTCGTTGAAATTGTCGCGATCGATTTCGACGAATTTCCGGTCGCGCACCAGCGGCAGCGCATTTTCCGGCTTGCCCGAGAGATCGGCGAGGATGCCGAGAATGAAAGGAAGCTCCTTCTTCTCGATGGCATCGCCGATCTCGACGTCATAGGTGATCTGGACTCGGGGCGGGCGCACCCGGCTCAGAACATGTTGCGTACTTTCGGCCATCAGGGCTGTCTCCGGACTTGAGGATTGATCGAGCGGCGGAACCGAACGAAGGACGAACGCCGCCGGGGCCAAAGGCGAGCGTGCAGGTTAGAACCACAGATTGAGCTTTTGCAAGCCCGTAAGGTGTTGCAAACCGAACTTAATTTGCCCGGGGGCGGAGATTTTCGACCAGCCGCGGCAGATTATATCGAATTTGCTCGCATTTCGTGAATCCGGCCGCGCGGAAATTTGCCGATGGCGCGCAGATCCGATCGAGGATTCGGTTGCCCAACCCTAGAGGGATCGATCTCGGCCCGCGGCGCGTTCGGGATGTCGCTAGCGCCGATCGGGCAATCCCAACAATTCGAAGAGCTGGGTCAGATCGCCGCGCCGCGCCAATTCGGGCAACAGTTCATGGAGCGGCATGCGGCCCCAGGTCACGGCGCGCTGCACCAGATAGGGCGTCGGGCTGTGCGGTTCGGTCCGAAACAGATATTCCGCGACTTCGCCCAGCCGGCGATAGGCGTCCTCGCGGCTGCGGATCGCGCCTTCCGAACCGGCCGGTGCGATCTCGTCCGCGGCGAGCGCCGTGGCATTTTCGGCCTCGGCCTCGGGCGGCAGCGGCGCCGGTTCGGGAGGTAGCGCGTTGCGCTCGCTCAGGATCGTTCCGACCCAGCCTTCGAGTTCGCCGATCGCATCGCGGATGCCGGCCAGGTTCGGCGCCTGGCGGCCGCAACATTCGTCGAGCAGGGCAGTGAAGGAGGCGAGTGCCGCACTTCCCGCCGAGAGTTCGGCGTGGAGCGGCAGATAGAACTCGTTGGGCGTGCGCGCGACGCCGTCGAGGAAGGCCTGAAGCGTGACCCGGCCCGCCGCCTCGGCCTTGGCGGCGGACTTGGGATCCCGCTGGCGCGCGACTTCGTGGCGTTCGGCATTGTGATAATCGGCCCAACTATGGGCGGTGACGGTCGTCCCGCTCGCCCGTGTCACCGGCAGTTGGTGGAGCAGGGTCGGCAGGCGCGTGTTCAGCCAATCGAGCGGCGCCAGCCTCGCATCGAGCTCGCCCGCCTCGATCGCAGGAAACAGATCGGGCCAATAGAGTTCGCAGAGCCGGCCGAGCAGCACGAAACCGGGCGCCAGCCCGGAGAAGCCCCGGCGCTGGACGACGGCTTCGACCAGCCAGGCGGCGATCTGTAGATCCTTGGACCGGCGGGCGAGCGCTTCGGCGCAGAGCGAGGCGACCTCGTCCCAATCGGCACGCTTCAGCTGGCGCTGCCAGATCCCTTGGGGCAGGGAGGGGTCGTCCTCCCGCCGCGCCTCCTGAATCCGATCGTAATCGCCGGCATAGCGTAGGTCGATGCCGGCCGGGTGGGTTCCGGGGATCGGCGCCAGCAGCGTGTCGAGATCGAAGCCGGCCAGTTCGGCGTCGTCCTCGTGCTCAGCCGCGAGATTCCGATCGGCGGCGGGCAGGGAGGTCGCGAGCGAACTCATTTTCCGTCAATCTCCCGGGTGGCCGTCGTCGCGCCGCGGCCCCAGCGGCAGGAGGCGCTCGAAGAGTGCCTTGACGCTGCCCAGGATCCGATCGGCGAGCCGCGTGTGTTCGGTGCGGATCGAGCCCAGGATCGAGCTTTCGAGCCGGTTGAGCGCGCTGCGCTGCAGCTCGGCTGCGCGGAGCAGGGCATCGACCTTGTCCGACAGCCGCGCATGCTGGAGACGCACGGCTTCGACCGCGTCGTCCTCGGCGGGCACCAGCGGGGGCGGCCGGTGCCGGGCCGCGACCTGCCGGTCCGACGGTACCGGGGGTCCGCCCGGAGCCGAAACTTCTCGGTAGTCGCCGACCCAGATGGTCGGCCCGTCCAGGATCTCGGCGACCAGAGTATAACGGAGTTCCAACGTCTGGGCGATCCGGCGGTAGCTCCAGCCTTCCCGGCGCAGCCGGACGACACGGGCGCGCAGTTCGGCATCGCTCGGCCGCCGGCTCAGCGGAACCCGCCTGACCGGCGCCGCGGCGGCCTCGACCAGTCCGGTCCGCACGGTGATATAGCCGTTCACCAACTCTGCCATCGTCCCGCCTCGCTCGCCGCCGGCGGCCCCGCCGGGGCTGCTCGGACGCACCATACTCTCGCGGCAACTGGTGGTCATCCGGTAAACGCGGCGCTCGCCGTGTTCGGGGTGGGCCTCGGGGAAGCGCGGCAGAGCCACAGCTCGTCGAGGAATGACCTCGCCTCGCGGAGATCGACCGTATCGAAGCCTTCCGTGAACTCGCCATAGATGCGCGCCAGCAGGTCGCGCCCGCGGTTCCGATTGCCGCCCTCGCTCGAGAAGCGCGCGAGGCCGACGGCGGCCCACAATTTGAAGATCAGCGCGCCCTGCTCGCGTGCGATGGCGTGCGCCGCCGCCATGCACGCCTCCGCCTCGGGGCGATTGCGGCCGGGGTGGGCGAGCAGCCGTCCGCGCAGCCGCCACAATTCGGCGTGCCAGAACCCCTCTCCGGTCTCCTTGGTGAGGGCCATGGCTTTGGCGAGCACGTTCCGCCGAGTGCCGCTCATGGCTCGCGGTGGCCGCGGCGTCCCCGGCACGCGCACGGCACCCCGCCCGATCCGGTGAGGGATCAGCCCGGCCGGATCGGCCGATGCGGGGGTGGCGTCGAGGGTACTGATGAAGGAATAACGGACCTCGAATTGGGGGATGGGGAAAATTCCATGGTCTCTGCCTCGCCCTTGGCGCAACAGCCCGATAAGGGTGACAAGCGGTCTGGCCGGTTCCGGGGGAGACAATTGGCGATCGGATGCTCAGGTAGTCGTGTCCGCGGTCGGCGCCCAGACCGGGCTCGGACCCGCGAGTTGCTCGATCATCGTCGGGGCCGGTCCAAGCGCGTGTGCGGCTCCCGCAATTACCTCGGTCAGCGCCATTCTACCGCAGCAAACCCAAGTGATAACCATCGGGGGCAGCGGCTTCGGGACGATGCCCGCGTTCGACGGGGACTCCCCCGACATCCGGATCCACGATCTCAATGGCGGGTGGAGTGCCGGCTTCACCGGTGACGACCCGGCCGATACGGTCACGCTTTCCGTCTCCTCCTGGACCGACACGGAAATCGTAATTCAGGGCATGACCGGGGCCTACCCCATCTTCGCCAATTGGCTCTACAGGATCAAATCGAATCAGATAGATAGGGGCCATGAGCAGGCCCATATGGCACTACTTTTGTGTTGGCTGGACGGTGTGCCCGCGCGACG
>Ga0209274_10001373_pt1 | contig 12597 bp, 10 predicted proteins | sample HubBroMetageREF1_FD_188343 | JGI IMG/M metagenome (GOLD analysis project Ga0209274, IMG submission 188343) | Reference soil microbial communities from the Hubbard Brook experimental Forest, New Hampshire, USA - Hubbard Brook CCASE Soil... | ecosystem: Environmental > Terrestrial > Soil >...
AGCGGCTCGAGGGATTGTGGCGGGTCGTCGAGCCTGAGCGCCACATCCACGAGCCGCGCCAAAGCCTTCCCGAGATACGTCTGAAATCGGGGCTCCGAACCTCGCTCTACCAGGGCGCGAAAGTCCCGCCGCGCGGCCAGATAGTCGCGCGTGGCGTAATAGGTCTCTCCCCGCAGCCAGAGCGCGTCGGGATAGCTGGGGGTATTGGGGAATTCCTCGATCACTTCGCTGAGGACGATCTCGGCGCGGGGATAGTCCTTGAGCCGAAACAGGAGCTCGCCATTGGCAAGCCGGCGCTCGGGAGTCGGGCGCTCGGCCTTCGCTTGTTCGATCGCAATCTGGACACCGCCCAGGCCGCGCGAAACGTACGCAAGGTCGTTCTGCGCAGCGACCACCGCGTCATCCGCGCCTGCCTTCGCGTCTCGGGCGACGGCCGAAAGAAGCGCGGCGCAGCAGGCCGCGGCCGCGGTTCGAGCCAGGGTCACTTCTGGCCTCCGCCAGCCGATGCGGCGCCCGCGACTCCCCCGCTATTCTTGGAACTCACGGCCGCGGTAGCACTAGCGCTGAGGGGTTGTATCTTCTCGTTCCACTCGACCGTGGGTCTCTGCTCAAGCGGAGTCGTCGCCCCCCCCTTTTCGAAGGAGGTCGCGGTCACCGAGAGCATCTTGCCCTCGAGCGCCGTAAAGGAGTGGCTCGACTTGACCTCGAACTTGTAACCCCGGAGATACGAGAACACGCCGAAGCCGTTGCCCTGAAAGGTCAGCGAGACCTGGATCGTGTGATCCCCAGGGGGAACCGAACCGGTGAAGACCGGGATTTCCTTCTGGTCCGCAAGAGCTCCCGACTCGTCTTGGCGGTTGTATTGAATCTGACCATCCATCACGAAAAGCGCTCGAGTCAGGAGAAACGCGCCGGACATCTCGTTGTGGTAGGCCACTTCCGCCCTGGAGCCCGCCGTACCCCCCCCAAGGATGGTGTCGCTCAGCAGGGCCAGGCGCGTGTGACTTCGGCGAATCTGGTCCTTGAGGTCATCGACCCGCTGCTCGAGGTCGCGAAGCCGGACCGCGTACGTGCCCCCCGTCATCGCGTCCGGCGCCTTGGCATTCATGTCGACGCTCACGGCGGGGGCCGGCGTCGCGCTGGGCAAAGGCGCGGCGTTCGGGTCGGGGCTTGCAGCGGACGAGTCCGTAGCACTCGGCGTGGCGGTGCCCGCGGGCTTGGGCTTCGGTTGCGCGTTCGCCACCAGAGCGCTGGCAAACACCGGGAGCACTAGGGATGTGACCAGCGTCACTCGATGTCGCATACGAGATTCCCCTTCCGTTTTCCGCATAACCGCACCCCCAAAGGGCACTTTTTGCACACGAAGCAAACTCCACCTAGAAAGGCGCGGGCCAGTCTATGTTCGCGGGCACACCCTTGGCAACTGCACCCGTGGCCGTAGGCCTACGCCGGGCAGCCGCGGAGCCCGCTTGTCGGACGACCCCTCGGGCCCTGACCTTTGGCGCGCGAGCAGTGGAAATGGCCCGGTTAGGATGAGCAAAGATCGAAACCACCGTCTCGCGCGTCCGATCCATCATGGACTCCGCGTGCCCGACGCACCTAGCTTGGAGTAGCCCGAAACGGGGCAGGCCCGAACGCGACGGGAGACCGCTTGTCAGAACACCGCAGCGATGCCGGCGACGAAGCCTTGATGGCGCGCTTCCAGAGCGGCGATCGGGGCGCGTTTGCGTTGCTCGTGAGGCGCCATCAGCGGCCCCTCTACAACTTTGCCCTCCGACATCTCGCGAGCTCCGTGGCCGCGGAAGAGGTCGTGCAGGACGCATTCCTGCGAGTCGTGCAGAGTGCTTCCGATTTCCGGCAGACGTCGCGTTTTACGGCCTGGCTCTACACGATTGCCCGCAATCTCTGCATCGATGCACTGCGCAAGAAGGCGCAGCGGCCGCATCGCTCGCTCGACGAACCCGCCAGTCCCAACGAGGGCGACGCCCACGGGCCAAGCCTGGCCGAGCGCACTGCGGATCGATCCGCAAATGTGGAGCGTTCCGCGTTGTCCCTGCAGATGCGGGCGCGCCTTCTTTTGGCGGTCGACCAGCTCCCCGACGATCAGCGGGAGGTCTTCTTGCTTCGTGAGCTATCCGACTTGCCGTTCAAAGAGATCGCCGTGGTCGTCGGTGCGCCCGAAAATACGGTAAAAAGCCGGATGCGATATGCCCTCGAGCGTCTCCAGGCCGCTCTCAGCGAGTTTGAGGAGTACGCCCGCGCGCTGCGCTGAGGACCGTCATGGACTGCGACAAAGTCGAATCCGCCATCATCGACGAGCTCTACGGCGAGCTGGATGAGGTCACGAGCGCAGCTGTCAAGCGTCATGTCGCCGGATGCAGCCGTTGCACGACGCTTCTCAGCGGGCTGCGAGCCACGCGCAGGATCGCGGTTTTGCCCCTGGTCGACCCCCCCCCTGACCTCGAGCGTCGCATTCTAGCGGCCGGCACCGATCCACCGATCGCGCCCGTGCGCCGAATCTCTCGGGTGGTGTCGGCCGCCGGCAGCTGGGCCATGCGGCCTCAAAGCGCCATGGCGGCGGTCTTTCTCGTGATGTTGGGCGCGAGCGTGCTCCTCCTTCGCGGGCGGTCGTCTCGCGCTCCGGCCAGCGCAGAGATGATCGTCACCGAGAAGGGAACGCCCGCGCCCGCCGCGGTTGCCCTCCCCGCCTCCGCGGCGCAACCTTCCGAGCGGGCCGCGGCGCCCGCAGCGACCCCACCGACCGTCGCCCGGACGACCGCCCCAAAGGTCCTCCCGCAAACCGTTGCGGGGGGCCCGCTCGAGCCGGGGTCGCTCGCGGGACGCGACCGAGCCATGGCCAAGGCTCCGGCGACGCCGAAGCCCGAGGAGGGGGCGGACTCGCTGAGAACCGAATCGGCGAGCAACTTCGCGGGCGCGCCCGCACCTGCCGCGGCCCCCCCCGCGGGCCGCGGCGCCGCGAGGCCCGCCAAAAACGCCGACGACCTGGATACCGCCGCGGAGCCCTCCGGGGGCTCGAGCGCCAGCAGCAACGGTTTGGCGGCCGCCATCGCCCTCCGCGACTCGCAAGGCTGCCGCGCGGCGGTCTCACGCTTCGATGAGGTGGCGCAGCACGCCGCAGGGTCGTCGTCCGGGTGGGAGGCGCTGCTCCAATCGGCCCGCTGCTACCGTTCGCTCGGCGACGCCCCGAACGCCCGCGCTCGACTCACCACGCTCTTGGGCGTCGCGCAGTTCCGAGACCGTGCGCGATCCGAGCTCGAGGTGCTGGATCGCGCCGCGGCGATCCCGTCGCAGCCATGATCGCGCCCTTCCCCGACGCGGCGCTCGTGGCCTGGACCGAGGCGGACAAGCGGGCCACCTTTTCGCCTCGCGACCATGAAGTGATCGACGCCACGTTCTCGATCCGCGCCCTCATCGTCGAGCTGGCCCGTCGAGACCCCATCGACGACGACCTCTACGATGCGTGCGCGAGCCTCGGTCGGCTCGTCGCCCGCCAGCACGGATCGCCGACGTTGGCCTCCGCAACGATCGATCACGCCTGCGCGGCGCTCGGCGCCTCCGCAGCGCCGTGGCGCGTCGGCGCGCGGGCGGCCGTCTGCGAGGGCTTCTCCGCAGCCCTTCGCGAGACGATCCGCGCGGAGACTCTGACCGCTTGGGAGTTCCCTCGTTGCGCGGTTGCGCTCGAGGATGCGTCAATCGCCATTGCGGCGGGACACCCCGGCGCCGAACGAGAAGTACTCGAGGCGTGGGCGGCGCGGGCCGCCACGTCGGCGGCCCTTCGCGGAATTCGTCGCGCGTTCGTCGGCGGACCCGAACGCTCGCGCCGCGCAATGGCCGAGGCCCTGTCGGTGGCCGGGATCGAGGTCGTCGATTGCGCTTTTCTCGAGCCCTCGAAGGACGCGGACTAAGACGGGTCGCGCACGTAGGCGATGGTTCGAACCACCTCGACGAGTCTCTCGCGTTCGTCCGGCTGCAGATTGACGAAGCGAACGCCCATCCCGGGGTTCGGGTTGTCGCCGTCGGCGCGCAAGGCGTTGATCCACGCCACGTGCCCCTCGAGCTTGAACGATTCGTAGCCGGGGGGCTCGAACGAAAGGACCAGGCGCGTCCCCACAGCGGCAGGGTCGGTGGTCTTCACGAAGATGCCCATTGCGCTGATATTTGCGATCGACGCGTAGAGAAACGTATCGTCGGCCACGCAATCGACGGCCCACTCGACGTCGAAGCGATCGTGACTACGCCGTTCGTCGGGAGCAACCGACGGTCCCTTCGTCTTCGTTGTGGTCGCCATCTTTGCCTCCACGCTCCACGCAACGCTCGGCGCCCACTATTGGACGCGTAGATCGCCGCCGATTATCCGGTTTTCGCCGTCATTGGGACCATTGAGAACTTTGAGGCGCGTATCGCCCACGAACAAGCCAAAGAAAATCTGGTAGGTGCCTGGCGTGAAATTCGGTTCGAGCTTGAAGTCACTGTCATCGACCAGTAGGTCGCCGGGCAGCCACAGAGACATCGGATACTTACCGCTGAGCGGTTTGTGATCCCCGTTGTGCCTGCGGTGGTAGCCGTCGATGTGAACGAACGCTTCCCATTCCGTCGTAACGGGAGCCAGCACTTTGTAGTACGTCCGAAGGTGATAATCGCGCCCGGCGCTCACGAAATCGACAAGGCGTCCGCGATCGTCGACGACGTCGATGCCGAGGACTTCGATCTTGTCTTCCAAATTCGCATCAATTCGGCGCCACGGCCGCGGGGGGGCAGAAAGGACGAACTGGGAGAGGGGGTTTTCGTTCTTGTCGTTGCTCGCGAGCGAAGAGGCCGCGAGCAAGATCTGACTCGACCGGGCGTCCACGATCGGCACGTTCGCACGGGGTTCATCGGCTCGCTCGCGCCACAGTTGATTGAGCTTGGGGAGCTCCTCGGCCTTGAGAGCCAGGCAGCGGCGCTGCGTACCCCCCGCCGCCAGCCAGTGGTACGCGCTCGTCGGGTCGGCAAAAGTCTGCGGTTGGCCCCCGGCGTAGTACGCCGACGTTCGGCCTCCGACGCCAAGCAGCGCCAGCGGAGCGCCAGGACACGCCCGACGGTACGCCTCGAAGACGTCCTTCGGCGAGAGCTGGTTGGCGAGAGCCGGATAATACCAAAAGCACAGGATGAATCCGGCCACTCCGCCCCCCACCACCAGGGCTGCGGCGCGGTGTTTAAGGACGTCGCCGAGCAATCCGAATACGAGGAACACGACGAGTCCGGCTGAAACGGCGACGGCCGCGGCGGTCGTCAGGTGCATTCCGAACGAAGATTCGATCGCGAATACGGCCAACGGAATCGCGGCCAACATCAGCGGCGCGAGAACGAATGGCACGACCCACCAGTCCGCACCGGCGCGCTTCCAGTCTCGAGCTGTCGCCACGAGGCGCGCGAAGAGTTCTTCGAACGGCTCGAAGCCGCGGACGAGCGATTGCCGCGACAGCGTGCGCGTGCCGCCGAACGCCCAGAGCCAAAAGTCACACGCGAAGAGGAGCCCAAAAATGAGGCCGAGAGGTGCGACGGCGAGTCGCCACCAGGCGTTGAGCACGAGATCACGGATCGTCGCTGACATTTGAGGGAGCCACGGGGCACGCAAGCGCAGACCCGCGAAGAGTACGATCCCGGCCATGGCAGCTCCGGCAATCATCACCGTGTAACCGACCGCGAGCGCACCTCCAAAGGCTTCGCGCAGCGTTCGAACGACACTCGCGTAGCTGACCGGGTCGAAGGGGATGCGTTGGGGTTCGCGCTCGATCCACGTCAGAAAGGCGCAGGCGGCGAAACTCCCGAGCACCACCCACCACAAGGTCAGGGCCGTGTCCTTGAAGCCTTCCGGAAATGTGGCGCCCGTGACCCCGAACGCCTGGTAGGCCTTCTCCGGAAGCTCGTGAAAGTCGTGGTGCAACACCGCGGCAAGCACGAACACGCCAATCGAGACGGCCACGGACGTCTTGGCACCGCGCTCGAAATCGCGGATGGCGACCGCACAGATGGCCGCGCAAAGGGCGGGGCCGGTGAACACCGCCAGGTCCGTGCGGTCGACGAGGTACGCGTGAGCCACGAAGGCCACGCCCAGCCCGACCAGCAGCGCGACGCGCGCCTGACTTTCGCGTTCAGCGCCTGGGTTTGCGTTGGGGATAGAAGGCGCAATGAGCACGCGGCCGACCGCAAACGGAAGAAATGCACTCCAGGGCGCAAGCGCGTGACCGAGGGTCGCGACGAAGTAGTCAAACGTGGCGTACTTGGCCGGCGGATGCGCGATCGCTCCCAGCCACAAATCGACGTCTCGTCCCGGCTGTCCTGCCGCTCGAGCCGCCAAGACCGCGACCCCCGTTCCCGCGAGGCAAGCAACGGCACCTACGAGGTCGCCCACCGGGTCGCGCTGCGCATGCGCCGTGGCCACCCGAGTCACCGCCCAGGCCGCGCCAACCCCGACCAGAGGCACGGCTGCGCCGAGCAGTGCGCCACGACTCTCGACGCCGACAAGTAGCCCGAGGGCGCCCAGGACCAGCCATGGAACGCGTCGTGACCCGAGCGTGGGTCGCAGCGCCTCGCTCGACCCGTCGACGAGACCCCGGGAGGCCTGTCGATCGAACACGGCCACCGCGAACCCCCCGAAGGCCATCGCGAGCCCCGCCATCGCGCACACCTCCCCCATCATGGAGCGCGCCTGAACGAAGTAGAGAGGCATCGTCGAGAGCACCACGGCCGAGTAAACCCCCGCGCGGCGGTCGAACAGCCGGGCGACGAACGCATACGTGGCGACCACGCCGAGCACGCCCCACAGGGCGAGCGGGAATCGTCCCGCCCACTCTTGGAGCCCGAAGAGCTTGAATCCGAGAGCAATCGAGGAAAACGGAAGCTGCGGGCGACCCAGGTCGTTCAGATGCGGAAGCGAATTGTCGGCGCCGGCAAGGGCGAGAGTGTCGGCATGGTAGAGGTTGAGGGCGATTCGCCGCGAAAGGTCCGCGATGTTCAGCTCGTAGGGATCCCACAAGCCGCTCTTCGAAAGGGGCGGGAAGACCAGGAAGAGGAGCACGGGAACCGCCGTCGCCACGACGAGCGAAAGATCGAAGGCGGTACGCGCGACCGGCGTCGGCGAAGGACCGTCGAGCTCCGCAGCCGCGTGGGCCAACGGGGCGGGCGCCTCGGCGGCCGAGCCCTTTTGTTTGTCGACGGTCATGCGCGGAGCCGGGCGGACACTACTGCCAGACTCCCGGGCGACGCAACCGCCGCATGCTAAGAGCCGCGCTCGCCGAGATGACGCCGCGGACCTCGCCTGCCTTGTCGGTGACCCGCGCCGGCCGGATCGCGATCGTGGGGCGGCCCAACGTCGGCAAGAGCACGCTCCTCAACGCGCTCGTTGGCGAGCCCATCGCGATCACCAGCCCGCACCCGCAAACGACACGTGAGACGGTACGGGGCGTCTCGACGGTGGGCGACACGCAGTACGTGTGGCTGGATGCGCCAGGGTTTCATTCGCCGCGCACCCAATTGGGCAAAGAAATGAACCGGGCCGCACATCGCGCCGTCCGCGACGCCGACGTGGCGGTCGTGCTTGCCGCGGCGCCGCGAGAGGGCGGACCCGACAAGCTGGCCGCCGCCGATCGCGCGATCATCGCGGAGCTTCCACCGATGCCTTCCATACTCGCCGTGACCAAGATCGATCGCCTCCACGATAAGTCTCTGTTGCTTGGTTTTTTGCATTCAGTTTCGGCGAGTCGCAACTTCCACGCGGCAGTCCCGATCAGCGCAAAAACGGGAGACGGACTCCCGTCGCTGATGGCCGAAGTGCGAAGCCTGCTTCCGGAGCAACCCTCGCTCTTCGAGCCCGACACGCTGTCGGACCAGCCGACACGCTTTTTCGTGGCGGAATATGTCCGCGAGCAAATTCTCCGGCACGTCGCGCAAGAGGTGCCCCACGGAGTCGCCGTCGTCGTCGAACGGTTCGACGAATCCGCACAGGGGGTCGTGATCGACCTGACGGTGCACGCCGCCCGCGAAGGGCATAAGAAGATCTTGGTGGGCGCCGACGGCAAGATGATAAAGCGCATCACGGCCGCCGCGCGCCTGCGCATCGAGCGACTCCTCGCGCGCCCCGTGCGCCTCCAGCTCCGGGTTCGCACGACGCCGGGTTGGATGGACGACGTGAGCCGGCTTCGCGCGCTCGGCTATGGCGGAGGGAGCTCCGACGCTTGACCAAGCACCGATCCTCCACGCGAGCGCGTCGGCCCGCGGCGGGCGCGGTCGAGGGCTTGCCGATCGTAGCCATCGTGGGTCGCCCCAACGTCGGCAAGTCGACTCTCTTCAATCGGCTTGCGCGTCGCAGGCAGGCCATCGTCCACGACGAGCCCGGGGTCACGCGCGACCGTCACTACGCGGAAACGACGGCGCTCGGCAGACGCTACCTCCTCGTCGACACGGGGGGGTACGATCCCGAAGACGACGACCCGATGAAGGTCGGCATCGCAGCGCACGTCCGCGCTGCGGTCGCCGAATCCGATGCGATCGTGTTCGTGACCGACGCCCGCACTCCGCTCGACGAGGCCGACCGGGCCACGGTGCAACTCCTTCGACGGAGCGGCAAGCCGGTATTCTACGCCGCGAACAAGGCCGACTCCCCCGGCGCGGACGCCGACGCCTTTGAGCTTTACAGGCTGGGGGTCGATCGGGTGTATGCCGTCAGCGCGCTTCACGGCCGCGGCATAGGCGACCTCGAAGCGGCCGTCCTGGGCGGGCTGCCGGAGGCCGATGCGGCAAGCCACGTCGCCCGCGAGGCAACCCGGGTCGCTCTCGTTGGACGTCCGAACGCCGGCAAGAGCAGTCTTCTCAATCGCATCCTGGGCACCGATCGCGCCCTCGTGGACGCACGTCCAGGAACGACTCGTGACCCTGTCGACGCCCTCGTGGAGCGCGCCGGCCGCCACTACGTCCTCGTCGACACGGCCGGTATCCGGAGAAAATCCAAAGTCGCCAAAGAGGGCCACGCGGTCGAGTCGCTGAGCGTTCTTTCGACGATTCGCAGCATCGAGCGCGCGCAGGTGGTGGTCGTCGTTTGCGATGCCACCGAGGGAGCGGCGGAGCAAGATGCGAAAATTCTCGGGTTGGCGGAAGAGCGCGGCCGCGCGGTCGTGATCGCTCTAAATAAGGTCGACTTGACGCTCCGCGCGGGGCTGACCAAGACCGAAGAGGGTGCCCGCGACAAGCTCGCCTTCGTCCCCTATGCCACGGTCGTTCGCACCAGCGCCACGACCGGGCGAGGTCTCGGCGAGCTCTTCGATGCAATCGACCAAGCGTATGCCTCGTTTTGCCAGAGAGTACCGACGGGCGAGCTCAATCGGTTCTTCAAGGAGGTGCTCGAGACCCGACCCCCTCCCACGATGGGCAACCGCGCGCCGCGGATCTACTACGTGACGCAAGCCGCGGTCGCGCCCCCGACGTTCGTCGCGATGACCAACGCCCCGGACTCGATCCACTTTTCCTACCAGCGCTTCGTCGTGAATCAGCTGAGAAAGAAGTTTGGGTTCGAAGGCGCGCCCGTCCGCGTCATTTACAAGGCGCGGCGGCGGCGCGACCTCAAGCAAGAAGCTCACTCTCGGTAGGCGTTCTTACACGCCACCGGCCATCAGAAGCTCCGCGATGTTCGCGAGCGCCCCGAGATCGCGAATGTCGCCTGTGAGCTCGGGGAGGCGGATGACGGGGATCGCCCGCCCCGTCAGCTCCCGGAGGTGACGCTGGTCGAGAGCCGCGAAACCGGTGGCGTCCGCGTGCGCAGCGACGAGACGCGCGCCAACGCTTGCCCCCAAGCGCAACCCGCGCTCGGCGGCGGCTCGCGCGGCCTCGTCCCCGGAGGGGATGACGTCTGCAAAAGCGGGCGGGGATCGCATTCGGTTCACGACGAAGGCCCCACGAGGCATCGCAGCCCGCTCGAGGCGGTCGCTGAAGAAAAGTACCTCTCGGATGCTCATGGGCGCGGGGCTCGTCACGAGGACGAACGACACCTCGGCGCTGCGCAGAGCGGCCTTCACGGCGCCTGCGCGTTCCTTGAATCCGCCGAACAGACCGTTCAGTTCTGCCAAGAACTGAGCCATGGCTTCGAGAAAGCCTGCGCCCGTGATCCGCCCGAGACCCCGCATGACCAAAGTCGCCGAGCGCGCGAGCACGTTCAGACTGAGCGTCCCCGTCGACTGCACGGCCTGAAGGAAAAAGCGGATCGTGGACGAGTCCAAGGCCTCGATCATTCGGTCGGGAGCGTCGAGAAAATCGAGCGCGTTCGCCGTGGGCGGCGTGTCCAAAACAATGAGGTCGAACCGCGCGTCTCTCTGCAGCTCGACCAGCTTCTCCATCGCCATGTATTCCTGAGTCCCCGCGAGCGACGTCGACACGTACCTGTAAAGCTTGTTGTCGAGAAGCCGGCGAGCCTGCTCGGGCGACGACGCGTACTTTCCCACGAGCGCGTCGAACGTGCGTTTCGTGTCGAGCATCATCGCCGTCAAAGACCCGGCCACGGGCCGGCTCGAGCCGGCAAAACGCGCGGGGTCGACGACTTGCCCTTCGGACGACATCGCATCCAAGCCGAGCGCTTCGCCGAGCCTCCGCGCCGGGTCGATCGTGAGACACAAAACGCGTCGACCACGAAGTGCGGCGGCCATGCTGAGCGCGGCGGCAATGGTCGTCTTGCCGACCCCTCCGGCGCCTACCGCCACGAGCACACGACGGGACATCACGAGTCGCTCGAGCGATTGTCCGTTCTCGCTCGCCCCGGCCGGGTTCATCCCCCCTCTCGTTCGTCGTATTCACCCTCGGCAAGGTTGTCGAAGCGCGTGTACTGGGCATCGAAGCGAACCTTGACCGCGTCGGTCGGGCCATTGCGCTGTTTGGCGATGATGAGCTCCGCGACGTTTCGGTCGGACGTCTCCTTATTGTAATAGTCGTCCCGATAAATGAAGCAGATATTGTCGGCGTCCTGTTCGATGGCGCCCGATTCGCGAAGGTCGGAGAGCTGCGGGCGCTTGCTTTTTTCGCCGCGGGTCTCGACGGCGCGGTTGAGTTGACTCAAAGCGATAACGGGAAGGCTCAGCTCCTTCGCAAGTTGCTTCAAGTTGCGCGAGATTTCACTGATCTCCTGTTCCCGCGACTGGGCGCCCTCCCTGCCTTTCATGAGCTGCAGGTAGTCCACGACGACGAGGCCGATTCTCTGCGTCTTGTCGCCCGTGGCCGGGTCGGTTCGGTCGAACTCGGCCTGAAGGCGGCGCACCTTCGAGCGAAGCTCGAGGATCGACAGGGCGGCCGAATCGTCGACCCATAGGTTCAAGTTGGCCAAATGCGACGCGGCCTGGGTCAACTTGCTCCAGTCGCTCGGAGTCAGCATCCCGGTTCGAACCCGACTGACGTCGACGCGCGCTTCGGAACACAGCATGCGGTTGACGATCTGCTCGCGCGGCATTTCGAGCGTGAAGACCACGACGCCATATCCGGGCTCCTCCCAACGTTCATTCGGGTCGCGCGCCCCTTCGAGCTGCTGAGGGCTCGCCACGTTGACGGCCATGTTCAGAACGAGGCTCGTCTTGCCCATGCCCGGCCGTGCCGCTACGATCGTGAGTTCGCCGTCATGCAGACCGCTGGTCAGGCGGTCATAGCGATCGAACCCGGTCGGGATTCCGATGATTCGGGCGCCTCTCTCGGTGGCTTTCGTGATGCGACGAAACGTCTCTTGCATCACGTCGCGCAGCGGCTGCACGCTGCTCGTTTCCCGGGTTCGCGCGATGTCGTAAACGGCCTGCTCGGCCGAATCGATGAACTGCTGGGCCTCGCCGTACCCCGCGTAACCCCGGGCCATCACGAGTTGGCATGCGAGCATGAGCTGACGGATTCGCCACTTCTCGTGGATCGTCCGCGCGTACGCCGCCACGTTCGCCACCGCCGGGGCCGCATTGAGGACCTCGGTCAAGTAGGGCATCCCTCCGACCTGCGCGAGGCGCTCTCGATCGCGAAGCCAAGTCGCGACTTGCACGACATCTACGGGCCGCCCGACGGAGCTAAGTTCGGAGCATGCTTCGTAAATACGACGATGCGCCTCGGAGTAGAAATGATCGGGGCGCAGCAGGTCACTGACCTTGTCGAAAGCCAGGGGATCGACCATGACCGCCGAGAGGACGGCCGCCTCCGCGTCGAGATCGTGCGGCGGTACGCGCCCCTCGACCCCGATGGGCTCAGATTGCCCACCGACGACTCGCAGCTTCTCCACAGGACGACCTCCAAATCGGGAGCGCCCCAACCTCATTGAAAGGTCAGGGCGCCGTTCGAACCGGAAACGCTATCGTAGTCTTTGCATCACTTCGCGACGACTTCAACCTTGAGCATCGCGGACACGTCGGAGACCAACTTGACGGGGACCTGGTAGCTCCCGACGGCCTTGATCGGCTCGGCAAGCTCGATCTTCCGCCGGTCGATGACGACCCCTTGGCGCTTGAGCGCGGCTTCGATGTCTTTGGTCGTCACCGAGCCGAAAAGTCGGCCATCCTCTCCCGCCTTTTGCACGATCTGAATCGGGAG
>Ga0209274_10001374_pt1 | contig 12592 bp, 12 predicted proteins | sample HubBroMetageREF1_FD_188343 | JGI IMG/M metagenome (GOLD analysis project Ga0209274, IMG submission 188343) | Reference soil microbial communities from the Hubbard Brook experimental Forest, New Hampshire, USA - Hubbard Brook CCASE Soil... | ecosystem: Environmental > Terrestrial > Soil >...
CACGTTCCTATTCTTCCTGTTCATCCGGCTGCTGCCGATGATCTCGATCTTCGAAGTGCGTACGCTGCTGCCGCAAGCCAAAGTCGAAGAGGAGACCGAAGGATGAAGCCTCCGATTTACGGCGTGATGGCCGAGTTCGACAACCCCACCTCGCTGGTGAATGCCGCCCGCGAGGCGCGCACCCGCGGCTACCGTAAGATGGATGCCTATTCACCGTTCCCCATCGAAGCCTTGACCGAGGCGCTGCACCTGCCGAAGAGCAAGCTGCCGCTGATCGTGCTGATCGGCGGAATTCTGGGGGGGCTGACCGGCTACCTGATGCAGTATTACGTGACTGTGATCTACTTCCCGATCAATATTGCCGGGCGTCCGTTGCATAGCTGGCCGATGTACATCGTCATTACTTTCGAGTTGACGGTATTGTTCGCCGCCCTTTCGGCGGTCTTTGGTCTGCTGGCGCTCTGCGGGCTGCCCATGCCGTATCATCCCACGTTCAACGTGCCGCGATTTGCGCTAGCGTCGCGCAACCGGTTTTTCTTGTGCATTGAAGCCAGAGATCCGTTGTTCGACCGCAAGGCCACCGAGGAGTTTTTGGAGAGTCTGGATGCGCAGGAGGTCTCCGAAGTTGCGCACTAGACAGCAGCGCTACAACGTGGGGCAGGACTCCAGTCATGCGGGTGGCGTCCACGCCGGCCTGCTCGTGCTTGGGAGAGGCGGGTCCTGGAGGACCCGCGCAGACCTGGAGGTCCGCCCCACAATTTCGCCCAAATTCTACCTGCCCATGCTTTTTGCCGCCGCCCTGCTCCTCACCGGATGCCGTCGGGACATGCAGGATCAGCCCAAGTACATCCCTCTGCGGCCAAGCTCGTTTTTCGACGATGGCCGCTCCGAGCGCCCGCTGGTCGAAGGCACGGTGGCACGTGGGCACCTTTACGACGACACGGCATTCTACACTGGAAAAATCGGTGACAAGCCGATCGACGCCTTCCCTTTCCCCGTCACGCGCGCGGTTCTGGAACGCGGGCAGGAACGCTACAACATTTACTGCGCGCCTTGCCACGATCTGCTGGGTACCGGCAAGGGCATGATTTTTCGGCGCGGATTCAATCGTCCGCCACCGCAGTCTTACCACATCGATCGTTTGCGGCAGGCCCCGGCAGGATACTTTTTCGATGTGATCACGAATGGACTGGGCGCCATGCCGGATTACGCGGCCCAGATCGAGCCTCGCGACCGCTGGGCCATCGTGGCCTACGTGCGCGTTTTGCAGTTGAGCCAGAACGCTTCGGTGAACGACGTGCCGCCGGAGGCGCGCGCCGAACTGACCAAGGGAGGATCGCAGTAATGCCGGCAGCGGCTCACGAGCGTTCCTTCGCCATCCCCCCGGATCTGGCCGCCGAGCTACGCGGCTGGCGGACGCGATTCCTGGCGGTCGGCGCGGTGGCGCTGCTCCTCTGCATTATCGGCGGGCTTTTCAATGCCGATCAGTTTTACCGCTCCTACATCTGGTGCTACATGTTTTTCATCGGCCTGCCGCTGGGGATGACCGCGCTGCTGATGTTGCAATACCTCACCGGAGGCGCATGGGGCGTGGTCATCCGGCGCCCGTGCGAAGCGGCCTCGCGCACACTGCCTCTGCTGCTGATCCTTTTCATCCCCATCGCGATCGGCATCCCGCACCTGTATCAGTGGTCGCACCAGGATATCGTCGCCCACGACCCGGTCCTGCAACATAAACATGTTTACCTAAATGTGCCATTTTTCCTGATTCGGGCAGGCTTGTATTTCGTGGGCTGGATAGCGATCGCGCGCCTGCTATACAAGTGGTCGGGCGATCAAGATCGCGGCGACATGCGCGCCGGCGGCCGTCTGGAGGCTATCAGCGGTCCGGGCCTGATCTTCTTCGGATTCAGCGTGACCTTCATGGCCATCGACTGGATCCTGTCGATCAATCCGCACTGGTTTTCCACGATCTTCGGCTTGCTTTTCATTGCCGGCGAAGCGCTGTCGGCGTTGGCGTTTCTGATTTGCCTGCTGGTGATCCTCAGCAGCCGGCTGCCGCTGTCGGATGTCCTGACGCACCGGCATCTGCACGACGTGGGCAAACTGCTGCTGGCGCTGGTGATGGTGTGGGCGTACTTCTCGTTCTCGCAACTGTTAGTCATCTGGTCAGGCAATCTGCCGGAAGAAATCCCCTGGTACCTGAACCGTTTCGCCGGTGGCTGGCAATACATTGGCGTAGCGCTGGTGCTGCTACACTTCGCATTGCCCTTCGCGCTGCTGCTCTCTCGGGATCTGAAACGCAATTTCAAACTGTTGCGCGCGGTGGCGATGGTGGTCATCGGGATGCGTTTCGTGGATCTTTACTGGGTGGTCGCGCCGGATTTCCATCAAGGGCAGTTCTTTGTAAGTTGGATGGATTTCCTGCTGCCCATCGGACTGGGTGGAATTTGGCTGGCGGCGTTCTTGTGGCAACTCGAATTGCGCCCGTTGATGCCGTTGGGCGATCCGCAGTTGGAGGAGGCTCTGGAACATGGCCGGGAATAACGCTCACCCGGGTCCCCTGGGCGATGAACCGCGCAATCCGCACGTGCATCACGAGCCGGGCGATGTCAATGCCCTGGCTCTGACCAAGTTCGGCGTGTCGATGGCGTTGCTGATCCTGGTCTTCATGGTGGGTTTGTGGGGCATGTTCGAGTATCTGAAGAATCGCGAAGCGGAGTTGGGTCTGCCGTCGTCGCCGGCGGCTATGGTGAATGCGCAGAAGCAGCCGCCCGAACCTCGATTGCAGCGTCATCCGGCGCAAGACATGCGGGAGCTGCGCGCCGACGAGGATAAGCTTATGAAGCAATATGCGTGGATCGATCCGGATAAAGGAATCGTACGCATACCGGTGGAGCGGGCCATGGAGTTGATCGCGCAACGGGGGCTGCCCACGCGCACCCAGCCCGCTGAGAAAACAAAATGAGCTTGAAGTTACTTAGCCTTGGTTGTGCCTTTTTCGCAGCCCTGGCGGCGCCCGCCGCCTGGGGACAACCGGCCCAGCCCGCGCCCGCCCAGCCATCGGCCATGCGTAACCCGGATTCCAAGCCTGCCCCGCTGCCGGCCGGCCTGCAAGGCGTAACCATCGAACAGAACCTCAACCACCAGGTACCGCTCGATCTCGTCTTTCGGGACGAGTTTGGCCGCGCGCTGCCGCTTTCCACTTACTTCAGCGGACATAAGCCCGTGGTCCTGGCGCTGGTTTACTACACCTGCCCCATGCTCTGCAACTTGGTTCTGACCGGCGTGGCAACCAGCCTGCGTGCGATCTCACTCGATCCCGGCCGCGATTTCGAGGTGGTAGCCGTTAGTTTCGATCCGCACGACACGCCTGAAATCGCGGCAGCCAAGCGCGCCAACTACCTGCAACGGTACCGCCGTCCCAACACCGACAACGGCTGGCATTTCCTGACCGGAGACGAAGCGTCCATCAAGGCGCTGACTGCGGCCGTGGGCTTTCGTTACAAGCTCGATCCAACGACGGGACAATACGCGCATGCCAGCGCCATTATGATCCTCACGCCCGAAGGCAAACTCTCGCGGTATTTTTACGGCGTGGAATACGAGCCGCGAGACGTGCGCCTGGGCTTGGTGGAAGCGTCCCAAAACAAGATCGGGTCGCCTGTGGATCAGATTCTGTTGTTCTGTTATCATTACGATCCGGCAACCGGCAAATACGGCGCCATCGCCATGAATATGATCCGTTTCGGCGGCGCCACTTTCGTTCTGATTTGCGGCGCCTTCCTGATCTTCGCATGGCGGCGCGACTGGCGTAGAGACCGCCAAGTTTTGAGGCAGGCCAGGTAAATTCATGGGATCCGATTTACCTCTATTTCCGGTGCAGGCTTCCAGCGTGGCCTCCAGCGTGGACCATCTGGTCTACTTCCTGCTGGCCGTGGCGGTTTTTTTCTCGGTGGGGATCTTTCTCACCATCTTTTATTTCGCCGTCCGCTACCGGCGGCGTTCCGAGTCGGAATTGCCAGTTGCTGCGGAAGGCGCCTTGAGCCTGGAGATTCTATGGAGCGTGATCCCGTTCGGTCTGACCATGATCATGTTCGCGTGGGGGGCCAGCGTGTTTTTTGAAATCTCCCGGCCGCCGGACGATGCGCAGCAAATCTATGTAATCGGCAAACAGTGGATGTGGAAACTGCAGCACATGGAAGGGCAGCGCGAGATTAACGAGCTGCACATCCCGGTGGGTCAGGCCGTTAAACTCACCATGACGTCCGAGGACGTGATTCACGACTTCTTTGTCCCAGCCTTCCGCGCCAAGGCGGATGTGCTGCCGGGACGTTATACGACGGTCTGGTTCAAGCCGGTGAGGCCCGGCAAGTATCACTTATTCTGCTCTCAATATTGCGGCACTAACCATTACGCTATGATCGGCTGGATTTATGTCATGGAACCGCAGGACTATCAGGCATGGCTCAGCGGCGGCGCGACCGGATCGCTGGCGTCCAGCGGCGAGAAGTTGTTCCAGACTTTCGCATGCGCCAACTGCCACCACTTGAGCGGGCCGCCAGGCCGAGGGCCGGACCTGCGAAACGTCTTCGGCACCCAGGTGGAGCTGGCCGACGGCGCCCACGTCAAATTCGATGAAGACTACATCCGGGAGTCGATATTGAGTCCTTCGGCGAAGATCGTGAAGGGCTATCAGCCGATCATGCCGACGTTCCAGGGGCTGGTAACGGAGGAGAATGTGTTGCAGTTGATCGAGTACATCAAGTCGTTGACGCCTAAGGAGGCCCGGCCATCCGGCGGCGCAGCGGCAGCCGCATCGAGCCGGAAGTCTGCCAAACCATAAGACTATGATTACCGAAGCGGTCCAAGAGCGCGAAACTTACCTCAACGCGAGTCATGGCATCAAGTCCTGGCTTCTCACCAAGGACCACAAGCGCATCGCCCTGCTGTATCTTCATACGATCACCTTTTTCTTTTTCCTCGGCGGCATCTTCGCTACGCTGATCCGGCTTGAACTGCTCACGCCCAAGGGTACACTAGTGTCGGCGGACACTTATAGCAAGCTGTTCACGCTACACGGCGTGATCATGGTCTTTTTCTTCCTGATACCCTCGATTCCCGCCACCTTGGGAAACTTCTTCCTGCCCATGATGATCGGGGCTAAGGATCTGGCGTTTCCAAGAATCAATCTGCTGAGCTGGTATCTATTGGTGATTGGCGGCTGTTTTGCATTGTACGCCATGCTGGCCGGCGGCGTGGATACCGGCTGGACGTTTTACGTGCCCTACAGCAGCAATTATTCCAATACTTACGTGATCGCCACCGGCCTGGGCATCTTCATCGCCGGATTTTCCTCGATTCTCACTGGACTGAACTTCATCGTGACCGTGCATCGCATGCGGGCTCCGGGAATGACTTGGTTTCGCCTCCCGCTGTTTGTCTGGTCGAATTACGCGACCGCCCTCATTCAGGTGCTGGGCACGCCGGTGATCGCCATCACGCTGGTTCTGCTGATATGTGAGCGCACGCTCCACATTGGAATCTTCGATCCCGCCCGCGGAGGCGATCCCGTACTGTTTCAACACCTCTTCTGGTTCTATTCGCACCCCGCGGTCTACATCATGGTGCTGCCGGGTCTGGGAGTAATCAGTGAACTGGTTTCGGTCTTCTCCAAGAAGCCAGTGTTCGGATATAAAATAGTGGCGTTTTCGAGTGTGGCCATCGCAGTGCTCGGTTTTCTGGTTTGGGGCCATCACATGTTCGTATCCGGCCAGTCCGTCTACGCCGCCCTGGTGTTCTCTTTTTTGAGCTATTTTGTGGCGATCCCATCAGCCATCAAAGTATTTAACTGGACCGCTACTCTGCACGGCGGATCCATATCCTACGCCACGCCCATGCTATACGCGTTCGGATTCATTGGGTTGTTCACCGTAGGGGGACTCACTGGTCTGTTTGTGGCGTGCCTGGGTGTGGATGTCCACGTTCACGATACTTACTTCGTGATCGCCCATTTTCATTACATTATGGTGGGCGGCACGATTATGGCGTATCTGGGCGGCCTGCATTACTGGTGGCCCAAAATGTCCGGCCGCATGTATCCGGAAGGTTGGGCGAAGTTATCGGCCCTAGTCATCTATTTGGGATTCAATCTGACCTTCTTCCCGCAATTCATTCTGGGTTACCTGGGCATGCCGCGGCGCTACTGGAATTATCCGGACGAGTTTCAGGTTCTCCATGTTATGTCCACCGCGGGCGCTTCCGTACTGGCAGTGGGCTATCTGATGCCGCTGATTTACTTCATGTGGTCGTTGCGGTATGGCCCCATTGCCGGGCCGAATCCATGGGGTGCGACCGGACTGGAATGGCAAACGTCCTCGCCGCCGCCCGCTCACAACTTCGAGGAAACGCCAATAGTCACCACGGAGGCTTACGATTACGCCGCGCTCGCCGCGATGGAGGAGGCCAAAGTTGGATAGTCACACTTTAACCCCCGAGTTGCAGGAACAGTTTGAAACGGCCGCCCAACAGAAGGAAGTCTCCACGCTGGGAATGTGGATCTTCCTGGTCACCGAAATCATGTTCTTCGGCGGCCTGTTTCTGGCTTATACGATTTACCGGAAAGAGTTCGCGGGCGCATTCGAGCTGGCCAGTAACACGCTGAACGTAACCATCGGCGCAGTCAACACGGCGGTACTGATCTGCAGCAGTTTCACGATGGTGCTGGCGGTGCGCTCGGCGCAGATCGGGAGCCGCAAGGCGCTGATCGTGTTTCTGATCCTGACTATCCTGTTGGGCGGAGTCTTTTTGGGCGTTAAAGCCTACGAGTGGGACCAGAAGTTCGAGGAACATCACGTGCCGGGTCCAACGTTCCATCTGGAGAAAGCTACGGCCGACGACCAGGGACCGGCCCAACTGTTTTTCTCGCTGTATTTCACCATGACCGGACTGCACGCCCTGCACATGGCGATCGGCGAAGGCCTGATGCTCTTTCTCCTGTGGCACGCATACAAGGGCAAATATACTCCAGCGTATTACACGCCGGTGGATATCGGCGGCCTTTACTGGCACTTCGTGGACATCATCTGGATCTATCTATTCCCGTTGCTTTATCTGATAGCCCGCCACAAACAACACTAATATGCACGAACACGTCGAATCGATCAAGATTTACACTTTGGTTTTTCTATCGCTGCTGATTTTGACGGCGGCCACGACACTGGTGTCCGAAATCGACCTGGGACCGCTCAATGTCGTCGCGGCCCTGTTCATCGCCGTAGTGAAGATGCTGCTGGTGGCGCTGTTTTTCATGCACCTGCGCCACAGCACCATTCTGACCAAAGTCGTGGTGGGCGGCGGGATGCTATGGCTGGGCATCCTGCTGGTGCTCAGCCTCGCCGACTTCAACACGCGCGGATGGTTGCCGGTGCCGGGAAAGTAGTCATCGAGTCACCTCCCAGCGCGCGCCGCGTCCCCGGCCTGCCAGCCGAATTTGGCCCGCCCTCTTCATCTCTGCAAGAACCTTTTTGATGAGCTGTGAGCTGGCCGCCGGCAACTGTGCGACCATGTCGGCTAAGGTGAAAGGCTCCACTTGGCCAAGCACAGACTGGCGAATCAGGTCGCTCTTAGCGGGCCGCGCTTCGACCGATTCGATCTGGTGCTGGAACTCCTTGTAGGCGGCTCGCAGCGTGCTCAGGAAATAGTTCCACCACGGTATAATCTCGTTCTTGCCTTCGTGCCACCCTTGTGAGCAAAGCTTAAGAACGCGGTAGTAATCCTCCTTAGTGTCTTCGATCAGCCGCTCCAGGCTGATATACCGAGCCACCCGAAATCCCTGGGATTCGAGCAGCAGGGATGTCGCAAGGCGCGAGACGCGGCCATTGCCGTCGCGAAAAGGATGGATACAAAGGAGGTCGAAGATGAATGTTGCGACGATCAAGAGCGGAGGAATCCGTTCTTCCTCGTTTGCGGCGCGATACCGGCGGCACAACGTCTCGACGGCCGCCGGCGTTTTCTTGGCGGAAACTGAGACGAACCGAATATTGGGTTCGCCGCTTGGGAGGATTTCGACGATCTCGTTGCCGCGTTTCTTCCATTCGCCCGCATCTCCCGAAGATCCGCCTTGGGCTAGCGCGTGCAGGCGGCGGATAACGTCCGGAGCGATGGCTACCCGGTTCTTTCGCGAAAAGATCCAATCCAGCGCCGCCCGATATCCGGCCAGTTCTTCCTCGGAGCGGTCGCGCGGCCGAGCCCGTCCAACGACCAGGGGGCGCAGCCGGCTCGGCGCCACCGTCACGCCTTCGATCCGATTCGACGATTCGACGCTCTGGACGACGGCTTGTTCGCGCAAGACTGCAAGGACTTCGGGCTTCTGCCTGATCCAGAGATCCTGTTTTCCACGCGCTTCCATGCACGCGCCGAGAAGCCAGCCCGTTCCGATCGGGATTTCCAAGCCCGCCAGTTTGCGGGGGTCGAGAGTCAACATGTGCGGTCTTTTTGACGATGTAGTAGCTTAATAATAGCTTATTGTGCGGCGAGTAGCCAATTCGGTATTCTTCGCCGATTCGCTGCCCTTTAACGAAGAGAGAGAGTCAGCGTGGGAACACGTGGCGAGCGAGTGAGGGCAGGTAAGCAAACCCGATTACGCAAGTCGGCGGGATCGGACACCGACCGGACGAGGAGAATGGCTTCGAACGGGCCCGATCAGCGCGTCTCGATGCCTCACAACTCTGCCGGCCACGTAGTAGCCTCCGTTGCGCTGTTCGATGTACTCGCTAGTCACAATTGCTCCTCAAACCGATTATAGCGGATGCCGCGAGGCTCACTGTGTGGCGCGCCATTCCAGCATCACCACCGACACCTTCGGCATATCGCTTTCGAGCACCAGCTTGTAGCCGTTTTGCGGTCCGGGCTGCTCGACAACCTTAATGCCGGCGGCGCGTTTGGGATCCCAAGTAAACGTCGTGGTATTCCAACCGTTCTCCGCTCCGCCTTTCTCGATTAGCGGCTGCGAGTACTTGGGGTCCGCCGTGAAAAGGGTAATGCCTCCGGCCGTCAGGTCTCCGGGATATGCGCTAACCCGAGCGGCCACCGCGGGCAGCATGCCGACGCTTATGGCGCCGGAAGAGGCGTGATCGCGTTCGACCACCAGGCGGCCGTTTTTCGCGAGCTTGCCGGTCCAGACGATTCTGCCCGAGGCGGGCGCGACAGTAGCCGGGCGCGCCGGCGCGGCGGGAGCGGACAGCGGAGCCTGAGCCGGTTCCAGCACCGATGGCAGACCGGCTGGCAGGGTGGCCGGCAGGTTCTCGATCTTGGGCGGTGCGATCGCCGGCATGTCGGTGGCGGACTGCTGCGCGGCTTGCTGCGGCGCCCGGAAAGGAACGATTTCCCGAACGGAGGCCGGCGGAGGTGGCGGCTCCACGGGCGTCTGCCGATCTTCAGGCTGGTGCTGTGGTTCCGGCTTCTTCGCGGCGTCCAGACGTGGTGTGGGCGGTGTGCCGGTATCGCCAGGTCTGAGAAAACGCGTGGTCTCCGCGATCAGCGGGCTCCCCGGCACATACACCGTCAGCCGCACCACCACATCGCCGGATAATCTTTCATAGAAGATGCTGCCGGAGCGCAGATCCGCCGGTGTCAGGTTCACTTGGGTCCGGACGCCATGGTCGTCGATCTCGATCGACCCGTATTTGGCTTGCCCGATCGGCCGGGCCGTGCCATCCCAGGAGATGCGCAGTTGTCTACCGGTATCCGTAGCCGACAGCTTGAAGCCCTGGTGGGAAGGCTTCAGCAGCCAGAACCCCAAAACTGCGACGGCCAGCGCGATGGGGATCGCAAAGTACCACTTGGACCGCGCGCCAAGGGTCTGGAGCTGCGGAAACGGTTTAGACTGCAACGTCGGAAGCGGTTCGGGGCGAGGCGGCGCGGGCAGAGGCACAGGCGCGTCCACGACAGCTTTGGGAGCTTCGGGGGGCGCTTCGGACACGGCCGCCGCGGGCGGCACTTCCGGCATCGCAGCGACGTGCGCAGTTTGAGCCATGGCAGGTTTAGCGGTTGCGGCAACCGTCAGGACGAATTCGCGGTAACTGCTTTGTGTGCGAATGCCGCCATCCGCCTCGCGGAAAAAAAAGCCCGCACGGGTGGGTGCGAAGCTGGCGGGACGGACAATCAGGCCGATGTGCCAGGGCTGCGGAAAGAAGCGGTTGAAGAAAGCCAGGTCCGCATCCGAGAGGAGGATTTCGCTGCGCGTGTGGGCGCGATACCAGCCTACGGGTTCCATGCCGGCCAGTTCCGCATCGCCGCGCCACGCTTTGAGCGCTTCCGCGAGGGCGGCCTCATCCTTCTCCGAAAGCAGGAAAGACGGGCCCTTGGCGTACTCGCAAACGATGGGCCGCCAGGCCTTGATGCGCACTCCGTTCTTTTGATGCGTGCCGAACAGAATGCCGCCGGTCTCCACGCCGCCGTGGGGCACGCAATGATATCCCTCCACCGCAATCTGCCGGATTTCTTCGAGCACCGCTCCGGAATACTCGATTCGAAAGGCGTTCCCGGGAGCGCTCCAGGTTGCGAATTTTGACACCACAGCCGTTCCGGTCATAGATCCGCGTGGCAATCTTGCCGTCGCAAGGTTACAATCCTAGCTTAGGTCATTTTATCGAGACTCATCGGATGGCCAATCGGAGGAACGACATGCGCGGGCTCAAGGCCCACTGGGCGCCCCTGGCGACCCAATCGCTGGCTGTATTGCTGTGCGCCGTGCTGGCGCGGTCCGCCACGGTTGTGCCGCGGATCGAGGTGCTCGAAGGCGACGGGGCTATCAACAACATCCGTCTGCACCGCGCGAAGGAACCGGTGGTGCGGGTGGTGGATCAAGACGGCCACCCCATTCCGAACGTGGCAGTGACCTTTGTGTTACCGGAGACGGGCGCGGGCGGGACATTCGCCGATGGGCACAGCACGTACACGGCGATGACGGACAGCGACGGCCAAGCGGTGGGCCATGGGCTGCGGCCGAACGGCAACGCGGGACAATTCCAGATTCGCGTGACCACGTCGTTTCAAGGCCAGGCGGCCACCACCAATATCTCGCAAACGAATGCGGAGCCCGCGCAAGGCGGGGGGTCGTCGAAGACCATCCTGATCATCGCGCTGATTGGCGGCGCAGTCGCGGCGGGCGCGGCGGTGGCCTTGGCCAAGGGCAAATCGCCGGCAACCAGTACGCCGCCCGCCAATACGGGTGCGGTGATCAGCCCGGGCAGCCCGAGCTTCGGTCCACCCAAATGAGGCGCACGATTGCAAGAGCGATGGCGTTGGCGGCGCTGGCTGCGGGCGCCGCGTGTGCGCAGCTCACGGTGACGTGTTTGCCCGCCACGCTGCCGCAGGTGGTGGGGACGGCGGTCTCGGTGGCGTGCACGGCGTCGGGTGGGACTGGCGGGCCCTACACTTGGGGCCTAAAAAAGGGTGGCGCATTGCCGCCGGGCTTGACGCAGAATGCGGACGGCAGCATCACCGGCACATTGGTGGACCCCCCGGGCACCTACAGCTTCACCGTGGTAGCCGAGGACAGCGCGCAAAACTTCGGAATTCAGGCATACAGCGGCACGACGGTCGATCCCGTGACGGTGGGCTGCACGTCTGCGTTGGGGCCAAGCGAGGTGGGGGTTGCGTATTCGGACTCCTGTACGGCGTCGAACGGGACGCCGCCCTACACCTGGACGATTAGCGGTCCGACTGTGCCGCCGGGCCTCACGGTGACACCCACGGCGAACCCCGCCACGGTCAGCGATACGCCTGCTAGTCCCCTGTTGGCGTACAGTTACAGCGTCGTGGCCACTGACAGCAGCGTTCCTCCTTCAACGAACAGCCAAGCGTTCACGGGCGCCATCGGGCCGGCTATCACCACGGTTTCACCGCTGCCCGCGGCGGTGGTGGGCAGCCTATACTCACAGCAATTTGCGGCTGTAGACGGTGTGACTCCCTACGGCTGGACGGCGGCGAATCTTCCGAGTTGGCTCACTATGAGCACCACAGGGCTGCTCAAGGGAACTCCGACGTCACCCGGCTCCGTGAGTTTCATGGTCACGGTGATGGACAGCGCCGGCGGTTCGAGCAGCGGCTCCTTCTCATTGACGGTGACTCCAGCGCTGACTATCACCACGACTTCGCCGCTGCTGCCGGCAACCATCGGCGAGCCCTACACGGCAACGTTCGGCGCGACCGGCGGATCGGGCACCGGCTATACGTGGTCCGTGAGCGGGCAACCGAGTTGGCTGACGATGACTTCCAGCACCGGCGTCCTGGCGGGAACACCACCGTCTACGGCGGTGACCTCGACTTTCACCGTGAAGGTGACGGATAGCAATAACAACTCCACTTCCGGCTCATTCACCTTGCCCGTGACCCTGGCCATTACCACGACTTCGCCTTTGCCCCCGGCGACAATCGGCACGCTTTATAGCCAGACACTCGGGGCAGTGGGCGGCGCGGGAGGCTACACGTGGTCGGTTACGACGGGTTCGAGCTTACCGTCGTGGCTGACGTTGACCGGGGCGACGCTCAAAGGAACTCCGCCGGCAACTGCTACGAACGCGAGCTT
>Ga0209274_10001376_pt1 | contig 12590 bp, 6 predicted proteins | sample HubBroMetageREF1_FD_188343 | JGI IMG/M metagenome (GOLD analysis project Ga0209274, IMG submission 188343) | Reference soil microbial communities from the Hubbard Brook experimental Forest, New Hampshire, USA - Hubbard Brook CCASE Soil... | ecosystem: Environmental > Terrestrial > Soil >...
CTCCAACCCGGCGCGGATGCTTCGCACGAATCCGTCGCTCGCGTTGGCCGAGATCCCCGAAAACGGTCCGTCCCGATCCGACGCACCCCGGCTGCTTCGTGAGTCGGGTCCCGTCGTGACCAACCATGCAACGGGACTCGGCGATACGGGGCTATCGCCGCTGCTCGTCGTGCGCGGGAGAGGCGAGCCGGATGTGACGCTGGCGGTCGTGGGGGCATTCGGACGGGGCGGGTTTCTCGCCATCGGCGATTCGTCGGTCGCCATGAATGCGATGCTTCGATATCCGGGCAACCGCGCGCTTGCCGTCGCCCTGGTTCAGTACTTGTCGGGAGAGAGGGCGAGCTCCCCCCGTCCCGGGCGCCTCTACGTGCTTGCCAACGACGCGGCCCTCGGGGGAGAGCTCGCCGCCCCGACGCCCGTGCCAAAATCCGTGCGCACCGGCATGGTCGAGACGCTCGACGCGTTCGAGCAAGGATTGCCGCCGACGGCCACGTACATCGCCGCCGTGGGAATGGGTCTCGGAATCATTCTGTGGGCGAGCTCGCGCGCCGGCAGGACCTACAAGGAGTCGGTGCCCCGTTTCGTGCGACCGATTCCCGTGACGGCGCAGGGCGGTTTCGCGGGAAAGATGGCCTCACTCGTCTCGAAGTCGCCGAGGCCGGCGCTCGTCGAGCTTCGCCGTGCGCTCGAAGAACAGATTGGCATCCGGCTGGGTCTCGACCGGCCCGCGCCGTACCGCGAGCTCGTCGCACGCGTGCGCGCCCGGGGAATGCTCGGAGAAGCGGACGCGCAGGATCTGGATCGGATCTTCGGGACGCTCCGCGTGGCGGGGGACGAGCCCAAGCGGCAGTGGACCCGCCCGAAGAGGTTGAAGCGGGCGGAGGTCGTCGCTCTGGTCGAACGCTCGCGCGACCTCCTGGCAGCGATGGACAGGGGGCGGCGTGATAGACTGCGGGCGTCCCCGTGACGGCCGCAGCGAACACGAACGAGATCGCAGCCGCGCGAGAGCGCCTCGACTTTTTGCGCGGCGCCGTGGCCCGAATTTACGTCGGGTCGCTCCGTCCGGTCGACACGATGCTCGTCGCGCTCTTGGCGCGTGGTCATGCCCTGCTCGAGGGGGTTCCCGGTGTGGCGAAGACGACGCTCGTGAAGGCGTTTGCCGCGGCGCTCGGTTGCACGATTCGTCGGGTTCAATTCACGCCGGACCTTCTCCCGGCCGACATTACCGGCACATACGTTCTGACGCCTCGTGAGGGCACCTTCGCGCTCCGGGCCGGTCCCATCTTCGCGAACGTGATCCTGGCGGACGAAATCAATCGCGCCCCCGCCAAGACGCAGAGTGCCCTGCTCGAGGCGATGCAGGAGCGGCAGGTCACCATCGAGGGCGACAGGTTCGAGCTGCCGGCGCCTTTTCTCGTTCTCGCGACCCAGAACCCGGTCGATCTCGAGGGCACGTATCCCCTGCCGGAAGCGCAGATCGATCGATTCCTCGTGCGCGTCGCCATGACCTACCCGACCGCTCGCGAAGAGGCGCTGATGCTCAAGACCCACAGCGCGGACGTGCCGCCGCCGCAACCCGTGCTCAGCCCGCGCGATGTGCTCGAGCTCCAGGCAGTGACGGCGCGCGTCTACGTCGAAGACGACTTGTTCGACTATGCCGTGGCCATTTCGACCTTCACGCGGTCGCACGCTCGGGTCGTTCTGGGAGCGAGCCCGCGCGCCACGTTGGGGCTCGTACAAGCGGCGCGAGCGTGGGCGCTCCTTCACGGGCGTCCCTTCGTAGCCCCGGACGACCTTCGAGCCGTGGCCACGAGCGTGCTCGCGCACCGTATCGTGCTCAACGCGGAAGCCGAGGACGATCCGAAGAGTCGAGAGCGCGTCGTGGAAGAGGCGCTCTCGACGGTCAGTTACAGGCGCGGCATGCGCGCCGTCTAGGCCTCGGCTGCGAAGCGGACGACCTTGCAGCTATACCCCACGCGTCAGACGTTCCACGTGGCGGTCGCAGCGGCCGGTTTGGTCACCCTGGGCACCGCCCTGCGGCTCGCACCCGTCGTGGCGTTCGGGGGCGCCATGCTGGTGGCGATCGCCATTGGGCGCACCGTTGCGCTCATCGGCGTCACGCGCCTACGCGCGGCGGGCTTCGAGATGATCTGGTCGGGGAAGGCTCGCGTGCATCGAGCGACGCACGAGACACCTTTGGTGCTCGAATGTGAGCTCGTCAATCGAAGCCATCAGGCCGTTCGGATGACGAGGCTCCACGCCATCGCGTCGACCATGCTCGCCACCTCGGTGCAACCGACGGACCTCGATCTCGCCCCGGGCACTCGAGCGCGTCTCGAAGTGACCGTTCGTGGGCTCCGCGTCGGACGATGGGGCATCCATGGTCTAGCGGTCCAGGTCTGCGCCACGCCGCTCCGCGCGCATGGCCTCTACGAGGTGCCGCTGGTCTTCGCAAGCCCGGTTGGAATCGAAGTCTTGCCGCGCGCGCTCGCCGCGTTCGCGTCGTCGTCACGCGGCGGTCGCGCGAGGCGTGCTCCGGAGACCGGGCGGCGCGGGCGCGGGCCTGGACACGCAGACGAAATTCGAGAGCTTCGCGATCATGGGCCAGGCGATCCTTTGAAACGAGTCGCGTGGAAGGCCAGCGCGCGCCGAGGACGCCTCTTGGTCCGTGAGATGGAGCGCGAGGAGGGCGACGTCGTCTGGCTCGTGGTCGACGCTTCCATCGAGCTCTGGGCGGGTCAGCCCGGCACGGCGCCTCTCGATCGCGTGGCGGACGAAGTCGCGTCGCTGGCTACGCGGCTTCTTCGTCGCGGCGAACGGGTCGGGCTCGCGATCACCGCATCGCGGACCCGCTCGTGGATCGTACCCAAGCTGGGCGCGGCGCAGGGAGCACGCATCGCCGAAGCCCTCCTCAGCGCTTCGAGCGCGCTCGATGTCGATCGCTCGGCGCTCGCGGAGGCCGATGTGGCACGCCTGGTCGTCGAGCACGCACGACCGCTCGAATCGGGGGCTCCGACAGAGCTCGCGCGTGGGGACCTGGACGAGCTCGCGGAGCGGGTCGACAAGCTCCGCATTCGGGCTCCCTTCGTGCCGCGCGTTCCGTTTGCGCCGACTCCGCGTGAGCGTTCGCTGAGACTCTATTTGTCGTCGTTCGGGATCGAATCGCCGCCGCTCGCTTCCGGAGAACGCACGAAGTCGGAATCGACGCTCGTCGCGGCCCTCGAGCAGCTCGCGGTCCAGAAACCCCGGCCGACCGTCGTCCACGTGTGGGCACCCGCGCCTCTCCACCCAGGCCTGCTCGCGAAGGCGATGCGCGCGCTTCGGAAACGACACATCGAGCTCCGATGGAGCCTACCGCCTCTCGATTGGGGCCCCGCCGACGGGGTCAACCGGGAGCAGCTCGCGGCGACGGTCGCCGGCGAGGCGGCTCGCCTGCGAGCGCACGCCGCCCGGGTGAGGGGCGAGCGGACCCTGTGCCGGTTGGGCGTCCGGATCGGGACCCTCCATTGACCCGCACGCGAGACCCCAGAGTCGCGCTTCGAGCGGCTGGCCTTCGCCCCAAAAGGAGCTTCGGCCAGAACTTTCTTGTGGCCGAGCCGATCGCCGTCGCGATCGCGGACGCCTGCGTGCCCGAGGGCGAGCGCGGTCGGGCGCGCGTCGTCGAAATCGGGGCGGGCACGGGTGTGCTCACTCGGCTGCTCGCGAGCCGCGCGGCCGCTCTCGTCGCGATCGAGCGTGACCGCGACCTGCTGCCGATCTTGACCCGTGAGATCGTCCAGTCCCACGTCCGTGTGCTCGAAGCCGACGCCGCATCGGTCGACTTTGCGGCGTTGCTGGGGCCCCCTGACGCAGCATCGCCTCGCGTGCTTTGCGGCAACCTTCCGTACTCCATCACGGGCCAGCTTCTTCGGCGGGCGGTCGAGAGCGCCGACTCGCTGGAGCGTGTGGTCTTCATGATCCAAGATGAAGTCGCAAGCCGCTTGACCGCGGCTCCCGGCGCGAAGCAACGTGGCGCGCTTTCGGTTTTCGTCCAGGCCGCTTTCGATCTTCGGCGCGTGCTCCGCGTAGCCCCAGGAGCGTTTCATCCGGCCCCCGAGGTCACGAGTGCAGTCATCGTGCTGACGCCGCTGCACCCGCCTCGTGCTCGCGAGACTGCAGCCTTTCGCGCTGTGGTGCGCGGAGCTTTTCAGGCCCGACGCAAGACGCTCCGTAACGCGTGGCGGTCGCTGCTCGCCGACATGACTGCGTTGGAGCGCGCGGCAAGGCGCGCGAGGGTCGACCTCGACGCGCGGGGCGAGACATTGGACGTCGAAGCCTTTGGCCGCATGGCCGCGGAGCTCGAACCGACCCTCGTCGCGGGCGTCGTCTAGCGCGGGCCCGTGCCGAGCTGCAGCAGCGCGGCTTGGGCGTCGGCGCGGTCGGGGGAAGTGACGGGAGCGACATCGAGAAAGCGGCGGTAGTGCTCGATGGCATCGGCCTTTCGACCGGCCGTGCGCAGGCCATCCGCGGTGAGATACTCGAGCGGCGTCAGCCAGGCGGGCCGCGTCTCCAACTTTTCGGCGGCGGTGGCTGCACCCAACAAGTGCACGAGCGCGCGGGCCCGATCGCCTTTCTCCGTCAAAAGCTTGCCGTAGCGAAAGTGCCAAAAGGGATGCTGCATTTGGCCGTCGGGGCCCAACACGTTCGCGTCGCCGGCGATGGCGCGAGCCCAGGCCCCCAGCGCCTCCGCGCTTTCGTTTCTGTCCTCGTGGCACTCGGCAATCGTGGCGTAGGCCTCGTAGCGCGACGGTCGCAGCTGGAGCGCGTGCGCCTCATCCTTCATCGAGTCGTCGATCGCGCCTTCCATACGCTCGAGAACGCCACGCTGCCAGTACGCGTCGCCATCGTTTCTGTCGAGCGTCAGAGCGCGATCGACCTCATCGCGCGCGAGCTCGAGCTGCGCGGGAGCCATCTCGTTTGCGGCCCGAGCGACGTACACGTGGAACTCGGCGCGATTTGGATCCAGCTCCACCGCTCGCTTCAAGTACTGGAGGGAGTCCGCTATCGTAGCGCCGCCTTTGATCAGCAGCGCGCGCCCCATATAGTGGTGGCCTTCGGCGCTGGCCGGCCGCTTCTCGAGCACCTTCCTCAACATGGGCAGTGCGTCGTCCGGGCGGCCGATGGTTACGTAGGCAGCACCGACGCGAAGCTGCAAGTCCGGGTCGTTGGGAGCCCGCGCGAGGGCGCCTTTGAACTGCTCGATGGCCCTCTCGACGTCGCCGGTCTCCTCGAATAGCAGGCCGCGCTCCAACATGAGCCCCGGATAGTCGGGATCGATGGCAGCCACGCGATCGAGCTCGGCGACGGCCGCGTCGTATCGACGCACACGGCGCTGCGCGACGGCCAGGTGGAAGCGAGCCGCCAGGTCTTTCGGCTCCGCAGTGACGGCGGCTCGGTAGTGATCGAGAGCCCCGTCGAAGTCGCCTTGCTGCTCGGCCACCTCGCCGAACGCGCGCTCGAGCGCGGACGACCGCGGGAGCTTGGCTGCAGCAGAATCGAGCGTCGCACGCGCATCACTCAGCCTACCCCGTGCCGACTGGAGCTCCGACAAGGCCACGAACGGGAGCACCGCATCGGGTCGCATCGGGTCGATGTTGGCAATCGTGGCGCGAAGATCGGCCTCCGCAGCATCGTTGTTGCCAAGATGCTGTTCGACTTTGCCGAGAGACAACAGGATCGGAATGCTCTTCGGGAACCTCTCGCGTGCCGCAACGAGCTGCTGTTTGGCGTCCGCCAGCCGCTCGAGCGCAAGTTTTGCGTCGGCGTCGTTCGCGATCGTCTGCGGCGAGTTGGGCGAACGCGCGAGGGCCGTATCGAAACGCGCGAGAGCTTCCGCGTATCGTCCGTCTGCGATGAAGAGGCGCCCTTCCCCGTTGAGCGCTTCGACGTTGCTCGGGTCCAGCTTGACGGCTTGCGCAAAGGCCTCGCGAGCCTCGACCGTCCCTCCGCGCTCCAAGGTCACCCAGGCTCGCGCCGCGTAGGCGGTCGAGAGCTCCGAGGGAGAGGCCTTGGCTCGCGCGGGGCCTTCGAGCACGAGCGCGATGTCCGGGGCGGCTTGGGCTGGGTCGACGACGGCGCTCTGTCGCCGGGCGCGCAGCGTCAGCGCCCCGGCATGAAGGGGGGAGAGCGCGAGCGTTGCGTTGATTTCCGTCTTCGTGCTCGAAGCGTCGCCCAGGAGATCGTATGCGCGAGCAAGCCCGAAGTGCGCGCGCGCGCTCTTGGTCATGTCGAGGGCCCGTTGGAACGCATCGCGCGCGGCCGCTCCGTCACCGACGGCCAGGGCGACGTCGCCGCGCATGAATGCGATATCGACCCGAATCGGATCGAGCGCGTAGCGCTTTTCTGCCTCTTCGAGCGCGGGACCGGCCTTGTCCAACGAACCGCCCTCGGCGGCCCGACCGGCTTGCGCCACGTCGAGGTATTTCGGAAGCACATCGGGTGGAATGTCGGCCAGCAGTGGTGCCGCGCGCGATGCGCGCGAAGGATCCGAGCCGAACCGGAGCGTGCGCTCGAAGTCGGCGATCGCGGCATATGCGGTGAGCGAGCGGGCACGGGGCGTGCGACCGTGAGCCGCGAGCGCCGCGTCGATCGCCGCGTTCGCTGCGTCGTACGTGTCTACCCCCAAGGCGACTTGGGTGTCGTGTATCGCCGAAGCGGTGCCCTGCGCGTAGTCGCTGGCGCGAACCAGATCGGTGACGTAAAGGTAGCCGAAGGCTCCGTAGGGAGTCACCTGGAGCGCGGACCCCCCGAGGACCACCGCCGCGGCCAGGCCCACCGCGGCGAGCTTGCCTTTGGTCAGCTTGGCGCGGACTTCGGTTGGTTGCTCGCGCGCGGCGGGAGCCCGCGCGAGCGGCATCGCCATTTCTGCGGCCGCAGGTGCCGCAGGCATCGAGTTGTCCGGCCGCAGGGACGGGTTGGTGAATGGCCCGGGCTCGTCCTCCTCGGGCTCGGGATCGGGCTCAATGGACTCGTGCGCCGCTGCGGCGTCTCCCACGTCGCCGAACTCGACCTCTCCGTAGCTCGCCCCCCCTTGAGTCGCGGGCGGACGAGCCGCAGGCGGCGATCGACTGCCGCGCGATCGACGCTCGGTCGATCTCTCCTCGTCGAGCTCCAGATCGCCGAAGTCGGCGGAGTCCGATCGCTCGACGGGATCGGCCTCCGCCACATCGCCGAAGTCGGCGGAGTCCGGCGCCTTGCCCTTCGCGGGTTGGATCGGTGGCCCTGGTTCCCCCTCGCGCGGGAGATCGATCTCGCCGAACGCGCCGAGCGGCGCGTCGAAAGCCTGCGCCGTGGGAAGTTGACGGTCGAGCGGCATCGCGTCGGGGAGCGAGTCGGCCACCCTCGGCAGCACCTCGGCCACCGTCGGCAGCACCTCGGCCACCGTCGGCAGCGACTCGGCCACCCTCGGCAGCGACTCGGCCACCCTCGGCAGCGACTCGGTCACCGTCGGCAGCGACTCGGTCACCATCGGTAGATCGAGCTCGCCGAAATTTCGGCCGAACGCGGGCGACGGGAGCACTTGGGCAGGCATGGGAAGTCCCGAGGCCACGGCAGGCAGTGACGCGGACACGATAGGCAAACCTGAAACGACCACGGGAAGCCCTGCTCCCCGCGTCAGAGTAGAGGTCGCCGAGGGTCGCCCGCCGAGCACCGAGGGCAAGGACGCAGTCGCCGTCGGCAAATCGGCCACGGGCATTGGCAGATCCACCTCGAAGGACGACGCGGCCGCGGCTGGACGGACGGCAGGCAGCCCAGCGGCGGGAACGGGAAGATCGGCTTCGTTCAGCCCCCTGCCGACCTCGGGTGACCGCCGGGGCGGCGGCGGAGGCTTGCCGGGACGAGGCGGCGGCGCACCCTTCACCGTGGGCAGATCGGCTGGAACGACGGGCAAGTCGGCGTCATCGAGAAACCCTAGGGCCGCGGGGAAATCGGAGGTGACGTCCGGCTCCAGGGTCGAGGTGGGGGCGGGAGCCGGAGCCCGGCCCGGCGCCCCACTCGGAGGCGCCAGGCCGACAATGGTCCGCTTGTTTACGGGAGCGCTCCCGGGAGGTGCGTCGACAGCTCCGACCCCGGGGGCGGTCGGCCTCCGCGGGCCCGCAGGTCGGGGCACGGCAGCGACGCTCGGCGGCCGCGGCGGGGCGACCGCTGGTGTTTGCGGCGGGGGCGGTCGCGGTGCGGGCGGGGGTTGAGGCGCGGGCGGCGCGGGCGCGGCGCCCGCCGCGGGAGCCGTCACCAGAAACGAATGCCCGCATTTGGGGCACCGCATCTTGAGACCCGACGGTGGCACCCGCCGCTCGTCAACCTGGTACGGCGCCTGGCACGACTCGCACGCCACCTTCAGCATCGAGGCTCGTACGGTATCACAGGCGGCGGTCGGCCCCGCGCGGGAACGAGACCCCTTCCGTGCTACCGTTGACCGCTATTGCCTTGGACCGTCTCATCGTCGTCGGAGCGCGGCAGCACAATCTTAAGAACGTAAGCCTCAGTCTGCCCCGCGGTAAGGTCATTGTCTTCACGGGCCCCAGCGGTTCGGGCAAGTCTTCGCTGGCGTTCGATACGATCTATGCAGAGGGACAGCGGCGGTACGTCGAGTCTCTGAGCGCCTACGCGAGGCAGTTTCTCGAGCAGCTGGCCAAGCCGGACGTCGAGCGAATCGAAGGGCTCAGCCCAGCCATCGCGATCGAGCAGCGACCGTTATCGAAGTCCCCTCGGTCGACCGTCGGAACGGTCACCGAGATCGCGGACTACATGCGCCTTCTCTACGCTCGAGTCGGCGTGCCGCATTGCCCGAGCTGCGGAAAGCGGATCGAAGCGCAGACGGTCCAGCAGATCGTCGATCGAGTTCTCGCCATGACCGAGGGAACGCGGCTGAGCCTTCTGTCGCCCATCGCCCGAGCCCGAAAGGGGGAGCTCAAGCTCGAAATCGAGCGCCTTCGTCGAGACGGCTTCGTGCGCGCGCGCATCGACGGATCCCTGGTCGACCTCGGCGACGAGATCGAGCTCGACCGCACGAAAGCGCACGACCTCGATGTGGTCGTGGATCGGCTCATTCTCAAAGACGGGCTCAAGAGTCGCTTAACCGACAGCGTGGAGCTCGCTCTCAAGCTCGGAGAGGGGCGACTCCTTCTACAAACCGGCGACGACGAGCCCTTTTGGATGAGCGAACGATTCGCTTGCATTGATTGCGGCATTTCGCTCCCGCCAATCGAGCCGCGCATGTTCTCCTTCAACGGGCCTCATGGCGCGTGTGCGGCCTGCGACGGGCTCGGCGCGCGCGACGTTGTCGACCCGGCGCGCTGCATCGGCGACGAACGCCAGACGTTGCGTGAAGGCGTGGTCCTCGCGTGGGGTCGGCGGGGGAGCGTCGCGATTGCATCCGAGGTGGCCAAGGCCGTCGAGGTCCTCGGAGTCAGCGCAGACGTGCCTTGGGCAAAGCTGCCTGAAGAACAGCGCATGGCCATCCTGCACGGCACGAGCGGCGCTGGTTCCGTCGACGGCGGACCACGTCGTCGCGACCCCGCGAAGCGAAAGCGCTACGAGGGGCTCGTGCCGCGTTTGGAGCAGCGGCTCGCTGCGATGAGCGACGCGCGCGCCGACGCGAGCGAAGGCGAAGACCCGGACGGCGCCGAAGGGATGATCGCCGACGACGAGCTCGGTCGCTTTCTCGTTACGCGCACCTGCGACTCCTGCAAGGGCAAGCGGCTGCGGCCCGAGGCACTTGCCGTCAAGCTCGGGGGCAAAGATGTGGCCCAAGTTGGGGCCATGCCCCTTCGCCACGTCCGAAGCTTCGTCCAAGCTCTGGGCTCCGACTCATCCGAGGGAAGCCCCTATGTCTTCGGACCGCGTGAGCGGGCGATCGCTGAACCTCTGCTACGCGCGGTCGCTGCGCGTCTCGGTTTCCTCATCGACGTGGGGCTCGATTACCTGGCGCTCGATCGCAGCGCGCAAACGCTTTCATCGGGAGAGGGGCAGCGCATTCGTCTCGCCACGCAGATCGGCGCGGCGCTCGTTGGCGTTCTCTACGTGCTCGACGAGCCGAGCGTGGGCCTGCACGCACGCGACAACGCACGCCTCATCGACGCGCAAGCGAGGCTACGAGACCTCGGCAACACGGTCATCGTCGTCGAGCACGACCGCGAATCGATTCTCGCCGCAGACCACGTGGTCGACATGGGGCCCGGCGCCGGAGCCAATGGGGGTCAGGTGGTCGCACAGGGGACACCGCACGAGCTGATGGCGACCGCGAGCTCGATCACGGGGCCGTGGCTCACGGGCGAACGCCAACTTCCCGTCCCTGCGAAACGCAGACCCCGTACCAAAGCGTGCGTCCGCGTCGTCGGCGCGCGCGCCCACAACTTACGTGATGTCACGGTCGAGATCCCCATGGGTCTATTTTCGTGCGTCACCGGCGTCAGTGGCAGCGGCAAGTCCAGCCTCATCGTGGATACGCTCCTTCCGGCGGCTCGGTCGAAGCTCTACAACGCGACGGCCCCCGTCGGCGAATGCGACCGGGTCGAAGGGCTCGACAACGTCGACAAAGTCGTCTCGATCGATCAGGCTCCCATCGGGCGCACGCCCCGCTCGAATCCTGCGACGTACACGGGCATCTTTGCCCTGCTTCGCGAGCTCTACGCCGCTCTGCCGGATGCGCGGGCGCGTGGCTACAAGGCCGGCCGTTTCTCGTTCAACGTCAAGGGGGGTCGCTGCGAGGCATGTCAGGGCGACGGCGTGCTGCGCATCGAAATGCACTTTCTGCCCGACGTATTCGTAACCTGCGACGCGTGCGCGGGTCGCCGCTACAACCGCGAAACGCTCGAAGTAAAGTACCGCGGGCTGTCGATCGCCGACGCGCTCGACGTGACCGTCGAGCAAGCGTCGGACCTTTTCGGCGCCGTGCCCCGCATCGCGGACAAGCTCGGGGCGCTGCGCAGGGTGGGTTTGGGGTACTTGACCCTCGGACAGCCGGCGACGACGTTGTCCGGCGGAGAGGCGCAACGCGTGAAGCTCGCGCGTGAGCTCGCGCGCAAGGCCACGGGCCGCACGCTCTACGTGCTCGACGAGCCCACGACGGGACTGCACTTCGCGGACATCGAAGTCTTGCTCGCCGCGCTGCTCGACCTGCGCGACCAAGGGAACACGATCGTGGTCATCGAGCACAACCTCGATGTCGTGGCGTGTGCAGACTGGGTGATCGACCTAGGGCCGGAGGGGGGCGAGGGCGGCGGCGAGATCGTCGCGGCGGGTACGCCGGAGCAGGTCGCGCAGATCGAGCGTTCCCACACCGCACGCTACTTGGCCGAGGTCCTCCAACGCACGGCCCCCTCCGCCAAGGCGACGAAGAGAGCGGCTCGGGGTTAGGCCGCGGCCATTCATCGCGTCAGCGGCGTGCGGGTACAGTTGTCGGTCGCCGTCACGATGGGGTCCGGCGAAGCGATGACGTCGAAATCGGTGACCTGGATCGTCGCCAGAGCGTGAGAGTCGATCTGAGACGCAGCGCTCGCGTCGAAGGTGAGAGGAATGTTGCCACCGTCGTCGAGAAACATCCCGTACTTCTGCAGGGCCACGGCGACAGCACGCGCAGCGGGAGTCAGCCCCGAGGAGTCGAAGGTCGATTTCAGGCGAAAGTGGGCCGCATACGGCGGCATCAAGGCGTCCCCCGTCGGTCCCCCGATGTGGGTACCCGGATGCACGTAAACGCCACTGCGAATATCGGCGTTGGGCAGAATGAACCGAAGCGCGTGAGCGACGACCCCGGCTTGCAATTCCGACCCGGTGACGAGAAGCGGCGCGATGGGCATCCCTGCGGCGTCGGCGCTCGTGCACTGATCGCCGCGACTGTACGGCATACCCGCCGGCGCCGACTGCCAGTAGTCGTGCGTCAGGTCCCACGCGACTTCACAGAGCGTAGTAAACGGGCTGCCCGTCGCCTGTCCCCCGACGATGTTCGTGTTGTAAAGCTCGTAGAGTCGTGTCCCTTGGTAGACGAGGACGTGGCAGTCGTTCTGACTGGTATCGCACGCGTAGTCCGTCGAGCCCTCGGCGTTTCCACCCGGGGGGATCGGGACGGTCGTCACGTCGCAGTCGGGGGAGTAGTAGCCGGCCGCCTGGGTGAAGGGACGCGGCGTGACGGTGCTGTCGGCGTGCAAGATGGTGATGCTGAAGTCGATTTGAAATTTGCCCGAGCCCCAGCCACCGGCGCCGTCCAAATGATTGATGATGGCGTCCGAATTTGGGTCAGCGGCCGCTTGCGACACATCCTCATAGAGAATCGACGTCGCCGGAAAGCGGTCGGTGCTCGCGGACGACATGGCATCGGCCGGCAACGCGGCCGTCGAGCCCGCCGACGCCGACGAGGCATTCATGCCCGAGCCGCTGAATTCGAAGGACGTCGATCTACTACGCGACGATCTGGTTACCCATGCCAGCAGCGCCTTCGATGCGCTCAACCGGACGACGAAGTCGATCGATCCGAACGGCGGCGTCACCGCATTCATTTACGATCAACACGATCGAATCAACCGTGTTCGCGATCCGCGCGGCTTGGCGACCGC
>Ga0209274_10001377_pt1 | contig 12587 bp, 11 predicted proteins | sample HubBroMetageREF1_FD_188343 | JGI IMG/M metagenome (GOLD analysis project Ga0209274, IMG submission 188343) | Reference soil microbial communities from the Hubbard Brook experimental Forest, New Hampshire, USA - Hubbard Brook CCASE Soil... | ecosystem: Environmental > Terrestrial > Soil >...
GATTGTGCTTTCGCCTGTCTCGGAGCCGAGATCATGCTTGCGCATCCCATTACCGCCACAACCAAAGCCTTCCGCGCTCCCCACATCTCCCGTCTCATCGTTCCTCCCATCCGGCGTCACGCCCTCTATTCCAACCTCGTTTGGGCGGCGAACTCCACACCACGCGCACGCAATGCGCAATCCAGCGCAGGAGCTTTTTCGGGGTGGCGTACAAACTCGGCTGCCACCTGCTGGCCACAGCGATAGTACCCCGCCACGTGACTGCGTCCGCGAAGCTCGATGAAGTATGCGCGGCTCAACGAGCCGACAAGCTGCTGCCCCCACGCCGGAGGAGTATCTGGATCGAACTCCCCCGCCATGATGAGCGTTGGGACGCTACTAACCACCGGCTGATTTTCTCTTGCCGACGCAGGAGGAACCTGCCAGGCATCGCAAACCTCGGGCGGCAACGTCCCCAGGTTCAGACCTCCCAACCCTTGTGCCGGCGACACTTGTGCGGCAATCGCATTGCGGTCCTCGAAGGGGAATTCTTCGCTGCACCACACCGAATACCGCAAACCCCAAGCGTATCCAGATGCACCTAGGTTCTTCCGCACCAATCCGGTGAGGAGCCGGTAATCTCCCCGGGACGATTCAGCAATGATGTGAGGCAGGTCGGGGATGGCAGTCAAGTCGTGCAGTGCACTATAGACCGCTTTGGCTACTTCCGCCCCGGCTATCCGGGGCGGCTGGCCTCCAGCTTCCTGCGGCGTAATGGACAGGGGCAACGGAGTGTGATCAGCACGGCGGATCAGATCGTAGAATTTCTTTCTCACGTCGCCATAGGAATGCGCGCATCCCGGGGACACTGCGCATCGATCAAAGACGACATTCAGCGCCCGGATCATATTCGCCGTGCTCGCTTCCTCGAAGTTGACCTCCAGCGGCAACACAGAATCGAGCACCATGCTCCGAACGCGATCCGGATACTCGCGCGCCACCGTGAGCATTAACCGGGTGCTGTAGGAAATCCCATAGAGGTCCCATTGCTCGTAACCGAGCCCCTTCCGCAGATCCTCGATGTCCACAGCGGTCTCGGTACTGGTGTACCCAGCTAAATCCGCACCCTCGCTTACGAGTCGATTCCGACACCTGCGTGCCGCTGCCGCCAAAGCCTTGGCAGCCGGAGCCCCCTTGAGGCGGCCCGCGGCTATCTCGCTCTTTGGCGCCACCATTTCAGGACATGCCAGCGCCGGGTCGGCATTGGGTGCTCCGCGCTGCTCTAACACCACGTAGTCGCGATCTTCGGTGAAGATCACATCACGGCTTGTGGGAACGTTCGAAGTGCTGCTGAGCCCAGGGCCGCCCGTCATGAAAAGGACTGCATCGTGCGGTGCTCCCGGCGCGCGGCTATGCAAGACCACTACCGGAAGGTGGATCATGCGACTTTTTTCGCTGGAGCGGTTCTCCGGCACGCTGAGGATTCCGCACTCAGCCTTGCCGTCTTGGGCTAAAGTACCCGCGCACGTTGTCTTCTCGAAGTGTGGAGGCGGAGAAACGGTGGACGCACCTTGCGCACCAGCAGCGGTAGAACACACCGATATGCATGCGACGAGCCATGATCGAGATATGGGCATAGCAACTTAGACGTGTCGAAAAGCGCGAGGTAATCGTGCCGCTCCACCAGCGCACGTTCACAGACTTGAGGCTTCGTAGGTGGGATGACTTTCACCACGGGCTGCTAGGCCTTCCAAATTTCCTAAGCGAGCCTATAGTTCCTGCTCACGGTTCCGCTGATTCTCCGTCTACTCCCATGCCAGCCCGAATACCCGGGACTGAACTTACTTATGAATCAGTGACTTGAAGTTGGAGCGTTTGGGCTGGCTAAGTGGACAGTTCCAGGCCGATCGCAGATCGTGCAGAAACCGGTCAAAGGAGACCGATGAATCTCAAACCCTTCCCGGCGCACCCGGAGATCTGGGAGGACTTTTAATGTCCCGATCCATTGCTCTCGTCGTGTTTCCTGTTGGAATGTTATTTGTTTCCGTTTTGGCGTCCTTGGCCAACGCCCAACAAGGCATGCCCAATCCGATCATGGCGTCGAATCCGCTGACGACGACGCTATCCATTTTTCGAAGCAACATGCAGGACAAGATCATGAAGTCGGCGGATGCGATGCCAGAGTCCAAGTACAGCTACCGGCCGACGAAGGACGTTCGCTCGTTTGCCGAGATCCTGAATCATGTGGCGGATATATCTTACACATTGTGTTCAAACGTCAAGGGCGAAGCGAACCCCATCGCGACTACCACGAAGGTTTCGAAGACCGAGATCATGGCCTACCTCAAAGGCTCGTTCGATTACTGCGATGGCGTGTACTCCGGGTTCACCGATGCGCACCTCAATGACCCGGCGAACTTCTTTGGCGCCAAGACGAACAAGATGTTCATTTTGACGCAAGTCGGAAATCATGACGCCTTGCATTACGGCAATCTCGTCACCTATCTGCGCATCAATGGCCTCGAGCCATCCGGGGGCTGGTTTTGATGGCGCGGCGGCGAGTCTTCTTGTGTCTACTTCGCCGCGCTCAAGGTAGTCGCCATCAGCAATATTGCCCAGATTTCGTTCATCAAGTCGTGATAGACGCTCGAAAGAGGAACCATGAACTCAGCAAAATTGTTCTTGGCCTTCCGGCCCCTCCTATGCTTCTCAATTTTGTTGGTTTGCGTTCTTGTGGCCGATGCGGGCAGCAGATCCGCGCACAGTGCGCCAACCAAAACTCGAAAGCAGCCCTTTCTAGAGACTGTTGACAGAGTCGCGCCTCAGTCATTAAAGGAGTTTGCCGTTCCTGGTGTCGCGGTGGGGCTCATTCAGAAGGGGGAGGTTGCGTGGGCGCGGGGCTATGGTTTTGCGAATGTAGCCACCGCGAAGCCGATTACTCCGGAGACGGTGTTCAATGTGGGATCGCTGTCCAAGATGGCTACCGCTTGGGGTGTGATGCGTCTGGTAGAAGAGGGCAAGGTTGATCTGGATCGCCCAGTTGATTCCTATCTGAAGCGCTGGCATCTACCACCTTCGTCATTCGATAACAGCCAGGTGACGGTGCGGCGCGTGCTTAGCCACACTTCGGGAATCTCGAATCATAATTTTCACGGCTGGGACCCGCAGAGTCCTGTTCCCCCGATTGAAGACACTTTATCGGGTAAAACAGGCACTGGAGAGGTGCGGGTTGTATATGCTCCGGGTTCAGGAAACCATTACTCCGGAGCGAACTACGCAATTCTCCAATTGTTGATCGAGGACGTTACCGGCCAGGCGTTTCAGGAGTACATGAAGGCGAATGTGTTCCAGCCGCTGCACATGTCCAAAACACAGTATGGCCTGCCACCTCAGTTTCAGGAGGTAATGGCCACACCTTACAATGGACTTGGGGATGTGCTTCCTATCCTGCGCTACAACGAATTTTCGGCGGCGGGGCTAACAACAACTCTGGGCGACCTTGCACGATTAGCGGCGGCCGAGCTGGGTGATTCTGCCGGACAGAGTCCCGGTCGCAGCGTGTTGAAGGAACAAACAGTCCTGTTGATGCAGACTGCCGCTCCGGCTTCCCGGTGGGCTGATCGAGATCCGTATGGACCCGATCCACAATATGGCCTCGGACACACCGTGCGCCCTGCGCAGTTCCTTGGCAAAGTCGGGGTAGGGCACGGAGGGTCGAATAGTGGGTGGGAAAGTCTGGTGCAAATCGTGCCGTCGACTGGCGACGGTATCGTAATCATGACGAACAGCTCTAATGGGCCGTCGGTCATTGCTTCTCTTCTGTGCTCGTGGAGGCAGTGGGCGGCTCATTCGAACGCTGTTGAATGTCCCAGCGTCGACATTCGTTCTGTCCTCTACGGCGTCTACAAAGCACAAGGTGCAAAAGCAGCCGTGGCGCGCTACAAAGAGCTTCGGCGTGATGCACCTGACAAGTACGACTTTGGGACCTTGCAACTAAACTCGATGGGGTACGACTTGTTACGAAAAGGCGATCTCCCGGGAGCCATTGATATTTTTCGCCTCAACGTGGAACAGTTTCCGCAGGACGCCAACGTCTACGATTCCCTTGGTGAAGCATACCTAAAGCAGGGGGACCAGGCGCACGCCATTGAGAACTATAAGAAGTCCCTGGATCTCAACCCACACAATGACAACGCGCGCGATGTACTGGCAAAGCTAGGCGTTAGCCTGCAGTGAAGTCGTCAACGGGACTGTCTGCGGGTTCCGAATTGCTAAATGCGTTAGAAAAAAGCTGAGACGAATTTGCCTCTATCTTTAGATATTCCATGTACTGATTCGCCACGCTTCCATTCGCATTTAGTTGGTCTCGCATCGTGGGAGACCAGGTGCGCATAGGGGGTCCTCAGTATCAGAGTGGTGCTGCAGTCTTTTCGTCGGCTTCGGGATTCCCATGAAGCCCCGTCTCGATGCTCTGTCCACACAACAGAGGCCACGAATTTGAGTCCGGCATTCCCGCCATCCTCATTAATGTTTGACAAGCTGGCTCTCTCGGAATCTGGGTGCATTTCAATCGTTTCGCTGTTTCGCGCCCCCCCGTCGACTCGGACCGACTCAAATGGAGCTGAAGCTGCCCGCCTGACTGCGCACCAGATCTCTTTTCGAAACGTCGATCAGTCACATGGCAGAAATAAGCAAACTCGGGCCTAAAAACTGCCAACTTCCCAAAAGCCGACTTCCGACCCTGACAAGTTCCGGTTAGCCCGTAATCCGCCCAGAATGATGCCAAGTGCGGAGATCGTTTCCGACAAGCCGACTTGTCGGTACCGATCTGGTACGCTTCCCAGAAGCTCGTTTCTGGATAGCTTCCCTGTCGCGGCCAACTCACCCGGGTCAATGAGTCAAATGGCCGAACAGCCAGTTGAGTCCCCCGCCGCTTGTCTACTCACTTGTGTCGTCCAAAAGAGAGAGCGACGCCTCCGACGACGACACGATCACTCAAGTCGAACACGTTGTTGTCCTTCAGCCGGTGGTAGTCGAATTCGGCGAAAACGCCCACGTGAGAAAAGATCGAGTGAGAGATGTAGCCTCCCACAAACGGACTAGTGATCCTGTCGTGCGTGGTGGTTGAGCTCGTTGTCGTGCAGCCCGCTGGGCCTCCACTTTCGGTACCGTTGCCGCAGAAACCTTCGGCCTGTGTGATGGTCGAACTCGCAACGGTCGCGCCGCCACGAATGCCCAACTCCCATCCGCTAAGGTTAAAGCCAATCTGTCCGCCGAAGTTTCCGTTCTTGAAGCCGACACTTGTATTGATGAACGTGGAGGGCGGCGGGCCTCCGCCTATCGTACTCACGATGGACGTGCCGACCCACTGGAATCCGGCTGTAGGGCCGACAAGAACCCTGTTACCTAAAGGGAAGAGTACTGCCCCATCGAAGCCAGCTGTGCTCGGGGTGTTGCCGTTCACGATGGTAGCGCCGCCAAAACCGCGGAGCTGTATGGTCGGTGTAAACCCGGACATGGAGACGGTCTTGTTCTTCTGTGGCGTCGTGCCCGAGGCCGGGGGCTGAGGACTCGGAGTCTCCTGCTTCGAAGGCTCGGTGGTGCTTGGCGGCGGGCAATTGGCGAGTTTGCCTAGGAGGTCCGCGATCTCCGCCTTGATCCCCTGGATGAGTTTGGCATCGTCTTCGAGTTGCTGCCTCACCTGCTTGCGGAGGCCGAGCACCTTTGCCAGAGTGTCGAGCTCCTCCCCTCTAAGTGTCTCGTTTAGGACTCCTGCATTAACTTGTGCGGTGATGGCGTTTAGGTGTGCCTGAGTTTGCGCTACGTCCTTGTTCAATTCGTCAAGCAGCTCTGTCTCGCGCTGCATCTCGGCCGAGAGATCGGCTAGTTCTTGTTGGAGTTGTTGGATATCCTGCTTGATCTTTTCGCAGTCCTGGCCCCCCGCCTGCTGACCGGGCGCGGTCGTTTGCGATGCTGCATCGAGCGGAATTACGGCCATCATCAAGAGGAAGATGGCAGATATCACGACACGCGCGGTTGTGGAGAAATGAACTCCGCAGATCATTTTCATGGAGAATCCTCTCTTTTCTCTGAGCAATTGAACGCCCCTTCGCGAACGGATGATGCGCTCACACCAGTGCTGACGCGAAAATGCTATCGGAACCAAGTTGGTAGAAGCATGTGAAGTTCCGACGCGGCTTTTTTCACGTGTTTCTCCTCATCGCTCCCGCGTATGCGATCAACAATCCAGATAATGATCCACACCGGGAGAAGCGCAACTCCGACCAGCACAATAAATGGAAGCAAGACGATGAAGAGGATGTTCCCACCTTTGATGGAATCGTCTGGCGAAGGTGCCCCCATGACAAAAGGAATAAGCGTCGGTCCACATTGGTTCTTACCTTGGCATGTGACCTTAGCGGTGATGTTAGCGCCCGGATCGGCCCCGGTTGCATTTACGGTGATCTCGTCGAAGCCAACTTGACGGAGGTATAGATCACCGTACGTGTTTGACGCTCTTGCCGGTTGCCCATTGATCGACCATTGAACAGAACAGACCGCGCCATCCGGTACTGGAGCTAGCTGATAGGTTGCTGTTTCGCCCTTCCCCAGCTTTTGCGGTCCGGTAATCACAAATGGACAATCTGGCATTGGTGTTCTCCGTGTATTCGTATTTTGGTCAACATGGGTTTAGTCTTCGCGCTTTATTTCTTCTGGAACTTAGAAAAATCGCCTGAATAGGTGCCGCTACCGAGCGACTGCAAGATACCCTCAAAGTGCCAAGTCGCAGGGGGCACAAAAGGCGCACAGTTGCCTCGGGCGACAACCACGTCAATTTTGACTTCTCTCGCGAAGTCGAAGTTGGTCAAGTCCGGCATCTGAAGCGTGCCGTTCTGGGCGACACCAAGGCCTTCCGCGTAAGCTCCCGTCCCTCTAGGTGTCGGCGGGTCCTGCGTCATGGTGATTTTGAACTGCACAGGTCCGCAATCCGCCGGCAACTTAATTCCTGTCACCTCGCCTTTGACATTAATTTGCGGGGCGGCGGGTGTGGACGCACAACCGATGGCCATTGATATAAGAAGCAAACCTGAACCCAAGACTGCACATATTCTCATTTGTAGATCCTCCGTACCATTTCCTGTCAGAAGGTGTGGCAAAACCTCGGACAATTTGGAGCTATTGCATTGGCGCAACGTCATAGCCACCTCCAGTGCGGTTAGGATTTTGGCCCGTAGAGTTGTGGTTAGGGTTAGCGACGGGGATAGCTATCCCACACGGCGGAGGAACCGGGTTGCACCCGACAGGCTTAGGATGACAGCCGGTTGGATTGGAAGTCGAAACGGAGCTGGAGTCGAACTCGAACTCCCCAAGGATCTTAGTGTTCTCGAATGTGTCGTTGGTCAAGAGCGCTTGTCCGCTCCCATCAGCGTTCATCCGTCCGACATTCCTAGTCTTTCCAACTCCCGGCCATTGCACCCAGTCGATCGCGGCACCCGAAGGGTAAGCGTAGTAAGGAATTGTGTTGTCCTGCTGGTTCTCAATAAGTGTGCGGAGAGCGCTGCCGCTCGGGTAGCCAATTTCGACGATGCGGTAGTGGCTGCCGGGGCCGGTGCGCTTTTCAGCCAGCACGACCCTATCACCGTCGGGGTGCCAGATTGCCCCAGATACAGCCCATCCCGGTGCGTAGAGCAGCTTATCTTCCTTGGTCTTCTGATTGAAGACACGAATTTCTGTTGGCTCGGCGGAACCCGGCGCTGTAGCCGTGTAAAGCACGAGTTCGCCGTCCCCGCGTAGATTGGGGTGGACGCGGTCCCTGTCCTGACCACCAATGAGCTCGGCTGCATCGCTCCCGTCGAGGTTCATGCGCCAGAGCCGGTGGAGTCCCGATGCATGTTGGTGTCGGACAAAATAAACCCGACGGTCACCACCGACCCAGGGATGGCCGTCCTCTTCCCCAGCCGGAGGCGACGAGAGCGGCTTTTGCTCTTTCCCGTCCTTATTCATAATCCACAGCCGGGTGGACTCACCGGCTTTGCCGCGAGCCCAAACGATCTGTTGGCAATCAGGCGTGAACACCGGGTGCTGGTTCATTGTGGGCCAGCTATCACCGGTCAGCTGCGCTCGGTGGCCGCCCGAGCTGTCCATGATGAAGATGTTGAACGTCGCGATGGCAGGGCCGCTCGGAGGAGCAGGAGAATCGGCATTGGAAGTCCATAGGACCCGGTCGATCAGGCTGCAATAGTTGCCTGCCCCTACCTTCATCTCTTCTTTTGTTTGACGGCAGCCGGACACAAGGAGAGGCACGACCATGATGAGAAGAAAAGCCGCCAGCCTGCTGTGACCTGCCCGCGGGCGCGGCGCGAGAGGTAATGGTCGATTTTCGGTGCGCGCGTCTATACCTGTAAGCATTTGCACCCTCCATTGCGACATCGGTTCATTCTCCGTCGAGGCTGCTTGAGCCATTGCGTCTCTGCACTAAGAATGGCAGACGAACGTAAACTCGGCCCCTGCAAGCCCTTGACGTTTGAGGACAATCACTTCTCTGCCGTCTTGCTTTGAGCAAACGAGCGTGTATTTGCCGCCTAGGAAGAATGCAGAAGTACCGTTGGCAAATGTAAAGGTCACAGTGTCGCCATCCTTTTTGAAAGTCCCCGAGGCTGTAGTCGGGGGCTGATTCCTCACATTGGTGGTCAAAGTGAATTCATCGTCTGAGAGCAGGTGCCAGTTCACTGACAGCTGGGCCTGGTCCACCGGAGCACCCAGAGCAGTCGTCGCCAGAAGCAATGTCGCTGCATCTGCGTCAGAGTCGTCGCAGCCGCACAATCCGCAGCCGATCATCGAAAGCGAGGCGATGATGCAAAACACAAGAACCGGTAAACTGCGTTGGTCTGACACAGAGTGAATCTTGTATTTAGTCATGACTAACCCCTTTGACTGTTTGAGTGTCGGGCGTTTTCGCTGCAGCCGCAATCGCACCGCGAAGAGAACCCAGACAAATGAAAATCGACCCAATGGACACTTCGTTGAGATGAACCCTTTCTCCCTCTACCCAACGATAGATCGTCCGCGGGCTAACGTTGGCGATTGCCGCGGCCTGTTCAGGAGTGACCATCTCGACTTTGCGGCGGCAGCAGGAGCACCACATTGAGGTGCGCCGACCTGCAGTCCGAACCACGATGTTTTCTTCGGTTTCGATGGTAACTTCCGCCGTCCGCACTATCCGTCTTCTTTTCAAAGTTACCCCTGGCAAACCAAAGCCGCGAAACAGGGCCTATGCTGGTTGCAACTGCCTTCCATTGCTCCTAAAATCTGCGCTATTGGATCTGGCAGGGCTTCCTGCATCGGCCCGACTGCCCTCTCATACATCAGCCGAACTGAGATGTCCTTAGGGCAGACTGAATTTTTTGTGAACGATTCATGAGCGCAGGTAAAACGCGGGCAAAGAAGCACTTATACGAATTTGGTGACTTCCGTCTGGACCCCGCTGAACGCGTATTCGCTCGAAAGGGAGAACGAATTCCTCTGGCGCCGAAGGCCTTTGACACACTTTTGATCTTGGTTCAGCACCATGGGCACGTATTGACGAAGGATGAACTGATCAAGGCCCTCTGGCCGGACACGATTGTCGAAGAGAACAATCTGACCCAGCAAATCTCGCAACTGCGCCACGCCTTGGGAGAGGGTGTGGACGCCTCCGACTACATTGAGACTGTCCCGAAACTTGGTTACCGATTCCTTTCCGAGGTTCGCGAAATTGTCGACGACGAGGATGACATTGTCGTGTCAAAACGCACGCGGACTCGGATCGTCCTACGCGAAGAGGAAGAAATAGAAGAAGACGGAGACTCGCTGGGGGCGACAGTTCCTGCCGCACCAAATCCAAACCAGCATGTGGGGATCAAAGCGCAGGTAATCCCTACGCTGCAAGCCCACAGGTCCGCCTTGGGACTTTCGCACAACTGGAAATGGATTTCCGTTTCATTCGGATTCGTGGTTCTGGTAGTCGCCGGCGCCGTCTCTTTTCGTGATATGCGTTCGCACCGCAGTAGCAACGACGAGCGGGCCGTTACGCCAGTTCCCTCAATAGCCGCAATCAAGCCGCGCTATTCAATTGCAGTGCTCGGATTCAAGAATCTTTCAGGACGGCCGGAGGACGCCTGGCTCTCGGCGGCGCTGGCTGAGATGCTAACCACCGAACTCACTTCGGGCGGACAACTCCGCGTGGTTTCTGGCGAGGAAGTCCACCGCATCAAGTCGGACCTTAAATTGGAAGACGAGCAAAGCCTTGCGAAGCCTACGCTGGCTCAGATTCGAAATCGTGTCGGCGCTGACATCATTGTCTCCGGCTCCTATGTGGAAGTGGGCCGCGAGCCGGAGAGTCAAATACGCTTGGACCTTCGGCTGCAAGATGCCGCCGCGGGCGAAACTGTCTTCGCTACGGCTGTGAGCGGCAGAACAGCGGAACTGTTTTCCTTGGTGTCCCGAAGTGGGGCAGAACTCCGGTCCAAGTTGGGAGCGCCGAGGCTCTCCGAATCAGAGGGAGTTCAAGATCAAGCGGCGCTGCCTTCTACACCAGAAGCAGCGCGCTTTTATTCACAGGGACTTTCCCGACTTCGGATGTCTGACGCGCCTGCCTCTGAGAAACTGCTCGCGAGAGCCGTTGCGGCAGATCCGGACTTCGCCTTGGGACACTCTGCTCTCGCCTCTGCATGGTCCGCATTGGGTTACGATGAGAAAGCCAAGTCCGAAGCCCGGCGCGCACTTGACCTTTCTCTGAATCTGTCTCGCCAGCAACATCTCTTGATCGCGGGACAATATAGCGAGTTGTCCCGCGACTGGGAACAGGCTGTCGCGACTTACCAGCAGCTCTTTAGTCTTTTTCCTGATAGCGTCGACTACGGCATACGCCTCGCAAGGGCGCAGACTTCCGCTGGAAAAGGCAGCGACGCGCTGGCGACGTTGGAAAAACTGCGCAGGCTTGCGTCTCCCACCGGCCAGGACCCGCAAATCGACCTGGCACAGGCCACGGCCGCAGAATCACTCGGAGATTTCAAACAGGAACTCGAAGACTCCGAGCGCGCGATCCAAAAAGGAGAAACTCTCGGTGAGCGTCTGCTCGTAGCTCGCGCCCAGACCGAAAAGAGTTGGGCTATGCGGCGCATGGGGCGGACCGATGAAGCGATCTCGACTCTGCTTGAAGCGAGAAGGATCTTTTCCGAAGCTGGCGATATACAAGGGGTCGGTTACGCGCTGCGTCTCGTAGGCGGTGCGCAGCAGGAGCGCGGAGAATTTACTCAAGCAGAGCGAAGCTACCAGGAAGCTATTGCGATCTTCCGGCGGATCGGCGACAGGCGGGCTCTAGCAATGTCCATCAACGGCCTTGCCATTGCGCATTACGAAAACGGCGACCTCCGAGGAGCGAAGGCACTCGATGAACAGTATCTCGAAATCGAACGAGAGGTCGGCTCGAAGACCAACACTGCGGGAGCGCTGGGCAATATTGCCAATGTAGAGGATGCGCTGGGCAATCTGGCCGAAGCGCGACGACTGAACGAGGAGTCTCTGAAGATTTTCGCGGAGGTTGGTGATCAAAGGGCCATGGGCACGGCTCTTGGCAATCTCGCGATTCTGCATTACGAGCAGGGCGATCTTGAAGGCGCCAGAAAGAAGTTCGAAGAAGCCCTCGAAATCAAACGCACGATTGGTTACCAGCGCGGCATCGCGTACGACCTTTCCGGTCTGAGCGAAATCTTACGGGCTGAGGGAAATTTAGACGCAGCTCGAAAGAAGCAGGAAGAGGCCTTGGCCATTCGGGATCAACTCGGCGAAAAACACAATGCTGCAGAGAGCCGACTGTATCTTGCGATCCTTGATCTCGAAGAGCGCAGGCCAGCCGAGGCAGAGAAGATTGCTACAGCCAGCGCACAACAGTTTCATGAAGACAAATCAGCTGCAGATGAGGCTGCGGCTAACGAAGTAGAAGCGCGTAGTCTCCTAGCCCAGGGCAAAATCACGGAGTCGCAAGCTGCCATTGATCGAGCCCGCGCTCTTACGCAGGGTAATTTGAATCTTCCCTTGAGTTTCGAGATTTCCGCCACTTCGGCGCGTATAAGGGTAGCTGGGAAGAACCCGACGAACCATTTCACGAGCACGAGTGCCAGGAAAGGTCTTGAATCATCCCTCTCCGTCGCTCGAAGGTGCGGATACCTCGAATACGAATACAAGCTCGGCATGGCCCTCGGCGAGGTGGAATTGCAGTCAGATGAAGACCATGACGGCCGTACGCGACTTGAGGCTATCGCCGCGGAAGCCCACGAGAGAGGCTTCGGCTTAATTGCCCGAAGTGCCCTCGCACTTCTGAAAGCAATCCCCATTCCGCGTTAACAGGCCTCTCTGACGATTACACTCATTGGATGTGTCGGAAACCGGAAATCATTCTGGGCCAGAAGTCGGCTTCGAGGAAACTTCACCACATAGGTAACGATAAACGCGCTTCTCGTCAGCAATCTTCATTGACGAGAAGCCGACTTCCCGTTATCAGTCTGGCCAACTTCCTCGAAACCCGTTTCTGACAAGCAATGTCGATCATCGACAACGGACTTGTCGAC
>Ga0209274_10001378_pt1 | contig 12578 bp, 10 predicted proteins | sample HubBroMetageREF1_FD_188343 | JGI IMG/M metagenome (GOLD analysis project Ga0209274, IMG submission 188343) | Reference soil microbial communities from the Hubbard Brook experimental Forest, New Hampshire, USA - Hubbard Brook CCASE Soil... | ecosystem: Environmental > Terrestrial > Soil >...
GCCGGTCTATTTGCCGATAGGGGATTAGAAGATGGGCGCGCCAACTTCCCAGCCAGGAACCAGTAGAGCGCGGCGAATAGCGCAAACGGAACACCGGCGGCGAGCCACAGGGAACCGAACGGAACCAAGAAAATTTCGTAGCCGAATGGAAAGGGAAAACGGAGCGATGGGAAGTTCAGCACGATCGAAATCAATCCGCCGGCCCAGAAGAACGCGGCCGAGATGCCAAAGAGCTTGACCGCAGAGGCGGGCCAGCTCCATGGCGCGAAAGCTGTCCTAGACTGGCCGAGCGTTGGCACTGCGGATGAACTTCGCAGCGCAGCCGGAGAGGCAGACGCATACTGGGTTTTCGCACTCGCCGACGGCGCAGGTTGCGGGTGCATGTAGGACCAGACGACGTTGGCGACGAAGGTGATCTCGCCAAAGAAGGCGGTGAGACCCAGCATCTGACCTTGAGGATCGGGAGTGGAGTATCCCGCGTCGAGGTTGGCGGCCGGATGCGCGAGCCGCAGCGCGCCGAAAAGCACGAAAAGCAAGCAGCCGATCGCCTGCGCGTATCCAAGCGGAATGTTCAGGGTCTGCCTGGTGAATTTCGGGACGACGAGGTACTGAAAATAGAAAAAGAGGAAGAGCAGGATCAAGGAACCGAAGTAGACGATGAGATCGTGCTGGGTAGAGAAGTAGCTCGATCGGGTGCGGGGATGGTTCATCGTTGCGGCGGCGATGATTCCTGAAGCGACGAAACAGAAAAGCGCCAGGAGACGGAGAAGTCTATCGGGAGGAAGCAGGCGCTCGAGTGAATCGTTATTCATATCGCCTCCCAAGTGCAGTGCGTGGTTCGCAAGCGCAGCTTCCTTGCCATCTACGGGGCATTTACGGGTTTGCCTGGCCCGAGTTGCGGACGTTTGCCTGGAACTTCGGCCACGGGCTTTGCATCAGCGTCTCTCCGACGGGGAACGCGTACAAAGTGCCGAGGCGGCTGGCGACATAAAGAATGCTGTCGTCGCTAAGTGTCGCGGCGCCTATCGGCTCGATGTCGAGATCCGTTTTCCATTTTTCCTTGCCGTCTGGAGAGATGGCGCGCAGCATCTTGTAATCGGTGAAGAAAATCGTTCCGGCAGAACCCAGGAGCGGCTGTCCCACTAACGCCGTCGTTTCGAGCGACCACTTGACCGTGCCGTCGGGTTGCACTGCGTAGAAGTGCAGGTTGTGCGAGGCATAGTAAACGGTGCCGTCCGCGGCGACCACGGGCTGCTGCCCCGGATACGGCGAGTAATTCAGGGTCCATTTCTGTTGGCCGTTTGCGTCGAACGCGATCAAGCCCGTGCCCGTGACGTACGTTGCGCCATCTTTGCCAGCCGCAAGACCTTCGAAGTTCTGGCGTGCCAGCGGCATGACGTGGTACGAGTCCGCCTGATTCCGGTCGGGACTGACGGTGCCGTTGCTCGGGTAGGTCCAATGCGCGTACGGCATGCCGCTATCGACGGCGAAGACGCCTGCGCCCGCGAGAACGATGGTGCCGTCGGCTTGGATGATCGGCGCCGTTACAAACGACTGCGAAGAAATGCGCCAGATAGAATTCATTCCCTGGTCGAGAGTCCATGCGCACGTTACGCCGGGAACGCAATCGGCGTAGAGGCTCTTGTCGGTGAGCGCCATTCCGGTGGCATTCACGGTGGGATTCATGGTTTTCTCGATGCGAGTGCTGCCGTCGGGATTGAACGCGATAAGCTTGCCGTAGGCGAGGACGTAGATGGCGCCGTCTGTTCCGACGGCGGGTCCGATCACCCAAGAGCTGGAAGGGGCGGCTGGCTGGGTCCATTTCGTTTGGCCGGTGGTTGGATCGATCGCCATCAGATTCGCGGAGTCAAGCAGCGCGTAGAGCGTGCCGTCAGGGCCGAGCGCGAGCGGACTGTGGATGGCGCCGATTTTGAGCGTCCACTTGGGCGAAGGCGCGGCGCTGGCAGCTGTCGTTTTCTTGGATTCGCCGCAACCGGCGAGCAGCGAGGCGCCGGATAGGGTCAACGCGAGCAGCGATGCGGCGGTTCGTCGCAAGGAATTTTCTCCTCGATGGCGTTTGGAAACTTCGTGACGGCTTAAGTAAAAGCGTAACACGCGGGCGCGTCCGGATCGGGGGCCGACAAGCGGACTTGTGTCTATCGTTCAACTACTGAAAGGCAAGACAAAGGCAAAGGATTACCACGGAGGGCACAGAGAAAGGCTTGAGGACACGGAGAAGTCGCCGCAAGCCCGCGAATGATTCTTGCGTTGCGTCAGAAGCGGGGCATGAGGGAGCTGGCGAGAATGAGGGATGCGGGCTCGTCCTCTTCGTCTTCGAGGAACGACTCGAAGAGGCGCGTGAGCGGGCCGGTCCAACGGGCGAGCTTCTTGCGCTTTTCGGCGAGAGGGGCAAACCGGAACGGCGAGTGGGTTTCGAGTTCCGCGAGATAGCGGCTGGTATAGAGCTTGGCCGATTCGCCGGCTGACCAAATCAGAAGCAGCGAACAGCTCATCCGAATCATCTTCGCGAGGGATTTGTGTTTCGCGGCCGCGCCATTGTGCGCGGAACGATTGGAGGGCATGCGGTCGACTTGGCGCATGACTCGGTGGCCGAAATTCAGGGTGTGAGTAGTGAGGTGGTCGAGCGGCTGACCGAGAGGCACGTGCGCGGCAGCCTGCGTGAAAATCGTGAGTATCCCTTCGCGCAAGTCCTGCTGAAGGTCCTGGAGATCGTCGGCAAGCTGCAACAGCACTCCCCAATCGAAGGCGAACTGAGCTTCATCAGGCGAGAGAGAGCCTGCGACCAAGTAAGCATCCGCCAGGACGGAAGCGCCGCCCTTCTCGAAACTGAGTTTGAGGATGTCGACGCCGGCCGGTGAAGAGCCGGAGCGAAGAAGGCGGACGCTGTTTTCCTGCGCGCTGTGGATCGCCAACAGGCTGTCATAGACCTCGGGCCAGTCGGCGCGCGCGTACTCCTCTTCGATGAGTTCAACGAGACGCCAAATGGTGGCTTCCCGATCATTGAGTAGAGCGACCGCGTCTCCATCGAGACGGCGGCGGAAGCGTTCGCTGAATGCGAGCTTCGCGCTGCGGGAGGTGGCGGGGTCGTCGAGATAATTGTCGGTGTAGGGGTAAAGCATGCTGTAGGCGAAGATCGACGGCGTGAGGCGCATGTCGCGTCCCAAGAGAACCTGGAGACCGCACGCAGTCCATGCGTTGCGGCTGGCCTGAAAAATGTCGGAGGCGCTGACGCCCGGATCGAATTGGCGCGCCTGGCGGGCGAGCTGCGTGGCGACGGCCGAGAAGCCGTCGTTCAGCAGGAGATCGAGATGGGAATCGTCAAAGTCGAGACAGTATTTCGCAAAATCCGTGAAGGCTGAAGTGACGCGACTCCGCGCCGAGCGGCGCTCCGACCGAGTGCGGGGCAGATCGCGAAGCTCCGCCTCGACCGTGTGCAGAAGATGGTCGAGGTGAATTTCGCGGGCGGCTTGCTCGGCGGGTGTGAACGTGCGATCGAAGGGTGGCAGGCAGAGCGCGGCTTCGATATGGTCGCCGCTCACCGCGGCGCGGTGCCAGAGAGACAACGATTCTTGAAGGAGTTCGCGCATGGCGATTCTGTTTCCTGATTGAAGTACGCAATTGCCGCCCGGATTGTTTCGTCCTCAAGCTGACAGGGAGCGGATGCGCTGATTTTCAACGAGCGACGTCGCGCTACCGTCCCTTGCGGCGAACGAAGGGAGTGTGCTCGTTATCGAGTTCGTAGGGGATGCGTTTGGGGCCGGGCTTTTTCGCGACGAATTTCACTTCGCGAATGAGGTTGCCGCCCCAAGCCTGGTTGATCCGGGCACAGAAGTCTTTATTCATTTGCTCGAGCTGCTTTTGCCACGCTTTCGCGTCAGCGGAGATTTCAAGGCGTCCCTTTTCGCAGCGAAGCGGGCGCGTGTGGGCGGCCAGGGCCTTGCCGACGATCTGCGGCCACGAACTGGAGAGCCACGCGAGCACGGCTTCGGGGTGATCGAGCCTGCGCACCACGCGTCCGAGGAAATCGCTGGCTTTGTTCATGATTTCTCACGCGCCGGAAGCGCGACGGCGCGAGATTCTAGCACAAGGAGCGCGTTGCGTGTCGAGGACGATGGCATGCTAAAGAATGGCGCGCCCAAACCAGACGAAAAGGCCGGCGAGGTTGACTGATCCGGGGGGCTAGCATTCTTCGCTAATGCTGGAGGCCGGGGCTGGTCGCGACGGCTGAGCGTTGTCGGTTTATCTCCGAGCAACTCACAACGATAGTCCTGGCCCAAAGGTCACCCAGCCGTTGGCGCCGTGGGCTGAGTTTTGCCGCAATGAAGCCTGTCAAATACCAAGGAAAGAAATCCACAAGGCGCAACACATTTCTCTTCGCTGACTGAGAAAAGGATATTTTGCTCCCGTTCAGAGTAGTCACACGCAGGTCGCAACACCATTTCCCAAAGGTGGCCTCCGCGAGCCACTCGGGCACCATCCAATATGCGGCAACGCCAATGATCAGCAGCATTCCAGGAATGCCCGTCAATTCCCGGCCCCCCGTAATGGAGGTGCCCCATTTCGCGATTATGAGGCACCAGAGGCAGAGCACAATTGCCCCATCTATGATGGCCGCTAGCGAGCGGAGCCATAGTCCGGATGATTTCACTTCAGTCTTCGCCTTTACAACCGCGCAGCATTCCTGTAGCAGCGCGATACAGACGGCACACTCGCTACTGCGTTCGAGGTGAGTATATCGATTTCCGTGTTTACGGCGAATTATTTGATTCAAGGTCCCAATTAACGCCGTGATCGCAGAGTTGAAACCGCCCAGCTTCCGGTCCGACCCGCTGGGGAACATGAGTTCGAAACAAACGAGGCGTAATCTTGGATGTCATTGAAAGATTGAAGGGGAGGTAGCAAGGATGGCTGGCGCGCCCGGAGAGACTTGAACTCCCGACCCTCTGCTTCGAAGGCAGATGCTCTATCCAACTGAGCTACGGGCGCGAAGATTGGGCTTATTCTATCATCGGGTTGCGTCGTAAACGAGGGAACCAATGGCTGCGCAAATACCATCGTTCGACCCGGGCCGGACCGCTGTGCTGAGCATGGATTATCAGACGGCGATTGTGTCGATGTACGCGAAGGATCCAGGCATGCTGGCGCGCGCGGCGGGCGTGTTGAGACGAGCGCGAAGCTCTGGAATGCAAGTGATTCACGTTCGCGTGGGATTTCGTCCCAATCTTCCTGAAATCAGCGCGCGTAACAGTCTGTTCAGCGCGGTGAAGAACTCCGAGAAGCATAGGCAGATTTTCGAAGGGCCGGCGGGCGAGATTCATCCGTCGGTCGCGCCGGAAGGCAGCGACATCGTGGTGATGAAGCACCGCGTGAGCGCGTTCACGGGCACGGATCTCGACATGATCCTGAGAGCGAACGACATCGACACGCTGATCCTGTACGGAATTGCGACGAGCGGCGTGGTCCTTGCGACGCTGCTCGATGCGGTGGATGCCGACTACCGTACATTCGTAATAGATGACTGCTGCGCGGATCGCGAGCCAGAAGTGCATGCCTGCCTCGTCGAGAAGGTGTTCCCTCGGTATTCGACTGTGATTTCCGCAGGCGACTTCGTTGAAGTAGGCAAATAGTCGTGACAACTGCAAGGTCGGAGCTTCAGCGGCTAAAGCCGATCTGGTTTCGTAACTTGGATGTCGTGGCTAAAGCCACGACCCACAAAGATTCTCAGGGCGGGGTGATGCCGGCGAGGCCGAGTTCGGGGGCGATGGCGCGCATGGCTTCGATGCAGAATGCGATGTGGTCGTCGAGGGGGATCCCGAGTTCTTCGGCGCCTTTGTAAACGTCCTGGCGGTTCACGCCGCGGGCGAACGCTTTGTCCTTCAGCTTCTTCTTCACCGAGGCAGTTTCCACTTCATGGATGCTCTTTGAGGGCTTAATCAGCGCGCAGGCCGTCAGAAACCCCGAAAGCTCATCACAGGCGAACAGCGTGTGGTCGAGGGGCGAAACTCGCGGCACACCCGAGTAGTCCGCGTGACCCAAAATCGCGGTGATCATTTCCTCGGAATAGCCATGCTCGCGCAGGATCTTCGAGCCCTCGTAGGGATGCTCCTGGGTCGGGTGATGGTCGGCGTTGGGCCAGCGCTCGTAGTCGAAGTCGTGAAGCAAGGCAGCCAGGCCCCAGAGTTCTTCGTCAGCGCCTAGTTTGCGGGCGTAGGCGCGCACGCAGGCTTCGACGGCCAGGGCGTGCTTCCGGAGACTTTCGCTTTGGGTGTACTCGCACAGGAGCTTCCAAGAGTCTTCGCGGTTCGGCATTTGGTTTCTCCGCTGCATAGGCTAGCACAGCTGAGCTGAGGGCGATGCCGGAGCCGAAAGGCAAAAACATCACCGCTCCCTTCGTTCCGAAGACGAAACTCAGGGCAAGGAGGCGCGGAGTTCGCGGAGAAAACCGTGGGCCGAAGGGCGGAACACAGAGGTCACAGAGAAAAACTTAAGACCACAGAGAGATCAGGAGGAATTTTCGCGAACGTGGATGTGGAAAACGCGAAGCGCTGTGGAAAAACGATGCGTTGTGGAAAAAAAGAGGATTCGCAGTATGAGACTGCGCGAACGCGAAAAACGTCACGTTGACGAAGAACGGCGTATTTCTCGAAAGCGTTAACAGCCGCGGAACGGCTGGGCGAAGATTAGGAGAAGCGGGTAGTAACGCTTTGGCGCAGGGCAAACATCTTTGTTTACCTAGTCCTAGTACCATAGGCTAGAATCTCCGGGCTGGGCGAGGATAGAGAATTCACTTGACAAGAATTGGCACGCTATGGAGAATGCCTCGCGCGCCTGTTCCTGCCTTCCCCGTTAGTGAACATTCCTCCCCTTCGCATCGCCGGAATAGTCTATGAAGGAGATCCGGTGGCGGAAAAAGCGGAAAAAGAAGAGACACAAGCCAGCATGGAACTCGACCGTGAAGTAATCCGCTGTCAAGTATGCGGGTTAGTGCAATACCGTACACGCACGGGCAACTGCCGTCGCTGCCTGCGCCTGCTGCCCCCGATGGTGACGTTCGTCATCCCGACGCCGTCTCCTCAAGACCTACCGGGGGACGACCGACAACTGTTCGAGAACTGGCCCAACCGCGAAACCGTGGAGAATATAGGCCAGCGAATCAGACAGTTACGGGAGTCACGCGGCATGACGCAGAGCCAGCTGCAGGCACGCTCGCGCGTGTCCCGATCGTATTTGTCCCGGATCGAAAGTGGACAGATGACCCCCAGCCTCGGTACCTTGGAAAAGATTGCTGAAGCCTTGGGAGTTGGTCTGAATCGCTTTTTCGTCCCGGAGACGAACGGGGAGACGGTGCTGGAGGATCCGTTCATTCAGGGGCTACGTCCATTCCTGCGACAACTGGATTGGGCGCAGTGGCAGGGCATCCTGAAGAGGCTCCAGGCGATCAGCGAGCACGTGAACACCAATCACAACGTGCGACCGATGGCGCCCCCGCAGCACATAGAGCGAATACAGCACGCAATGCCTCGCCGGCAGCAGACCGGCCATTCAGCGGCAGCGATTCATCGCTAGACCACTGGTTGGGCAACGCGGACAAGGGGATTGAACGTCGTCGGCCTGGCAGCCCGCTTTGGCGGCTGCCCGGCCGAGTTCGTTCCGTTCCGCGTGGCCGAGGGCACGTGCTAACGAACCCTGGGCCCGTATGGCGCCCCGGGGCTACTGCGCCTCGCGTTTGCCGACGCGAAGCAGGGTAATTTTCACCCCATCGTCGTTTTTCTTCAGTGCTACCAGGCGTGCCCCGTCGCCGTGATCGTCCACGAACGCCAGGTCCTGGTCATTCACGTCAAAATGAGCGCGCTCGAGAGCGGCACGCTCGTCTGAGCCGGTCTCAAGCCGGAAGCTGGACGCTAGCCGCTGGCGGTACCAGTCCTTCACCCTGTCGAGGGAATCCGGGGAGTCATAGGCTTCCACGGCAAGCCCCAATCCTTCACCGCCGAACGAAATGTCGGCCGAGCCGCCTTTGCCGTCACCGGACTTCGTCGCGCCTGGGTAGACGGGAAGCCCTGTGGGATGTATTTCGTCGCCGTTGACCTTGATTTCGCCGACGGGCGTCTGGATCTCGACGCGGTTGCCGGCGTTGTGGATGTTCACGCGGCGAAGGAACATGCCCGCGACCACAAGGCCCAGAATGCCCATAAGAACGATGCCGCCGCCGATGATGCCGAGAATCCACCACACGGCGTTGTTGCCACCTGGCGGTGGTGCGGCGGGCGGTACGTGAGGTGGGACGGGCGGTGGAACGGGGGTGCTCGACATAGGTCACCTCAAGTTGCTGCTTGACCGAAGATACGATCCTCCAGCCGGGTTAGTTCCTAGTAGAAGCGAACCTCGACGGCTGGATGCTTTTCCAGGTGCACGGAATCGATGAAATGAACTTCACCCTGTTCGAGGGTCATGATCAGCGAGTGCGTGCGCGTTCCGTCGCGGAAAAAGCGGACGCCTCGAAGCATCCCGCCGCCAGTGACGCCGGAACAGGCGAAAATGATGCGCTTTCCGGGCGCCAGGTCCGCGGTGTCGTAAATGCGCTTTGGATCCTTGATACCCATCTGGGCCATGCGTTCGTGATGCTCGGGCTTTGTGGTCACCAGGCGGGCCAGGATCTGACCGTTCAGGCAGCGCAGGGCTGCGGCAGTGAGCACGCCTTCGGGAGCGCCACCGATGCCCATCACCGCGTGCACGTTTGTGCCGCGAACCGCAGCTCGGATTCCGGCGGAGAGGTCGCCATCGCCGATGAGCTGAATGCGTGCGCCAGCGGCTCGAATGTCGTTGATCAGTTTTTCGTGGCGCGGCCGGTCGAGAACGATCACGACCAGATCTTCGATGTCGCGGTCCAGGCGCCGCGCCATGGCTTGCAGGTTGACCTTGACCGGCGCGTCGAGGTCAATCGCGCCTTTGCATGGCGGCCCCACGATGATTTTTTCCATGTAAATGTCGGGGGCGTGGAGCAGGCCGCCCGGTTCGCTGGCGGCCAGGACGACGATGGCGTTCGGTTCGCCCGTGGCGCAAAGGTTCGTGCCCTCGAGGGGATCGACGGCAATATCGACTTGAGGATACTTCCGGCTCTTGTCGCGGACCGCGGCGCCCACTTTTTCGCCGATGAAGAGCATCGGCGCTTCGTCGCGTTCGCCCTCGCCAATAACGATTGTGCCGTCCATGCCGACTCGGTCCATTTCCTCGCGCATGGCTTCAACGGCGGCCTGGTCGGACTTGTGCCGGTCGCCTTGCCCCATCGTTCGCGCTGAAGAGATGGCCGCCATCTCGACGACACGCAAAAACTCCAGGCTGAGTTCGCGTTCCATGAATGCTCCCAAGTTTAGAATCAAGTCTTGAAATGCAATGCGGACCCAAGCGTGCGTGTCCCATCATAGTCCAATTGAGACGGGAGGGCTTATGGTTTTGGGAAATCAAATACGCGATCGAGGTCGCTCATTGTCTGAGGCCCTTTTCCGCTTGCCACGCACCATAATCTCCGCGTTATAGTGGAGGTGGCGCGTCGGGCGCCACCGTGTCCGCGGGAAGGGCTGAGCCTACCGATTGGCAAGACTTTCGACAACTCGAGACGAATCTTCTTTCCGCCCGATACGCGGACGCCGGGCAATGACTTGAAAGGAGATCGTCATGTCCGGAAACGTTCCACGTTCGTATCCCACGCGCCGGCTGCCCAAACAGCCCAACCTCGAGCAGTTGCGTAAGCAGGCGAAAGACCTCCTCGCGGAATATCGCGGCGGCGACCCCGGCGCTGTCGCGGAAGTCCAGCAGTTCGAACGCCGACCCGATCCAGCCACCTTTGCACTCAACGACTCCCAGCGTGTTCTGGCGCGCGCCTATGGTTACGAGAGTTGGCCCAAACTGAAAGCGTTTGTCGACGGAGCGAACATCGAGAAGCTCGCCGATGCCGTCCGGGCCGGAGACGCAGCGCAGGTGCGCGTCCTGCTCCATGCCCGGCCAGAACTGGTGAACATGGACATGGCGGAAAACGACGAGCATCGGGCCCTGCACTACGCCGTGTTGGGCCGCGACGCAGCGATGGTGAAGTTGCTGATGGAAGCGGGCGCCGACGCCCACAAGGGCATCTTCCCCCACCGCGATGCGACTTCCGCTTTGGCGATGGCCCGGGACCGCGGGTATGAGGACATCGTCGCGGTCATTGAGGAAGAGGAACGATTGCGGCGCGCGGAGATGAGTTGCCCCAACGCCTCGATTTCTCCCATACAGGACGAAATCAATCGCGCCATCCGGAAGGGCGACAACGCCACGGCGACCCGTCTGCTGCAAAGTGATGGGTCGCTGATTCAGGCTTGCGACCGTAATGGCAGGACGCCGCTGCACATCGCCGCGCAAGAAACGAACGAGGAGATGGTGGCGTGGCTGTTGGGCAGAAGCGCCAACGCGCGTAAGGAGGACATCCACGGTTTGACTCCTCTCGACTGCGCTGCGCTGGCGGCCGACCCGCGCAACGAGGTCGCGAAGGGGTTTCCTGCCGTCGCCAAGCGACTGCTAGAGCGCGGCGCGGAGGTGACCATCCGCGCTGCGGTGGCACTGGCAGACGCGCCGCGCATCAACGAACTCGCCCGCGAAAATCCTGCGGTGATACGCGAAATCGATTCCGCGAGAGGCGGGCTGCTCACCCTGGCCGTAAATCACGGACACCTCGAAATCGCACGCTTGTTGCTCGACCTCGGCGCTGATGTGGACGAGCGAGTCATGCTGACCGAGGTGGAAGAGCCGACGGCAAGTTGGGGCTTTCCTTTGTGGTATGCGGCTCTTGCGGGGCAGCGCGACATCGTCGAGCTGCTGCTGGACCGCGGAGCCGATCCCAACGCCAATGTGTATGCGTCGGGCTGGCCCCTGCGCAACGCGTGGGGTCACAAGGACGACAGCGTCAAGCGACTCCTGCTGGAGCGCGGCGCGAAACCCCAACCTTACATGGTCGCCGAAGCTCATGACGAGGCCGAGGCCAAGCGGCTGCTCGAAAGCGATACGAGCGAGGAATTGGCGAGCCAACTAGTCTGGTCGGCAGCCGATCACGGATGCCCGGCCATCGTCGAGATGGCGCTCAAGAATCTGTCGTGGCCGCCCAACGACCAGAGGTGGCACTGGGTGATCATCCAGCCGATTCGAGGTGTGGGAACGAATCACCCAGACCACGAGGGGCACTTTCGGAGCATGGATGTGCTGTTGCGGCATGGAGTCGACGCGAATGTTTCGCGCTACGGCCAAACCGCGCTGCATTTCGCAGCTGCGAGGCAGAGCGGTATCAGCGGGGCGGAGCGCGCGCGCTTTGCCGCCATGCTGATCGATCATGGCGCCAGGCTCGACCTGCGGGACGATATGCTGAAGTCCACGCCGCTGGGTTGGGCGTGCCGCTGGGGGCGAAACGAACTGGTGGAGTTGCTGATCGCGCGCGGTGCACCCGTCAACGAGCCGGAAGCTGAGCCATGGGCCACGCCCGTGGCGTGGGCGGAGAAGATGGGGCACAGCGCCGTGCTCGAGGTGCTGCGGGAACATCAGCGCTGAAAGAATCTAGGGAAGCGGCTGGGTTGCGATCATCAGAACGCAGCGATCCCGGTGATGCGCTCGCCGATGATCAGCTTGTGGATGTCGTGCGTGCCCTCGTAGGTGAAGACGGATTCGAGGTTGTTCATGTGGCGCATTATGGGATAGTCGTCGACGATGCCGTTGGCGCCGAGGATCTCGCGGGCTTTGCGGGCGGTTTCGAGCGCCATCCAGACGTTGTTCATCTTCAACATGGAAATGTGCGACGGGTGCGCGCGGCCCTGGTCCTTCAGCCGACCGACTTGCAGCGCGAGGAATTGCGCCTTCGTGATTTCGGTGATCATCCAGACGAGCTTTTCCTGCACGAGCTGGTGCGAGGCGATCGGCTTGTTGTCGAATTGCTTGCGTTGCTTCGAGTAGCTGAGCGCCGTTTCGTAGCAGGCCATCGCGGCGCCGATGCCGCCCCAGCCGATGCCATAGCGCGCCTGGTTGAGGCACGAAAGCGGGCCTTTCAGGCCTTCCACACCAGGGAGCAGGTTTTCGGCGGGGATCCTGCAGTCGGTCATCGCGAGGCCTGACGTGATGGAAGCGCGCAGCGACCATTTGCCGTGGACGTCCCAGGCCTTGAAGCCGGGCGTGCCTTTCTCGACGAGGAAGCCGCGGATTTTGTCGTCTTCGGTCTTGACCCAAATGATGGCGACATCCGCGATCGAGCCGCTGGTGATCCACATTTTTTCGCCGTTCAGGACGTATTCGTTGCCCTTTTTCACGGCGCGCGCCAGCATCCCGCCGGGATTCGAGCCGAATTGCGGCTCTGTGAGGCCGAAGCAGCCGATGGCCTTGCCCTGTTGCAGCAGGGGGAGCCACTTGTCCTTCTGCGCGTCGGAGCCGTAGGTGTAAATCGGATACATCACGAGCGCCGACTGCACGGAAACAAAGCTGCGCAGACCGGAATCGCCGCGCTCGAGTTCCTGGGTGACGAGGCCGTACTCGACGTTCGACATTCC
>Ga0209274_10001380_pt1 | contig 12571 bp, 9 predicted proteins | sample HubBroMetageREF1_FD_188343 | JGI IMG/M metagenome (GOLD analysis project Ga0209274, IMG submission 188343) | Reference soil microbial communities from the Hubbard Brook experimental Forest, New Hampshire, USA - Hubbard Brook CCASE Soil... | ecosystem: Environmental > Terrestrial > Soil >...
CAATGGTAGAGCAATACGATACAAGACGGCAAATTCGCTACGCCGACGAGCTCAAGCCCGACGATTTCACTCAGCACCCCGGCGCGCAGGCCGTTTACATGGTCCGCACGCGCACCTCATCAAAAAAAGTATCCGCAAATTCCAACGCCGTGCCCCTGCGCGTGGAAGCCGCTGCGGACCCGATCACGGACCTGGGAGCCGAAGTCATTCACCAAGGCATAATTCTCACCTGGATGCCGCCGCAGAAAACCGCAGTCGGCACGGTAGCTCCGATCGCGCTCTATCGAATCTTTCGCCGTGAAGTGACACAAACGACCGCGCCCAGCCCCACCCCGCAAGCCTCGCAATCGCAAAAACTCAGCGTGCAAATCGGCGACTGCCCAGCCCCGCCATTCCGCGACACGCAAATCCAATTCGGTAAAACCTACGTCTACACCGTCCGCAGCGTCGTGCAATACCCGGACCTGCAAATTGAATCGCTCGATTCACCGCCCATCACCGTCTCCCCGCTCGACACTTTCCCCCCGGCCGCGCCGCAGGGCCTGGTCGTCGTTCTGGTCCCCGCGCGAGGAGCTGCTCCGGCCTATCTCGACCTGTCCTGGTCCATCAGCGCGGAAAACGATATCGCCGGTTACAACATCTATAGAACTGAGCAGGAAGGCGCTCCCGGCCAGAAGCAAAATCCGGAGCTGTTGCGTACTCCTGCGTTTCGCGATATGAATACCCTACCGGGCCACCGCTACTTCTACACCGTCACGGCAGTGGATCGCGTCGGCAATGAAAGTCCCGTCAGCGTACCCGCATCCGGCGAAGTGCCGGCCGAATCTCTCGCGGGAGCTACGGCCGCAGTTCCTGCAGCGGCACCTGCAGAAGGAATTCAGAAAGCACAGCCAAAGTCATGACCGACCCAACCTCGACCACTCACCCAATCCCCGTTCAGGCGCACGTCTCGGTAAAAGTCGTAAGCCCCGCCGTTCGCGTAGGCCTCTACACCGGCGCGTTGCTCACCATCGTAATGGTCGGCTCCCTTATCGCTGCCAATCGCCTGTCCTGGCTCGATAATCGCGCCCTCGAACGCAATGGCGCCTCCTACGGCCTCTTCCTCGCGATCATGCTCATCCCCATTTTCCGTTTCCTCAATCGCCCACTGAAAATGTTCTCGTCGGCCATGCTCGCCTGGGGAATTTTCGTAATCGCCTACGACATCGCCGGAATGTTTTTTCACAGCCTGTTTCAGGCGCTGCGCTCGCCCTTCGAAGCCCTCCTCGAGGGCGCCGTCGTCTACGGTGTCTGCGCGGTCGGTTCCTGGGTGGGAGGCATGATTCTGCTGACGCGCCAGCACCGCGTAGTTCCGCGCCGCCGCCGCTCCGATTTCTTCACCACCCACCCCCGATGAAGCTCTGCCGATTTCAACCCCTGGAATTCGACGCGCACCAACTCACCCGCACCACGCGCGAAACTCGTCCCACTCCCCGCGCCGGAATCGTCGAAGGCGATCGCATCCACGAAATTCACGGCGAACTCTGGGGCCCCCGCGAGCGCACCGGAAAAACCTGGCCGCTCGACCAAATAAAATTCCTCCCTCCCTCCGCCCCCAGCAAAATCGTCTGCGTCGGCCGCAATTATTCCGACCACGCCAAGGAACTAGGCAATGTCGTCCCCACGCAACCGCTGATCTTCCTGAAGCCTCCATCCTCGGTCATCGCTCCCGAAGAACCCATCGTCCTCCCCCGCATCTCGCAACGCGTGGACTACGAGGGCGAGCTGGCCGTCATCATCGGCCGCACTTGCTACCATCTAAAAGACGACGAAACCGCCGCCCCCTACATCCTCGGCTACACCTGCCTCAACGAAGTCACCGCCCGTGACCTGCAAAGACTCGATGGCCAGTTCACCCGCGGCAAAGGCTTCGACACATTCTGCCCCTTCGGCCCCATCCTCGAAACGCAGCTCGCTCCCTCCGGCGCCACCGTCGAAACCTATCAGAACGGAATCAGGAAACAGTCTGGACACACGTCGGAAATGATCTTTTCCGTTGATGTTATAATCCGCTTCATCGCACAGGTGATGACGCTCGAACCCGGCGACGTGATCGCCACCGGCACGCCCTCGGGCGTCGGCCCTCTGGCTGCTGGCGACATAGTCGAAGTGAGCGTCGGCGGCATCGGCACGCTCAGAAATCCCGTCGTCGCCGCGCAGGATTGATCCGCAGCGGAAAAGGCTGGCGTTGAAAGAACTCCTGAATGATTGGCACGAATGGCTCCCGCTAGCCGGCATCGCGGTGGTCGTGCTTGTCGGCATCGTTCTGTGGCTGCGCCGCAAGCCCGAAGATGAGACCGACATCGAACGCCAGCGCCGCGCCTACCTCAATCGCGTCGGCCGCATCGTCGAAGGCCAGGTACTGGAAATCGTCGAACACGCTCGCGACGCGAACGATTCCGCCGCGAAATCGCACGGCATGTTTCAGAAACGCGCCGCCCCCTCCCCCAACGGCACGCAAAAACTCCTCTACTACACCTACGCAATCTCCGGCGTAACCTACGAAACCGCGCAAGACATCACCGGCCTCGACGAAGCCAAGCACCTAGGCCGCGTAGCCGCAGGCCAAACCGCCAGTGTCAAATATGACCCATCCAATCCCAGCAATTCCATCCTCCTCGCCGACGATTGGTCAGGCCTCCACTGAATCGTCCCACAGGGCGATTCACCCTGAGAACCGGCGGTGCCGGTTTGAAGGGTAGCGCCGGCGTCCTGCCGACTCTTTTTGTTCTCTAGTCCCGGGGGCGAGCTATACCGTGCCCGCAGACTGAAATTCGCCCAAGCATCGAAACAGCGCGCTGCCCCGCATGGGCACAGTCGGGCGCGAATCGCGCAGCAGAAAAAAACCGAATCACCCCGTCGTACGTCCAAATCGTGGGTCACATTTACGCCAGAATGGTAAACTTCCCTGTTTTCCGGAGGATCGACTTGCCCAGTCATCAACGCCTTCTCGCCGCGGTTCTGCTCATCAGCTCCGCAACTGCCGCGACAGCCGCAACACTCCACGCCCAGCAAAATTCCGCAGCAGCAGCATCGCCATCAGCTACCGCAACTCTCGCGGTTGATCCCAGCCTCTATTCCGCCATGCGCTGGCGCCTCATCGGCCCCTACCGCGCCGGACGCGTCTCCGCAGTCGTCGGCGTCCCCGGCGATGCCGCCACCTACTACATGGGCACGCCCGGCGGCGGCGTCTGGAAGACAACCAGCGGCGGCGCCACCTGGAAGCCAATCTTTGACGACGAACACGTCGCGTCCATCGGCGACGTCGCGATCGCCGCCTCCAATTCCAACATCATCATCGTCGGCACCGGCGAACAAACCGCCGGCGACGGCGTCTACCGCTCGACCGATGCCGGCGCCACCTGGACCAACATCGGCCTGAAAGATTCGCGCTTCATCAGCACGGTCCTCATTGACCCGCGCAATCCCAACATCATCGTGGTCGGCGTCCTCGGCCATCCCATCCTCGGCATCGACGCGCCCAGCGAACATCGCGGCGTGTACAGAACCACCGACGCCGGCAAGACCTGGACTAAAACTCTCTACAAGGACGACATGGCCGGCGTTTCCAATATGGCCGCCGACCCCGACAATCCGCGCATTCTCTACGCCGCTCTCTGGAAGCCTTTCGATTTCCGCACCGCTCCTGCCGATTCCCACACGCAGGATTCCTGGATCTACAAATCCACCGACGAAGGCGCCACCTGGAAGCCCACTTCGGAAGAGGGGTTGCCCGCTACGCCGCGCGGACGCGTCGGTCTCGCCGTCGCTCCCAACACCAAAGGCCAAAGAATCTTCGCCATCATGGAACCCGGCCTGTTCCGCTCCGACGATGGCGGCGCCCACTGGCGCCAAATCACCAAAGACCCCCGCATCACCGGCAATCTCTACATCTGCCGCGTGTACGTAGATCCGAAAAATCCAGAAATGGTTTTCGTCATGCAAACCACCACCTACCGCTCCACCGATGGCGGCCAGAATTTCACGGCGTATAAAGGCGCGCCGGGTGGCGATGATTATCATGTCCTTTGGATTGATCCGCAAAATTCAAAGCGCATGATTCTCGGCGTGGACCAGGGCGCCACCATCAGCCTCGACGCCGGCCTCACCTGGAGCAGTTGGTACAATCAGCCCACCGGCCAGTTCTACCACGTCATCACCGACAATCAATTTCCTTACGTTTCCTACGCCCCGCAGCAGGATAGCGGCACCGCCGCCGTTCCCGATCGCAGCGATTACGGTGAAATCAGTTTCCGCGACTGGTTTTCCATCGGCGGCTTCGAATTCTGTTACATCGCTCCTGATCCCGCGAACCCCAGCATCGTTTATTCCGGCGGCTGGTACGGCAGCATTTTGCGTTTCGACAAAACCACCGGACAAATCGTGCATGTTTTCGTCCGCGGCGCGAAAGATCGCATGTCACAGATGCCTCCGCTGGTTTTTTCGCCGCAGGATCCGCACACGCTCTACCTCGGCGCGCAGTACGTCCTGAAAACCACCAGCGGCGGCGATCGCTGGACGCAGATCAGCCCCGACCTCACCACGCCCGCCGCCGCTCCCGGCGCGCCGGCCGATCAACCGCACGCGCAAACGGCCGCGCCTGCGAGCACTGCGAACCTGAACGCGACGATGCCGGCGCCAGCACCGTCCGCAAACACGCACTCTCCTCTGAATGAAGACGAAGAAGCTGTGGACCTCGATGAACGCGACGCCGGAGGCAAAGACGATTTCGAGCTGGCCCAGCGTCCGCGCCGCACTTCGCTAACGGTCCTGGCTCCTTCGCCGCTCAACGCGTCTGTCCTCTGGGCCGGCACCAGCAACGGGTTGGTGCAAACCACGCGCGACGCTTCGCAATCCTGGCAAGACGTCACGCCCTCCGGCCTGCCAAAAAACAGTGAGATTGAAGCCATCGAAGCGTCACATTACGACCCCAGCACTGCGTACGTAGCTCTCAACGCGCGTAAGGATCTGCAGCCCTACATCTACCGCACGCGCGACGCCGGGAAATCCTGGCAGAAAATCACTACAGGCTTGCAGCCCGATTGGATCGCCCGCGTAATCCGCGAAGATCCCGTGCGCAAGGGCCTGCTCTACGCCGGAACCGAAAACGCGCTCTACGTTTCCTTCGACGATGGCGACCACTGGCAATCCCTGCAGCTGAATTTCCCGGCCTCCGATGTTCGCGACCTCGCCGTGCATGGCGACGACATCGTCGCCGCCACCTATGGCCGCGCCATCTGGATCCTCGACGACATCACCCCGCTCCGTCAGGCCGGACCGGAAATCACCAAGTCCAACGCGTATTTGCTGAAGCCCGCCACCGCCATCCGCGTTCGCTACGATAACGACCAGGAAACCCCTCTGCCGCCCGAAGAACCCACCGCGCAAAATCCCCCCGATGGCGCCATCATTGATTACTACCTGAAATCCGTCCCCTCCAACCCGCTCAGCGTCGAAATCCACGACGCGCAAGGAAAAGTAGTGCGCCGCTTCAACAGCCTCACCCCCGCCGTGGATTCCACGCCCAAAAACGTTCCGGATTACTGGTTCGGCAAGCCCGCGCATCTTTCGAAAGAAGCCGGACTGAACCGCTTCGTCTGGGATTTGCGTTACGATCCGCCGCAAGCCCTGAATTTCAGCTACTACGGCGGCCTGCTCGATTACATCGAGTACACCATCTCCGACCACGCACTGCCTGCCGACACGCCGCGCGAGCAAACTCTCGGCCCTCTCGCCGTCCCCGGCCAGTACGAAGTGATTCTCATCGGCAACGGTACGGTCATGAAGCAGCCGCTTACCATCACCCTCGATCCGCGCGTCCACGTTTCTCAAGCGGACCTCGAAGCGCAACTCCTCGCCGCCAAGCGCATTGATTCCGGTCTGGCCGCCAGCACCAAAGCCTTCCAATCCATCACCAACCTCCGCGCCGCCATCGCCGACCGCCTGAAGACTCTCGGCGTGAAGCCCGAAGAAAAGCCGAACGCGGACCGAATCAGCGCCGCCGCAAACGACAACGAAAAGCCTGAAGAAAAACCCAAGGACGAGAAAGCCTGGACCGCCGACCCCCAAGCCAAAGCATCGGCCGACGCCCTCTGGGATTTGGACAAGAAAGCCGCCGCAATCGTGGAAGGCACTTTCGAAGCTCCCGGCGTAGGCCCCATCAATCGCGACCTGGCCCGCACAAGCTTCTTCATCCAATCCGGCGACGCCGCCCCGAGCCAAACCGCGAAAGTAGTCCTGGAAGAATCCTGCAGCGCACTAAACAAAAACCTGACCGCCTGGCACGACCTCGATTCCCAAGCCGTCCCAGCCACCAACACAATCCTCGCCAAATCCGCCCTGGCCGCTCTCCCCACCGCAACGGTCATGTCTATAACCAGCTCGTCTCACGACGCCGCCAGCTCAGCCGACGCCTGCGCGCCATAGCCAAGGGCCAACGCATCCGCGCCGCCGCAAGCCCCGGCTCAGTCTGCCGATGTATAGATTTTGCATCCGTAGGGGCGGGTCTCAGACCCGCCCCCTGGGAACGCCAATCTCCTGATTCACGGTTCGGAAGTCAACCTGAGCGCAGCGAAGGATCTCTGTTCGCTTTCCCGCGGTCCACTGCGCCGTCGCTCCGATCGAGCGCCGCAACTGCGCGCTTTGTAGTTCCACTTTCCGACCTGCTCGCAGGCTTACAAGGACCTGATCGGTTGATTTGGCGCACCCATTAGTGTATATACAATAATGTGTTGTCGTGGGACACGCCGCAAGCCGTAGCGAATCTCGCGCTGCACAGAGTCTGGTTTGAAGAAGCCGCGACGGTATTCAGCGATCCCGACGCACTCGATTGGGCGGATCCGGAACACTCGAATCGAGAGCTATGCAGTAAGCGGCTAGGGGCGTCTTCGAAGAGCTGCATTGTGATGGTTGTTTGTACTGCGAGGAAAGTCAATTATGACAAAGAAAGCATTCGCATCATCAGCGCGCGCCAAGCCAGCCGCAAAGACCGCGCGGCATAGGTCGGATCGTCGCATCGATTTCTCGGATATTCCGCAGTCCATGGACGAGGAACTCAGGCGCGCGCGCCGCGTCGGCCGCCCCAAGACCGGCAAAGCCAAACAGCTCATCGCGATTCGCATCGCGCCGCCATTGCTGGCTCGCCTGCGTCGCCTCGCGGCCAAACGATCCAAACCGTATCAAACGCTAATCCACGAACTTCTCGATCGCGCCGCCCCGCGCTGAATCAACATCAACAGCCGCGCGAATGTACACACAGCATCGTTCGCATTTTCCCGAACAACGTGCTACCGTGTCCTGTGTTCCACCAACAAAATTCGCGAACGACTCACGGAATGAACCAGCCGCCCTTCCGCTCTTCACAACTGCAAAACGCAACAGAGCCGAGTTCAACACAACGCCTAGCTCATACCGATCCCAATTCACCACTCACGCCATTTCTAATCGGCTCCTCTGCAATTCGAAGCGCCCCTAACTCCTCTGTAAGCAGCGTAGAGTCCTATTCGAATCGGTCGAAAAATGCATGCTTGCGGTCGCATATTTCGCACGATTTGCATCCCACGAATCACCCACCATACGGCACCAGTCACGCCTGTCTAATCGCTACTTTTTCTGCCCGTTTTGCGAATCACCGCTCGCCATTCACTCCCCGCCGGCCCCTCCCATGACCGCTCATCGTAAACACCACGACCGCCTCGAAGAACTCCGCAAGCGCAACGCCGAAGCCGAAGCCGGCGGCGGCGCCGAACGCCGCGAGCGCGAACACAAGCAAGGCAAGCTCAGCGCCCGCGAACGCGTGGACCTGCTGCTCGATGAAGGCTCCTTCGAGGAACTCGACAAGTTCGTCCGCCACCACTCCCACGATTTCGGCATGGAAGCCCAGCGTCCGCCTGGCGACGGATTCATCACCGGCTATGGTCGCATCGGTGGCCGCCTCGTTTACGTCTTTGCGCAGGATTTCACCGTCTTCGGCGGCTCGCTTTCGGAGGCCAACGCCGGGAAAATCACGAAGATCATGGACCTGGCCATGCGCGCCGGCGCCCCGGTGATTGGCCTGAACGATTCCGGCGGCGCGCGCATCCAGGAAGGCGTCAAGTCGCTCGCAGGCTACGCGGAAATTTTCCTGCGCAACACGCTCTCCAGCGGCGTGATCCCTCAGATCAGCGCCATCATGGGACCCTGCGCCGGCGGCGCCGTCTATTCTCCGGCGATCACCGACTTTATTTTCATGACTCGCGACACGTCCTACATGTTCGTCACCGGCCCGGACGTGATCAAGACCGTTACCCACGAAGAAGTCACCAAGCAGGAACTGGGTGGCGCCATGACCCACAACGCCACCAGCGGCGTCGCGCATTTTATTTCCCGCGACGATGCCGAATGCCTGGCCATGATCCGCGAACTTTTCAGCTATCTGCCGTCGAACAATCTGGACGACCCGCCGCGAAAACCTAGCAGCGATCCGTGGGACCGCGTCACGCCTTCGCTCAACGCGATGGTTCCCGAAAATCCGCAACAACCGTACGACATCAAGGACGTAATCCACGCACTCGCCGACGACTCCCAATTTTTCGAAGTGCACGAGCACTACGCAAAAAATATCGTCGTGGGCTTTGCGCGCTTCGATGGCCGCTCCGTCGGCATCGTCGCGAACCAGCCCGCCTTCCTCGCCGGCGTGCTGGACATCAACGCCTCGGTAAAGGGCGCCCGCTTCGTGCGCTTCTGCGACGCCTTCAATATTCCGCTGATCACTTTCGAGGACGTGCCCGGCTTCCTCCCCGGCACGCAGCAGGAATTTGGCGGCATCATCCGTCACGGCGCGAAACTGCTCTTCGCGTTTGCCGAAGCCACAGTTCCGAAAATCACAGTGATCACGCGGAAAGCCTATGGCGGCGCCTACTGCGTCATGGCATCCAAGCACATTCGCACCGACATCAATTTCGCCTGGCCCACCGCCGAAATCGCGGTCATGGGCCCCGAAGGCGCCGTCAACATCGTCTACAAGCGCGAAATCGATCGCGCCCTCGAATCCGAACGCGAAACCCTCCGCCAGGAAAAAATCGCCGACTTCCGCGAACGCTTCGCCAACCCCTACCTAGCCGCCGAACAAGGCTACATCGACGCCGTAATCGAGCCAGCCCACACCCGCGCTAAACTAATCACCGCCCTGCGCTCCCTCGAAAATAAGCGCGACACCAACCCCCGCAAAAAACACGGAAACATCCCGTTATGAGCCACCTGCACAAAGAACCGGTTCCGCATCTTGACACTGCGCGCAGCGAACCTTTAGCATCAAAGATTGCTTACGGGCCGGTTTAGCTCAGAGGTAGAGCGAGGGTCTCGTAACCCTTTAGTATCCCGCCGCCTATGCGGTTTTAAAGGATTTAAGTCGGTAATATTCGGGATTGACCGGGGGTTCTGGGGACGATCCTGTGGTTTTGGGACCGGTTATGGGACCTGTTTTTGGGACTGGACGGATTTCAGGAGTGACAGCCGACTTTCCCACGGACGTCGCATCGATTTAGAAATCCGGGCTCGCGCGTGCTTCCGGCCCTCCTTGTATTAGGGCTTTCATTTCGATGACTGCCTTTCGATCCGTTCGACTGTAGAAACAGGCACACGCAGATTGCGGCGCCTTTTTCCGGTACCCGAGTTCAGGGTTTTCGCGTCGTACTTCCGCAAAATGTAGTTGATGCCCTGCGGGGTGCAACTCCAAAGCACTGCCAAATCCCCAATCGTGTAAAAAGGTTTGTTGAAATTACGCCGCTGCGTCTCGATCGCTTGTATGACAGCTTCGACCGGGATGCAAAAGAAAGATGCGAGTTCCTGAAGGGTGAAACTGTCGGTCGGTCTTAGTGGCTCCATCATGCTCGGGATTATATGGCGCGGTTGCCACTACAGCCAGGAATCAACGGCAGCAAGCGGTCCGCTCATCACTTCATGAATTTCGAACACCGATGTTCGATTCGCTCTACTGACTCTGCAGAAATCAACCGGACGCCTCGTTTTTTTCCGAAACCGAAGTGCAAAGTTTTCACGTCACATTTGTCAACGATGTTCTAGACACTTGACCTGGAGCAACGCCAGCGTGCGGCCAAGTCTCGAACCGAATAAAAAGGCTTGTTGCGCCGCTGCATTTCGATGGTTGCGATGACGAATTCTACCGGGATGTGCTAGAGACTCGCGATTTCCTGAAAGGTCACGCTGTCCGTTGCTTTTAGCGGTTCGGTCATGCGGGGAGTCTACTACAGTCCGTCAGGGGCCTGTCGCTTTGGCGGGGAGCCCTCACCAGAAATCTTTAGCGGCTTGTCACCAACGAACTCCGCGCGAAGGCTGCAAACGCATACCTCTTTTTCGCTTCGAGCTTATTTTCCCCGGCACGGCCGGCACTGGCATTGGACCCAGCGCGATTATTTTCTCCTCGGCGGAGAGCCGTTTTCGCATTTCAGCCAGCCCGTGGCGGCATCTTGAATGAATCACGACAAGATTATTATCGTGGTTGGCTCGCCAGCAAACATCGTCGATAAGCAATTCGGACTTCGCCAACTCCCAGGGGAAGACTTTATAGTCGATCTGCTTTCTGCCGGGAACTTCAAGGCTGCGGGAACATACGTAGCATTTGTCCTCTTGCTGGATCCGCAGTTCACAGCGAATGATTGAACCGCTAGCTTTCAGTTTCTGATGAAGCTCCCCCAAGACCCGAGCCAGTCGGGGACGCATGTGGGGTTTCCGAAGAAGCGGCGGGGCTTCCACAAGGTGAGTGTACTACACGATAGTGGCGAGTCTCTGCGGCTGGGACCCGACTGATGTGAATGCAGAGCATTCGGTGAGTGGGTGGGCCGCGCGCGTGCGCGTGGAGGGGCGCGTGCTGCTGCTCGTGCTGGTGGTGGTGCTGGGGGTGCTGGGGGTGGGGGTGGTGCTGGGGGTGGTGGTGATGATGATGGTGCTGTTGATGCCGATGCGGCTGATGATGGTGGTGGACATCCTGTGACTGAGGCGGGAGCCCGCATCACTAGAATGAAACGTTGACTCTGTGCTGCGGTCGGCCCGCTTTGCTGCTATTACGACGACTACGGCGACGATGATGACGACTAGGGCTGCTACTGCTTTTTCATCACTGCTTTTCTCCCGCCGGCGCGGCCGCTAGTCGGTAGCTCGTGCTGCGTCCGCCTGCTTCATTTTGAATGAGGACACCCTTTTCGATGAGATCCGAGATATCGCGTACCGCAGTGGGGCGGGAACATTTCGTGATTTTCTCCCACTTTTCTGCGGTAAGGTTTCCTTTGAAGCCTGTAAACAATTTATCCACGACTTTCTGTTGCCGCTCATTCAGGACGACTGATTGTTTTTTCAAACGATTAAAAAAGGACTCTTTTTCCAAAGCGCCGTCCGTTATCAGATTTGACTTTTCAATCGCGCGATCCAGGCACCGCAGAAACCACGTGAGCCATTCCGTGATATCCATGGAACCTTTCTGGCTGCTTTCCAAAATATTGTAGTACTCCGTGCGCTCTTCGAGAATTTGCGAAGACATGCTGTAAAACCGTTGTTGGCTGCCGTCCGATCGAGCAAGGCACAAATCTGAGATCGCGCGAGTTATGCGGCCGTTGCCGTCCTCGAAGGGATGAATTGTGACGAACCATAGATGCGCGATCGCAGCTTTCAAAAGAGGATCCGGCTGGCTGTCGCCGTTGATCCAATCAAAGAACGCAGTCATTTCGGGTTCAACGCGATCCGCAGGAGGCGCCACAAAATGAATTTTTTCCATTCCAACCCGATGTCCGGAGGCGACATGCATAGGGGCATCGCGCCACGCGGCAACGCGAATTTTGTGCAAGCCGCTATATCCACCCGGAAACAAACTATTGTGCCAACCGAATAGCCGCGCGTCATTCAACGGCGCTTCGTAGTTCTGAGTAGCATCCAACATCAATTCCACAACGCCTTCCACGTTGCGGTCTTCGTTCCCTTGAATGCCGCCGGCTTCGAGCCCCAGCCGACGTGCGATTGACGAACGAACACTTTCCGGATTCAGCGCGACGCCTTCGATCGCGCTCGATTTGATCGTTTCTTCAGTCAAAGCTTTCAAAGTGGCATCCCAACGGGAGGACATCCCGTATCCGTGCATTTTCCCCAGGAGTTCGCCTTGGTGAAGCCTGACGGCGGACAAGCCTCCCGCGATGGACCTGGTGTCCCAGGTGAAGTGCGGCCACTCAGGCAGTTCATGGATATACAATCCAGTCTCCCAATCTGCTCGTATTCTAATCACAAATCGAATCACGGTCAAGCTTTTTCTTATCATATTCTAATCATTAATCTAATCATTGGATGCTTTCTAGCTGTAAATAGCAACAAACAGAAGACTTATAAGCGCAACCGATTGAGGCCGGATCTTGACTGGAATCGGAAAGGCGCGCGCGGACGAAGCCGCGATGGCAGCGGTACCTGGCCGCGAGCCTGAGTCGGGGTGGGCTCGTCTCGCGTGGCCGCCATGGCGCGCACGGTCCTTGCAAAAAAAATCGTCGTGGGCTTT
>Ga0209274_10001381_pt1 | contig 12570 bp, 12 predicted proteins | sample HubBroMetageREF1_FD_188343 | JGI IMG/M metagenome (GOLD analysis project Ga0209274, IMG submission 188343) | Reference soil microbial communities from the Hubbard Brook experimental Forest, New Hampshire, USA - Hubbard Brook CCASE Soil... | ecosystem: Environmental > Terrestrial > Soil >...
TGTGTCACTCTCTTTGCCCCTCCCGGCTCAACTTCGTCCCGAGAAGAAAGATCTAGCGGCAAGCTACAAGCCGCGAATTGAATTACCTGGGGACGGACGCATTCGTCCGTCCTGGCGGGGCAAAGCCCCGCCACCACACAAATTACGTAATAATCTCCGCAATTGTGCCTGCGCCCACCGTGTGCCCGCCTTCGCGAATCGCGAACCGCAATCCCTTTTCCATCGCCACCGGCGTGATCAACTCGATCACCAGGCTCACGTTGTCTCCCGGCATCACCATCTCCGTCCCCGAAGGCAATTCCGCGATCCCAGTCACATCCGTCGTCCGCAAATAAAACTGCGGTCGATAGCCCTTGAAAAACGGCGTATGCCGCCCGCCTTCTTCCTTCGTCAGAATGTAAACTTCCGCCTTGAACTTCGTGTGCGGAGTAATCGACCCCGGCTTCGCCAGCACCATCCCGCGCTCGACATCCTCTTTCGCAATGCCGCGCAAAAGCAATCCGGCGTTGTCGCCCGCCATGCCTTCGTCCAGTTGCTTCTTGAACATCTCGACGCCGGTCACGACCGTCTTGCGCGTCTCGCGGAAGCCCACAATCTCCGCTTCCTCGCCGACTTTCACCTTGCCGCGCTCGATCCGTCCCGTCACCACCGTGCCTCGTCCCTGAATCGAAAAGATATCTTCGATCGGCATCAGGAACGGCTTGTCCAGTTCGCGCGCCGGCTGCGGCACGCTCTTGTCGACCGCCTCCATCAGCGCGTCAATCTGCTTTTCCCACTTCTCTTCGCCATTCAATGCGCCCAACGCCGATAGCCGGATCACCGGCACATCGTCGCCCGGAAACTGATAGCTCTTGAGTAACTCGCGCACTTCCAGCTCGACTAAGTCAAGTAACTCGGGATCGTCGACCGCATCGCACTTATTGAGCGCCACAACAATGTAAGGAACGCCGACCTGCCGCGCCAGCAGCACGTGCTCGCGCGTCTGCGGCATCGGACCGTCCGTCGCCGCAACTACTAAGATCGCGCCATCCATCTGCGCCGCGCCCGTGATCATGTTCTTGATATAGTCGGCGTGGCCCGGACAATCGACGTGCGCATAGTGCCGGTTCGCCGTCTCATACTCCACGTGCGCCGTGGCAATGGTGATGCCGCGCGCCTTCTCTTCCGGAGCGTTGTCGATCGAATCGAACGACCGGAACACAATCTTCGGATTGTGCTTCTGCAACACTTTGGTGATGGCCGCCGTCAACGTCGTCTTGCCATGGTCGATGTGACCAATCGTCCCCACGTTACAGTGCGGCTTGGTCCGCTCAAATTTCTCTTTCGCCATTTTGCTTTCCTTTGTAGCGCCGGCGTCTCACCGGCTACGATCTCAAATCACTACGGAATCGTCTTCTTCGCCGCCAAGCTCTTCGTAGTACGCACCCAAGAACTGCTCTTTCTCAACCAAGCCGCTCGAAAGAATCCAACTCTCGAAGCGCTCGTACTCCATCTGGCGCTGCGTGCGAAAACTCTCAAAGTTCCGATGCCAGGCCCAGAGATCTCTCACCCGATACTGTCGAGCCGCCGGAACCTCGCACCACATCTCAGTTCCCAGGTAGCCGTTGGCCTCATACAAAATTCTGGGCCAAACGCCCCCCGTACCAAAAACCATTTCAAAATCTGCCCGCCTGCCATCCGCCACCCAAAACCTGCGATCGATGACGAACCGCTGGGCGTCCAGTCACCTGGGCGCTGTCTTGCCCTGCGTCTTGGCGATGATCTCGTCCGCCACGTGACGCGGGGCCTCCTCATAGCGCGCAAAATGCATCGAGTACTCGGCCCGTCCCTGGGTCGATGACCGCATATGCGTCGCGTAGCCGAACATCTCCGCCAGCGGAACGATGGCCTTGATCACCTGCGACCCGGCGCGATGCTCCATGCCTTCGATGCGTCCGCGACGCGAACTCAGGTCGCCCATAATCGTCCCCGCGTAATCTTCCGGCGTCACCACTTCAACCGCCATCACCGGCTCCAGAATCACCGGGCTCGCCTTGCGTGCCGCTTCTTTGAACGCCATCGAGCCGGCAATCTTGAATGCCATTTCGTTCGAATCGACATCGTGATAGCTGCCGTCGTAGAGCGTCGCCTTGATGTCGACCATCGGATAGCCGGCCAGGACGCCGCCTTCCATGGCCTCCTGCATGCCCTGGTCGATCGGCTTGATGAATTCCTTCGGCACCGTGCCGCCCACGATTTCGTTGATGAACTCGTAGCCCTTGCCCGGCTCGTTCGGATCGAGATAAATCTTCGCGTGTCCGTACTGCCCGCGGCCGCCGGTCTGGCGAATGTATTTGCCTTCCGCTTCGGCGTGCTTGCGAATGGTCTCGCGATACGCCACCTGCGGCTTGCCGACGTTGGCCTCGACCTTGTACTCGCGCATCATGCGGTCGACGATGATTTCGAGATGCAACTCGCCCATGCCGCTGATGATGGTCTGCCCGCTGTCGGGGTCGGTGTGAACCTTAAAGGTAGGATCTTCCTGCGCCAGTTTTGCCAGCGCCATACCCATCTTTTCCTGATCGGCCTTGGTCTTCGGCTCGACCGCAACCGAAATCACCGGCACCGCAAACACAATCGACTCGAGCGTGATCGGATGCTTCTCGTTGCAGATGGTGTCGCCCGTGCCGACATTTCTAAGGCCCACGACGGCGCAGATGTCGCCCGCCAGAATTTCCTGAATGTCTTCGCGCTTGTTGGCGTGCATCTTGAGCAGGCGCCCGATGCGCTCATGCTTCTGCGTGCGCGAGTTCATTACCGACTCGCCCGACTTCAACTGTCCCGAGTACACGCGGATAAACGTCAACTGCCCGACAAACGGGTCAGCCATGATCTTGAAGGCCAGCGCCGAGAAGGGATCGTTGTCGTCAGCCTTGCGCACGATCTCTTTGCCATTGTCCGGATCGAGACCATGCGTTTCCTTGGTATCGAGCGGCGAGGGCAGATAGTCGACCACCGCATCGAGCAGCGGCTGCACACCTTTATTCTTGAACGCTGTTCCCACAACCACCGGAAACAGCTTCAGCCCGATCGTAGACTTGCGCAGCGACGCCTTGAGTTCGTCCGCCGAAATCGCTTCGCCTTCGAGAAACTTGTGCAGAATGTCGTCGTCATTTTCGGCGACAGTTTCGACCAGTTGGGTATGGAACGCTTCCGCCTTTTTCTGCAAGTCCGCGGGAATGTCGCCAACCAAGTACTCCGCGCCGATCGATTCGTCTTCCCAAATGATGGACTTCATGGCGACCAGGTCAACCACGCCGCGAAATTTATCTTCTTGTCCAATGGGAATCTGAATCGCGACCGGCTTGGCGTTGAGGCGTTTGCGGAGAGTATCGACAGCGTGCTCGAAATCGGCGCCCATCTTGTCAATCTTGTTAATGAAACAAATTCGCGGGACGCCGTACTTGTCGGCCTGACGCCAGACTTTTTCCGATTGCGGCTGCACTCCATGCACCGCGTCAAACACCGCGACCGCGCCGTCGAGCACGCGCAGCGAGCGTTCCACCTCAGCCGTAAAATCCACGTGGCCGGGCGTATCAATAATATTGATGCGAATGTCGCGCCAGGTGCAGGTCGTCGCCGCCGACGTAATCGTGATGCCGCGCTCCTGCTCCTGCTCCATCCAGTCCATGATGGCCGTGCCTTCATGCACCTCGCCGATACGGTGCGTCTTTCCCGTATAAAACAGGATGCGCTCCGTCGTCGTGGTCTTCCCGGCATCGATGTGGGCCATGATGCCGATGTTCCTGCAACGTTCTAATGGGACTGTTCTAGGCACTGTATCTCTCTAAATCTTTCTGGGCTCTGAAATCTGTCGTTAGTCGTTAGTCGTTTGTCGTTAGTCGTTAGCATGAGCTTCAGGCTCGCAGCCCGAAGCTCGCAGCTGCTTCTACCATCGGTAATGCGCGAACGCCTTGTTCGCTTCCGCCATGCGATGTACGTCTTCTTTCTTCTTGATGGCGGCGCCTTTGCCGTTCGAGGCGTCGAGTAACTCGTTGGTCAACTTTTCGATCATTCCCTTTTCGCCGCGGCCGCGCGCATAGCTCACAATCCAGCGGATCGCCAGCGACGTTCTGCGGTCGGGAGCGACTTCGATCGGCACCTGATAGTTCGCGCCGCCGACGCGCCGCGTCTTCACTTCCAACAGCGGCTTGGCGTTCTCGACCGCCTTGGTGAACAGCTTCAAGGCTTCGTCGCCGCCCTTTTCCTGCAACTTCACCAGCGACTTATAGAAAATGTTCTCGGCAGTCGACTTCTTTCCCTGCCACATCATCGAGTTGATGAACTTGGTCACCAGATCCGATCCATACACCGGATCGGCCTCGGTCGTCCGCTTGGCGATATGTCCTTTGCGCGGCATGTATCTATTCGCTCCTGTTTGACCCAGGTTTCAAAGTCTCAAGGTTTCAGAGTTTCAAAGACTTTTCGCTGCCCATTTCTCGTTGAAACCTTGAAACTCTGAAACTTTGAAACCTGCCTCTTAAGTCTTTTTCGCGCGCTTCGTTCCGTACTTCGAGCGCCCCTGGTTACGGCCCGCGACACCAGTCGCGTCGAGCGTCCCGCGCACCACGTGATAACGCACGCCCGGGAGATCCTTCACACGTCCGCCGCGGATCAGCACAATCGAGTGCTCCTGCAGGTTGTGGCCGACGCCCGGAATGTAGGTCGTCACTTCGATTCCATTGGTCAGGCGAACCCGCGCCACTTTGCGCAGTGCCGAGTTCGGCTTCTTCGGCGTCTGGGTATAGACGCGCGTGCACACGCCGCGCTTTTGCGGACAAGATTGCAGCGCCGGACTCGCCGTCTTGTATTTGGTCCGGTCGCGGCCGAATTTCACCAGCTGATTAAAAGTAGGCACTCAAAGCTCCTCAAAGTCGTTGGTCGATAGTCGTTGGTCATCAGCAAACCATAGAAGCAAAACCTGCTCGCGAACGGCTAACGACCAGCGACTAACGACGCCCTGCATCGTCGATCACACTCGCCCCGAAGACAAGACTTCCCCGTCTCCGTTCTGGCACGGGCCTGCAGCACCCAGCCATACTCTCCCGCGCGGCGTTTACTGGCTAACGCATGCCGGTGAGAAATCGTTCAGTTCCCGCTCAGACTAAATCGCCGACGACGGTGACGCCACGCCTCACCCTGATTTCGGGCTTCGGAGGCGTTCCGTTTCGTCTGCTTCCTCCTGCATAGCCTCGCGTGTCTCCCGGACCTCTACCGCGTACACCGGGCGCAAAGGTTTTCGCAGGATGTTTCAGCGAGGGCGTCCCCGGCTTCACTTCCCGCCGGGCACGTATTTCTTCAAAGCTCAGCCAAGATTCTCCCGGAGCCTGTCGCCGGCGCACGTCGCGCATCCGACAGGACTGCCGTTATACCGGCAAGCCAGACTTAACTCGCGGAACCGTATGATAATAACAACTACCTTGCACATCGTCAACCACAGTTCGACGCATCGAAGAAAAAGCAGGTTTCAAAGTTTCAAGGTTTCAGAGTTTCAAGGTCTCAAGTCGCCGGCGAACAATCCCACCCGCCGCCGTCTTTGAAGCTTTGCGAAACTTTGCCACCCTGAAACCTTGAAACCTTGCACTATACCTTCTACACTGGCAGTTTTCCGACTCCTAACATTATGCTCGCGTCTGGCAAACGGACGCGAGGAGGGTTCATGTATCGTTGCGGTTCCCGCTTTCTTCTTCCCTTGGCCATCGCTTTTGTCCTTGCCCTCACCGGCTGCCTGGGCAAGAGCAGCAACCCCTCCGGCAACGGAGGCGTAGCCAGCGTTTCGCTAAGCCCGGAGGGGACCATCTCCATGGATGTCGGCACTACTCAGATCTTCGGCGCCACCGGCAGGAATGCCACCGGGGGCACTGTCCTCGGCGTCAACATCCAATTTGTGGTGGGAGTTCCGCTCGGCGTGACCACCTCCCCGCCGATTTCGGTTGCCAGCAACGGGAACGCATGCGCCGGCGCCTGGGACGCCAGCATCTCCATATGCAGTCCCGGCACCCCCGGAATCGCCATCGTGACCGCTGTCATCAACGGCATCAGCAGCGCGCCCACTACGGTTTACGTCCACCAGCACATTGATAGCCTTCAGATCTCCACCGCCGAAGCCCAGCCGCCCCAGTACGACTGCTTTTCCCAGGGACAGACCTGGTATTTCCAGGGCATCGCCTACAGCGGCAATCCGCCCGTAGACATCAGCAACAGCGTCGGCCCCATGAACTGGTCCTCGAGTAATGCCGGCGTGGTCACCGCAACTCCCTACGTGCCCCCCAATCAGTCCAACGTGCTCAACCAGGTTCAGACCACCGCTGCGGCCCCCGGCATCACCCAGCTTTTTGCCAGCGTTTCCGGCACTACCAGCGCTCCTTTTCCTTACACCACTTGCTTGGTCAAAGCCATCTATCTCCAGATCGCGGGCCAGGGACAGGCAGGAAACTCAATTACCGTAAACAACGGCAATCCCGTAACCATCACGGCTACCGCCATCGATACCTTGTACGGCATCGCCGATCACGCCCCCCTCGCCAAACCGCCCCTCACCTGGAGCACGACCAATCCTGAAGTTGCCGCGTTCAGCACTACCACCAACACGACAGGGAGCAACTCCGCGACCGCCCGCGTGAATTCCGGCGGCGCCACTGTCTTCGCTTCCTGCACTCCTCCGAGCTGCAATATCGGAGTTCTTCCCGGTCTCCCCATCTACGCCAGCGACGGGACGCTGCCGAACGGGACAACCGGATATGGCACGATCTCCATTGACGTAACTCTGGCTTCCACTGCCAAGGAACCCACCTACACCGCCTGGGCCGCGACCACCGATTGCCAGGACCAACCCGGATGCGACAGCGCGCTGTTCGCGGTGACCCCGACGACGACTCCGGGAAAAAACCCCATCGGCGCCATCGTCACCCTGCCCCGCACTCCCAATTCCATGATGTTCAATCATCTGGCGACGGGGCGCGTCTACCTCGGCAGCGATCAGGGACTGATGTACGTCAATGTCGGCGCCAGTCCGTCCGTATCCGAGGTCTCCAGCTCCCCGATCCCCTGCAACGTTTCCTTGTGCGGCAAAGTGCTTACCATCTCGAACGATGGCAAACAGGTAGTCGTTTCCGACACAGTTTCCACCCCCAGCCAGGTCTATATCTACAACAGCACCAGCAGCATTGCCCCGATTGACCTCATCCTGTCGAACTCCGGCGAAACCGCCACGGCGGCTGCGTTCTCGCCCGATCAGGCAAAAATCTTCATCCTTACCAACCTGGGCAACGTGTACGTCTACTCCACCGTCGATGCTTTTGCTGTGGTTCCGCCACTCACGCCGGGAACCTCCACCACCTTCGGGACCGCTCCAACCGGCGTCATCTTCTCGGCGGATGGCAGCTTTGCCTACGTCGCGGGCGGCAGCTTCGCCTATCCGGATTCGGGCCCCGTTGTGCCGGCAACGTCGATTTCCAGTTTTGCCACCTGCAACGCCCAGCCTACCCTTCCTGATACTTCTATCTCTCCAGACTCTTACTTTGCAGCCACCCCAGCCATCCCGGTCCAGATCTTCCCTTCGCCGGACGCCCAGCACGTGCTCCTGCTCGATCCTGTCAACGGCGGGATCGACGTTTTCGCTACCTCAGACGAGCAGATACCTCTGCCCTATAATCAGTTCACCTGCGATGCTCCGACGGTGAATTTCCCGCAGCTGGTGCAGTCCTTCGACCTCGGCGAAGGCAAGAACTTCACTCCGGTCTATGCGCAACTGGTTGCCAACGGCACCCAGATGATCGTCGTCGCCCGGCATATTCCCGCCGTGATCCTGTTCAACGTAGGCAACGGAACCACCACCTACGTTCCGCTCGTCGGCGACACCGATCCGCTCTCCGCCTCGGTCTCCACCGACGGAACCCAGGTCTTTGTTGCCACTTGTGATCAGTACCACGGAGCCACCTGCAGCGCCGGCTCCGTGCACATCGTTTGCACCAGCTCCTGCACCCTCGGCCAGGGCGATTACCAGGATGTCCCTTATGAAAACATCAACGACGACAACAACCCCAACATGTGCAACGGCCAAGGTGCGGGCGCCCCGCTCTGCCTGCCCAACCTGATCGCCATCCAACCACAGTGAGAAGAGGTAAAGCGAATTTGGAGACGGCAAGCAGGCGCACTAGTGCCATTGCAATCAAGGACCGTCATAAGAGTTTGAACTGAGAACTGAGAGCCGACGGCAATTCCCTACGGCCCAACTTCCTTCCCCACACTATCCAGCACGCCATTGATAAACTGCACCGACTCGGGCGTGGAAAACTTGCGCGCAATTTCGAGCGCCTCATTGATCACGATGGCGTGCGGCGTTGCCGGATACCCCAGAAACTCCGCCACGGCTTCCCGCAGCACATTCCGGTCGACCGCCGCCATCCGATCCATCCGCCAGTGCTGCGTATGCTTTCCGATCAGCCCGTCGATCTCCACCAGCCGGTCGCTGGCGACGCGAAACAAATCGTCGGCAAACCCGCGCACTTCGTCTTCGACGTTCGACCGCTCCGCCCAGAACGTCTTCCGGACAAGCTCCGGCGTCTGCTTGCCCATGTCCGCTTGAAACAGCATCTGCAGAACCAGTTCGCGGGATTTGCGTCGAGTGCCCATGAAGGTGTCAGGTCTTAGGTCTCAGGTCTCAGGAAAAACAAAGAAGCGCGTGCGTCAGACTACAGTTTACAGGACAGCGCTGGGGAAGTTCAGGATCTCTAGGAGCGAGGTTTACGTTTCCGCGAAACTGAAGTCGGTTTTGCTCTGCCTTTCCTGACACCTGACACCTGAGACCTAAGACCTGCCTTCAGATTCGCCATCTCCACCGCCGCCAGCGCCGCTTCCAATCCTTTGTTCCCCATCTTCAACCCGGCGCGATCAATGGCCTGTTCCAAAGTCTCGCAGGTCAGCACGCCAAAAGCATGAGGAACCCCAGTCTCCTGCGCCGACTGCCCAATGCCGCGCGTGACTTCATTGACGATGACGTCGTAATGCGCCGTATCGCCGCGCAGCAGACAGCCTATGCAGAGGATGGCGTCATACTTCCCGGTTTCGGCAAGCATGCGGGCAGCTGAGGGAATTTCAAACGCGCCCGGCACGCGAACCAAAGCGATATCTTTTTTCTTCGCGCCGGAACGCAACAATCCGTCATAAGCGCTCTGAAAAAGCCGCTCAGTGATGAAAGCGTTGAAGCGGGAGACAACAATCGCAAACCGCTTTCCCGCAGCGTTGAGGCTGCCTTCGATAGCTGGGACGACAGGCTCAGGAGGACGCTCGATTTTGATTTTCCCGGTCGTAGTTTTTCTCTGTGCCTCTGTGTTTCCGTGGTGAGGCCTTTGACTCACTTCCCTTTAAACTGCGCCGCCCGCTTCTCCAAGAACGCCGCCGTCCCTTCCTTCTTATCCTCGGTCGAGCAGCAGACGCCAAACAAAGTCGCCTCCAGAAATAGTCCCTCGGCCAAGGTCATCTCCATCCCCTTATTGACCGCCTCCATAGCGTACTGCACCGCCAGCGGAGCGTTCGCAATGATCTTAGCGGCAAGAGCCTCCGCCCGAGGAACCAGTTCTGCCGCCGGAGTCACTTCATTCACCAGCCCCATGCGATGCGCTTCCTGCGCCGAAATCATTTCCCCGCTCAGCACCATCTGCATAGCCAGCCCCTTGCCGACCAGCCGCGGCAGCCGCTGCGTTCCGCCATATCCCGGAATAATCCCCAGCTTCACCTCCGGCTGCCCCAGCTTGGCGTTGTCGCTGGCCAGACGCATCGTGCAAGCCAGAGCCAGTTCGCATCCGCCGCCCAGCGCGAATCCGTTAATGCAGGCAATCACCGGCTTGCCCAGATTTTCGATCAGGTCAAGCACCGCCTGCCCGCGATGCGCATACTCCTTGCCGGAGACCGCGTCCTGCTTCGCCAGTTCGCCAATGTCCGCCCCCGCCACAAAAGCCTTCTCGCCCGCGCCGGTCAAGATCGCCACGCGAATCGAAGTATCGTTTCTGATATCAAGAAATGCCGTCCCCAACTCTTCCATAGTCGCCATGTTGAGCGCGTTAAGCACCTTCGGCCGGTTGACGGTGACATAGGCGATAGCGTTTTTCTTTTCGAGGAGTATGTTTTCGTAAGTCATCGTCGATCCGTTCTAAAATCCCTGTCATTCTGAGCGAAGCGAAGAACCTATGCACTTTGTTTGCAGCACGGGAACGCAGAGGTCCTTCGCTTCGCTCAGGATGACACCATAAGTAAGCAGCCAAAAAAGCTACAGTTTATTCGCCACCGGCTTACTGGGGTCCGAGTAATCGTAAAACCCGCGCCCCGACTTCCGCCCATACCACCCCGCCATCACCATCCGCTTCAGCAGCGGAGGCGACGCGAACCGCCGCTCCTTAAACTCGTCATACATCACATGAGTAATGTAGTAAGTAGTATCGAGCCCGACAAAATCCAGCAAAGTAAACGGCCCCATCGGATACCCGCACCCCAGCTTCATAGCGTTATCGATATCCTCGATCGACCCCACGCCCTCTTCATAAGCCCGGATCGCATCGAGCAGATACGGCACCAGCAGCCGGTTGACGATGAATCCCGTTTTGTCGGAGGTGCGCACCGGAACCTTGCCCAGCTTTTTTGCGAACTCGTAAGCGGCGTCGTAGACGGCGGGAGCGGTGGCAATCGTCTTGACGACTTCGACCAGCTTCATCAGCGGCACGGGATTAAAAAAGTGCAGACCAATAAATCGTTCCGGTCGCTTCACCGCAGTCAAAAGCTCAGTCACCGAAATCGAAGAAGTATTCGAAGCAAAGATCGCATCCTTTTTGACTATGGAATCGATCGATGCATACATCTTCTTCTTCTCCTCAACGTTCTCGATAATGGCCTCAATAACAATGTCGCAATCGGCGAGATCAGCTTTGTTAGTAGTCCCCCGAAGCCGAGCAAGAATCTCGTCCTTCTGCAGTGGAGTAATCCCACCCTTATCGACCGGCCGCTCCGTAAACTTCGCCAGCGACTTCTCAATCCCGGCAAACCCCTTGTTGAGATACTTCTGCTCAACCTCAAGCACAGTAACGTCGAAGCCTGCCGTAGCGCAAACCTGTGCAATGCCGGAACCCATCAACCCACAACCTAGAACGCCGACTTTTTTGATATTCATGGCGAAACTGACTTCCTTCCAAAAACGGATTAATCGCTACGGTGTCCCCTTGTACATAAGCCATACGTCAAGAACGCGATTCCTAAATCTAGGGGAGTCGGCGAGAGCCTTAAGTTCTGCATCGCCAATCTGGCGCAGCTCTATGAGCTTCAGGGCACCCGGCGAGGTCGGGACCCAGGCAATGACATCGTCCAAGATTGCCTTCGTGTCTGGCTTGTTGAAGAAAGTAAACCATGCGGTGAAGTAGGGCTGATAAAGGCCGCCAAAAGAGTATCCGATCTTCCTTAGCCCGCCCTTCGCCAGTCTGTCGTAGATGACCACAGGATGCCCCTTCATCATCCAGAGAGCTTTACTAATCGCTGATGGGAGCAGCTTCCGTACACCTTTGACATATCGCAGCACGCCTGCTCAACCATAGCAGGCACGCTTTCCCTAGTTGCCGCAATATCACGGAGAGAATTCAGCATCCGCGCGAACGGCTCGTACTTTTCGGGTCCGTGGCCTGGAACCGTGCGAGCGACCTTGTATTTCTTGGGAGAAAAGAGATCAGCCAGTTTCGCGCAGGTTACCTCTGTTGAAAAATCGCGGACCAGTCGCCGGTCGGTCGAGCACCAGAACTCGAGATATTCGATGGCGCATCGCCGCCAACCCTCTGCTTGATGGTCCATTCTGCCTCGCTCCTCCAGGGCTGGCTGTTCTCAGGGTCGCAATGAAGAATGAAGTATGTTAACGGGTCGTAGGAGCCTCACTTTGCATTCTTGCAATTCACGATTTCGTTCTGGACGACGTCCAATGTAGCAGTAATTCTCTTTCCGTCTGGCGAATCTGCAATCTTGTTAAAGGCATATACATTCGATGCGGATATACCGGTATAAGGACTTAACCGCATCAACTCTACCTTGTTAGCGAGTAATTGGAAGCTTGTTACAAGTTCGTCACGCTGCAAACCTGTACTGCGATTGATCTGGATGCAGAGGTGGTGCATTCTAGGTAAACCGTGCTTCAGGAATGCTTCTGCCCGGTCTGCTTGTTCTTGCAGCGAAGGAATCCGTGTGCAGTATCCGAGTGAATCCTCATCCATGAACTGCACCTCGTAGCCTGCGCCACAGGTCTTCGAAGCGCGGCAATTGCTTGCGAGCATTGCCAGTAATACAGCCGTTTTTATCGTCTTCATTTTCTTTCTCCACTTTTTCATTTGAGGGTGATCGCCGGGTGCCTTACCCTTCGTTCATTGAACTGCGGGGTGTCCCACTCGGCCAACTACAGATCCCTCGCTCCACTCGGGATGACAATCCTAAGTAGTTGAGATTTTCTCCGTGTCTCTGTGACTCCGTGGTGAAAACGCTCTCACTGAAAGCTCTCCACCACCA